>ENA-ORSJ01002245-ORSJ01002245.1-human-gut-metagenome-genome-assembly--contig:-NODE-2245-length-13326-cov-4.104288_pt1 | contig 13326 bp, 9 predicted proteins | sample MGYA00242191_ERZ509158 | MGnify/ENA primary metagenome ERZ509158 (study PRJEB26280, sample SAMEA2338623) | human gut metagenome | biome: human gut; feature: human-associated habitat; material: faeces... | reverse complement strand
GTCGGCGCCGTTTCTGTCGGCATTGCCGAAGCTGCTTTCCGCGCCTGCTGCGAATACGCCAAGGTCCGCGTGCAGTTCGACAAGCCCATCGCTTCGTTCCAGATGGTACAGAGCATGATCGCCGACATGGCTATGCAGATCGAAGGCGCCCGCCTGCTGGTACACCGCGCCTGCTGGATGAAGGACCAGGGCATGGAATTCAGCCGCGAAGCGGCCATTGCCAAATGCAACGCTTCCGACGTGGCGATGCGCGTTACGACCGACGCCGTACAGGTTATGGGCGGCTATGGATATATTAAAGAATATCCTGTCGAAAAATACATGCGCGACGCTAAGATCATGCAGATTTACGAAGGCACGAACCAAATTCAGCGTTTGGTTATTGCAAATAAGACGTTATATTGATACAATATATACGTTACAGCCCCGCATAGGGTATTATGGCGATGAGAAAGAAAGCATGGATTTGCAGCCGGTTACAGGAAGTGAGAGCCGTCGATTGAGAGCTTTCACCCGGAGGATTCAGGGCGTTCACTTTCGAGCTTCCTGCTGAACGGAGTAGGCGGGACGGGTATTCCCGTTACAGAATGCGAGAGACACAATTAGGGTGGTACCGCGGAATTAAAACTTTCGCCCCTGCATGGGGCGGAAGTTTTTTTATTTGTATTAGAGGAGGAATATATCAATGACGATGATCAGCGATAAGATTGAAGCTATCAAAGCGGCAGTAGACGAACAAATAGCCAAGAGCGAAGCTCTGCAGGACGTGCAGAACATACGCGTCAAATACTTGGGCAAAAAAGGCGAGCTGACGTCTATTATGAAGGATTTAAAAAATCTGTCCAAGGAAGAACGGCCTCAGGTCGGCCAGCTTGTTAATACGGCCCGGGGCATCATCGAAGACCATTTGAAGGCTCGTATGGAAGAACTCAAGGAAAAATCCCTGGAAATGAAAATCCAGTCGGAAAAAATAGACATTACCCTGCCGGGCAGAAAGCCTGTCATGGGTCACGAACATCCCCTTCATTTGACGCGCCGCCTCATGGAACAGTCCTTCCTGAACATGGGCTTTTCCATCGTAGAAGGCCCGGATATTGAATCGGATTACTATAATTTCCAAAGCCTGAACCTGCCGGAAGACCACCCGGCCCGCGATATGCAGGATTCCATGTACGTAACGCAGAACATCCTGCTCCGGACCCATACGTCGCCGCTGGAAGCGCGGACCCTGCAGGCTCACAAACCGAACGAACCGTTTAAAATCATCGCGCCGGGCAAGGTATACCGCTGCGACTACGACGCGACCCATTCGCCTGTATTCCATCAGATGGAAGGCATGATCGTCGACAAGGGCATCCGCTTCTCCGACTTGAAGGGCATGCTGGAAGACTTCCTGCGCGACATCTTTGGCCCGCAGACGAAGGTACGCTTCCGCGCCAGCTATTTCCCCTTTACGGAACCGAGCGCCGAAGTCGATATTTCCTGCGTCATGTGCGGCGGCAAGGGCTGCCGCGTCTGCTCGCATACGGGCTGGCTGGAAATCCTCGGCTGCGGCATGACCAACTTTGAAGTGCTCCGCATGAACGGCTATGACCCCAATCAGGTCAGCGCCTTCGCCTTCGGCATGGGCGTCGAACGCATTGCCATGCTGAAATACGGAATCGACGACTTGCGCCTGTTCTATGAAAACGACATGCGGTTCTTGAACCAGTTCTAGGAGGTACGAAAACGATGAAAAGCTCTTTGTTATGGATGCAGGATTATGTACATGTAGATATGACGCAGGACCCTCAGGCCTTTGCCGATACGCTCACCATTTCGGGGATTCCTGTCGAACAGGTAGAACACTGGGGGACGGAAATCAAAAAAGTCGTCACCGGCAAGATTTTGAAAATTGACAAGCACCCCGACGCCGATAAATTAGTCGTCTGCCAAATCGACGTAGGCAGCGAAACGCTGCAGATCGTCACGGGCGCTCCCAACGTGCGGGAAGGCCAGGTCGTCCCCGTTGCCGTTCACGGCTCTCATCTTCCCGGCGGCGTCAAGATCAAGCGCTCTAAGCTGCGCGGCGTAGAATCGAACGGCATGCTCTGCTCGGCTCACGAGCTGGGATTTGACGACAGCGTACTCCTGCCGGAAGAACGGAACGGCATTTGGATTTTGCCGGACGACACGCCCGTAGGCGTCGACGCCGTAGAATACCTGGCCCTGCAGGACGTCGTATACGAATACGAATTGACGCCGAACCGCGCCGACTGCTTCTCCATGGTCGGCCTGAGCCGCGAATTTGCCGTACTGAGCAATCAGGAAGCCAAGTATCCGGATATCGTCGTCGATGAATGCGAAGAATCTATCAGCGGCAAGGTCAAGGTTTCCATCGAAGACGAAGAACTGTGCAGCCGCTATGCTGCCCGTCTGCTGGTCAACGTCAAGGTCGGCAAATCGCCCTTGTGGATGCAGCAGCGCCTGCGCAAGTCCGGCGTCCGCCCGATCAACAACGTCGTCGACGTGACGAACTACGTCATGATCGAGCTGGGCATCCCCCTGCACGCATATGATTACGACCACGTCACAGACCATCACCTCATCGCACGGCGGGCCAAGGAAGGCGAAGACATGAAGACTCTCGACGGCGTCGACCGCAAGCTCAGCGGCAACATGCTGGTCATTGCCGACCCGTCGAAGCCGTGCTGTATCGCCGGCATCATGGGCGGCTATGACTCGGAAGTCACGGCTGACACGAAGACAGTTATCCTCGAATGCGCTTCCTTCAAAGGATCGAGCATCCGTCACACCGGACGGGCCCTCGGCCTGCGCTCCGAAGCGTCGGCCCGCTTTGAACGGGGCCTCGACGCCGAAGGCTGCATTGCATCCCTCGACCGCTGCGCCCAGCTCCTGCAGCAGATGGGCGCCTGCGACGTAGCCCAGGGCGTCGTCGACGTTTATCCGCGCCCGCAGCAGACGGTCCGCATTTCCTTTACAGCCGCCCAGGTCAACGCCTTCCTCGGCACGGAGATTCCAGAAGAACAGATGATTCACATCTTGGAAACGCTCCAGTTCATCATCGAAAAAGACGGTGAAACGCTGACGGCTGTCGTTCCGTCTTATCGCCGCGACTGCACGGAAATGCCGGACATCGCCGAAGAAGTCGCCCGTATTTTCGGTTATGAAAACATTCCTTCGACGCGCCCCTGGTCCAACATCAGCAAAGGGGAAGAAGGCTATCACCATCAGGTAAGCGAAAAAGTCTCGGCCGTCCTCAACGGCTGCGGCTTGAACGAAACGGTTACCTTCAGCTTCGTTCATCCCGACTCGCTGAAAAAAATGCTCTTCCCCGAAGGGGACGACGTATACAAAGCCGTTCCGATTCTCAACCCGATTACGGAAGAATTCCCGTGGATGCGCACGACCTTGCTGCCGTCCCTCATGGACGTCCTCGTACGCAATCAGGCCGTAAAGAACGAATCGGTCGGCATTTATGAAATCGCTCCGGTCTATAAGCCGAAATCGCTGCCCATTACGGAGCTGCCCGTACAGGAAATGTACGCTGCAGGCCTCCTGTACGGCAAGCGTCAGACCGGCGAATGGCCGAACAAAGCGGAACAGTACGATTTCTACGACATAAAGGGCATCGTGGAAACGATTCTTTCCAGCCTGGGTATTCAGGCCGACTTGGAAGTATCTGATTTCGCGCCCCTCCATCCGGGCAAGGCGGCGAAATTCGTCAAGGACGGCAAGGTGCTTTGCCAGTTCGGCGAGCTTCATCCGAAGGTCATCGACAACTACGACGTAGCCGGACCGGTATACGTCTTTGAAATGAATTTGACTGATATCCTGCCGCTCATCAACCTGATTCCGGATTACCACAAGGTCGCCAAGTTCCCGGCGTCGAGCCGCGATTTGGCCTTCCTGGCTCCGATCGGCACGTCCAACGCCGACATCATCGGCGTCATTCAGAAGGACGGCGGCCCGTACCTCGAAGCGGTGCACCTCTTTGATATGTACACGGGCAAACAGGTACCGAAGGGATTCAAGAGCCTGGCATATTCCCTCGTATTCCGTTCGGAAACGGGGACATTGACGGACAGCGATATTCAGGGTCCTATCGACGCGATCATTGCAGAATTGAAAGAAACGCTCGGCTGCGAACTGCGGTAAGACGCACAGCGGCATAGCGGACAGTAGGAGACGGCAGGGAGGCAGAACTTTGAAAGTCAAAGGCCCGCCCAGCCTGTCTCCTACTTTTATATTGTAAAAAAAGTAAACTTGTGGTATGATGTAGAGCGTAATATGGTAATTTAGAGATAAATTAGGGCTTTTGGGCCCATGAGGAGGACATAGTTAGAATGAACGTAACAGTTAACGAAGTAGACCAGCACAAAGTAACCCTGCACATTGAAGTGCCTGCAAAAGACGCTTCGAAAGCGGCTGCAGCAGCTTGCAAAAACTTGGCAAACCGCGTAAATATCCCCGGTTTCCGCAGAGGCAAAGCACCGCGCATGGTGCTGGAAAGCTTCTTGGGCAAAGACGCTGTGAAACAGGAAATCTTCGAAGCCATTGCCAATAAAGCGTACAGCGACGCATTGAAAGAAAAAGACATCGTTCCCGTAACGGACCCTGAAATCAACGTCATCTGCGATGAAAAGGGCAAGGACGTCGTATTCGAAGCTACGATTACGAAAAAGCCGGAAGTCAAGCTCGGCGAATACAAGGGCATCAAAGTCGCTAAAGACGTCGTTGCCGTAAGCGACGAAGACGTAGCGAAAGAATTGGCTAACCTGCAGAAGCAGCACTCCAAGCTCGTCGTAGCTCCGGAAGGAACGGAAATCGCAAAAGACGACTTTGCCGTTATCGATTTCAAGGGCACCGTCGACGGCGTAGCTTTTGAAGGCGGCGAAGGCAAGGCCTATCCGATGCAGATCGGCTCGGGCAGCTTCATCCCCGGCTTTGAAGACCAGCTCATCGGCTGCAAGGCAGGCGACGAAAAAGACGTAACCGTCACGTTCCCCGAAGATTACTTTGAAAAATCCCTGGCTGGCAAGGAAGCCGTTTTCGCCGTTAAAGTCAACGACGTAAAACGCAGCGAGCTGCCGGCTATTAACGACGAATTTGCAAAAGAAGCGGGCAAATTCGATACGGTCGACGAATTGAAGGCCGACATCCGCAAACGCCTCGAATCGAGAGCTTCCTTCCAGGCTTTGGAAAAATTCAATTCCGAAGTATTAAAGACTGCCGTCAACGCTGCAGAAGTAGACATTCCCCAGGTCATGATCGACGACAAGATCGACCAGATGATCGAAGAACTGTCCATGAAATTGGAAACGCAGCGCATGAACCTTGACGATTACCTCAAATACATGGGCCAAGATATGGACAAACTGAAAGAACAGTATGCCGAGCCGGCCAAAGAAAACGTCAAGATGGACCTCGTATTGGAAGCTATCGCCAAAGCTGAAAGCATCGAAGTAAAGGATATCGACCTCCAGGCCGAAATCATCACGATGGCTCAGAACTTCGGCGCCGATCCGAAAGAAGTTTACAAAATTATTATGAAAGAACATCGCGTTCCGATGCTTGTCCAGTCTGTCGGCCGCAAAAAGGCCGCAAGCTTCATCTTGAAGAATGCTGTCGATACAAACGAAGAAGCAAAAGCTGAAGAACCTGCCGTAGAACAGGTAACGGCTGAAGACAAACCGGAAGCGTAATTTCCGGAGGTGTTTTTATGAGTATGTATGTCCCCATTGTCGTCGAACAGACGGCGCAGGGCGAACGGAGCTACGATATTTATTCCCGTTTGCTCAAAGACCGCATTGTATTTTTAGGCGGTCCCATTGACGATACGACGGCTAACATCATTATCGCCCAGCTGTTATTCCTGGAAGCCGATAACCCGGATAAGGATATCCACTTGTACATCAACAGCCCCGGCGGCGTAGTCACGGCCGGCATGGCTATTTATGATACGATGCAGTACATTAAGCCTGACGTGTCGACTATCTGCGTCGGCTCGGCGGCGAGCATGGCGTCGGTCCTGCTGGCTGCCGGCGCGAAGGGCAAGCGGTTTGCTCTGCCCCATTCGCAGGTCATGATTCATCAGCCCTTAGGCGGCGTTCAGGGACAGGCTACAGAAATCGAAATCCACGCCCGCGAAATTCTGCGTATGCGCAAGGAATTGAACGGCCTGTTGTCCAAGCACACGGGACAGCCCATAGACGTCATTCAGAAGGATACGGACCGGGATAACTTCATGACGGCCGAAGACGCCAAAGCCTACGGCCTCGTCGACGAAATTCTCGTCCGCCCTCACGAAGAAGCGAAATAACGGGCCATACAGGAGGAAGACGCTGTGAACGATAGAAATAACGAACCGAGATGCAGTTTCTGCGGCCGCTCGCAAAACGAGGTGCAGAAGCTGATCGCCGGTCCCGGCGTGTATATCTGCGACGAATGCATTGCCGTTGCCCAGCACATCTTGGAAGAAGAAAAGCAAGAAGTATCTTCTGACTTCCAACTGAAAGATCTGCCGACGCCGCGCCAAATCAAGGAGACGCTGGACGAATATGTCATCGGTCAGGAAGCGGCTAAAAAGACGTTGGCTGTCGCCGTATATAATCATTACAAACGACTGCAGACAAACAGTGTAGTAGAAGACGTAGAATTACAAAAATCCAATATCATCATGGTAGGAAGTACAGGTACGGGAAAGACATTACTTGCGCGTACCATTGCCAAGTTATTACATGTTCCCTTTACCATTGTTGATGCTACAGTACTGACGGAGGCTGGTTATGTAGGCGAAGATATCGAAAGTATTCTGACTCGTCTGCTGCAAGTCGCTGATTATAATGTAGCCGAGGCTGAACGTGGCATTGTCTTTATTGATGAGATTGATAGTGTTTACAACCACTTCTATATCCTTGCATTCAGTAAAGAATGCCTTCAATCCTGCTCCAAAACGTCCTGTAAGTCTGTCTTTAGATATGAAGTTATTAGATTCCAACGTTTCTAAAATTCTATCTCCTTTGTCCTGCGTATCTTTACTGATTTGAACTTTACTAAAGTCAGATAGTTTCTTATATCCTTGTTGAATGGACTTTATTTGTGCCGCTGTCAGATTGGATGTTCCAAGAGTATAAACGTTGAATAGGAATGCAGGAATATAACCCTCTTTCCTTTTATTAAGGATATAGTCTGCATTATTGTCTCCTGTTGAAATGTCAGAAGCATAAAAGTCGTCATTAGACCACTTTCTCCCATTGTTACGTATAGATATATAAGCCAATATATCCATATTCTCTTTAGAGAGTTTTACTGACTGGTAAGTAGCTGTAACATCTTTCAGCTCATCAAACATGAGAGCTATTGTTCTATGCTGACCATCGCCACAAACACCATCGTACTTGTCATAGTCTGCTACCTGTACTTCAACCATTTTAATTTCGAAATTACTAATAGTGGCAGAGCCTTCCCCTTTCTTACGAGTAATAGTAGGTCTGTACAACTTTCTACCGCCTAATTTATTCTTAGCTTCTTCCATTGGGAAGTATTCAATAGGCATTGTCTCAATGAATCCCCATGCCTTAATCTTGTTGTAAGATTCAACTACATTAGAGTTGTCAATTTTAGTGCGGTTACCTTCGATGAACAATAAATTTAAGTTCTTCATGTCTTTGGGGCTTTCAGTGATTAGTCTGTGGCAACGTGCCTGCCAGCTTTCTGAAAGCGGTGCAAAGATATATCTCTTCAATAGGGTATGTAAGAGTAAGTTTTATATGCTTGTTTTTACGCTACTGAATATCATTATGTTAGCATCTGATGAAGTGTAATATTAAAGTCTTTGAAGTCTCTCATTAACTTGTCAAATGTAGCGTTGTTATCTTTGGTACAAACGTATGCAGGGTCACCCATTAGTAATTTGCATAGATATAGGGTGCATAAGGCAAAATCTCTCTCTGCCTGTACAAAGCTGATTCCCTCAGACTTATCAGTTTTGATGGGAAGATAGTCTAACAATGTCTTGACCAAAGAATATTGGATAGTGCGCTCTCGTATTCTCTTGTTCTCTCGCTCCACAAGATAGTGTGAAATCTGTTCATGAGAAGAATAAAATTCAAGCATGGAATAGATGAACAAAGAGTTCTCAAACTCGAAGTTCTTGCCGCCTACTTTGATATTCATTTTTAGTTTGGTATTGGGCTGTTCCTCCAAGAGTGAGAGTATGCTGTTTACTTTGTCAATTCCTGTAGTTATTTGGCTCTCGCTCCACACCTTAATAATATGGTATAAGAACACTATAAACTCAAAAGTAGGTTGGGGTAGTAATCCTAATTTGTTGATAGCTTCCTGTATCAATGTGAAATTATAGAACTCATCTTCTGTAAATGGCACTTCCTTTAAGTAAGTAGAACGGCTACGATAGTATGCGAATGGTGCTTGAAGCGGCTGGTAGTCGTCCCCATTAAATAGTGGGAAGTTCCTACAATAGATTCTGATATATTCTATGCTGTCAAGAATGGACGTAACATCTTCCTGCTGATATTCACGCTTGAAATCATCTTCCATGCTTTGCTCCATTTCAGCTAACAATTCTCTATCCATCTTAGGGAGAATATTCTGTTCTTCTATGTTCTGGTTATCTTCCATAAGTACTTCCTGTTCCAATTCTGCACAAAATTAAAAAAATAACCCCTACCTGCATTGCTACAAGTGGGGAATTTGTGAATAATAGAGTATGCTTTAATAATCAGAATCTCCTGTGAACGCATCCATCAGTTTATCCATTTGTTCACCAATGCACTTGTCTATTAGCTTTGCATAGTGGGCGGTCATTCTTGTATTAGTATGTCCTAACATCTTAGAAACGACTTCCAGAGATATGTTATTGGCTAAAGTAACTGTGCTTGCAAAGGTGTGCCTACTTGTGTGGAAACAGATTCGTTTATTAATTCCACAGAGAATGGCAATATCCTTTAGATATTTGTTGATGTCCGCAGGGTCTTGAATAGGGAGTAGCTTTTCTCCACCTTTGTACTTATCCAATATCAGTTTGGCGATAGGGAGTAGGGGAATGCGTGATAGAACCCCTGTTTTAACTCTGCGCTTCTTTATCCAGATTCTACCTGCACTGTCTTTCTCAAAGTGTTCTGGTGTCAAGGTCTTAATGTCAATGTAACTAAGTCCAGTGAAGCACCCAAAGAGGAACATATCTTTAGCTCGCTCCAATCTTGGCAGGGGAGTATCAAAGTTGATAATCTTCCTCAATTCTTCTTCGTCTAAGAAATCAATCTCCACAGGTTCTCGTTCTACCTTATAGGTAGAGAATGGGTTGAACGCCATATAGGAGTTGGCTACTGATAGATTAATAATCTTCTTCAATAGTTTTAGATGTTTGGTAGATGAATTCTGTGCCATGCCTTTATCAATTCTTAGGAATGAATGAAAAGATTGGATGAAGTTTAGATTTAGTTCACGTAAGTATAAATCTTCTCGTTTGTACTTCTGTTGAACAAACTCTCTTAATAATCTGATGGTATAGACAGACACCCAATGAGTAGCTTTAGAAACTCCATTGCCTATCAACTTCTCTTGTTCTTGGTTATGTTCTTCAAAGACTTCAAACAGACTTCTCTCTTTAATGGATTCCACCTTATCAAAGTAAGCATCACGCAATAGGTCTGCTGTGATTATAAAACCTCTGTCTAACAGTTCTGCTTCTTTTTGATATAGTTTAGCCTTAATAGCCTTTAGGCAGTTGTTGAGGCTTTGAGCTTCTTCATCTTTACCTTTTACTTGTTGCTTAACCTTGTCCCATTTATCAATGGCTACTTGTTTGCCTGTTGAAAGAGTGCATCTGTCACCGTTTACCGTAATTGTAATCTCAATAGGAGCTTTACCACTCTTTCTTGCTTTACTTTCTCTTATGGCAAAGAGAATAGAGAATGAACTTCTTACCATAGTTTAATCATTTAAAATTAGACATTAGGGAAGTCCTTTAAATTTGATATATCTATCTGTATATTAGAATAATATAGCTGATTTTGCGACCACTTGTCAAGATTTGGTAAAATGGTCGCAATATGGTCGCAAATATAGCTTCAATTTAGCCCAATTTTAAGGATAATCAGCCACGCTTACCTTTAGATAAACAAGCCCCATTTAAGCTATAATTTGCTTCAATTCCATCACCCAATCACAGCTAATTATAAAAAGAATAGCAAGAGGAAATGAATATTAGATAGGAGATAATCATTGCAGTAGAACTAAAATAAAAATCCCCATAACCATTACAGTTACAGGGATTTATATATTAGCAATGTATTATATTACTTGCTCAAAGCAGTAGCAACGTCTACAGCACAAGCCACTGTACATCCTACCATCGGGTTGTTACCGATACCCAGGAATCCCATCATTTCCACGTGAGCGGGAACAGATGAAGAACCAGCGAACTGAGCGTCTGAGTGCATACGACCCATAGTGTCCGTCATACCGTAAGAAGCAGGACCGGCAGCCATGTTATCCGGGTGAAGAGTACGACCTGTACCACCACCTGATGCAACTGAGAAATAAGGCTTACCTGCAAGAACACGTTCTTTCTTGTAAGTACCTGCAACCGGATGTTGGAAACGAGTCGGGTTAGTAGAGTTACCGGTGATTGATACGTCTACACCTTCTTTCCACATGATAGCTACACCTTCGCGAACATCATCAGCTCCGTAGCATTTCACTTTTGCACGAGGACCGTCAGAATAAGCGATTTCACGAACTACTTTCAGTTCACCTGTGAAATAATCGAATTCAGTCTGAACGTATGTAAATCCGTTGATACGAGAGATGATCTGTGCAGCGTCTTTGCCCAAACCGTTCAAGATGCAACGCAGAGGTTCTTTACGTACTTTGTCTGCTTTTGCAGCGATTTTGATAGCACCTTCGGCAGCAGCGAATGATTCGTGACCTGCCAGGAATGCGAAACATTTAGTTTCTTCGCGCAGCAACATAGCAGCCAGGTTACCGTGACCGATACCTACTTTACGGTCGTCGGCTACAGAACCCGGAATGCAGAATGCCTGCAGACCGATACCGATAGCTTCGGCAGCTTCAGCAGCGTTTTTGCAACCTTTCTTCAATGCAATGGCAGAACCTACTACGTAAGCCCACTTGGCATTTTCGAAACAGATAGGCTGAGTTTCTTCACAAGTTTTATAAGGATCAAGTCCGGCAGCTTCGCAGATTGCGTTAGCTTCTTCGATGTCTTTGATGCCGTTTTCGTTCAAAGCAGCAATGATCTGTTTGATACGACGGTCTTGGCTTTCGAATTTTACTTCTCTAATCATATTCTTTCCTCCTTATAATTATTCGTGACGTGGATCAATTTTCTTAACAGCTCCTTGTTCTTCAGTTACACGTCCATAAGTACCTGTAACTTTCTTCAATGCTTCATTAGCATCAGTACCCTTCTTGATTTCGTCCATGAACTTACCCATGTGAACGAATTCGTAACCGCAGATTTCGTCGTTCTTATCCAGGAATACGTTTTTGATGTAACCTTCAGCCATTTCAAGGTAACGGGGACCTTTAGCCAAAGTACCATACAAAGTACCTACCTGGCTGCGAAGACCTTTACCCAAGTCTTCCAAACCGGCACCGATAATCAAGCCGCCTTCCGAGAAAGCAGACTGAGTACGACCGTAAACAATTTGCAGGAAGAGTTCGCGCATAGCTGTGTTGATAGCGTCGCAAACGAGGTCTGTGTTAAGAGCCTCGAGAACTGTTCTGCCTGGAAGGATCTCTGATGCCATAGCAGCAGAATGTGTCATACCTGAGCAGCCGATAGTTTCAACGAGACATTCCTGGATAACGCCCTCTTTTACGTTAAGTGTCAGCTTGCAGCAGCCCTGCTGTGGAGCACACCAGCCGATACCGTGTGTAAAGCCTGAGATATCCTTGATTTCCTTAGCTTTTACCCACTTTGCTTCTTCTGGAATTGGAGCTGCACCGTGAGCAACGCCCTGAGCGATAGGGCACATTGTTTCAACTTCGTGAGAATAAACCATTATTTACATAACTCCTCTCAAATGATTTTGGTGTAAATGTTGTATATTACATACACTCATATTATAACGCATATTTCGCCATTTTGCAATAGTATTTTATGATTTTTAATATTTTTTTCTCATTCTGTGGTAATTATAACGCTGCTGAGAGGTGCGAGTCTGAGTGGCAGCTTATAGTTTGTGGTATAAAGACCGCTGTTTATGCAGTTTGATCCACTATAAATATCACGGTCAGAGTTGAGAAGCTCTTTGTAGGCTCCGTTTTGCTCGACCTTCAGGCTATAGTTCTGATAGCTTCCGGAAAAATTGAACACCATATAAAGCGTTTTGCCGGAAGGGTCGCTTCTGCGGTAGGCATAAATGCACTGATTTTTGTTGTCTGCGTCTATCCAGCGGAAAGATGTGGAATTATAGTCGGACTTATACAGTGCAGGCTGTTCAAGATAAAGCTTGTGGAGAGCTTTTACATACTCGTGTAATGAATCGTGTATAGGATATGTGAGCAAATTCCAGCCCAGTTCTTTTTCATCACGCCATTCAAGATATTCGCCAAGCTCGTTGCCCATGAAGTTGAGTTTCTTGCCAGGGTGAGTGAACTGGAAAGTATACAGTGCTCTTATGGTAGCAAACTGCTCCTGCTGACTGCCGAACACCTTATCCACCATGGTTTTCTTGCCGTGAACTACCTCGTCATGGGAGTAAGGAAGAATGAAAAGGTCATTATAGAAATAACTCATGGAGAAGGTCATTTTATTGTGATGATTTCTGCGTTCAAAAGGCGGAGTCTTTATATAATTGATGGTATCGTTCATGAAGCCCAGATCCCATTTATAGTCAAAGCCAAGACCGCCGAACTCAACAGGGGCAGTTACCTTTGTGTAGTTTGTGGAATCTTCTGCGAAAAGCATAACGTCAGGGTGCATTTTCTGAATGGCGTAATTAGTGTTCTTCAAGAACCATATACCGCTGTCGTTCACAGCGTCATCAGTGTGGCCGTGACGATAGATAAGGTTTGCAACTGCGTCATATCTCAATCCGTCAACATGATATTTTTCTATCCAGAAATTAACTGAGGATTTTACAAAGCTGAGCACATGAGGCTTTGTGTAGTCAAACAGGGCAGTACCCCACTCGGAGTATCTGTCATACTCGTTGTCGCTTTCAAAGAGGAAGCTTCCGTCATATATGTGCAGGGCATAGAAATCACGGACAAAATGTACGGGTACAAAGTCCAGAATAATGCCGATATTTTCCGCATGACAAGCGTCTATGA
>ENA-ORSJ01002239-ORSJ01002239.1-human-gut-metagenome-genome-assembly--contig:-NODE-2239-length-13345-cov-3.300828_pt1 | contig 13345 bp, 10 predicted proteins | sample MGYA00242191_ERZ509158 | MGnify/ENA primary metagenome ERZ509158 (study PRJEB26280, sample SAMEA2338623) | human gut metagenome | biome: human gut; feature: human-associated habitat; material: faeces... | reverse complement strand
AAACCTGCCGACATAAGAAGGGCTGCACCAGTATCTCTACTTTGGCGCAGCCCCTTTATTTTATCCGGCAGTGCACATGCGTACAACCTGCCATTTGTCAGCAAACCTTATGCTTTCTTCACCTCGCCTTCTCCTACCTGTGCCGGCATCTTGTTGCCCAACAGCAAATAGGCAACAGGAGCTGCAACAAACAGAGAAGAGAATGTTCCAATGACAACACCCAGAATCATCGCAAACGAGAAGCTGCGAATGCTGTCACCTCCAAGAATGATGATGATGAGAAGCACAATCAACGTACTCTGACCTGTGTTCAACGTACGGGCCAATGTTGTATTCAGCGCATCATTGAACATCTTCGCACGCTCACGTGTCGGATACAGATGGCTGAACTCACGCACACGGTCGAAAATAACCACCTTATCATTGATAGAATAACCGATGATTGTCAGCACGGCACCGATAAATGTCTGGTCAACATCCAACGAGAACGGCATGATACCATAGAACAATGAATAAGCACCGATAACCAATACAGCATCAACAGCCAATGCTACCGTAGCACCGATACTGTAGGCGATATTGTTGAACCGAATCAAAATATACAGACCGATCGCAATCAGCGCAAACACAACCGCCCACACAGCAGAAGTTTTCATGTCATCTGCGACACTCGGACCAACTTTCTGCGAACTGATGATCGAACATCCGTCCTGCGTATCACGGTCGACAAAGTGTTCGAGAGTAACGCCTTCAGGAACCAGATTGCCTTCCTTCAGGGATGTATACAGCAGACTCTCGATTTCAGAATCGACTTTCGGATCATTTTCTTCAATACGATAGTTGGTCATCACGCGGATTCTTTTTCCGTCTGTTCCCAAAGCGATGGCCTGCACATTTGCGTCACCTACCTTCGCGTCAAGCAGATCGCGGACTGTTTCCGGCTGAACCACTCTGTCGAACTGAACCACAAAGTTACGTCCTCCGGTAAAGTCGATACTTTGCGACAAGCCACGAGTAAAGAACGAAACAATGCAGATCAACAGCAAAACGCCCCATATCGTGAACGAGCGTTTGATAATGCCCATGAAATTATAATGTACGTTCTGGAACAGATTCTTTGACACTCCCGTAGAGAATGTAAGATGCTGCCATTTGTCTTTCTTCATGTAGTGTTCGTAAACCAGACGAGTCATGAAAACGGCTGTAAAGAACGAACAGAGAATACCGATAATCAATGTCGTAGCAAATCCGCGGATTGGTCCTGTACCGAAATAGAACAAGATAACACCCGTGATGATTGATGTCAGGTTAGAATCGAAGATTGCAGAGAATGCACCCGAATAACCGGCAGAAACTGCATCTTTCATTGTTTTTCCAAACCGCAGCTCTTCTTTTGTACGCTCGTAAATCAACACGTTCGCATCGACAGCCATAGCCAGAGAAAGCACCATACCGGCGATACCCGACAATGTCAGCGCCGCCTGGAATGAAGTCAGAATACCAAGCGTGAAGAAGAAGTTGAAGATCAAGGCACCGTTGGCCACCATACCCGGAATGAAACCGTACATCACACAAAGATAAGCCATCAGCGCGATCAAAGCCACGATAAACGAAACAAGGCCCTGATTGATGGACTGCTGTCCCAACGACGGACCTACGATATCTTCCTGCACGATACGCGCAGGAGCCGGCATTTTACCAGACTTCAGCACATTCGCCAAGTCCTTGGTCACTTCCGGAGTAAAGTTACCGGTGATTTCAGAATTTCCTCCGGTAATTTCATTTCTTACATTCGGCGCACTGTATACATAACCGTCGAGCACGATAGCGATTTCCTTGCCGATGTTCTTTTTAGTCAGCGCGGCCCAACGGCGGGATCCGTCGTTGTTCATCGACATCGTTACACACGGCTTGTTAAACTGGTCGTAAGAATCTCTAGCGTCAGTAATCACATCTCCTTCCAGCGGAGCGCGTCCGTTACGTTCTGTAGAGCGGATAGCATAAAGTTCAAAGATGCGTCCGGTCTTATCCATGTCGGAAGCCTTGACTCCCCACATCAGTTTCAGGTCGCGGGGCATGATTTCTTTAACGCCCGGCATATTCAGAATTGCATTTACAGCAGCTGTATCCTTATAGTCTGCATATCCCACGATAGATCCCATTCCGCTTTGGTTGGGCTGGAACACAGACAGCAAGGGATGATCTTTCTTGTACTGTTCTACATTTGCTGCAGAGTTGTCTACCGTTTCACCTTTCAACACAGCAGCAAGACTGTCCTTGGAAGAGATGGCAGCCGAAGCCTTTTCCTTTTCAACCGCAGCCGAATCCACCTTTACAGAGTCGGTTGTTGAACCCAGCAGCAAACGCGCGCGTTCGTCAGCCGAAACGAGAACAGGCACAATGTCTTTCGCTTCATAAGTTTCCCAGAACTCAAGATTTGCCGATCCCTGCAACAGATTTCTGACACGTTCAGGCTCCTTGATGCCCGGAAGTTCAACCATGATACGGCCCATTGTTCCTTCCAGTGCCTGGATATTAGGCTGAACAACGCCGAAACGGTCGATACGGGTACGCAACACATTGTATGAGTTGTCGATAGCGGCCTGTACTTCCTGACGCAATACGCGTTCTACCTCAGCGTCTGTACTGCGGGTGTTGACCTTGTCCTTCAACTGTTGTGTCGCAAAAAGTTCGGCCAACGTTCCGTCAGGAGCCTGTTTCTTGTACTCTCTCACAAATAAAGTGATGAAATCCTCCTGGCTTGTCACCTGCTGTTTGGCCGCTTCTTCAACAGCCTTATTGAAGGCTGCATCCGGTTTGTTGTCAGCCAATGCCTTTACAACATCAGGCACAGACACCTCCAGAATCACGTTCATACCACCTTTCAGGTCCAATCCCAACCCGATTTCCATTTCACGGCATTGTTTCAGCGTATAGACACCGAGCCATACCTTCTGGTTCTGCATGGAATCCAGATAATGGGCAGCACCTCTGGGATCCTTTTCCGCCTTGTTCATCTGATAGCGAGTGACAAACGAGAACGAAAGGTAGAAGATGCAGGCAAGTGTCAGTAATACCGCAAAAACCTTTACAAATCCTTTGTTTTGCATGTTACTTTAGTTTATTATATTAATTTTTAATTTGATACGTTTATTCAAGGTTGCAAATATAGTTTTTTTTCATCAGATAAGCCGAAACGATTGCAAATATTTAAACTTTTGATTACAAAAAGCTTGATTATGCAATCAAACCGTTTACTTCAATCCGCGGGATTCCAGCAACGGCTCAAGGCTCGGCTCAGCGCCGCGGAAAGCCACATACATCTTCATCGGATCGTCAGATCCTCCTTTCTCAAGGATATTCTTGCGGAAGGAAGCGGCCGTTTCCTGATCAAACAGCCCATGCTCCTTAAAGGCTTCAAAAGCATCCGTACCCAGGCGTTCCGCCCACAGATAACTGTAGTATCCGGCATCGTATCCGCCCATGATATGATTGAAATATGTAGCACGGTAACGCGGCGCGATTTGAGGAATCAGACCGATTTTATCCATCAGCTGTTTTTCAAAGCCCATGACATCCAGACTGTCCGTAGAGGTCAGGCAATGCAGTTCCATGTCCAGAATAGCCGCAGCCAGCAGTTCTGTAGTCATGAAACCCTGATTGAAATGCGACTGGTTTTCAATTTTCTTTATAAGATCGTCAGGAAGAGCTTCGCGTGTTTTATAATGCTTCGCATAGACCTTAAGCACCTCAGGAGCCATAGCCCAGTGTTCCATAATCTGGGAAGGAAGTTCCACAAAGTCCTGTGCAACGGCAGTTCCCGAAACGCCCTTATATTGGCAATTTGTCAGGAATCCGTGAAGCGCATGCCCGAATTCGTGAAACATGGTCCGAGCCTCATCCAATGTAAGCAAGGAAGGAAGATCGCCTGCGGGTTTGGTAAAACTTGCCACATTGTAGATAAGCGGGCGCACATCAGCCGAAGCCTCACGGAAATTGCTCATCCATGCACCGCTCCGTTTGTTGGAACGGGGCATATAATCGCTGTAGAATATCCCCAGCAAAGACCCGTCACCGTCATTCACAATATACGTCTTTACATCCGGATTATACACAGAAATGCTGTCCGTCGGAGTCAATGTCACGCCATAAAGCTTGTTCACCACATAGCAAAGTCCATTATGCACATCTTCCTGGCTGAAATAAGGCTTGATTTCATCCTCATTCAGATCATATTTCTCTTTGCGAAGTTTCTCTGCATAATACCACCAGTCCCATGCCTCCAGCTTTTCGCCTTTTCCCTCGCGGTCCATGATTGTCTGCAACTGCGCAGCCTCCGACTTGGCTTTCCCGATAGCATATCCCCACAGCTTATACAGAAGGTCTAGTGCATTTTCAGGAGTCTTCGCCATGTTTTCCGCCAACTGATATTCAGCATAATTGCTGTATCCCATCAGCCTGGCCTTTTCCAGACGAAGCGTCAGAATCCGTTTCAGGAGTTCTTTGTTGTCATTTGCGTCACCGTGGTTTCCCAAATTGATATAAGCCTGATAAATATCCTTGCGCAGCTCTCTGTTTTTTGCATACTGCAACAACGGCAGACGACTGGATTCTTGCAGGGTGAACACCCATTTGCCTTCTTTTCCGTGGGCTTTTGCCTCCTGGGATGCCCCTTCAACCACCGTTTCAGGAAGCCCTTCCAGATCCTTCTTATCGTCAACCACCAACAAATATGCGTTGTTGTCGGCAAGCACATGATTGCCGAACTCGATGGTAAGCGTAGCAAGCTCTTTGTTGATTTCGCGCAAACGGGCCTGTTTGGCTGAATCCAGCGCAGCCCCTGCACGTACAAACCCCTTGTAATATTTATCCAAAAGATAATGCTGTTCGGTTGTCAGCTGGATTTTCCCTTCAGCTTCTTTATCATGCACAGCCGCAACGCGCTTATACAAATCCTGATTCAAATAAATATTGTCGCTGTGTTCTGAAAGCATTGAGGCGAATTTCGTTTCCAGCTCCATCAGCTGATCATTGGTATCAGCTTCTGTCAAGGCAAAAAACACACCGCTGACACGATCAAGAACCTCCCCACTCTTGTCAAGCGCGACAATTGTATTCTCAAAAGTTGGTTCATCCGCATTTTCCACAATCGTCCTAATCTCTTCATTCTGTTGGTCAATGCCGGCCAGGAAAGCCGGTTCATAATGTTCCACCTTGATGCGGCTGAAATCAGGAGTGCCATAAGGAGTCTGAAACTCCGCCAGAAACGGATTCTCGCTCTCGTTCGTCTTCTGTCCGCACGCACATACCAAACACGTCATAGCTGCAGCAATTACAAGTTGTTTCATTATCAATACTCAATTTATTAAGGTTATAATTTCTCTACCACACACCACAAAGGATAATGATCTGATGCAGATATCGAATTGTCAACATCTGCTTCCAGCACCCTGAATCCCTCGCCCACCATCAGATGATCGATCCGGAAATAAAGAAAATTCCGGTTATATGAAAAGCCGGGTCCCCTTCCGGCCTCTATATACGCATCATGCAGGCCTCGTCCGATGATCCGGTGGGCATACGACAAGGGAGAATCATTAAAGTCGCCGCATACAAGCATATACCGGCACTTGTTCCCAGCAATAGCCTGGGCAACGGAATCCGCCTGAGGAGCGCGGAGCGCCGCAGCTTCAGCCAGCTTCCCCAACAAATATTTGCCTCCGCTCTTCACATTCTTTTCGCCCGGAGATTTCAGAATTTCTTCATAAACCTGTTTGTCATGAGCATCCAGCTTGTTCGACTCCAGATGATTGCAAACCACTGCCATCGTATCTTTATCCAGTTTCAAACGCAGCAAGAAGCTGCCGTTGCTTACGCTTTTGTAGCCGATACGTTCGACCGAAAGAATCGGATACCGTGAAAGACACGCCATCCCGTTCCATCCGGCGACTGCAAAAGTTTCAACATAAGGATAGAACGAAAGAGCTTTCCGGATTTTCTCGTCATGAACCGGATACTCCTGCAAACAAACCACATCGGCATCCGACTTGCGGATATACTCGACAATCGGATTTACAGAATCCCCCTTTTCTACAGGCATTCCCATCACATTGTATGTCAGGAATTTCAAGGTTTCCTTTCCTTCTGCTTCTTCCTTGTTCCCCCATGGAGCATAAGATCTGATGCTTCCCCATCCCGCCAACAGGAACAAGAATGGAACCAGACTAAATTTCCACTGCACAAAGAGCCAGAACAGCAGGAACAAAGCGTTCAGAAAGAGAAAGAAAGGAAAAAACAGTCCCGCACATGACAACACAGGATGTGCTACAGGAGATAAATACTGGCTATAAGAACAAAACAGAAAGCCAGCCCCTGCCAGCAAATTGGCAAGCAACGCCAGGCCCTGCAATGTATGACCGATTATATTCATTTCACTACCTCACTTCATTTCTTGCTGGCATCAAACAGCTTCCTCTTCTCTTCTTCAGACAGACTGCCATATCCAGACTTGCGGAGCTTGTCGAGAATGCGGTCCACCTCAGCCTCCCCTTCCTTTTTCATCGCATTATAATCGTAATCTTTCTGCTTGTCGCCATAATGCACTTCCATTTTAGGCTTCTTCACCCGGCGCGGCCCGGACAGACCGGAAAACCAGTCCAAAATGCCGTTTATCCATTTGGTCGCATCGTGTCCCTTCGACAATCCCGCTGCAAACCACCAGCCGGACAAGGCTCCTCCCAAATGCGCGATATGTCCTCCTGCGTTGGAAGATGTCATGAACAGCAGATCCAGAACGACCATAAAAATCGCTACATATTTCAGACGCACCGTACCGAAAAACATCAACTGCACCGGATAATTCGGCTCACGAACACCCGCCGCCACCACAATGGCCAAAACCGAAGCGGAAGCACCCAACAAATAGGAAAAATATACCTTATCCTCAAAATAGGGAAAGACATTATACGAAAGGATATAAAGCAGACCACCGCAAATTCCACCCAGCACATACAGGCCGCGCAGATGCTTCGACGAAAAGAAGTTCAGAAACAGCCGTCCGAACCAGTACAGCCAAAGCATATTGAAAAGAATATGAAACACATCGGCATGCATAAACATGTAAGTGAAGAGCGACCATGGCTGACGGATAAAAGTTTCGGGCCATGCAGGCAGTTCAAGCCATTTTATCCATGAAACGAGCGAAAGATTGAACAGCGTGGCTATCACGTTAAATACAGCCACTACTATAAATACAGCCACATTCACATACAGAAGCTGCGTCACGATGTCGCCCTGTACGAATCTCCTCCGCAAATCAGTAATAAATCTTCCCTCCGCCATTTTTCTTTCTCCAATATAAAATCAGTATCAGACCAAAAAGCATACCGCCAAGATGGGCGAAATGAGCAACTCCGTCACTGCCGCCCAGCCCCAAAAACAGTTCAAGCACAGCATAACCGATTACAAAATATTTCGCCTTAATCGGCATCGGAATAGGAAAGACAAACATCTGACTGTTCGGGAAAAGCATTCCGAATGCCAGCAGGATACCGTAAACAGCGCCGGATGCTCCCACCGTTGTCAGTTCATTCAAAAAGCCTTCCATGGAGATGATGCCGACGCCCGTGTCAACTGAAGCAAAGTTTGACCATACAAACACATACTCCATACCCCACACCAGTTCCTGAACCAGTCCGGCACCTATTCCGCACACGATATAATAAGTAAGAAAACGCTTTGGTCCCCACACCTGCTCCAACACACGGCCAAACATCCACAAGGCAAACATGTTGAAAAAGATATGCGAAAAATTGGCGTGCATAAACATATAGGAAACCAACTGTCCTATATTGAAATCGGACGCCAGAAAGAAGTGAAGTCCTAACAGATGGTTGATGTCAATTCCATATCTTTCAGCCACAAACATGCCCAAAAAGCAGAGCACATTTATAATCAGCAGATTTTTCGTTACTGTCGGTAAATTGTTCATATATCGTTAAATCATTGATTTTGTTGCAAATGTACTACATTATTCTTTTACGGCAAGGAGTCTGCCGTTTTTTTGGCCATGCTGTCGCGCAGCACGAGCAAACTTTCAGGCCCCATATTGAACAGCAGATCGGCAACGCTCAAATTGGGAAGGAAACCGAACTTACGCTCAAAAACCTGATAATAAGGAGCTGCTACAAAGTCCGGATCCGACTCTTTATAGTTCCTTTTCGGATGAATCAGCTCCCGGAAATCATCTGCATCCGGAATCTCGGCCGCAAAATCGTCAGTCGGAGATAAAACCGGACACAAATCAATCTGTTCACAGACCCAGCGGCAGAGTTCCATATTGAAGTCATACAGAAACGCATATTTCTTGACAAAAAAAGCCTGAAACTCGTCGGCATAATAGTCAAAAAACGGACTGTGCCGATAGGCTGCTACAAAGGCATTCCAATGCACATGCCTCCAGTTGCCGTGGTCGGAAATGCGCACATCCTTCATCAGACACTTCAGGGCATCACCCTTTTCTGTGGGTACAGCAAGTGCCAGCGGCCCTTCGGCAGAAGCAATCACACAACGGTTTCGGTAGGTCTGCTTCATGTAATGATCAAAACGCTCAATCCGTACATCGCCGTAGGCAAAAAGTTTTGTATAATATTCAACAGGGCCCAAATAAGCGGAACCCAAAACCACTTTCTGTTTCATTCGCTCATATCCTTGTTCGTGTGCCTCCATCATTCTATTCTCCTCATAAACCGGTTTTCGCGGGATGAGTACCAGATACGCCAAGCTTTGCCTATCAAATGGTCATCGGGAACGAATCCGAACAGACGCGAATCGCACAGATTCACCGGATCATTCGAGGCCATCCAATAATAATCTTTCGTAAAAGTAAAAGAATCCGTCCGTCTGCCTTCCACATAAAGCACGCCATCCTTCACCTCGGCTGCACGGTGTTCGTGCGCTAGAATGGTATTGCACAGCAGTTTGATGTTCCACGGATAAACCTTCACGGCCCTGCCCTTTCCGGGAACAACATACGGATGCACGTCCCGGCGATTGCCCCGGTTCATCGGGAGCAGGGAAAAACGGTTTTCCAGACGCTGCGAAATCAAGTAATATTCATAATGACTGAAGCTGCGTATGTAGTTGCCGTCTGAGGTATATCCGGCCAGCGTGTTGTCATCCAGCCCCAGCGAAGCAAGCACAGCCTGCATCGTGTCTTCCATCACGGCCGGATAAGCATACAGCGCCTTGCTGTCGGGACTGAGAACTTCTCCCTGGATTTCAGACAGATTCCGGTCAAGCATCAGCGTATCGCCGGGCAAACCGATGCAGCGGCTTATGAAAAGCTCGCGGCTTTCTATCCGGCTGTCCGGGTCGTGCGGATGGGGATTGTTGAACAGCACGATATCTCCTTTCGTCACGGGCGAATCCGCAATCCGGTGATAGCCGAACACTGAAGGAAAAGGCATACGCAGCCCATAGCTCCATTTGCTGACCAGTATCCGCTCACCTTCATAAAGGCTGTTCTCCATGCCGGAAGAGGGGATGACACAAGCCGTAACAAGGAACATACGCACCAGCACAACTGCTGCCACAATGCAGCCGACTGCCTTTGCCCACCATTTGCCGGACTTATTGATCCACATAAATCATTTGATGGAATCCACAAAACGGAACAGGCGGTCCCAGCGGATTTTGCCGTCCGTCCAATTGCGGTCGGGATCGAGCGACAGCCAGATAAATACCGGCTTTCCTACGATATGGTCTTCCGGAACGAATCCCCAGAAACGCGAGTCGGCCGAATTGTGACGGTTGTCGCCCATCATCCAGTAATAGTCCATCTTGAATGTATATTTTGAAGTTTCCTGTCCGTTGATATAAATCTTTCCGCCTTTCACTTCGAGCGCATTGCCTTCGTAATTCTTGATGGGACGCTCATAAAGCGGAAGATTGTCGAGCGTCAGATCAATGCTGGCACCTTTTTTCGGAATCCATACCGGCCCGTAGTTGTCTACCGTCCATCCGGTCTGTTTATTGTTCGGATACAAGCCTCCGGCATCGTCATCGGGCACATTCTCAATGGAAACGACCAGATCCTTGCGCCCCAGCAAAGCAGCCTTGGCAGCTTCGGTCAGCGGCATATTATAGGTAGACTCTTCCACAAAATAAGCGCTCAAGTCTTCTTTGCTGATTCCCAGCTCATGGCAGAAGTCTTCGGGAAGCACCCCTTTCGTATGCACCAGATAACGGTACTGCACATTGTCAGGCTCCTTGTTGGGCTTGCCGTCAAGGTAAACGATGCGGTTCTTTATCTGCAAGGTCTGTCCGGGAAGCCCGACACAGCGCTTTACGTAATTTTCTCTCCGGTCTACCGGACGTGTGATCACTTTGCCAAACATCTGGGGATTCTCGTCGATGTATTTTCTTCCCGCATTGTAGTAGAAGTCAAACACTTCGCGCTGCTGCTCCAGAGAAAGCCGCGACATGTCGACGGGCTGAGCCAACTGCCTGCCCAGCTGATAGCTCATGCGATAGATGTCTTCGGCTGGATTGCCTGTAGCTACAGTATCGCCGGCCGGAAAGTTGAAGACAACGATGTCGTTCAGCTTTACCTGCCCCAAGCCCGATACACGCTTATAGTCCCAATGCGGCCATTCAACATACGACTTGCAGTTGAACACCGGCAACGTATGCTGCGTAAGAGGCATGTGAAGAGGGGTCTGCGGAATGCGCGCCCCATAACTCATCTTGCTGACAAACAGATAATCGCCAACCAGCAGAGATTTCTCCAGAGAAGACGACGGAATGACATAGTTCTGGAAAAAATACAGATTGACAAAATAGACGGCAACCAGAGCAAACACAATCGCGTCAACCCAGCTCATCACGGCCAGCACCGTCTTGTTCTTCGACTTTTTCCACCATGTCCAGGGGATAAGCTTCGTGATATACGCGTCGAAAATAAACGGAATCACCACCAGGCCCAACCAGCTCCGAAGCCAGATCAGAAAAATGACATACAATACCAGAACCGTGGCAAACTTGATCCACTGCCTGCGAGGGGTCTGGCTTATCTTTTCAGCGAAGCATGGCTTTCCGCCGGAAGACAAACATTCTTTCATACGCTTCTTCTATCTGTTAAAATTGAAACAAATCGCTCATTCCCAGAAAACCGCTGTGGGTCGCCGTATATTCGGCAGCCAGCACGGCGCCAAGCGCAAACCCTTTCCGGTTTTTCGCGTCATGGGTTATGACAATCGAGTCTGCCTCCGATTCATAGCGGACGGTATGAATGCCCGGCACTTCTCCTCTGCGGACTGCGCTTACGGGGAACTCATCGGGAGCACATTCGAGAGTTCCGGTCACGCTGCCGTCAGGAGCTGTCAGCGTACCCATCACCCACTTGTTCTTGCGGTCCAGATTTTCAATAATGCCTTCGGCCAGCGTAATGGCGGTTCCGCTCGGAGCATCAAGCTTATGAACATGATGTGTTTCAACCATAGACACCTCATAATTGGGGAACCTGTTCATGATTTTAGCCAGATACTTGTTGACGGCCGAGAAAATGGCAACGCCCAGACTGAAGTTTGACGACCAGAACAAAGTCTTTCCTTCTTCGGCGCACAAGCGGCGCATTTCCTCGCCATGTTCCGCCATCCAGCCGGTACTTCCGGAAACCACCTTCACGCCTTGTCTGAAAGCTTCCGTGCAATTGCCGTAGGCCACCGAAGGCGCGGTAAACTCAATGGCCACATCAGCCGAACGGAAAGCTTCCGAATCAAAATCCTTACGGTTGTCTATATCAATGATACTTACGATTTCATGACCACGGGAAAGCGCGATTTTTTCGATTTCCTTTCCCATCTTTCCATATCCGATCAATGCAATTTTCATAATACACAAAACATTTTATCCGCAAAGATAGCGTTTTTCGCTATTAATCATTACATTTACCGAACATTTACACCTCGTTAACATGGAACAACTTCTACACTATGTATGGAAACACAAGCTTTTTCCGCTGAAACCGCTGCTTACAGCCGAAGGGGAAAGCATCGAAATCATCGATCCGGGTCAGGCAAACTACAATGCTGGACCGGACTTTTTCAATGCCAAAATCAAAATCGGAGGCGTAGTCTGGGTGGGAAACATCGAAATCCATCAGCAATCGTCCGAATGGGAGCGGCACGGACACCATCTTGACAGCAACTACGATTCGGTCATTCTGCATGTAGCCTCAGAAATCGATGCAAGCGTACGCCGGTCAGACGGTGAAACGATTCCGCAACTGGAACTGCACTGCCCCGGATACCTGTCGGACAACTACCGGCAGCTCATCGAGGCCGACCGCTATCCGGCCTGCTACCGGCTGATACCGGCGTTGCCTAAACTCCTCCTGCACAGCTGGCTTTCGAGGCTGCAAACCGAACGCTTCGAGCAGAAGACCGATAAAATCATGCAGCTCCTCGAACGCCACCGGAAAGACTGGGAACATGTATTCTTCATCATCCTGGCTCGCAACTTCGGATTCGGAACAAACAGCGACGCCTTTGAGTTCTGGGCCGAAACCATCCCCCTGCAGGCGGTAAACAAACACCGCGACAGCCTGTTTCAGATAGAAGCCTTCTTCTTCGGACAGGCGGGGCTTCTCCAGGAAGTGCCGGCCGACGAGTACACGGACAAGCTCATGAAGGAATATACCTATCTGAGCCACAAATTCGGACTGAGGCCTTCGGCAAACAGCCGCTGGAAGCTGCTGAGGATGCGTCCGGACAATTTTCCGCATGTACGAATCGCCCAACTTGCCTCATTCTACTACCGCTCGCAGGGGCTGTTGTCTGCCCTGATGGAGGCGCAAAGCCTGAAAAGCCTGCGCGACATGCTGCGATGCGGCACATCGGAGTATTGGCTGACGCATTATGTGTTCGGCGAAGCTTCACCCGCCGCACCCGAAAACACTGAGCAACCAGACTATCGACCTGCTGGTGATAAACACGGTCATCCCTTTTTTATATGCCTACGGCAAATACAAGACCGACAATATACTGATACAACGGGCCAACGGCCTGCTGGAAGAAATGAGGCCGGAAAACAATTTCATCGTACGCATCTGGAAAGAATGCGGGCTCGAAGCTGCACACGCAGGTGACAGTCAGGCGCTGATCCAGCTGAAAAAGAACTACTGCGACATAAAGAAATGCCTTTATTGCCGGATAGGATATGAATATCTCAAAAAGCCTCAATGCGGCGGGCAGTAGAAAGTCTGCCAGACATCGGAACAAATTCTATGGTCCAGCCCGTGAACCGTACGGTCCACGTATTTAGTCCGTATAGTCCAGCCGCTGGA
>ENA-ORSJ01002234-ORSJ01002234.1-human-gut-metagenome-genome-assembly--contig:-NODE-2234-length-13367-cov-2.929913_pt1 | contig 13367 bp, 10 predicted proteins | sample MGYA00242191_ERZ509158 | MGnify/ENA primary metagenome ERZ509158 (study PRJEB26280, sample SAMEA2338623) | human gut metagenome | biome: human gut; feature: human-associated habitat; material: faeces... | reverse complement strand
CCTGCCATATGGCAAAAAATGTGGATGGTCTGGAAAACAATGAACAGAAGTGTTCCTGCGGACATACCCACGCACACAGTTCCCAGAAGATAGAAGGAGGAAATACCCATGAACGTGCTTAGTGAAATGTTATCTTATCCATTTATGGTGCGGGCATTATTCGGCGGTATGCTTGTATCTTTGTGCGCCTCCCTTTTGGGAGTGAGCCTGGTGTTAAAACGCTATTCCATGATCGGTGACGGACTTTCCCATGTATCCTTTGGAGCCCTTTCCATTGCCCTGGCTATGGGCTGGTCCCCTTTAAAGGTATCGATCCCGGTAGTTGTGCTGGCGGCATTTTTCCTTCTGCGTATTACAGAAAACAGCCGGATCAAAAGTGATGCAGCCATTGCCATGATCTCTGCCAGCTCTCTGGCTATCGGTATTATCGTTACATCCTTAACAACAGGAATGACCACAGATGTAAGCAGCTATATGTTTGGAAGCATTTTAGCCATGACCAAAGAAGACGTGGCCTTATCAGCAGTATTGTGCATCATTGTACTGGGCCTGTTTGTACTTTGCTACAACCAGGTATTTGCAGTTACCTTTGATGAGAACTTTGCAAAAGCAACCGGTGTAAATGTAGGTGCCTACAATATGCTTATTTCCGTGCTTACAGCCGTTACCATTGTCCTTGGCATGCGTATGATGGGAGCCATGCTGATCTCAAGCCTTGTGATCTTCCCATGCCTTACCTCTATGCGCGTGTTTAAAAGCTTTACCAGCGTAGTGATCTCTTCCGGAATTCTTTCCCTGGTATGCTTTTTGCTGGGAATGATGGCTTCCTATCAGTTTTCCACACCTGCAGGAGCCAGCGTGGTAGTGGTAAATCTCATTGCCTTCGGTTTGTTTTCCATGTGGCAGGTATTAGGCAGGAAACGGTAAAAAGCATAAAATCAGCATAAAACCAACATGCAGACCAGTGTTAATGAGAAAGAGGGGCCCATTACTTGACATTAAGGTCAGGTTGTGCCAAAATATCTAATTGACAGATTGAACAAACGGGATCATAAGATCCCATTGCAAAATGCTTTTCTAATTCTAATTTAAAGAAGGCATTAATAAAGAAAGAAGGAACATACGATGACAAAGATCGATATTATTTCCGGTTTCCTTGGAGCTGGAAAAACTACTTTTATTAAGAAGCTTTTACAGGAGGCTATTTCCGGTGAGCAGGTAGTCCTCATTGAAAATGAATTTGGCGAGATCGGTATTGACGGCGGATTTTTAAAAGACTCCGGTATCGAGATCCGTGAGATGAACTCCGGCTGTATCTGCTGCTCCTTAGTAGGTGATTTCGGAAAGTCCTTATCTGAGGTACTGACCAAGTACAAACCAGACCGTATCATCATCGAACCATCAGGCGTTGGCAAGCTTTCCGACGTTATGAAGGCTGTTATTGATGTATCTGCAGATATGGACGTTGCATTAAACAGCGCAGTTACCATCGTAGATGCTGCAAAGTGCAAAATGTATATGAAGAACTTCGGTGAATTCTTCAACAACCAGATCGAGAATGCAGGAACCGTTGTACTCAGCCGTACAGATATTACTGATACTGCAAAGATCCAGAAGGATGTTGAGATGATCCGTGAGAAAAATCCAAAGGCTGCTATCGTTACCACTCCATTAGCAGAATTGGGCGGAAGCCAGCTTCTTGAGATCATCGAGAAGAGAGATACCATGTTAGATGACCTGTTAGAGGAAGTAAGAGAAAGCCATCATCACCATGATGATGACGACGATTGCTGCTGCGGTCATGACCACGATCATGAGCATCATCACCATGACCATGACGAGGAAGAAGAGCATGAGCATCACCATCATCATGACCACGATGACGATTGCTGCTGTGGCCATGATCATGAGCATCATCACGATCATGATGAAGACGAAGAACATGAACATCACCATCATCATGACCACGACGATGACTGCTGCTGCGGCCATGACCATGATCACGAACATCATCATCACCATCATGCAGACGAAGTATTCACCAGCTGGGGTATGGAGACCATCGTTCCTGTAACAAAGGATCAGCTGGAAGATATCTTAAAGCGTCTGGCAGAGACCAAGGAATTTGGCGATGTTTTAAGAGCAAAGGGAATGCTTCCTACAGAAAATCCTGGCGAGTGGCTGTACTTTGACCTGGTACCGGAGCAGTATGAGATCCGTGACGGAAAGCCGGATTACACAGGTAAGGTTTGTGTCATCGGCGCCAGCCTGAAGGAAGAAGAATTAAACAAAGTATTCGGAAGAGGCTAATGAGGTTTAAAAATGGGAAATAACGAGATAGATGAAGATGTAATGCCCGTATTTCTGATCAACGGTTTTCTGGAAGCTGGAAAAACCCAGTTTCTGGAATTTACCATGGACCAGGAATACTTCCAGACAGAGGGAAAAACACTTCTGATCGTCTGCGAAGAAGGGGATACAGAATATGATGAAAAGAAGTTAAAGAAGCATCAGACTGCTGTTGTATATGTAGATGAACTTTCCAAACTGACACCGGCTTACTTAAATGAGCTGGAAGTGATCTACCGCCCGGAGCGTGTGCTCTTAGAGTGGAACGGTATGTGGAACCAGGACGAGCTGAAACTGCCGGATGACTGGAACATTTACCAGCAGATCACCATTATCGATGGTTCTACCTTTGATCTGTACATCCAGAATATGAAGCCGCTCCTTGGCGCTATGCTTCGTAATTCCGAACTGGTCATTGTAAACCGCTGCGATGGAATTGCAGATGAGAAGCTGACTTCCTATCGCCGTACCATCCGCGCTATGAGCCGTGAAAGTGAGATCGTTCTGGAAGATAAGAACGGCGAGATCGAGCAGGCAACCCTGGAAGAAGATCTTCCATATGATATCAATGCAGATGTAATTGAGATCAAGCCTGCAGACTACGGTATCTGGTACATCGACTGTATGGATCAGCCGGAACGCTACAAAGGAAAGACCGTTGAATTTACCGCAATGGTATTAAAAAGCCCGAAATTCCCAAAGGGACAGTTCGTTCCGGGACGTATGGCTATGACCTGCTGTGAGGCAGATATGACATTCTTAGGTTTCATGTGCAAATGGAAAGACGCAGAAAAGTACAAGACCAAAGAATGGGTAAAGGTACGCGCTAAAGTCGGCGTAGAATACCAGAGAGATTACCACGGCGAAGGACCTGTCCTCTATGCCGAAAATGTGGAAAAAGCCGCTGAGATCAAGGACATTGTGCAGTTCTAGTGATGTTCTTGTGAAAATGCTATTTTCAGGAAGTGTAAGGAAGAACAGTTGTGTAAGTTCTTACATTGACATGAAAACAAAACTCTGATATAGTTATTGATTGTACGAAAGTGAGAGGATGAAAGGCCTGCATGTGCGTGCCGTTTTCGCCTCTCATTTTCTTGCTATTGCATGTTAAAAATATATGGTAACTTCAATTGCACTAAGTTCGTGGAATACCTCACTAAGTGCAACGAAGTGCTTTCGCACGTAAGCGTTCTGGAAGACGAACACTTACGTGCTCAATGCAGGAATATGGGCCGTTTTCAACCTGTCGATTGTCCACATCCTGAGTGCAGATGTACGAATGTGGCGGATGCAATCCGACACAGGCGAACATGTGCAAATCGAAGGCCAGTGGACAATGACATGTTGAAAAATTAAGGCCCATATTCCTGCGGAACTTAGATTAAGAATAGAAAGAGGATATTTACAATTAATGGATGTAACAAAATTTGAAGAATTACAGTTAGATGACCGTATCATAAGAGCTATTACCGAGATGGGCTTTGAAGAAGCTTCTCCGATCCAGGCTCAGGCGATCCCTGTTGTATTAGAAGGCAGAGACATGATCGGTCAGGCACAGACAGGAACAGGAAAGACCGCTGCTTTCGGACTTCCTCTGTTACAGAAGGTAGACCCGAAGGTAAAGAAGCTTCAGGCCGTTGTCCTGCTTCCAACCAGAGAGCTGGCAATCCAGGTAGCTGAAGAACTGCGCCGTTTTGCAAAATTTATGCACGGCATCAAGGTTCTGCCTGTATACGGCGGTCAGGACATTGTCCGTCAGATCCGCGCCTTAAAAGATGGCACCCAGATCGTAGTAGGAACCCCGGGCCGTGTGATGGATCATATGCGCCGTAAGACCGTAAAAATGGACCATGTACATACCGTAGTTTTAGACGAAGCAGACGAAATGTTGAACATGGGCTTTTTAGAGGATATGGAGACCATTTTAAGCCAGCTGCCGGAAGAGCGCCAGACCCTGATGTTCTCCGCAACCATGCCTCAGGCCATTGCTGACATTGCAAAGAAGTTCCAGAAAGATCCGGTAACAGTCCGCGTGATTAAAAAAGAACTGACTGTACCGAAAGTGACCCAGTATTATTATGAAGTAAAGCCAAAAAACAAAGTAGAGGTTATGTGCCGTCTGTTAGACATGTACTCCCCAAAGCTGTCTATCATATTCTGCAACACCAAGCGCCAGGTAGATGAACTGGTTCAGGCACTTCAGGGAAGAGGTTATTTTGCAGAAGGCCTTCATGGTGATTTAAAGCAGGTACAGCGTGACCGCGTTATGGAAAGCTTTAGAAACGGACGTACCGATATCCTGATTGCTACAGACGTAGCAGCAAGAGGCATTGACGTAGGAAATGTAGAAGCTGTATTTAACTACGATATCCCACAGGATGATGAATATTATGTACACCGTATCGGTCGTACCGGAAGAGCAGGAAGAGAAGGAAAGGCATTCAGCCTGGTAGTTGGCAAGGAAGTTTACAAGCTTCGTGACATCCAGCGCTACTGCAAGACCAAGATCATCCCACAGGCCATCCCGTCCTTAAATGACATTACCGAGATCAAGGCAGACAAGATCTTAGATCAGGTTCAGGACATTTTAAATGACGCAGATCTCACAAAGATCGTAAATATCATTGAAAAGAAGCTGATGGAAGATGATTACACTTCCTTAGATCTGGCTGCAGCCCTCTTAAAAATGAGCATGGGCGATGACAATGAAGATATCATTGACAACTATATGCCTGCAAGATCCTTAGACGATCTGGACAGCTATGGCAGAAATTCCAGAGGCAGAGACCGTGGCAGAAATAACAGCCGCCGCAAAGGCGCTACCGACCGAGCAGCTGTTGACTATGTATTAAACGGCGGTGAAGAGCGCATGGCAAGACTGTTCATCAATATCGGTAAGTCCCAGCGTGTAACACCGGGAGATATCCTGGGCGCAGTTGCAGGAGAGTCCGGTATTCCAGGACGTCTGGTAGGAAGTATTGATATGTATGACGGCTATACTTTCGTAGATGTACCGGCTGAATATGCAGAAGATGTATTAAATGCCATGAGCCATGCCCGCATCAAAGGCAAACATATCCACGTAGAAAAAGCAAATTCCAAACGATAAAAATTCAAATCAGAAAAGTAAAAGACACTCTGAAACCTACCAGGGTGTCTTTACAATATGCAGGGAGTGATAAATTTGAAAGGAAAAAAAGCAGAAGCAGAAGTAAGGACCAACGTAATGAGGCTGTTAGACGCAGCAGGGATCCATTATGAAACAGGAACATATGAAGTAGATGAAAATGACCTTTCCGGCAGCCATGCTGCTGACCTGATGGGGATCGATCATGACCAGATGTATAAGACCCTTGTATTAAAAGGGGAGAAAAAGGGATATCTTGTATGCTGTATCCCGGTAGATGAAGAACTGGACTTAAAGAAAGTGGCAAAAGCAGCGGGAGAGAAGAAAGTGGAGATGATCCACGTAAAAGATATGTTAGGTATCACCGGTTACATCCGGGGCGGCTGTTCTCCAATCGGAATGAAGAAAAAATTTCCAACATATATTGAAGAAACTGCCCAGTTATATGATACAATTATGGTAAGCGCAGGACAGAGAGGCGTACAGGTCACTGTAAGTCCGGAAGACCTGAGGGAGTATGTAGACGGAACCTTTGTTGGACTTGTGTAGGTGATGGTTACGATCGTCTCAAAACGGTCTCAAAAGATAGAATACCTTAATGCAGGTTTGTAAATGAAATCAGGTATCACGGAAAACGGACTGCGCTTTTGATGGCATATTATGCAGATAACATCCGAAAGGAGAAACGCAATATGGAGAAAAAACAGGCAGTTGTTACCTCAGACACCCTTACAAAAGAGCAGATCAGGGAACTGGCGGCAAAATCCCTTGCAGGTATTAAAAACTCCTATGCCCCTTATTCCCATTTCCACGTTTCCGCTGTCCTTCTTAGTGAAAACGGCAATATCTATACAGGAAATAACATAGAAAATGCCGCCTACACCCCTTCTGTATGCGCCGAGCGCTGCGCTTTCTTTAAAGCAGTCAGCGAAGGAGAACGTGACTTTGCAGCTATTGCCCTTTGCGGCGGCTTAAAGGGAGTAGTAAAGGATTACTGTGCCCCCTGCGGGGTCTGCCGTCAGGTGATGCGGGAATTCTGTAAGCCGGATTTTAAGATCATTCTGGTAAAGTCCGAAGAAGAGTGGAAGGTATATACCTTATCCCAATTGTTGCCGGAAGGTTTTGGACCGGAAAATCTTCGGGCGTAGATCCAGCAGGACAATACGGGTGTTACAGTTCAGCTTAATACCTGAAATCAAGACGCAAATACTAACAATATATAACAATATTAACTAAAAAAACAGGCTTGAAAAACATAAAATGTTGGGTTATAATAGCACCATAATAAATGAAGCGCATATGTGATACCTGGGATGTGCGAAGTTCTTACCAATTTTGAACCTACATTAGACTAAAGGGATTCCAATATTTTTAAGCGGATGTCATGCCTCCTTTTTAAGCGTGGAAGGCAGAAGTTTAAGTGAGGTTGCCCACCTAGCATTGCTAGGCGTCAATAAGTAAGAGACGGCATCTTGGGGTCACAGAAGATAAAAGCAGCGAGGTTCTCGCTGCTTTCTTTTTGTAGTACATGGGCTTGCTGAATATACTTGTGCGAATAAGGTGACAGATATTATGAAAATGATCGGGAAGTTAAATGAAAAGGATCTAAAGATCAACAAAAAACAGATGATTTTGTGGATGGGAGGAATACTGGCGGCAGTGATCCTGCTTATGGTGTTCATTGTAAAAGTGGAACCTCCTGCAGAAGGAATATCCAGGGCAGAAGCAGCCAAAGCCCTGGCTCTGGTTTTTGAAGATCCCCAGACCTTGGAAGATATGGCTTCTGAACGGGAAAATTCCTCTTTTACAGACAAGGAAAAGGGAAACTGGTTTGTAAAATATATGGATTATCTTTATGAAAAAGGTTATCTGGATACAGAGATCACACCGGCGACTCTTACTTCTGCCCAGGGAAATCTTACATATGAGGATGTAAATACGGTAGCAGAAAAGCTGTCATCCGGCCTTGAAAAACAGGTGGGAATGACCAGAGGGAATAAGAAAAAGACATTTTCAAGAAATGACTGGTGGGAGCTTTATAAGGCCATTGTAAAAGAGACGGACAAAGATGGAAATATGAAAGAAGTTTCCGCTGTTTTGTTTGGCACACCTTCTAATATGGAACAGGCCGAAAGCTGGACTGCTTATACAACAGAAGGTACCTTTGGCTTTCAGGGACTGGCTCTGGACGCATATCTTGACTGCGAGATCCGTTTCTGGGCCAGAGGCCAGGAAATGGCAGGTATGACCCAGATCGTAAGCGAGGAGCCTGTTTATAAGAATATATGGGTCTCTGATGTAAAAAAAGATCAGTTTACGGTTTACATCGGCAAATATGTAAGAACTTTTACAGCAGAAGGTAAACTGGCATCCCAGGCAGAAGAGAAGAATGAAGAACTGAGATCCTGTGTGGCTGACCTGCATATGGAAAAGGGAAAGCTGAAAAAGATCACTGTGAAAAAAGAACGGGTCCGTGGAAAGGTCCTTGCAGTGACGGATGAGTCTATTGAACTGGAAGGCTATGGCTGCGTACCCATCGATGACAATTTTCATGTATACAAGACCTACGGGGATTTCCAGGTCCTTGGAAAAGGAAACATCCTGGTAGGTTATGATCTGCAGGAATTTGTGGCAGCTGACGGAAAGCTTTGTGCCGCTGTTCTGGAACAGCCATTTGATGCGGAAACCATCCGCGTCCTGATCATGGATAATGGTTTTAAGCAGATCTTTCATGATACCATAGAACTTACTGCAAATTGCGATGGGGAACTGATCTACGAAAAGGAAAACGGAGAAAATCAGGAAAGCTCCTTTAAGAAAGGGGATACATTCTCCTACGAAGCATCTGATAAAAAGCTGGAAAACGGACGTATGATCTTAAAACCGGAAGACAGTGAAGGAATTACCGTCACTTCCTTAGAACGTGGCCAGGGACAGCCTACTTACAGTGGTTCTATAGAAGTGAAAGCAGAAGAGGGCGGCTTAGTCCTTATTAACGAGTTGTACCTGGAAGATTATTTAAAGAAGGTAGTTCCAAGTGAAATGCCTGCGTCCTATGAAAAAGAGGCATTAAAAGCCCAGGCAGTGTGTGCCCGGACTTATGCCTACCGCCAGATCCAGGGAAATGCCTACGGGCAGTATGGTGCCCATGTGGATGACAGCACTAATTTCCAGGTGTACAACAATATAAGTACCAGCGAGCGTACAGACCAGGCAGTAAATGAGACCTGTGGACAGATGCTTTTCTATAATGATAAGCCCATAGAAGCCTTTTATTATTCCACTTCCTGCGGCCATGGGGCAGATGGAAGTGTATGGGGCAATGAAGGGGCGGCTCTGCCCTACCTGCGTTCCATGCAGATCAAAAAAGGCGCAAGAGAGCTGACTATGGAAGATAATGATACTTTTGATGATTACATACGGTCAAAAAACATTACTTCTTATGATGCTTCTTATCCTATGTTCCGCTGGCATGTGGATATTAAAGCCAGTATCCTTTCCGCACAGATCCCGGGAGTGGGAAATGTAACCGATGTAAATGTAGTATCCAGAGGTTTAGGTGGCATTGCTTCTGAAGTAGAAGTAAAAGGCGATGGAGGAAGCTACAAGATCAAAGGCCAGAGCCAGGTAAGAAGTATGCTTGGAAATACGGAACTTGTAATAAAGAAACAGGACGGAAGCGATATGACAGGAACGGCAGCCCTTCCAAGTGCGTTTATTTCCGTTGAGAAGCGCACGGCAGAGGACGGAAGCATTGTATTCCGGGTATACGGCGGCGGTTTCGGACATGGAGTTGGAATGAGCCAGAACGGCGCCCACAGCATGGCAAAGGCAGGAAAGACGTATAAAGACATCCTTGATTTCTTCTATCATGGAGCGGAGATCAGGACAGAATAAGACCGATGTGTCCGGCTGGCAGCCGGAGGCAGAGACCTGGTCTGGGAAAACAGAATACGGGCATAAAAAAACACGGTTTAGGAAACGGAAATATTTCCTGACCGTGTTTTTTAGTTGTTATGTATCTGGAAGCAGCTGCCGGTGACAGCTTTTGCCAATATCTTGTTAGCCACTGCCAAAGGCAGCTGGCAGACTGGCTTTATATATTATTTAATCATATGGTTAGGATAATAAGAAAACCTCTACATTCTGTATTCCGTGATTTTTTGATTCTGCGTGTGTATCATAAAAAATATCAATGTGATGGCCTTTTACACCGCCGCCTTTGTCCTCGGCAATGTAAACCACCCCGTTGATCATAACCCTGGTTCCATATGGGATCACTCTTGGGTCAACAGCAATGGTGTGCTGGGAGCTGGCAACGGCACCGGTACAGGTGTTTCTTCCCCAGCCTGCGGAGCAGCTTCTGCAAGGGCAGTAACCGGTAGTTTTAAAAACACCCAGGGAAACCATCTGGGAAGCCGGTTCTTCAACGTTTTCGGCAGCTTCTGTTTCCTGCTGATCCTGATCGTTTGCAGCTTCTTCTGTTTGCTGTGCCTGTTCGGAACTGTCATTTTCAGAAGCGAATGCACAAAAGGCAGAGCCAATTATAAAAAATACAGTGATAAAAGTCGTGGTTAATAGTTTCTTCATGTTCATTTCTACCTCCTTTTGCAGTCGGAAAGGACAAGGACTGCGGTCGTTCACAATGCCTCATAATATTTGCAATGTATTTTTAATACATTGTAAATATATGTAACACTTTTGTAATATATGAACGATAAAGTAATATTTACCACATTTTTTTAAATCTGTCAAGAAAAACACAAAATGCGCAAAAAGCCCTTGACAAATTCTTTATAAAGGAATATATTATGCAATGTAGATGTTAGCACTCCAATAAGTTGAGTGCTAATAACAAAAGAAACAGCGAACAGGAGGCAGGAACACATGGATGCGCAGTTGGATGAGCGTAAGGTCACTATATTAAAAGCGATCATAAAGACTTATCTGGAAACAGGCGAGCCGGTGGGTTCCCGGACGATTTCCAAGTATTCGGAACTGAAACTCAGTTCTGCCACCATCCGCAATGAGATGTCAGACCTGGAAGAGATGGGCTACATTATACAGCCACATACATCAGCAGGACGTATTCCTTCTGATAAGGGATACAGGTTCTACGTTGACCAGATCATGCAGGAGAAAGAAAACGAAGTCACAGAATTTAAGGATGTGATGGTCCAGAAAGTAGATAAACTGGAACTGGTCCTTAAGAAAATGGCTCAGGCTCTTGCGGCAAATACCAATTATGCAGCGATGATCAGCGGACCAAGCTACCACAAGACAAAGCTGAAATTCATACAGCTTTCCAGAGTAGAAGCAAATAAGCTTCTGGTGGTAGTGGTTGTGGAAGGCAACATCATCAAGAACACCATGATCGATATTGGCGAAGATCTGGGAGAACAGGAACTTCTCAATCTGAACATCCTCTTAAACAGCAGCTTAAACGGACTGACCATTGAAGAGATCAATCTTGGGATTATCAGCAAGCTGAAAGAAGATGCAGGCATTCACAGTAAGGTGATCGAACTGGTACTGAATGAAGTCGCAGAAGCTATTAAAGCGGGCGGCGAGGACCTGCAGATCTATACCAGCGGAGCGACCAACATTTTCCGGTATCCGGAACTGGCTGAAGGAGAAAAGGCCAGCAAGCTGATCGGAACATTAGAACAAAAAGAAGTGCTGCAGGAATTTGTTTCCGATGTAAACGCAGACCAGCAAGGCGATGGAGGCATTCAGGTATACATTGGTGATGAAACACCGATCCAGTCCATGAAGGACTGCAGCGTGGTCACAGCCAATTATGATCTGGGCGGGGGCCTTCGGGGAACCGTAGGAATTATCGGTCCTAAGCGAATGGATTATGAAAAAGTTCTTGGAACTTTGAAAAATCTCATGAACCAGCTGGATGCAGCATTTAAAAAGGATGAAAGGTGATAGCAGTGAGCGAAGAAATGAAAAATGAAGATCTGAAGGATCCGTCCAATATGGAACAGGAAGCTTCTGAGGAGACTGCTTCTGAGAACACTGAAACAAGTGCAGAAGAGAAGACCACAGAAAAAGCACCTGAGAAAGAGGGCTTCTTTAAAAAGAAAAAAGATCCTAAGGATGAAAAAATAGAAGAACTTACCGACCGGGTAAAACGCCAGATGGCAGAATTTGATAATTTCCGCAAGAGAACGGAAAAAGAAAAATCTACCATGTACGAGATGGGTGCAAAAGACATCATCGAGCGTATGCTTCCGGTAGTTGATAATTTTGAAAGAGGCTTAGCTTCCATTCCGGAGAGCGAAAAAAATACAGCTTTTGCTGAGGGAATGGAAAAAATATATAAGCAGTTCCAGAAAGTCTTAGAAGACGCCGGTGTAAAAGCCATTGAGGCAGCCGGACAGCCATTCGATCCTAACTTCCACAATGCAGTGATGCATGTAGAAGATGAAAGCTTAGGAGAGAATATCGTAGCTGAGGAACTTCAGAAAGGCTATATGTACCGTGACAGTGTTGTAAGACACAGCATGGTTAAAGTAGCGAACTGACATTGAGTACTTAACGAGGTCTTTCACGAGTTTAGTGCGAAAGTCGTTCCCGAAACTTGGCGAGGTCTTTTCGAGCCTTAGTTGAGTGGAACATTTATTATGATTTTTTCATCAAACATATATAACAGGAGGAAAAAACTATGAGTAAGATTATTGGTATCGACTTAGGTACAACTAATAGCTGTGTAGCCGTTATGGAAGGTGGAAAGCCAACCGTTATCGCTAACGCAGAGGGCGTAAGAACCACACCATCTGTTGTGGCATTTACAAAAACAGGAGAAAGACTGGTAGGTGAGCCTGCTAAGCGTCAGGCAGTTACCAATGCAGACAGAACCATTGCTTCTATCAAGCGTCATATGGGTACTGACTACAAGGTAGACATTGATGGAAAGAAATACACTCCACAGGAGATCTCCGCAATGATCCTTCAGAAGCTGAAAGCAGATGCTGAAAGCTATCTGGGCGAGACTGTAAGCGAAGCAGTTATCACTGTTCCTGCATATTTCAACGATGCACAGCGTCAGGCAACCAAGGATGCCGGTAAGATCGCTGGTCTGGATGTAAAGCGTATCATCAACGAGCCTACAGCAGCAGCATTAGCTTACGGCCTTGACAATGAAAAAGAGCAGAAGATCATGGTATATGACCTTGGTGGTGGTACATTCGATGTATCTATCATTGAGATCGGTGATGGTGTTATTGAAGTTCTTTCTACCAACGGTGATACACACCTTGGCGGTGATGACTTCGATAATGCAATTACCAACTGGATGATCTCTGAATTCAAGAAGGCAGAAGGCGTAGACCTTTCCGGCGATAAGATGGCTCTTCAGAGATTAAAAGAAGCAGCTGAGAAAGCTAAGAAGGAACTGTCTACTGCGACTACAACCAATATCAACCTGCCATTCATCACAGCTACTGCAGAAGGTCCAAAGCATCTGGATATGAACCTGACAAGAGCTAAATTTGATGAACTGACACATGACCTGATCGAGCGTACAGCTATCCCGGTACAGAACGCATTGAAGGATGCTGGTATTACCGCAGCTGAGCTTGGCAAGGTACTGTTAGTTGGTGGTTCTACACGTATGATCTCCGCACAGGAGAAAGTAAAACAGTTAACCGGCAAAGAGCCTAGCAAGTCCCTGAACCCAGATGAGTGTGTTGCAATCGGTGCAGCTATCCAGGGTGGTAAGTTAGCAGGCGATGCAGGTGCCGGAGATATCCTTCTTCTGGATGTAACTCCACTGTCTCTGTCTATTGAGACCATGGGTGGTGTAGCAACCAGACTGATCGAGAGAAATACAACCATTCCTACAAAGAAGAGCCAGATCTTCTCTACCGCAGCTGATAATCAG
>ENA-ORSJ01002230-ORSJ01002230.1-human-gut-metagenome-genome-assembly--contig:-NODE-2230-length-13406-cov-5.254063_pt1 | contig 13406 bp, 6 predicted proteins | sample MGYA00242191_ERZ509158 | MGnify/ENA primary metagenome ERZ509158 (study PRJEB26280, sample SAMEA2338623) | human gut metagenome | biome: human gut; feature: human-associated habitat; material: faeces... | reverse complement strand
TGCATCCGGGCCGTTGCATCCCAAGCCCGTCGGATGGCGTTGACGTGAATGTAGGCTGTAGCCCGGGCCTGGGCCGCAAACCCCATTGCGGCCTTTGGTGCGGCGGCTGATGGCAAACTCAATTGGCCAATGGCTCAGATTTGCATGTCACAATCCAGTCGTCGTTCATGGCCCTGGCCGCTATTTTCACCCACTTGCTGCCCCGTGGGTCGGCCATCCGTGTGCCGTTGCCCTTTGAGTACATGCGCATGGCGGCCGAGAAGTCGTGGCCGCATAGCAGCATCGACATATAGTCGCGCTGCTGGTTGAACTTCAGCACGAGGGTGTTGCGCCCGTAGCTGCCGGCAAACAAGGGCTCCCACCACAGGGCGTCCATCTCGCCAAACCAGTCGTTTTCCACTTTCGCTGCCTGTTCGTCGTCTATCTCTACTGTCACTGTGTTGCCGTCGAGCCAGTACTTGAACGTCATCCACGGTTCGGCCTGGAGAGCGCCGTGCCCCCTCAGCTCCACCGTGAGCGTGCCGTCTTGGTTGAAGCACAGTTCCAGGGCCTCGTAGTCGCGTGCCAGTTGGCGCGCTATGTAAGTCATGGCACTGTCTACGGCCATGCTTGCGCTGTACTTCTGACCCTCATATTCCACCTCGTCCATCCCGCTGACGTAGGTGTTGGCCCATCCGTCGGTGAACGGGAACGTGAGCTTGCGGCCCAGTGCCGGGAAGCTGCCGCGCCTCTCTATCCTGCAGGCTGCCCTCACCGTGGCATACGTCTCGCCGTTGGCCGGAGGCGTCCATGTGCCTTCCACGCTGAGGCGGTAGTTGTCTGTGCTGTCGGTTCCCGCGAACCTCACGCAGCCCTCGGCCGGAACGGTAGTCACGGTGGCGTTCCACTCCGTCTTGTCGGGGCTTATGCCAACTATCTTCATGTCCATCTTCGTGGTGTCGTCTGCATTCTTCGCAAACTCCACCATGCAACTGTAGGTGTCGGTGCCGTTCACGGTCACTTGCAGTGAATAGCCTACAAGTTTGGGGTTGCACATCTCCTGCGGGTCGGTGAGCGCGGGGGCATTGCCGTCATTGCTGCATGCCGTGGCCGCCAGGGCAATCGTCATTGCCGCTGCCAGCCTTGCCGCTGTGTTTCGTTTTCCTTTCATGTTGCTGTTGTTTTTAGTCGTTATTATGTTATGGTTGGCGTGCCTCACGCAATTGTTGGCGTGTGGATGGCCGGTAGCCCGCCTGTGCCGTAGAGGCCGTCCTTGTGTTGCCGGTGGCTCCGTCCTGCTGTGGCGTGGCCGTCTGTGGCTGTTGCGGTGACAGCGCGAGGCTTGTAAAAGTCGATGGCTCTCATGATTCTTTGTGGTTAATAGGGTGATTTTGTTTCGTCAGTTCGTTTGCCGTGCTTTTGCCACAAGCCGGCCGGTGGTGGCGCACTTGCGTGGCTATGGTGGAATATTGATATTGTTATTCCACAAAAATAGCATTTTTATCGGTAAATTTTAATGGTTATGGGTTGAAAAAACTAACGTTCGAGGTGTAAACATTATTTCTCGGCATGTCCGTTTCGGTGTGGCGCCGCAACGTCGTGGCCCACAGGCTGTTGCGGCGTTGCCCGTTGCCCGTTGCGATACGGGCCGTTTTTCACGGCCGAACGGCCCGTATTGTGGTGCGTTTCGGGCCGTTTTGCGCTGCGGTATCGGTAGGGCTGGGGTTAGGGTAAACATTTTTCTGCCAATGCCTCTGCCTGTTGTTCTGGCATGCTGGGGCGCCATGTTGCTATGCCGGCATGCCTGTGCGGCCTAAACGGCCCTCGGGGCGTCAGGGCTTTCAGGCCGTGCTGCGACAAGCGCCACCTATTATAATACTATATGAATGTCAGCAAGTTGGCAAGTAGTTATAGGCAGTTGGCGGGAGTTTGGCGTCATTGCGGCGGCGGGAAGTTTGCCGGCAACTGCTTTGGTGGATGATGTATGCAAACAATATGGGCGAGCGCGGCGAGAGACAACTGCTTCCGGCAGCCAAATAACTGCTTCAACCAACAGCCAACCCCCGCATTTTGCAGGATGCGCATGTTCATTAATAAAAGTAGCTGTTGCAAGTCAACCGATGCCAAACCATATTAAGCAGCTGTTCAAGATTAACCGATACAATTGCCCTTGCATGTGTCCTCTATATCTTTGCCACCATCTTGTGTGCTCTTTCGGGCCGCATGCCAAAGTCTCATCGGTCGCGTAGCCCGCTACGCTCCCTCTTTATACTTTGGCATGCATCTCCGAAATAGCGCACAAAATGATGGCAATTAATTTTGAACACCTACTTATTGTGGTATATTATCTTTTCCATCATCTTTCACGCCCTTCCGTGTTGACTCCCTGTGACACTGCGCTCGTGTAGCCAGATCCCCTCTCTCTTCGGGCTCCAAGAAACATTCTCCGAACTGCCCACAACCTGATGACAATCAATTATTCAACAGCTACAGATAATGTCATGGATGGGCTGTGCCACAGTATGGCTTCGACCGGACTGCCGGTTTTATGGCTGTTGCTTTTATTTTATTCTGTTTTCGGGGTGTCACCGGGCCGTTTCCCCAGCCTGTGGTTCAGTTGGGCCGGGGTAGGGGCGTTGCCGCCTGTAGCTTAAATTGTCCGCGTCACTGTTGCCAAGAGTCATTGGGTGGGCTGTTGTTGTAAACAATTGATGTTAAATGGCGTGAATTGCTGTCTCCGTTTCATTATTATTGTTGTTTTGCTTTCTCTTTGTCGGTGTGCTGCAGCGCCCGTATCCTGCAGCAGCAATGCAATCACTGTTGCGCAGATGTTTCGTTGGTATGTTAAAACCATGACTTGTTAGGCTTTTTTAACGGTAGCGGAAAAAATAACTTTTATTATTTTTCTACCTTTGTTTGCGAAAAGAGCAGGTGTGTGTACCGGCCACTTTGCAGTGAAACATTGCGCGTCGGGGCAGCCTGCAGGCCATGTTCCGTATTGTGTCGGAAATGCCGTTGTTGCAGTTCTCAATGTCGGCAACCCGCGGGTTGGGAGTTTGATGCTGCTTCGGTTTGACTGTAATGACTAAAAACTGTAATGAAGGTAGCTTTTTCGATGATTTATCTACTAAGATATGTGAACGGAATGTTTAACTTTGCAGACAGCTGTTTGACTACGCACTGTCAGAAAACCGGCACCCGGAGTGCCAACGCCTGAAATGTAACAAACGCCTAAGATGATAAATGCAATGCTTATCGGTTATACGAAAATGAACATGCGGACTGCGGCCAGAGCCGCCGAGCCGCCGTAAGAGTTATGCTTGAATGCGTTATGCCCGTTTCGCGGGCTGTGAGTGCCGGCCGTCGATGCCTGGGGGGGCTATATGGCGCATCTCACAAAAAGAATGAAATAAAATCTTTGTTTTACTAAATTTATACTACTAAGATGGCTGACAATAAGTTACTGAAAAGATGGTGGCTGCTGCCTGTCGCCCTATTGTGCGGATTCCATCCGTCGGGCCTTGCTCCCGCCTCGGCCGAAGTGCAGGCCGTGCAACGGCAGGGTATGATTAGCGGCACGGTAGTCGACCAGAATGGCGAGACCGTTATCGGCGCCAGTGTCATCATTGAGGGCGGCAAGACCACCCAGGGAACAGTTACAGACTTCGACGGAAAGTTTTCACTGAAAGTGGCTCCCGGCACGAAGTTGAGAATCACTTTCGTGGGATACAAGCCCGCGGTGGTGAGCGCGAAGAACGGCATGAAGGTGGTGCTCGAGGAGAACTCAAACGTCTTGCAGGGCGTTGAGGTCGTTGCCTACGGTACCCAGAAGAAAGTGACCGTGACGGGAGCGCTCTCCAGCATCAAGGGCGAAGAAATCGTGCGCACGCCGGTCAGCTCGGTAAACAACGTGCTTGCCGGACAGCTCTCGGGTGTGACCACGGTGCAGTACTCAGGTGAGCCGGGCTCGGACGCCGCCACGGTGTTCGTGCGCGGACAGGCTACATGGGAAGACTCCGCCCCGCTCATACAGGTTGACGGTGTGGAGCGCTCGATGAGCGACATCGACCCCAACGAAATCGAGAGCATCACCGTGCTCAAGGACGCATCGGCAACGGCTGTGTTCGGTGTGCGAGGCGCCAACGGCGTGGTTCTCATCACTACCAAGCGAGGCAAGGAGGGAAAGGCGCGCATCAGCGGTTCGACCTCGTTCAGCCTCCTGATGCCTACAAAGATGGTTGAGCAGGCATCGAGCTACGAATACGCCCTCTTCCACAACATGATGAGAGAGAACGACGGAGGTACGCCGCAGTTCTCCGACGAGCTGCTCGAGAAGTTCCGCACCGGCTCCGACCCCATCAGGTTCCCGAGCACGGAGTGGGCCGACTACATCATGAAAGACGCCACGCTGCAGACACAGCACAACGTGAACATCAGCGGAGGAAGCGAGAAGGTGCGCTACTTCATCTCGGCAGGTGTGTTCACCCAGGGCGGTCTGTTCCAGCAGTTCAACCAGGAATACGACAACAGCTACGCCTATAACCGTTTTAACTACCGTGCCAACCTTGACATGGACGTGACAAACACAACCACACTGTCGTTCAACATTGCCGGAAACATGAGCAACGCCCACAAGCCTTACACGGGCCAGGGAGCATCGGGAATGATCATGCTGGCCTACCAGGCCACGCCGTTCTCGAGCCCCGGTGTCGTGGATGACCGCCTTGTGGCCACCACGACCGACTATTCCGACGTGCAGCTGCCGTTCACCGGCAGTTCGGGCATGGGCTACTATGGCACCGGATTCATGAACACGCAGGTCAACAAGCTCCAGATGGACCTCCAGCTCGAACAGAAGCTCGACATGATAACCAAAGGTCTGTCGTTCAAGATAAAGGGCTCGTACAACAGCCAGTACAACGTGCTCAAGAACGGTTCGGCTGCCGTGGCCACCTACAACCCCGTGCTGCAGGACGACGGCACCATTGCCTACAGGAAGATTGGCAGCGACGAGCCGGTGAGCTACTCGACCGACACCGGCAAGGCGCGCGACTGGTATGCCGAGGCTTCGCTCAACTACAACCGTTCGTTCGGCATGCACACCATCGGCGCCCTGTTGCTGTACAACCAGAGCAAGCAATACTATTATTCTTCGACCGAGTATCCCGACCTCGCCCGCGGATATGTGGGCCTTGTGGGCCGTGTCACCTACGACTGGAACAACCGCTACCTGGCCGAGTTCAACATCGGTTACAACGGTTCGGAGAACTTTGCGCCCGAGAACCGCTTCGGTACGTTCCCCGCAGGATCTATCGGATGGGTTATGAGCGAGGAGAAGTTCTTCAAGCCACTGTCTAAGGTTGTCAGTTTCTTCAAGCTGCGTGCATCGTGGGGTCTTGTGGGTAACGACAAGATTGGCGGCTCGCGCTTCATGTACCTCGACGACCCATACACAGTAAACAACGGCGCCATCTGGGCCCGTGGCGGACGCGGCTACTCGTTCGGTATAGAGAACAGCACCATCTATCCCGGCGCATTTGAGTCGTCGCGCAACAACCCTGAGGTGACTTGGGAGAAGGCCTTCAAGCAGGACTATGGCTTCGACCTCAACCTGTTCGACAACCGCCTGCGCACCGTGTTCGACTACTATAAGGAGCATCGTACCAACATTCTGCTCCGCGACGGCACGGCACCGAGCATCATCGGCTTCGACGTGCCTTACACCAACCAAGGCGAGGTGGACAGCTGGGGCTGGGAACTCTCGCTCAAGTGGCAGGACGAGATAGGCAAGGACTTCCGTTACTGGGTTGGCGTAAACCTCTCGTACAACCAGAACGAAATCAAGGAGATGAAGGAAGCCCCGCTAAACAACGAGTATCAGTATCAGAAGGGCCACCGCATTGGCTCGCGCAGCCAGTATCTCTTCTGGAAATACTATTACGACGGAGCCGAGGCCGACTATGAGCGCGAGTTCGGGCAGCCGTTCCCGCAGCAGATCATTGCCAACGAGAACCTGAAGCCCGGTGATGCCATTTACGTAGACCTTGACGGCAACGGCGTGATAAACGAGAACGACATGAGCCGCGACTACGGCTATACCGACGACCCGGAGTACATCGCCGGATTGAATCTCGGCTTCAAGTGGAAAGACCTCAGCGTAAACATGCAGTTCACCGGCGCGTGGAACGTGTCGCGTTACCTCTCCGACGTGTTCATGCGCCCGTTCCAGGGCCGTACGACGACAGACCAGGGCGGTCTGCTCAAATATCACCTCGACCACACATGGACAGTGGACAATCCTTCGCAGGACGCCGAGTATCCCCGTGTGACACAGACCAACGGTTCGCAGAACTACGCAGCGTCGACACTTTACGAGAAGGATGCCAAGTACCTGCGCCTCAAGACCCTCGAGGTGGCTTACGACTTCCACTTCCCGTTCATGAGGAGCATAGGCCTCAACCAGCTCCAGCTGGCTCTGAGCGGCTACAACCTCTTCACCATTTCTCCCTACATCTGGGGCGACCCGGAGACCAGGGCAAGCGCTTCTCCGTCATACCCGTTGCAGCGCACATACACAGTGTCGCTTAAGTTAGGATTCTAATTCACAGCAGAACATCATTAAAATCGGAATTTAATTATGAAAATACATAAGTTGTTATTTGGCGGATTGGTAGCCGTGGCTGCTGCAGCGGGCGTCAGCTCGTGTACCGACGAGATTGCCGTGGGCAGCGAGTTCCTCGACAAGGCTCCGAGCGGCGGCACCACCAAAGACTCTGTGTTCCACAACGCTGAGTATACCCGCCAGTTTGTGGCCGGCATATACTCACTGCAGTATTACGGCATACCTTACCGCAGCTCCAACGACTCTCCGCTGTCGGCCAGCTACTGGAAAGGCAAGCTCGATGCCCTTACCGACATCTACCAGCTCCACTATACCGGCGCCATGCTTTTCGACAGCTATTATGGCGGAACGCTGACTGCCAGCACCGACGGCCCCATCTACGGCTTCACCACCGAGAACTTCTGGGAGCTGATACGCTCGGCATACATGCTGCTCGAGAATATCGACGGTGTGCCCGGCATGGAGCAGAGCGAGAAAGACCGCCTTTCGGCCGAGTGCAAGTGCCTCATAGCCTCTACATACTTTAATATGTTCAAGTGCTACGGCGGACTGCCTATCGTAACAGGCACGTTCTCGGGCCTTGACGGGTCGTACAACCTTCCGCGCGCGTCGGTTGACCGTACCGTGCGCTTCATGACCGGCTTGCTCGACGAGGCGTCGAGCGTGTTGCCCTGGGCATACACCGGCACGGCTGCTCAGACAGAGACCGGCCGATGGACAAGGGCTGCCGCCATGGCCTTGAAGTGCAAGATATTCCAGTTTGCGGCCTCTCCGCTCTTCAACAGCGACCAGCCTTACTATGGCGGCTCTACCGAAGCTGAGCGCGACAGCCTCGTTTGGTATGGCAGCTATCGCCAGGACCTGTGGGATTCGTGCCGCACGGCCTGCCGCCAGTTCTTCAACGAGGTGGCTGCCAACGGCTATTACCGCATGGTTATGCCTACGGCCAACACCCAGGAGGCTTACCGCTATGCCTTCCGCTACGGCTATGTCAACCAGGCCAGCCCAGAGGTTGTATACTCGGTGCGTGTCACCAACAGCACCCACGACTCCAAGTATCAGGGCTATACGCTCATGTACGGGCGCAACGACCGCTATGCCTACACCCCGACGGCCGAGTATGTCGAGATGTTCCCGTGGCGCGACGGTACACCGTTTGACTGGAATACGGACAGTGTGGCCGGACGCCTCGACACGATGTTCGTCAAGGGCGACCGCGTAGAGGGTCTGCAAGACCTGCAGAACCGCGTGCTCACACGCGACCCGCGCCTCTATGAGACTGTTTATGTCAACGGCGTGCCGCAGCAGACCAACTGGACCGACGGCAACGCCACGGGCGACATTTGCGAAAACTGGGTGGGCGGAACCGACGCCAACCAGCAGCCCGCAACCGAGAACGGATTCTTTGCAACGGGCTTCGGCAACAAGAAGTATGTGGTGGGTTCGTGCTACGACCGCCAGTTCCCGCAGTGGGATGTCATCCGCATGTCTGACATGTACCTCACATACGCCGAGGCATTGCTGCAGGCCGACAACGACTTCGACGGCGCCCTGCGCTACATAGACCTCGTGCGTTCGCGCGTTGGAATGAGGGGACTGGTGGAGTGCAACCCCGACAAGAACCTGACCGGCGACAAGAACGCCCTGCTCGAGGAGCTGCTCCGTGAGCGTGCCTGCGAGCTCGGATTCGAGAACGAGCGCTACTTTGACCTCATACGCTACAAGAGGGCAGACATCTTCGAGAAGCATCTGCACGGACTGCGAATATGGCGTATGCAGACCGACCCGACCACAGGCGTGCGCGATACGGTGACCACGATGTGGACAAACGGCGACAAGCGCACTTCGGCCAACGACCCGTCGGCCCCCGGCTTCTATGAGCCCACCGACTTTGAATACGAGCGCTTCCCGTTCAACGAAAACTGGACAAGGACGGCCTGGACGTCCGGCTTCGATGCCAAGTGGTATCTGTTCCCGTTCCCGCAGACTGAAATCAACAAGGGCTATGGGCTTATCCAGAACCCCGGATGGTAATCGGGGAACTCAAGGACTTATGTGACAACTAACGAAGTTCAATAGATAAATTGAGTAATATGAAACGAAACAAGATATTGGTGCTGTCGTTGCTGGCCTGTGCAAGCATGCCGGCGGCAGCTCAGAACGACTCTATAAAAGAGCTGTCGGCGGCTGAAAAGTTTGCCGGGCAGAAGATTGACGTGGGAGCCGACAGGACTTTCACGCGCGAGGAGGCTACAGCCGCAGTGTCGGTGATAACCTCTGAGACCACCGACCGCCGTAGCGCACGCAACATTGGCAACTCCATCATCGGCCAGGGCCTTGGACTTGTGTCGCTGCAGAACTCCGGCACTTACTCGGCTGCCGACCCGACGTTCTACGTCCGCGGCCTGCAGAGCCTGTCAACAAGCACCCCGCTGATTCTCGTCGACGGCATTGAGCGCGACATCGACAACGTGTCGCCGGGCGAGGTGGAGTCGGTGCAGATTCTGAAAGATGCCGCAGCCGTGGCTCTCTATGGCTACAAAGGAGCCAACGGTGTGATTCTCGTCACCACAAAGCGCGGCAAGTACAACTCCAAGGAGGTGAAGTTCAGCTACGACCATATATATAATTATATGGTGAAGAGGCCTCAGTTCGTCGACGCTGCCACGTATGCCAGTGCCGTGAACGAGGCCCGTGCCAACGACGGGCTGGGCGCACGCTACACCGCCGACGAGATTGGCGCATTCCGCGACGGCACATACCCTTACCTCTATCCTAACGTGAACTGGGTCGACGAGACCTATCGCCACCACGGGGTGACCAACAAATACAACGTGGAGTTTACCGGAGGAGGCAAGAACTTCCGCTACTACACCATGGTAAACCTCATCACCGACAAGGGATTCATAGCCAACCCGAACGAGAACGACGGCTATTCCACACAGGACAAGTATACAAAGGGAAGCATGAGGGTTAACCTCGACGCCGACCTCACGCCCAAGACCAAGATGCGCGTCAACTTGCTCGGTGTGCTGAGCGAGTCGAGCTCGCCAGGCGCAAACGCCGAGGCCGCCAGCGATGCGGGCAATGCCGCTGCCGGGCCGGCCAACATCTGGGACATGGTTTACTCGCTTCCGTCGGCTGCTTTCCCCGTAAGGGCAGAGAGCGGGCTGTGGGGCGGCAACCCGACATGGAGCGGAACGGTCAACCCCGTGGCCCAGTCGGTGGGCGCCGCCTACTCCAAGAACCACACAAGGAGCATATTCTCCGACATAACCCTTACGCAAGACCTGTCAGCGATACTCGAAGGACTGGGCGGAACGGTACGTGTGGGCTACGACAACACGTCGAACATATTCGAGAACCACAGCAAGGGATACGACTACGGAAGCCAGATACCGGGCGCATGGGAGAACGGAGCGCCCACCATTGCCGACGATTACCGCGTTATTGCCGAGTCGACCATGGGCACAGCCGCCGAGACCAACACCTATGCTGCACGCTTCCACTTCGACGTGGGCCTGAACTATGGCAACACCTTCGGCGACCACTCCATCTACACTCAGCTCAAATATGACTATGAGTATCAGGAGACCACCGGGCTCAACAACACCATCTACCGCCAGGATGTGTCGTGGTGGAGCCACTATGGCTACAAGAACCGCTACTGGCTCGCCCTCGTGGGCTCCGGCTCAAGCCGCCTTGCACCGGGCACCAAGTGGTCGTTCTCGCCCACCGTTTCTGCAGCATGGGTAATGTCGCGCGAGAACTTCCTCAAGGATGTCGAGTGGGTCAACCTGCTCAAGCTGCGCGCTTCGTTCGGCATAATCAATGCCGACTACCTGCCGGGTGACAACGTGTGGACATACTACACGCAGCAGTATGTCACCAGCGGAGGCACCTATCCGTTCCAGGGTTCGTGGACGTCGCAGTTCGGACGCACTTACCTCGACCGCCTCGCCACCGAGAACCCGAGCCACGAGAAGGCTTACAAGTATAACGTTGGTCTTGACGCCTCGCTCTTCGGCAGCCTTAACCTGACGTTCGACGCATACTACCAGAGGCGCACCGACATCTGGGTGGAGGCATCGGGAGCATATACCGAGGTAATCGGACTTGACGCACCTTATGAGAACGGCGGTATCGTTGAGACATGGGGATTTGAGGCCGGCGCCGACTATGCAAAGCGTTTCGGCGACTGGACGGTGAACGTTGGCGCCAACTTCGCGCTCAACCACAACCGCATAGTGGAGCAGATGGAAGAGCCGCGCCTCTACGGCAACCTCGTACAGACGGGCCGTCCGCTCAACCAGATCTACGGACTCAAGGCCATCGGCTTCTTCAGGGATGAGCAAGACATCGCCAACAGCCCCACCCAGACTTTCAGCACTGTGCGCCCCGGCGACATCAAGTATGAGGATGTGAACGGTGACGACGTCATCGACGCCAACGACCAGGTGGCCATTGGCTTCAGCGATGCAGCGCCCGAGATTTACTACTCGTTCCATCTGGGAGCAGCATGGCGCGGCCTCGGCTTCGACGCAATGTTCCAGGGGACGGCCCGCTACTCTGCAGTGCTCAACACAAAGAGCATGTACTGGCCGCTCATCAACAACACCACAATCTCTCAGTATGCTTACGACAACCGCTGGACGGCCGACAACCCCAATGCCAAGTATCCGCGCCTGAGCTCGCAGAGCAACGCCAACAACTACCAGACCAACACCGTATGGGTGGAGGACCGCTCGTTCTTGAAGTTGCGCTACATCGAGCTTTACTACAACTTCCCGCAGAAGTTGATGGACGCTACAGGCATACTGGGTGGCGCAAAGCTCTATGTCCGCGGCACCGACCTGTTCAGCATCGACAACCTCGAGGTGTCAGATCCTGAGTCTTATGGCGTCAGCGCCCCGCTCACAAGGAGCATAGTGGCCGGCCTGGCATTAACATTCTAACCAACATTAAACTACAGAATCATGAAAAAGAGTAAGATATTTGTTGGCTGCATAGCCGGGGTGATGGCTCTTACGGCTTGCTCCGACCGCATGGACTACAATGAGTACGTTCTCCGGGACAGAGAGGAAATCATCCAGACATTCGAAAGGGTGGGCGGCTTCATGACCGACATATACAACCATTTCGACTATGACTATGGTCAGTATTACTCTGGCGCGTTGCTCGGCTCGGCCAGTGATGAGTCGCAGTATGCCACCATGGGTAACGAAATAGAAGACTTCTACAACGGCTCGTGGAGCCCTACCAACGCGAAGAGCACAATCTGGAACGACATGTATGAGGGCATAGCCGTCTGCAACGTGGTGCTCGACGACTTCCAGAACCTCACTTTCGACGACCTTGAGCTCAACAGCGACTACCTGCAGCAGCTCTACCGTTACAACAACTACAAGTGGGAGGCCCGCTACGCTCGCGCCTACTTCTATTTTGTGCTGGCCCGCCAGTATGGCGGTGTGCCACTCGTGACCCACAACCAGAGCTATGACATCACCAACTCGCTGCCCAGGGAGTCGAGCGACAGCATTTTCCGGTTCATCATCGACGAGTGCAACTTCATCGAAGACTCTATCATCGTTGACTATTCAGACATGGGAGCAATGGACATGGGTGCCAACGAGACCGGGCGTGCCGACCGCCTGGCTGTCATAGCCCTCAAGGCGCGCGCCGCCCTCTACTGGGCAAGCCCGCTGTTCAACCCCGATGGCGACCAGGAGCGCTACCACATGGCAGCCCTCTACTCAAAGCAGCTCATCGACGAGGCTACGGCCCGCGGCAAGCACCTCGCTGCCGACTATGAGTCGCTGTGGGCAACCGACAACTTCAACAATCCCGACATCATGTGCGAGATTATCTTTGGTCGCCGCATTTACGGCTCCGAGACTGGCGGAACGTCGAACACATTCGAGTCTTACAACTATCCCGTGGGAATTGAAGGTGGCGTTGGCGGCAACTGCCCGACGCAGAACCTTGTCGACGCTTACGAGTTTGCATCTGGCGCCAACGCCGGCATGCGCCCCGACCAGCTCGACAACTTCGACCCCGACAGCCTGTATTACGACAACCGCGACCCGCGCTTCTATGTGACGATTGCCAAGAACGGCGACGTGCAGTGGCCGAGCTACAACACCAACCCGCTGCAGACATACTACGGCGGACTGCACGCTGAGCCTCTGACGGGCGGCACGCCTACGGGCTACTATGTGAAGAAGCTGTGCCACACGGCCATCGACCTGTCTTCGAACAGCAGGTATACGGCCGACCGCCACACCTGGCTCACATTCCGCCTGGGTGAGTTCTACCTCAACTACGCCGAGGCTATGTTCCGCTACACCGGAAGTGCCTACGCCACAACGAGCGACCTGCCGATGAGCGCCGCCGAGGCTTTGAACTACACCCGCAACCGTGTGGGCATGCCCAACGTGCCCGGCGACCTCAGTGCAGACGCTTTCTGGGCCAAGTACAAGAACGAGCGCATGGTTGAGCTGGCCTTTGAGGGCCACCGCTTCTGGGACGTGCGCCGCTGGAGGGAGGCTTCAGAATACTTCACCTCTATAGACGAGATGAAGCTGACGCTCAACGCCGACGGCACCGTGACCGGCAACCGCACAAGCGTGTCGCGCCAGTGGAACGACCGCATGTACCTCTTCCCCATACCGCAGACAGAGAGGATGAAGAACCCCAACCTCTCGCAGAATCCCGGTTGGTAACCAAGGGGTGACCCCATGATATGGCGAGGAGGCAACGGATGTCCGTTGCCTCCTCGTTGGTTTTAGCCAAAATCGTCATTAGA
>ENA-ORSJ01002223-ORSJ01002223.1-human-gut-metagenome-genome-assembly--contig:-NODE-2223-length-13434-cov-3.699978_pt1 | contig 13434 bp, 10 predicted proteins | sample MGYA00242191_ERZ509158 | MGnify/ENA primary metagenome ERZ509158 (study PRJEB26280, sample SAMEA2338623) | human gut metagenome | biome: human gut; feature: human-associated habitat; material: faeces... | reverse complement strand
ATGCGGTGTATGACATAGCCGCCGGTCTGACTGAAAGGAAAATAGATTTGGCGATAATCAACAAGGGCGGCATACGCCAGCCGTTGCCTGAGGGCGACGTTTCGATGGGGCTTGTGCTGACGATGCTTCCGTTTACCAACAGCGTGGTGGTGATGGAGATAGACGGCCGGTCGCTTCAGGAGGGTCTGGACGTGATGGCCGGCCGCGGGGGCGACGCTGTCAGCCGCCATGTGTCGGCCGGGATGAAAGGCGGCCGGGCGGTGGACGTGAGGATTGGCGGCAAGCCGTTGGAGCCTGACAGGAAATATTTGGTGGCCACAATCGACTATCTTGCCAACGGAGGCGACAATATGGCTTCGTTCGCCACGGGCGGAAAGGTGGTGGCCCGCAGTGAGGAACAATTGAAAACTGACATAATTAACCATATCAAACAATTGACCGCTTCGGGCAAGGCGATAGAGCCTGACACGACGGTCAGGATGAAAAAAATCGATTAGGCATGAAGAAACGTGTATTAACAGCCTCGTTACTTTTATTGGCCGCGGCGCAGGCGGTAATGCCGCAGCGCGCGGTTTCGGCCGGATATAACGATCCGGCGGCTTCGCAATGGGCCGACAGCGTGTTCAACAGCATGGACGCGGAGCGGCGTGTAGGGCAACTGATAGCCCAAGTGGTCGACCCACGGAACCTGAACGCCGCGAAATCAACGGTGAAGAGATTGGTCGAAAACTACAATATAGGTTTCATATATTTTTCGGAAGGGACGCTGGAAAACCACGCGGAACTGGCCAATTACGCCAATGCGGTCTCGCAACTGCCGGTAATGGTAGGGCTTGACGGCGAGTGGGGACTGTCGATGCGTATGGACGACACCCCGCGTTTCCCGAAAAACATGACTCTCGGAGCGATACAGGACGACCGTCTGCTGTACGACTACGGCAAGGAGATGGCGGCGGAATGCCGGATGGCCGGGGTGAACCTGAATTTCGCGCCGGCGGTGGACGTGAACAGCAATCCGTCGAACCCGGTAATCGGGACGCGCTCGTTCGGCGAAGACCCGCACAATGTGGCCCGGAAGGCCGTGGCATACGCCAAAGGCTTGGAGGACAACGGCGTGCTTTCGTCGGCAAAGCATTTCCCGGGGCATGGCGACACCGACAAGGACTCGCACAAGACGCTGCCGGTGGTGAACCGTTCGCTCATCGAGCTGCAATCGACCGAGCTTGTCCCTTTCAGGAGCTATATACGCGCCGGGCTGTCGGGCGTGATGGTGGGTCATCTCAACGTACCCGCGCTGAAGACCGGCGACCGTCCCACCTCGCTTTGCGAGCAGGTGGCTACCAAGCTGCTTAAGGACGATATGGGATTCAAGGGGCTGGTTTTCACTGACGCGTTGCAGATGCGCGGGGCGCACATGGACGGCAAGACTAACGGAATGCCGGCGATGATGGCCGGTGCCGACGTGCTTCTTGAGCCGTACAAGGTAGGCGAGAGCTACGAAGCCATGGTTGCCGCATACAAGAAAGGCGGCAAGGTGAAGGAAAGAATTGACGAGTCGTGCAAGAAGATATTGCGTTATAAATATGCGGCTGGGCTTGACGCGTATGAGCCTGTGAATATAGAAGGGCTTGGCGGAAGAATCAACTCCGCTGCGGCCGAGGTGGTGAACCGCAGGTTGTTTGCCGCCGCCATCACGGTGCTTAAAAACGATGCCGACATACTGCCTTTGAAGGGGCTGGACAAGGAGGTGAGCGTAGTGAGCCTCGGCGCGCCTGCCGGCAACCGCTTTTCGGAGACTTGCCGCCTGTATACCGACGTGAAGCGTTACGCGATGAACACCGACAATTCGTCGGAGGTGACGGAAGCGGTGAAGGGTTCGTCGAAAGTGATAGTGGCCGTTTTCAAGAACGATTTGACCACGGCGATGAACCTCGACCGCATAATCCTCGACTGCGGAGCGGAGAAGGTGGTCCCGGTGTTCTTCGTGACACCATACGCCTTGACGAAGTACAGCGGCTCGATTTCGCTTTGCAACACGGCGGTGCTTGCCTATGAGAAAGAGCCGTTGGCTCAGGAATATGCTGCACAGGCTGTTTTCGGCGGCATAACGGTCTCGGGGCGTATCCCGGTTACGGTTGAAGGCGTTGCCAAGTGCGGCGACGGCGTGACGATACACGCTTCGCGCCTCGGGTACGGCATCCCGGAGGAAGTTGGGTTCGACGGACGGCTTATGGCCGGCATCGACTCGCTCGCCAATCTGGGAGTGGAGAAAGGGGCGTTTCCGGGCTGCCAGGTGCTTGTGGCGCATAACGGAAAAATCGTGGTGAACAAGAATTACGGTTTTACGGATTTGACAAAAGACTATAAAGTGGACGGCAACACGATATACGACCTTGCCTCTGTGTCGAAGGCCACTGGAACGCTTTCCGGGATAATGAAGGCCGTGGACGAAGGCCTGATGTCGGTGGACGCGAAGCTCGGCACATATACGAAGGTTCTTGCCGGGACACCGAAGGGCGATTTGCTGATACGCGACCTGCTTTACCACGAGACTGGCATGCCGGCGGCGTTGAACGTGTACCAGATAATGACCGACTCGACGAGCTATGACGGCGCTCTTGTCGTAGGCAAGAAGCAACCGGGCTACAGCCGCTATGCCGGAGGCGGATATATCAACGACTCGGCCAAGATACGCCGCGACATCACTTCGGCAAAGAAGACGAAGGATTTCGACTACCAGATAGGGAAGAACCTGTATGTGGGGAAAATCACATACGACACGATAATGAACATCATCCATAACCAGCCGTTGCGCGCCGACAGGGATTACCTGTATAGCTGCCTGAATTTCTGCATGCTTGCGGAGGCGGAACAGAACGCCACGGGGATGAGGCACGACCGGTGGGTTTATGACAAGATTTTCCACCGCTTGGGCGCGTACCGTTCGGTTTACCGTCCTCTCGACTATTACCCGGCATCGGAGATAGCGGCTACGGAATATGACGGCTATATGCGCGAATGCACGGTGAAAGGCAGCGTCCACGACGAGACGGCGGCTTTCTCGGGCGGCATACAGGGCAACGCCGGATTTTTCTCGAACGCCAACGATTTGGCGAAGCTGTGCGGCATGTGGCTGAACGGCGGCATGTACGGCGGCGAGCAGATTTTGTCGGAGAAGACGGTGAAGCTGTTCACGGAGTCGAAGAGCCCGAACTCGTTCCGCGGTTTGGGATTCGACAAGCCGAACACGGAAAATCCCGAATATTCGTCGGTTTGCGAGGAGGCCGACCCGTCGGTCTACGGCCATACGGGCTTCACCGGCACGAGTTTCTGGGTTGACCCGAAGAACGATTTGATTTACATCTTCCTTTGCAACCGTGTTTGCCCGACGCGCAACAACCGGGCATTCGGCGAGGTCGGCGCACGCTTCAAGATATTCAGCGTCATCTACGATTCGCTGCATCATTGAGTGGCGGCTTGCGCCGCAAGGTTATAGGCTATGAGGTTAACGGTTATGCGAGGCCGCACTTGTTGCACTGTTGTTTCAAGCGCGGCCTCCACGAGGCCGATTCCTTTGTCAGCCACTTGCCCACCGCCAAGGCGGCGGGCAAGTGGCTGGTTTCATCGGCGGCAACGCATTGAAAGTTGAGTGTTTAGGGTTGAGTGTTGAGAAAAAATTGACACAACTGTGATTTTTCTTATCTTATGCTTTAATGTTGCATATCCTTGACAGAACTTTGCGACAAAAGAGATTGCGTTTCTTATTGAGAATGAAAACTTTCTTGGGGGGATTCGCTATATTTGTTTTAAAATTCATCCACTTTAAAATATACGTTTATGGAAACATTATCAGAGCAATTGACCGAACTTTACGAAAGTAAGTGGAACGGATTAATGGAACAACTGGAAGCCAATGGGTTACGAGACAAACTGCAATGTCCGTTCTTGATTTCTTTGTATCGTTCTGGGCAAGAAAAGGAAGAACGAGAAAAAGCACAAGAAGCAGATATTAATTGGTATGCAAAGAAAGCAGATGCTGAGCATGAAGAGTGGTATACCAAAGCAGACATAAAAATTATGTTCTTTGGGAGGGAACCCAATTGGTGGGTGAGATATGATGAAAAAGGTGAAGACCCAGCCGATGTAGGCAAGGTTATGGCTACATATGAAGATTATCTCGATGATAATTATAATGCTGTAGATGCACATTTTTATAAAGAGAAAATAGACCATAGAAATAGATTCCTCCTTTTTGGCGTTAATGGAATAATGTCAGGTATTAGGGAGTTATTAAAGGATTTCCCCGACAAACGAGTTTCATTAATATGGAATGAGATTTCCAAACTATCTAAACGAAAAGGAGAAGGAGGGGAAGCTGTCAATGCGTTTGAGCATAGCATTGAAAAGAAATGTTTTCATGTTATTCCGAAAGAAATTGAAATATTGAGACCCGACATTGTCATCTTCCTTACCGGCCCCAAAGAGACAAAGTATTGTAACTATATCAAAGAGAACTTTAATGTCATAGGTGAACCGATTGCACTTTCAGGTCTTCCAATAGGCGATGTATCGAAGCTGCAACTCGAAGGAGTTAAATCTGCTTACTTAACCCATCATCCCGGGTATTCACCCAAAGATGCGAATGCATTTCATTGGAAACTTTACGATGCCATCCTTGCCGACATTAAAGAAAACATCGACAAGCTATTAAAGAAAGAATAACTTGTGAACCACTTTGGCATAACTTTACCTCATCTTTGCATTGAAATGGATGGAAAGATGAGGTTTTGTTTTTCCTATGTGTAACTTAAAACCGGAAGAATATGGAAAAGAAAAGCAATGTTGTGAGCAAACGTTTGCGAAAGCAACTGGATGAATTGGAGCGGAGCAAACGATATGATGAAGCTGCCCAACTGTTGGAACCTATTGCCCGGCGAGGCAATGCTGATGCACAATACGAGATGGGAGAACTGCTTTACCATAAAATGGTACATGAAGCGGAAGCAGTAGTCAGAAATTACTCCAACTTTGAGAAAGCTATATTTTGGTCAGACTTGTCAAGGAAACCAGAATTATGTAAAGCTGATTTCTCTGATTTCAGCAAAATGATTGATTGGTACGAAAAAGCTGCTAAGCAAAAACATATTAAGGCAATGGTAGAACTTGCCGAATGGTATACTCCGATAGTTAGCTGTTCGTCCGCCAAACACGTAATCAAGCAGTCATCGTTCTTTACCCTAAAATGTGACTTCAATCATGCATTGTCCTTATATATAGAAGCATTAGAAAGCGGCGGAGATGATTCTTTTTTTGATGTTTGTGTTATAGGAAATCTACTCCATTCGCCTCATGTACCCCAAAAGGTGAAAGATAAAGTAGTGAAAATACTCTATGTAAGGGCAAAGAAAGGTTGTTACCGTTCTGCTGTCCATTTACTTCGCATTTGGGAAAGCAAATACCGAAGCCCACAAAGGAAGCCATATTATGACTTGCAGATAGATGAGCATGAATTGTTGCATACCGATTGGTTCCGGTTGTTGTTAGATCACGAGGCAGAATGTGAAAAGAAAAACGAGTATTCCGCGAGGAATGCACTTCGTTTACTATCTGATTTGGCTAAGAATGGCAACCAAGAAGCGTTGGATATGTTGACGGGTATCGGGATGAAAACGGGAGGCTCGTCTGCTTGTTGGGCTGGAGATGTCTATTATGAACGTAAGGAATACAAAAAAGCCTTGGAATGCTATTTGGCAGGAGAATATGTGTACAAACTGGGTGGAATGTATGAACGAGGCGAAGGCACCACACCCGATATGGAAAAAGCATTTTATTATTATAAGCAGGCAAATGACAATTATAACATAGGACGAATGTATGAGCAGGGCCTTGGCACGAAGAAGGATTTGCGTAAAGCGTTTGAATGTTATCACAAAATTGTTGATAGAAAGATTTATGAGCATGATTCAGAGGAAGCGAAAAACGAAATTCTGTCTGCTCGCTGTTCATTCCGTCGCTTGAAAAAGATATTGTTCGAGCAAAAGGATGAGATAAGAATGACGGTTGCTGCCAAAGAGCAGAAATCCGTTTGCGGATTCTTGTTCACCAGTTATGGCGATTGCCAATTTACGATAGATTGGGGTGACGGACAAGTGGAAGAGATAAACAATGAGAAAGGGGAAGAAATCCATGCGGAACATACGTATGTGAAAAAAGGAGAATGGCATATCTGCTTGAAAAGTGATGAGACTCATACCCTCACCTCTTTCCATTACACTTGCGAAGCGTGTACACTGAAAGCATTGGATGTAACGCAATGTCCGATACTTATCGACTTGTATTGTGTCAATCAAGGATTGAAACGTTTGAATGTTTCCAAAAATCCAAGACTGGGACGCCTGGTTTGCCGCGGCAACAAGTTGAAGATATTGAATATCCGGAAAAATAATCGCCTTACCCAACTTGACTGTTCTGACAACCCGGAGCTTTATCACGTAGATTGGAATCCACAATACTCAGCATTGACCAAGGTTTGCATGAAAAATATCATAAACCTTGACCAGTTGGGCTTTCTTGACTATTTGCTGAAACGGAACAAAGGACAAAAATGCGCACCCATCGCGGAAGCCTCGTTTGATCCCGTATTCTTGCCACTCTCTTATTATATGCGCTGCTTGAATTGGAGTGACGTGAAAGCAAAGATAAAAGAAGGTGGCTATCCAATATGGAAAGAACATTCATGGAAAAAGTATAAATCCGCATTCGATGATATGAGTTCACGAGAAGATTTCCACTACACAGGCATTGACCGTATTGTTTGCGAAGGCGGTTATACCTATTACTGGCTTTATAGCTCCCGTGAAAAAAAGTACGTCCACCAAGATCTTGAAGATGTTGTTATGAATCTTATGCCTTGGAGTGAAACGCTTGATATGCCTGTGGAGATAAGAGAAAAGGAAGGATGGATGATGTTCCCACAAGTGACTTGGGCAGATGTGTTTTGTCCCTGTTTCATTGAGATGACCTGTTCGCACTGGAAAGAAACGGAAGAAATTATTCAATGGGAGCGTGATTATTGGGAGCGACATCGCCAAAGACAGGAGAAATACGAATGAGACTGGACTATAAAGGAAAACATTTGTTCGCATTTTCGGACACGCATGGCAAGGAGGACTATGCGAGGAAAAGTGGAGCACAAAGTTTGGCAATGTCTCCACCTTTCAGGCACTTTGCAAAACAAATGATTAATCCGAGTTATAGCGTTTCCCGTTTTGGTCTATGATATGCTGGCAGACCAGATGGGCTTCCACCCAAAAATCATTTAGCCGCAATAAGTCCGGAAGGGAATAAGGCTTGTGTGTGCAAATGTCGTGTATGGCATGACATACAACAATGTGCTCCAGTTCCGGGCGGCGCAAATGCCCTTCCGCCCATGTCACTCCATCATCCCATACATCCACACATTGTAACTGTTCATCTGTCATATTCGAAGTGTTTTTGGGTGAATAATTACAAGAACATTCTTCGATTTCGGGAAGTCCCCCATTGCATTCTTCAAGCAAACAACAACAAATTAGTTCTATCATGTAAGCAAAATCGGAACCATAATAACCATCTTCCGGTAATTCCAATATAGACTCCAACCCACAGAATACATACCTCAGTGTACCACGGATGACATAATCGTCATCAAAAGATTCATCTTTGGGGCTATTAATCAATGTGCGATAGAGGTTTGCCATGCGATGATACATCTTCTTGGTCAAACTATTCAGCAATTCATTTACTGCTTTAAAGCGTTTGATTTCCTGTGGAGTAGCTTGAAACATCCGGTTAAGAATCAAGCTCCGTGTATCTATCAAATCTTGTATCTTTTCTATCTGTGTTGCACCTATATGCCTCAAATCAAGATTCCCTTTTTCCTGTTCGCCCATAAGCTTCTTGATTTCCGCTTCCACTTCCAACAGCAATGTCCGTTTCTTGTTCACATCATTTTCTTGATAGATGTAGTCCGCCAAATCTTCTGCATATAAATCCATAATCGTATTATTTGTTTAATGATGTAGCAAAAATAACTTCACCTTATGCCAAACGGAAGCACAAGAAACCCTTTTTCTCCTGATAACAAAATCTTTTCAGTGTATGCTTTAATATGGCATAACTTTATGCGATATTTGTATTAACGAATTCAAAAGTTTGTATTATGGAACAACCGACATTCAAATCTTTGCTCACTCAGTTCAGTTTTGATGTCATCTTACCTGAATTTAAAGCTTTATGTCAGAAGGTTAGACCTGACTTATTTGAACAAACAAATTGGGATATTTATCGTGGTGTATATCAAGACTTACAAACACGTAAAGAAGAAAGTGAATCCAAGTATGCTATTCAAATAAGTGAACGTTGGGATGAGTTACAATTCACAGGTTCAAACTGTTGCTTGTTTTATGAAGATGGAAATGATTACGACTATCGGGGAATAGGTAGCTATCCTTATCTGTCAGAGATTTTAGGCATGGAAATCATTGTCAATAGCAATGTTGCACTTTCATTAGAAGAATTGACTGCAGGCTTGCTTTGGGAGATTACGTATGACAAGCGTAATGGATTAACGGATGTTGATCTGGAACATCTGACCTTTAAGTATTTGCTTACACGTTTCTGTTTTGATGATATCTTAAGCGATTTCAAGACCTTGTATCAAAGGAATGCACCAAAATCGTTTCAGAACGCGAATTGGGAAGCTTATCGAAACGTGTATCAATCTCTTCAACAACTTGGACCATCAAAGTCAAAGTATTGCATTTATTTGGCATCCCGTTGGGAGGGGTGTTCGCCTTTGATTGATATGAATTGTTCCATCTATGATAAAAATAAGGATGAAATATGTCAACCTATGGCAACATATCCTAAATGGTCGGAAATATTAAGCATGAGGATTATCATTGAATATGATATTATAATCACGCCGCAACAATTGACCGCCGGACTGCTTTGGGAAATCACTTATTACGGAGAAACGGAAGAAATGATTCAAGGGCATCTTGAAAAACTATTCAAATAGCTGATTTTGTAGAAGGAACTCACAAAAAGGAATAGTATGACAAAAGATTTATTTGACAAATACATCTGGTTAGTAGACACTATCTACAGAGCCGGAAAAATCACGTTTGAGGAAATCAACGAGCGTTGGCTTCGTTCACGATTGAGTGAAGGGGAAGATATTCCATTAAGAACCTTTCATAACTGGCGCATTGCCATCGAACAAGTGTTTGATATAAATATCAATTGTAACCGAAAGGGAGGTTATTACTACTATATTGAGAATGCGGATGATATGCAAAAGGGAGGCATCCGCAACTGGTTGCTTAATACGTTTGCGGTCAATAACCTAATAAACGAAAGCCATCATTTGAAACGCAGGATTCTGTTTGAAGAGATTCCTTCCGGCAGAAAACATCTCACGTCTGTTATTGAAGCCATGCGTGACGGGTTAGAATTGGAGCTATATTATCAAAGTTATTGGTACGAAGAACCAAGTACCTATACGCTGCAACCTTATTGCATCAAAGTATTTAAGCAAAGATGGTATGTCATTGGTTTCTGCAAAGAGCGGAATAATATCCGCACCTTTTCTTTGGATAGAATACAGCAACTGACTACTTTGGACACGAAGTTTGTTTATCCTAAAGAATTTGATCCGGAAGCCTATTTTACAGATTATTTTGGCATTATGATTGAAAACAAGAAATTGGAAACGATTCGGATTAAAGTCTATGGAATGCATGTACAGTATATCCGTGCTTTGCCTTTGCACCATTCCCAATGCGAAATAGAAACAACGGAAGATTATTCTATCTTTGAGTACCGTATGAAACCAACCTTAGACTTCCGGCAGGAATTACTTTCAAGAGGGGCGGATGTGGAAGTGCTTGCTCCTTTAACTTTTCGGGAAGAAATGATTCAATCTGTGGAGAAAATGAGTTCATTATACAATAAACAGTAATCTCACATGCAAATGAAAAAGAAATATACAGATGCTCAATCCTATTTTCAAGATTGGGCACAAGTCAAAAGGAAAGAAGTGCAGGATATGGAAAAGTCCATGAGGGAAAATCCGTTATATCAGAAGGAAGTGAACCCAATGGATGATGATGAAACTTGGTCAGAGCGATTCCACTTCATACTTCGCAAGGGACTCTCTGAAAAAGAATGGAGAGTGTATCAAAAGGGTATAAGACAAGACCGCTTATGGATATGGGCAATGTACATAAATGAGAATCCGGACTATGATTATCATTATTTCTTGAATCTGTTGAAATTCAAATTAGAATGGATTATTTTCTACTGGGAGAACTTTGGGCATTTAGCTCGTGCGGAACAAGATATCAGTCGGATGCGGATTGCCACAAAGCTTTTGGATATTATTATGAATGAGAATTCTGATGTTCCTATCCCCTATGTGAATACGAGAAACAAACATCGCTTCTGTGTTTATCATAAATCGCCGGGGATGTATGAAGTTGATAGCAAGCATGAAGTTCGCTTTCGCAAAGCGTATTGTCTATTCTTTAGATTTTTAGAATATCATCTGTTGGGATGGTGGGATTAAATTGTTGCTTGGTCCTTTTTTACTCACGTTTAATCGTATTTAAGATATGGTAAATTAAGTTTGGTTGGGGACAAAACGGGAACAATAGGTACAAAATAAAATCGGCTAAGTATTGATATTCAATTACTTAGCCGATTCCCTCGTACCCAGACCCGGGATCGAACCGGGATGGATTTTACTCCACTGGTGTTTGAGACCAGCGCGTCTACCAATTCCGCCATCTGGGCATTAGCGTCCACGTAATTGGCTTTTGCGTTTGCAAAGGTACGCCGAAAGTTTTTTCCGTGCAAGTTTTTCGGGAAATTTTTGCTAAAAATCTTGTGAGGTTTGGCTATTAGCCCGAAATGAGCTAACTTTGCCCCCTGAAAACAGGCCTCTGTAGTTCAACGGATAGAATGGAAGTTTCCTAAACTTTAGATCCGAGTTCGATTCTCGGCGGAGGTACAAATCCCTTTTTACCCATAACCTTTAACCTTTTAACCCCCATTAACCTGTTTCAATGGCTAATTCCAATTTCATCGATTATGTGAAGATTTTTTGCCGTTCAGGCAAAGGTGGCGCGGGCTCGTGCCATTTCCACCGTGCAAAGTACGTGCCGAAAGGCGGTCCCGACGGAGGTAACGGCGGACGGGGAGGGCATATCATCCTGCGCGGCAACCGTAACCTGTGGACGCTTCTCCATCTGAAGTACCAGCGACATGTGTTTGCCGGCGACGGACAGGCCGGGTCGGAAGGTCGCAGTTCGGGCAAGGACGGCGAGGACAGGGTGATTGAGGTGCCGTGCGGCACGGCTGTCTACGATGCCGATTCCGGAAAATTCCTTTGCGAGGTGACCGACGACGGGCAGGAGGTGAAGCTCCTGCGCGGCGGCCGCGGCGGGTTGGGCAACTGGAACTTCAAGTCGCCCACGAACCGTACGCCGCGCTATGCGCAGCCCGGCGAGCCGGCGATAGAGAAGTCGGTGGTGCTTGAGCTGAAGCTGCTTGCCGATGTGGGTCTTGTGGGATTCCCGAACGCCGGGAAGTCGACTCTGCTGTCGTCGATTTCGGCGGCGAAGCCTAAGATTGCCGATTATCCTTTCACTACGCTCGAGCCGAATCTCGGCATCGTGAGCTACCGCGGCGACCGCTCGTTTGTGATGGCCGACATTCCCGGCATCATCGAGGGGGCGAGCGAGGGCAAGGGGCTCGGGTTGCGTTTCCTGCGGCATATAGAGCGCAACGCGGTGCTTCTGTTCATGATTCCTGCCGACGCGGGCGACATCCGCCGGGAATATTCGATATTGCTCGGCGAGCTGGAGCGTTTCAACCCCGACCTTGTGAACAAGGGCCGTGTGCTGGCCATTACCAAATGCGACATGCTCGACGACGAGCTTATCGACGAGATGCGCCATAGCGAGCTGCCCGACGGTGTGGAGACGGTTTTCATATCTTCTGTGACGGGTATGGGGCTTACGGAGCTGAAAGATGTGTTGTGGCGGACAATCAACGACGAGGACAACCGCATCCCGGCGCGTATCACCCACCGCGACCTTGACGTGAACCACCGTGTCGACGAGGAGGATGCTTTTGTGATAGAGCAGGAATCCGGCGACGAGGAGGAAGCGTGGGATGTGGAATGGCCTGAGGAATATTGGGCTGACGATTTCAAGGATGAAGATTGAGCGGCTGTCTTTCCGTGACAACGGCTCCGCTTTCGCTTTTACCGCGGGGCGCGGCGGCGTTGATGCCAATGACCCTTATTCCGGTTTCAACTGTTGCGGCTATGTAGGCGACAGTCCCCGGCATGTAGCCTCTTGCCGGGAGGAATTGTGCCGCGGGATAGGGCTGCCGGCGGGGCGGCTGATTACCGCGCGGCAGGTGCATGGCACGGATGTGGTTGTTGTCGGTTCTCCGGATTGTGTGCCCGGCGAGGCGGATGCTTTGGTGACTAGGTTGGAGGATGTCGCTCTCGGCGTTTTTACGGCCGACTGTGTCCCGATGCTTTTCTACGACAAGAAGGCTGGCGTTGTCGGCGCTGCCCATGCCGGCTGGAAGGGGACGATGAACGGCATAGCCAAAAATGTGGTGGCGGCGATGTCGGGGCTTGGCGCTTCGGCCGGCGGGATTCAGGTGGTTTTCGGGCCCTCGATATGCCAAGGATGCTTCGAGGTGGGCGACGAGGTGGTGGAGCAGTTCGGCGAGCGGGGATTGCCGCTTAGCGATATTGTTGTCAGGAATAAAGCCACGGGCAAGGCGCACATCGACCTTGTGGCTGCCAACGTATATTGGCTGCGTGAGTGCGGAGTGATGGAAGGGAATATGGTGCGTTCAGGCTTGTGTACACGGTGCAATCCCTCGCGGTTTTTCTCGGCGCGTGTGCTTGGCACGGCTTCAGGCCGCAACCTTACGGCCGTCGTGCTGAAACCGTAAGGGGGAATTTAACGTCAGTTCGATAAGGAAATTGAAAGGCTTGCTCTGTCAAAGCATCATTATACAGTCTTATAAACCTCGCATATAGCGCAAACGTCACGGTGCGCAGCCTTGATAAGGCTGGTGTGCCTACCGCTCCACTCCGACGGCTGAAGCCACCAGTTAACTGTGCGAAGCCTCTTTGAGGTTTTTGTCTGTCAAGCAAATACTTATATCTTATCCTTTGGCTTGTGAAAAAATATTCTTTATATCGAACTGTTGGTATCCGCTGAAAAATCAGGGAGTAGTTGCATTGTGTTCATTCAAAGAGGCTTAATATGCCTCTGTGTGGAGACGGTTTGTCTTTGGGAAAAGAGAGACTCGTGGAGGTCGCACTTTAAAGTTCAGAGTTGAAAGTTTAGAGTTGAGAGAGTT
>ENA-ORSJ01002218-ORSJ01002218.1-human-gut-metagenome-genome-assembly--contig:-NODE-2218-length-13467-cov-3.534074_pt1 | contig 13467 bp, 9 predicted proteins | sample MGYA00242191_ERZ509158 | MGnify/ENA primary metagenome ERZ509158 (study PRJEB26280, sample SAMEA2338623) | human gut metagenome | biome: human gut; feature: human-associated habitat; material: faeces... | reverse complement strand
TGCTAGTGAGTGTGTTTCCTGATTATGGTTGTTCAAATTCAACTTGCAATTTACCTAAAAGAATTTTATTTTAGATACTGTTATCTATCTACTAACAAAAAATCATGAATCTTGTACTGCTGTAGTTTTCTTTTTGCGATTCCGTGCGAGTGTTTGCCGTCTGGCTTCTCTTTGCTCTGGTGTCAATGTTCTTTTGGTCTTCTTAGTTCGGAACGACAACAAAGCCTTATCCACGACATACTCAACAGCATATAGGCCGCCCTTGTCGGTGTATTCCTTTGCTCGTGGGTACTTTTTGTCAAGATATGTAATCATGGTTGTGTCTGCCGTGTAAATTCTCATGGTGTCGCCTGCACGGTCAAATACGATTGTTGTTTCCTGTTCTTCCATTGTTCGGGGTGCTAATTTCGTAGTAGATTTGTTCATGGTGGTGTTTTCTCTCCTTTGATATATAAAATATAAAAATAGGAGACACACAAGCCCATATGCTTTTATGTGTCTCCCTATAAATAGGCTTTTCTATTCTGCTATAGCGTCAATGCTCGCCCTACTGATTCCTTCATCAAGAATATCATGGTGTTCATTGGCTACCTGCTCCAATGGGATTTCATCTAAGCCAATAAGGTCATATATGTCCGCCACGGTTCCAGCACATTCAAATGAATCTACCAGCCCAGCACGATAGAAGTAATTAGCCACCAGCGTTATTATCTGGGCGATTACACAATCAAGGAGTTCCGTGTCGGTGTTGGCTGCTCTGCTGATTAGTGCGTCCCGTGTTCCTCTCAGTGCGCCGTACTGCTGGGATGCGGCCAGCTTATACATGTGTCTTTGAATTAGTACGGTAGCTGTATCGTGCTGCATTAGGTGGATTCGTCGCTTCAATTCGTCGTATTCTTCACGGGGTACGTAGCCAGCAGGGCAGGTAATAGCGGTAGTAGAAATGGTTTCTTGTGTCTTCATCATGGTGTTTTCTCTCCTTTGTGGGTGAATGATAATTATTTTAACACACATATTCGTGTGTTATTGGTGTAATATTAGCACACGTATTCGTGTGTAGTCAAGACATAAAAAGCCAATCATGGTATAATGCTGTCATATTCTCGTTTGATTTCTCATCATCATTTAATCATGGGGCAGGTGAATCTAAATGACCTTAAAAGAGAAGATACAAGCTATAGCGGATGAACAGCACATAACCTTGAAAGAGATAGCGGAACAAGCTGGCATGAATTACAATGGCCTGCACAATAAATTTTATCGTGGTTCTATTACAGTCAAAGACCTAGAGAAAATACTTGACGTACTCCATAAACGGCTTGCCATTGTAGACAAACAAGACCACGACACCAGCCGCTATTGACAAGACACCAGACCAGCACCACCTCTAGTCATAGGGTTCCTGCTGGTTTCCTTCCTTCTATCTCGTGGGACACGTAGCCGCCTGTATATTCGTGTGACACCTGCTCAACAGGCTAGGCCGTTCACTCCTGCTTACTGGTGTCTGGGTGTCTTTCTCCGTGTTTTATTGTCTAAATGCCGTTTTGAGCGTTTAAAAGGTGTTGGGGTATATAAACATACCTAAAACACCCCATAGGCATTTTATTTTAATAACTGTATTGGCCTGCTCACAAAAAACAGTAAATCATGAACAGACCACCATACAGGATTTGCCCATATTGTCCTGTAAGGCTGTTTTTGCGGCTGTGCTGTGTAAGGTAGAGTAATCATACCAGGCACGCACCATTGAAGGAAAAGCCCTACTCAGGAGTGGGAAAAACGACAAAAAAAAGCAAAGCAAGGAATAGACCTGTGTGCAATATCTATCTGTGTAGACCTTTTGGGCGGTGTACTCGCCATATGGCACCATGTGCGGCGCAAAAAGGAAGCAGGGGACACCTATACCCAAAAATAAATTTATCTGGTGTAAGACACGATAACACAAGGAAATTGCTACGTCATTCCTTTGTGTAATTAAATTATGAATAAAAAGAATGGATTATTTCTTGACACACCCATCATAAAATTATTATAATGAGCGCAGGCGGTGGGCTAAAGTGAACTTATATTACCTATAGGTCCCCATGGTTTTATATGGGTACCATATGGTGTATATAAGTTCTTTTTTGTTATCTTAAATTATTAATTATAATTATTAATTAATGTATACCTGTAATTATCTTTATAGTATCTTAATTATTAATAATTAATTATAACTAAAAGTATACCTATAGGTTAATTATAATTAATAAATAATAATTACTCTTTAGTTAAACCTATAGTTAAATTATAGTATCCTGTATTCTCCTAACCTACCCCCCTTTCCCCCCTTCCTTCCCTCATATCATGTCATAAACCTTCTTTCTTCAATTAGTGCCTAAAACTGTTTTTCTTCAATTCATGTGACATACTGGTAACACCTCATTAATTTAATTTAAAAAGAAAGAGGGAACCCCTTAATAAAAAATATGTTGTTCTCCCTTCTTTTAGTGCTAGGAACTAAAATTTTATGGTGTAATCCCTTTTTCGCTTAAAATCAACACAAGGAAGAAATGGGGTGCCTTTGCGTCCCTGCTTTCTTCATATCATGGACACAACTACTTTTCTTCAATTCATGCAACTAACCCCAAAGAATAGGGGTGTCCCATGCGGTGCCAGTATGTCTCCATATCATAAACTTGCTTGTGTGTCAAGGCTTTATATGCCCCTTACAGATGTGTAACAAATAAAATTATTATGCGTAAATAATAAATAATTAAATATATTCAATGTGTTGAATAAGCCATTTTAGCACACAATAATATTTTATTTATACAAAACGCAAAAGGGAATACTGTCATATTGGTATGCCCGTACACGCAACAAAAGAGCCAACACGCTATATGCTGGCTCTCTATTTGTGTGTCTGTAAAAGTTATTCGTGGTGTGTCTGCTCCTGCTGGTGTTCCTGCTGGTATTGTTTTACCAGCTTATAGAAGGTAGAGCGTTTCAATCCCAATAGCTCCATAGCTTTTAGAGCTGTTATGTCTTTCGCCTGCCATTGGCTATAGACCTCATCCCATTGTGCAGGATACGCCGCTCTAGGCCGTCCTAGGTGCCTGCCATGCGCCTTAGCCTGCTCTATTCCTTCCTGTTGTCTCTGCCTAATATTCCGTCGTTCCTGCTCGGCTATCATGCCGTACACCTCAATAAGAATATTAGTTATGGTGTCTAGTATCAAATCGTTATTGGTGTCTATCATCGTTGTCGGCAGGGCAAGGCAACGAATGCGCACACCTTTATTCTTGAAGTAGGCAAGCTCGTTCTTAATCGCTTCTTTATTGTGTCCTAGCCGGTCGAGGCTCTTGATATAGATTGTGTCGCCTGCCGTGCTTAGTTGCCGCAATGCCTGATAGTTCGGCCTGTTGAAGTCCTTACCGCTGGCCTTGTCGATGATGATACATTGCTCATTGTCTACGTATTGCCTAAGCTCTGCCGTCTGCCTGTCTGTGTTCTGCTCTCTGGTTGATACTCGTACATATGCGAATCTTCTACCCATAATATCACGCTCCTATTGTGTCTCTGTAAATGTTTGATTGTCTTTATAGACACCATATCATAAATGTTCGTAAAGGTCAATGCGTTTATGGATATATCCGTAAATTCATTTTTAAAGATTTACGGATGCGAAAACAGGCCATTTTCGTATGTCCATAAAGGTATACCTTTACAGGCATAAGGAAGACACATAGACAAGCAGGAGCAACACACTAGGAGAGAAGACCAAAGGGAATACATGTACGTCCATTCCCTGCCGCTTCCTGCTCCTGCTCTGGGTGTCTGCTTACCCTTCTTAGTGGTGAATCAGAAAAGAGAATCGAAAGAATTGCATTGCCTGCTGTGTTCTCTGCTGTATATCTCAGCCCGTCCGCACGGGGGAAAAGCGTTCGTGTCAATATAATATATATGGCCGCACGGATTTTTCATAAATTTAGGAGTCCCTTCTTATACTGGCCTATAGTAAAGGAGTCCCTTTTTCCTGTGTGCGCTTATATATAGCCACCCCTAAAGACATGTATGTACTATTGACATATCATCAGTAGGTCGTGTATTATTTTCCCGTAGGCATTACACATACACAACGGCAGGCGGTTATATCGCCCCTATCCATTTTTGAATGAATGGGGGTGATGCCCATGAACGAGACAAACGTAACACTATTACTTTTGATTCTCTTAGTGGTTCTCTTGCAAAAGAAATAACCGCCCGTAGCGTCCAAACTTTAGGCGGTTAAATCTCGTCAAGTATAGGGGCTATAACCGTTTGTCGGTGTAATGCCTCATTTTTATTTCACTTTCATTATATCCAGTATTGAAACAGGAGTCAAGCAGGAAAAAATCCCTTTATGCATAAAATAGCAAGCACTTCCTGTCTGGGTGCTCTTTCAAATTTCCGTTCTAAGCGATTTTTAAGAGGTAACACGATAAAAGCGTCATGCACCGCATAAAAATTCCTTACAGCGAAAATTAGAGCATTTTTAAATTTCGAGATATTTTCTATGCTGTGTCGTCGAACAAACATTTGAGCCAAAGCTTCGTAATGAGAGGGTCGTAGGTTCGAATCCTATTAGTGGCTCCAAATTTAAAGCGGTTTCTGGGAATCCAGGAACCGCTTTTTTATATTTATGGGGGCTTTTTATGGGGGCTTATTTATCAGTTTCATGCATTGATGTGCATTTTTATACTTTGCTATATCTCGAATAAATCAAATATGGAGATGAAGTAAACTGGTTGCTGAGTATGCAGTTTTTTTGTAACAGCCAGTACAAAAACCTGCTACCAACGGCTATATTCCCGCCTGCAAACATTGTCGCCCGCTAATCAATCATCAGCCATTATACCGCTACAAGAAAGATGTTTACGGGGAAATGAGTAATACAGCGAAACTATCATTATTCCGTTAATTAAGCTCGTATGATTTACAACAGATGATACGTTTGTAACAGTGCATCTCGATATTCCTCGTCTTTTACCACCTGCTCAATGTCATCTTTCCTATTCTCTTTGAGCAGTAGTTGAATCAACCTTCCCAACGTCTTCATTCCTCGTTGTATCCCTTGTTGTTCATGGCTCAAAATATCTGAGTTGTAATCCCGGACGCTTTTTTCGTACTCCCAGCCGGGCGGAATTAACTCATTGTTATTTTCGAATTTATCTTCGCATCGCATTGATTTCTTCATAGTGTCATCACACGTTGTTAATATCTCCCCGGCCGTCAGTACATCTTTTACTTTAATTATCCCACAAGAAGCAGAAAAAAGAATAAGTCAGACTAAAAAAATGATTTCTTAGTCAATTGAATCTTGATATGTTATCAACAAAAGGAAACTTAGAGTGTACCTTAATTTTACATTCATTTCATTGTAAAACAGCTCTCATTATAGTAAAATTAGAATCAAATATATATTTACAAGATGTAAATTAAATTATCGTATTTCATTTTTACTAAATGGAGTAAAATCATGGATAAAAGGACATACTATTATGCAAGGGTATCTTCCAAGTCGCAGAACCTTGCACGGCAAATAGAGGCATTCAAAAAAGATGGTGCCAACGACCATGACATCATCACGGAACAGCAGTCAGGTAAGAACATGGACCGGCCTGAATATCAGGCTATGAAGACGCATATGCTCCGCCCCGGTGACACACTGGTAGTTATGTCATTGGACCGGTTAGGACGCAATAAAGAGGCGATTAAGGAGGAATTACGCTATTACAAGGAGCATCATATCCGGGTCCGTATCCAGGACTTGCCGACAACCAATATTAACGTTCCGCAAAATCAGGAGTGGGTCATCGATGTGGTAAACAATATCCTGATTGAAGTGCTGTCGGCGATGGCCGAACAAGAACGCCTCACCATCCGGAAACGGCAGGCGGAAGGCATTGCCATTGCAAAGAAGGCCGGTAAATACAAAGGGAAGCCCCCTTTAAAAATCGATGAAGATAAGCTCCGCAAGCTGTTTGATGATTACAAGGTCCGCAAGATCACCAAAGTAAAAATGGCCAAGGAACTTGGCATCAGCCGTCCTACGCTTAACCGTGTATTGGACAGGTATGGATTGAAAATATAGCTTTATATACCTTAATTGTAGCGACATATCATTCATGCTATACTTATTTTAGTATGAATTTTCCCAATCGGTCATATACCAGAGATATAGAGGTGAAGTCATGAATCGTAAACCGTATAGTGCCGGGGCTGTTAAATTTGCTTTCTGGTTTCCTGAGTTCCGTAAAGAAATCGCTATGATTTCTAAGGGGCTGAGTTTGGATGAAATCAAGACGGCTTGTCTTGAACAGAATGTTTTTAATGCTTCAACGCCGGCCCGGGCCGCAATGATATATCAGACAGTGACAGCACGGATTCAGGAACTGGATGCCAGTATTTATCCGTTATTCCAGCAGTCGGATCTAGCAACACAGAAATTGATCAACCTGACGGCTATCATGATGCATGAAAGCCTCTTTTTTGATTTTATGTATGAAGTATTCAAAGAAAAAATTCTCATTGGGACCAATGAGCTGAGTGATAAGGATATACGTATCTTTTTCCGCGACAAACAGCTACAGGACAGCAAAGCCGCAACCTGGACGGATCAGACGTTGCAACGCCTAGGGCGAACCTATAAAAGCTATCTTTTGGGAGCTGGCCTTTCTGACCGGGGCCAGAAGACGCGGAATTTATTCAAACCCATCCTGGATCCGGCTTTTGAAACTTGGCTGGTCCAGCAGCACCTGGAACCGATTATCAAAGCATTGACGGGAGTTTGATCAGCATGGCAGCACAGACAATATCGCGTGAATATTATAAAAATCGCCGCAGCCTTTCCGAACGGTTTGCCGAGATGGACGAAAAAATCAAGGTGCCTTCCTTCCGACAGTCTACCGGCAAAGCTAATGAGGTCAACTACTGGGTATTCGACTATCCGCCGGAACAGGAACTGGAAGTCCGCAGTCATATTGAATGGCTGAAGAAACACAATCGCAAAGGTTTTGATGATTACGAATTAATTATATATGATTTATACGATATCATCATCGACCGATTAACGGAAAAAGGCTTTATTGAAAAGACCAAGAAGTTGGAAAGCCGAGGCGGTATCCAACGTGTCGTAACGGCTATACAGCGGATGCTGAGGATTACCGACAAAGATAACTACCTGGTCCACTATATGGAAGAACATACGCCGGAAAACGCCGTTGTCCTGATTACGGGAATTGGCAAATGCTACCCTATTCTGGAAGCGCCGGAAGTGTTCAATAAAGTACTTTACAATTTGCCGCAAAAATTTGCCGCCACGCCGGTCATCCTGTTTTATCCGGGAACCTATACGGAACAAGAGCTGGTGGTTTTTAATGAATTCGTGGAAGATAGCTATTACCGGGCATTCCGCATAGCCCGCTAAAGAGGGATGAATCATGGAAATTAAAGATATGTTTGCCAAACCCATCGACCGTGACCTGCAAGGTGTCATCAAGGTCGGCGACATTGAAAATGAAAATATCCGGCAGGAGCTGGAAGAATACGTCGTGACGAAGGAACTGCAAAAACACTTTGCCGATTTTTTTGCTGCCTACAAGAAAGGAATCAACGGGACGACGCCGAAGATGGGCGTCTGGATTTCCGGCTTCTTTGGCAGTGGTAAATCGCACCTGTTAAAAATCTTTTCTTATCTGCTGGATAATACCAAAGTCGGTGGTAAAAGAGCCATTGACTACTTTATCGATGATCATAAAATCGAAGATCCGATGGTGCTGGCCGATATGAAACTGGCCGCCGAAACGCCGACAGATGTCGTCCTTTTTAATATCGACTCCAAGAGCGACTCCAATGGCAAAAAGGACAAGGACGCCATCGTCAACGTATTCCTCAAAGTCTTCAACGAAATGCAGGGATTCTGTGGCACGATTCCCTATGTAGCCGACTTGGAACGCAATTTGACGGAAAAAGGCCGCTACGACGAATTCAAGCAGAAATTTGCCGCTGCCAGTGGCGAAGCGTGGGAAGATGCGCGACATGAATTCGACTTCGTCCAGGACGATATTGTCGATGTCCTGGTTGATATGGGGGTCATGTCGGAAGAATCGGCACGGAACTGGTGTGAGAAAGCCATCCAGCCCTATCGCATCTCCATTGAAGAATTTGCCGGCCGCGTCAGAAAGTATATCGACGAAAAAGGCCATAACCATCATGTCGTGTTCCTCGTCGATGAAGTCGGCCAGTATATCGGTGACGACCGCAATCTCATGCTCAACTTGCAGACCGTGACCGAAGATTTGGGCAGCGCCTGCAATGGCAAAGTCTGGGTCATCGTCACTTCCCAGCAGGACATCGATTCTATTATCAAAGTCAAAGGCAATGATTTCTCCAAAATCCAAGGCCGCTTTGATACCCGCCTGTCCTTGTCTTCCGCTAATGTCGACGCGGTCATCAAAAAGCGTATCCTCGAAAAAAATGATACTGCTGCCCAGACATTGCGTCTCCTGTACGGCCAGGAAGAAACGACCATCAAGAACAAGATTGTATTCACCGACTCGGTAGAACGCAAATTGTACACAGGAAAAGACGATTTTGCCGCCGTTTATCCGTTTATCCCGTATCAGTTCAATCTGCTTGGTTCCGTCCTGACCGCTATCCGTACCCACGGTGCTTCCGGCAAGCATCTGTCTGAAGGGGAACGCTCCATGCTGGCCATGTTCAAAGAGTCGGCAGTGGCCTATATGCATGAACAGCAGGGCACGATTATCCCGTTTTATGCCTTCTACACGCCGATGGAAAATTTCCTCGACCACAGCCATCGCAGCGTCATCATCAAAGCCTATGAAAATGACTATATCAACCCGGATCACAAGACCGGTGATGTTTTTGCCATCAACGTACTGAAAACACTGTTCCTCATCAAATACGTACAGGATATGACGCCGAATATCGATAATATTACGACCCTCATGATGGATAATCTCGAGGAAGATCGGATTACCCTGAAGGGAAACGTCGAAGAGGCTCTGAAAGTCCTGATCCGCCAGATGCTGGTACAGAAAAATGGTGAATCCTATGTATTCTTGACCAACGAAGAACAGGAAATTAACCGGGAAATCGAAAGCGAAGATGTCGACAATGCCGATGTCATCCACAAAATCTCGGAAATGGTCTTTGAGGATATCTTTACGGACAAAAAATACCGTTATCCTAAATTTAACGGACGCTATACATTCAGCTTCAATCAGACCGTCGATGAATACCCCTATAAAGTAACAAAAGGCAACGATATCGGTATCCATATCCTGACGCCGGCTTCAGACATTACCGATGACGCTATGCTGGCTTCTTTATCCATCGCACAGCCAGATGTCCTGATAGCCCTGCCCAATGACCGGGCCTTTATGGATGAAATCCAGACGTACTTGAAAATCGAAAAATTCCTGCGCCGCAATACGACTGCCTCAATGGTGCAGTACGAAAGCATCAAGGAAGGAAAACGGCTGGAAATGCGGGAACGTTATGACAATGCCCGCTTATTCCTGATGGAAAATCTGAAGAACGCCACCATCTACATTAACGGCAGCCCAGCGGATATCAAGGCCAAAGATGTCAATGTCCGCATTCAGGACGCATTGCATCACCTTGTCGATAAAGTATACAATAAATTATATTACATTGATACACCTTTTGATGAAAGCAGCATACGCAAATTGTTTGACCAAAACGGACAGACTGCCCTCAATCTAGGCCAGACGCGCCAGGCCAACCAACTGGCTCTGGATGACGTACGGGCCTATATCCAGATGAATTCTCAGGCGCACCTGAAAACCTCCCTCAAATCTGTCAAAGATCGTTTCATGAAAGCTCCTTATGGATTTGTCGAAGACGATGTAGAATACCTCGTAGCCCAGCTGTTCCGTCAGGGGGATATTGCTTTTACTGTCAATGGGGCTCCGGTCAGCCTGCTGAATAAAACGAAAGATGAAATCATCAGCTATATCACGAAAAAACAATTCGTAGAAAAACTGATGATGGAACAGAAAATTCGCATCTCCAGCAAGGATAAAAATACGTGTAAAGACATCATGCGGGCACTGCTGCAAATCACTCCGGCAACAGACGATGAAGACGAACTGATGCAGCATACCCGCAATGGATTCCAGAAATTGCTGTCCCAATTAGAAAAAGTACAGGTATATTATGAAAATAATGATGCCTATCCGGGAAAAGACGTAATCAGACAGGGAATCCAGCTATTGCAGGACATCCTGGCAACACGGTCTACGAAAGAATTTTATAAAGGAATCGTTGATGCAAAAGACGATTTGCTCGATTTTGCCGAAGATTATGAACCGATCCAGGGATTTTTCCAGGGTGAACAAAAGCAGATTTTCGATAACGCCCTGAACTCGATGAAGATTTATGATGACAGCAAAAACTATATCGTCAACCGTGAATTGGAAGACACGGTAAAAGAAATCAAGCAGATTCTATACAAAAAAGAACCGTATCAGGATATTCCCCGTCTGCCGGAACTGCTGAATACCTTTGGGACGCTTTATAGTGCGGTCTTGGATGAACAGGAAAAACCAGTCCGCGATTCTATCTATAGTTCTCGTCAACGCGTCATGGATGTACTGCGGGAAAAATCCTATCAGGAAGAAAAGAAAGATTCCTATACCCACCAGTTTGATGATCTGCTACGAAGAGTGGAACGGTGCAATAACGTATCGACATTGCGCAGCTTTGCTGACCAGGCCGATGCATTGAAAATCCGCCTGCTTGATGAAATGACCGAAAAGGATAATAAACTGGTACAGGAACAGGCCGAAAGGGACAGAAAGAATGCTCCGGGTCAGTCCGGAACGAAAGAAAACACACCTAAAGTTACGCCGCTTATCAGAAAGACAAAGAACGTGACCATCAAAGCCATGACCGGGACGGCTTCGTGGCGTCTGGAATCGCCCCAGGATGTCGATGCCTATGTCGAAGCCTTGCGGAAGAAATTGCTGAGCGAACTGGATAAAGACACTATCGTTAACGTTGAATTTTAATCAGGAAGGACAGGGATATCATGGATAAAACGGCCATAAAAAAATTTGCCATATGGGCGAGAAAAAAACTTATTGCCGACAGCATATATAGAGCGCGGCTCCTGGGCATCACCGATAAAGGGATACAGGCCCCGTTGCCTCAGTCGACGAAGGATGCCCAATTCTTCGATATCGGCTTAAAAGAACCTTCAGCTATTACTGGGGATGCTATCACTCAGCGGAAAAATCTCGTGGCCGTCATTCAGGAAAAAGCGAAAGAAAGTACCTATCCGGAAGCTTTTTCTCATATCATGGAAGAAACTGCCTATACCTGGTTCAATCGTCTCATTGCCATCCGGTTCATGGAAGTCAATGACTGCTTGTCTTCCCGTGTCTTGTCTTCGAAGACCCCGGAAAAAATCGAACCGGATCTGGTAACATCGCCGTTCGATTCGGACTTGACGTTTAGTGAAGATGAATCACGGCAAATCGTAGATTGGAAAATGAATAATCAGACTGACGACCTGTTCCGTATGCTGTTTCTCAAGGAATGTAATGCCCTAAATGAACCCTTGCCCATGTTGTTTGAAAAAATCGCCGATTATACGGAACTCTTGCTTACCCTCTCCATTTCTGACCGGGACGGCGTCGTCTGGCATCTCGTCCATGATATCCCCGAAGACGATTTCCGGGACCAGGTGCAGATTATCGGCTGGCTCTATCAGTATTACAATACAGAGCCGAAGGACAAAGTCTTTGCCCGTAAGAGCAGTGAAAAAATAAAGAAAGAAGACATCCCGGCCGCTACCCAGCTATTTACGCCAGACTGGATCGTCCGCTACATGGTAGAAAATTCCCTGGGACGGTTGTGGATAGAAGGCCATCCCAATGAAGTTCTCAAAGGGCAATGGAAATATTATCTCGACGAAGCAGAACAGGAAGAATCCGTCCAGGAACAACTAAATCAGATATATGCTGAACATAGTAAGCTCAATCTGGAAGACCTGACCTGCCTTGATCCCTGCTGTGGCAGCGGCCATATCCTGGTCTATATGTTTGATGTACTCATGCAAATCTATCTGAGCCGGGGCTATCGTGACCGTGAGGCTGTCATCAGTATTGTCGAACATAATCTTTATGGCCTCGATATTGATGAACGGGCTGCCCAGCTGGCTTATTTTGCCGTCATGATGAAAGCCCGCCAGTATGACCGACGTTTCCTGAGCCGGGGCATCCAGCCCCATGTCTATGCCATCGAAGAAAGCAATGGCTTATCTACGTGGAAAGCTTTTTCCGGCAGTGATTTTGGCCAATTGACACTAGACCAAACTTATATTGCTCAGGCGGATGCATTGATTGACCTGTTCCATGATGCCAAAGAATATGGCTCCATCCTCAAGGTAGAGCCGACAGATTATGACAATCTTCAGGACTATCTGGAAGAAATCCGGCAAAAGGGTTCGGAAAACATCCTCTTTGCCGCCTGGGCTGACGAAATGGCTGGTAAAATGCCCAAACTCATCCGTCAGGCCAAGCTGTTATCCAGAAAATATGATGTCGTCGTGACCAATCCGCCCTATATGGGCAGTAGCGGTATGGATGCCAAGTTGTCGAAGTATGTCAAGGACAACTATCCCGATAGTAAAAGTGATATGTTTTCAGTCTTTATGGAGAAAGCAGATAGTTCTACCAAAATAAATGGATACACATCACTAATAACTATGGAAAGCTGGATGTTTTTATCTAGTTTTGAAAAATTACGTATTAAGGAATTTAATACCAAGACTATTATAAATATGGTACATATGCCATATTTAGGAAAAGGAAGAACAAGCTTAGGAATTAATTTTGGAACAGCGGCAGTAATCATGCTAAAAGGTAAGATTTCGCAGTACAACGCACAATATGAATATACTGTTTATTATGAATGTGACAAAGATGGAGTGCCTTTTAATTTTCCAACAATTAACAGCAGATGGTGTACTGCAAAACAGGAAGATTTTGCTAAAATTCCTGGAAGTCCTGTGGCATATTGGGTAAGTAAAAATCTGTTAGAAGATTTTAGAAAAGGGAAAATGTTAACAAATTTTGCTGATTCAGTACAAGGATTAGCAACCGCAGATAATAATCGTTTTCTAAGAGAATGGTTTGAAGTTAGTATTAATAAAATCAAATTTGATGCTCGAGATTCTAATGATGCTTTTAACTCAAAGGGCAAATGGTTTCCCTATAATAAGGGCGGGCTATATCGACGTTGGTATGGTAATAATGATTATGTAGTAAACTGGGAAAAAAATGGAAATGAAATTAAAAATTTTAAGGATGCAAAAGGAAAATTACGTTCCTGCCTGCGAAATCCCTCTTATTATTTTAGAGAAAGTTTTAGTTGGTCTTTGGTGTCTTCTGG
>ENA-ORSJ01002217-ORSJ01002217.1-human-gut-metagenome-genome-assembly--contig:-NODE-2217-length-13469-cov-4.464813_pt1 | contig 13469 bp, 9 predicted proteins | sample MGYA00242191_ERZ509158 | MGnify/ENA primary metagenome ERZ509158 (study PRJEB26280, sample SAMEA2338623) | human gut metagenome | biome: human gut; feature: human-associated habitat; material: faeces... | reverse complement strand
CCAAAGACCCAAACACCATCTACCTGACCGACGACCATGCGGTAACTGTTACCCCGACCTCTCTGTCGTTCTACGTCGATCAAACCTCTAGAACGCTAACCATCAACTGTGAGGCCAACGATCAATGGGTTGTAACGCCAGAACTTCCCGACGATTGGCAGGGCTCACCGCTATCGGGAACCGGTCCGGGAACCATCACCGTAACCGCCACCGCAAACAACACCTCCACTCCACGCAACGGATCGCTGTCCATCTCTATCGGTGGGCTTTCGATCCAAGTCCCCTGCGATCAAGATGGCATACCTGAAAGAGACACCTTCCACCTGATACTAAACGACGTTTCTCACGATCAAGGGATTGTCAGAGTCATGACAAGAGACGGAGAACCAGTGCAGGACTATTTAGAAATTAATGGTGTGGCAGGAGGGAAAGACCTTCCAGAAACACCTTGGTCAATACTGATGCTTCCCGGGAATACTGACGGCCAGACCTCTGTGGGGGGAGCCGTAGATAGTGCGAGAATTTTGTCGGTGAATAAGGATTACACAGGTTCGTATAAGGGAGAGATTGCCGATTACACTTGGGATAACTTCTGAAAAACAAAATGATATGGCTATTTATATAGGTGACAAAAATATTACTGAGGTAGCGGCTGGTAACGCTTTGGAATCTGCGAAACAGTATGCCGATCAAGGCGACGCTTCGACTTTGACGCAGGCCAAAACATACACCAATGAACGAGAAGATAGTATCCGGACAGATTATACTGAGGCCGACGCTACAACACTGAAAAGCGCCCAAGCGTATGCCGACAACAATAAGGTGGATAAAACCGCTATTGGTGTTGCCGGCGGTGTGGCTGAGCTGGATGACAACGGATTAATTCTCTCCTCTCAGCTCCCATCCTATGTTGATGATGTCTTGGAGTACGACTCTCTGGGTAGCTTCCCGGCCTCTGGCGAAGCTGGGAAAATCTATGTAGCCAAAGACAGCAACCTCACCTATCGGTGGAGTGGATCGGGATATGTGGAGATTTCGCCCTCCTTGGCTTTGGGGGAGACCTCCTCAACAGCCTACCGAGGAGATCGGGGCAAAACGGCATACGACCACTCGCAGATCAAAAGCGGAAACCCCCACGGAACCACATTCGCCAGCCTGCCGGACAAGCCCAATGCCCTGCCCGCAAACGGTGGAAATGCCGACTCCTTCACAGACCAGGCCGGAACCGGCAACAAAAAGATCTGGACCGGCACTGAAGATGAACTCGCCCTGATCTCGTCTCGAGACGCAAATACCATCTATTTGGTCTTCAAAAACGAGTCGGATTTTCTGTCGGTATCTCCCACCGTCCTCTCCTTCTCTGGCATGCCGGAGGATCGCAGCATTCAGATCAAATGCAACCCTTCGCTCCAATGGAGTATCATTGGTCTGCCCGAGGGGTGGACTGCCACCCCGACCTCTGGGGTCGGTCCCGCAACGGTAACCATACACGCAACAAAATCAGAGACAGCCTCCGAGGGCTCGATCTCAGTCAGCGGTGGAGGCATGACCGCAACGGTGAACTACACGCAGGCTGCATTTCAACGTCAAACCGTGTACTTGGTATTGGTGAAATCTAATAATGGTTGCTACGTCCGCCTCTCTTTGGATCATGATTCCATTGATCGTCCTGTAAAGGCAGCCTCAAATGTCAGCTTCTGGTATGAATCAGTCTCCCATCCCACAGCCTATGAATACACCATCGAAAAAGGGAAAGACCGATGGGAAGGGAACGGTACAGACTACATCGAACGAGGCACTTCCTACCCGGAAAATGCTTCCATCCGGTTTGAGGGCGAAAATCCCCAGGATGAGCTTTACACCTATGAAATCGGAGATACACTGACACAACAATGATCATCATCGGAACCAATAATATTGCCGCTGCATACGTAGGCGCAACGGCTGTCGAAAAGGCATACGTCGGCAACAACCAGATCTACCCCAATACCTCGCTGACTCTGTCTGCCTCGGAGCTGTCATTTGCCGCTGCGGGGCAAATCCTGACATTGGATATTGTTGTGGATGAAAATAAGCCCTGGACCATCACAGTTCCCAACGATTGGCAGGTCTCACCGCTCTCGGGCACCGGCCCGGCTTCCATAACCGTAACCGCTGCAAACAACACCTCCGCAAACAGACGGTCCGGAACCCTCATGGTATCCAGTGAACAAGACGCTGCATCATGCACCCTCACCCAAGAGGCGGGAGTCAAGGTTTTTTCGGAGATTACCATATCTGCGTTTAGTTACCCGGACATATCGGCGAAGGGAGGGTCTGTCGCCCCGAAACTGAACTATACGCAGGCCTGGACCTGGAACGCTGTCGCCGGAAGTGGAGGTAACATAACCACTGGAGCCACAGTAGTATACACTGGCGATAATGTGGATACGCAAGGCAACGTAACAGCCACTTCTAAAGAGCTGGTGATCTCCGACCGGTCCAAGGTGACTACCGTCTCGGTCTCTGTCACCCTGAACGGCAAATCCACTACTGCACAGGCTGACATTTATCAAGAGGCCAACACCCGAGCGTTAACCTCGGTTGAAATCAGACAAAATGGCGGCGGAGCGGATCTCACGACGCAGTTCTCGGCAGCTGGAGGATCGGGTTATTATGCTCCTTATGGCACCTATACCTATACCTCGGGAAGTACGAAATGGGTGGAATTGGATACTCAAACCACATTGAGCAGTTGGTCTATCGATCAGTCGTGGATCACCCTTTCTGCTCATCCAACTTATGGATGGACGGTCATTGCCAATGCCGAAAATCGAGGCACAACCGCAGGAAATCAAAGAACAGCTACACTCAAACTGTCTGTAGGCAGCTTATCGGATAGTATCATCTTGACCCAGGAGGCTAATACCAGATATGATAAACGCACAGTATTACATTGTGATAATTTAGCTGGACCTACTTCAAAAACGGTTAGTGCAGCAGGTGGTGAAGTCTTCTTATCAGTAGAATTAATCAGAGGATTCTCATCAGGAGCGGAAGGAGATCCTTATGATGTAACTAATTCTTCAAACATAACTGTCACTGGAACTGGATTTTATATTCAAAGTGGTAGATTAATTGTTAGTAGTAGAGGTACAGAAATAGGACCAATAAGGACAGGTACATTAAAAGCTACCTGGAATGGACTTACTTCTCCTGATACAATATGTACGCAAGAAGCAAACGAACAGAAACAAACCGCTTGCAGCATTGAAATCGACCAGGATTATCAAGATCCGTTGGGGTACAATAACACCAATGTTCCTGCAGCTGGAGGACGAGTATGTATCGTTGGGGTACGTCATTACTCTTACACCTCCGGTGCTACCAGTCAGATTGAATATGACAGCTTTACGCTGAATTGCAATCAAAGTTGGTGTGTCTCAGATGATGCGTCTAACTTAACAATATCAAGTAGAGGCACGGTTACGGGATCAGATCGATCAGCGACAGTTTATTGGCAAGATGGATCCTGCAAATCCAATGAAATGACCATCACACAAAAAGCCAATCAAGAAGCAAGCTATTCCATTTATGGAGGTGTTGAGTCTAAAACACCAACCGGAAGTGCTAATGATTGGATGTCAGCGGGAGGCGGCACATTTACGTTCTTTACCCAATTAAAAGTTACATATTCTTCAGGGAGTACCGAAGAGAGGTCTGTAACCCAAAACACAGAATACGTGATGGATTCTGGAGGTTACGCTACGGTAACCGGCAACAAAGCGACTATTCCTGGCAGAGGAATTACTATTGGGAATGCACGATATTGTGGTTTTACACAACGTTATAGCATCGGAGGAAAGACCTACACCAGTTGGTTCAATACAGCGCAAAACGGGAACTATGTTGAATCTATTAAAGGGTCGGTCGGAACATTTAGTTATCCTACGATTGGGGCCGGTGCTACAAGTGCTACGCCGGACCTCTCAGCAGGATTTGGCATATTGTTTACCTTTAGCAGTGGCAGTACCTCTTCAAGTGCTCCTGCCTCCACCTACGGAACCTTATCCGTCCCCTCAAGCTTTAAATTGTCTGCCTCTCAGAATGGGTTTACCGCAGTGAATGCAAGCACCGGGGTCCTCACAGCTACTAACCGAGGAACAACGATTGGGGATGCAAGAACCTCCGGAACAGTTACAAGAACCCTCACAGCCACATGGACCCCAACAAGTTCGTATAACACCGCCGGAACAAAAACTTCTACCTGGAGCACTACGGCGACTTGTACGCAGGCTGCAAATACCCTCACCTGGAATACACCAACCATCTCCCGTACTACCCCTGTAACCATAGCAGCGGCCGGTGGCACGGACAATGTGGCAACTGGATTGACCTATTCTCAGACGGGGCAGTATTCCAGCGGATCGCCGGCCTCAGCCAATTCTGGAGGAACATTGTCTTACGCGGTCAAAACGGCCAAAACCGGATTTAGTCTGTCCGGATCCACCGTAACGGCAACAAACAACACCTCAACCTCGGCCCGGAATGGATTTGTGGTAACCATTACCCTAAAGTTAAATGATAAGACCACCACAAAGGATATAACCTACAACCAGGCCGCAGGATACTTCACATATGCTAATCCGATTATTAATGCGACCTATCCGACGATTCCTGCATCGGGTGGAACAGTCACCCCCACCGTATCTTATTCTCAAACCTACGGTTGGAATGGGGCAACCTCGGGGGCAGGTACGGATACGACCGGTGGAAGTATTAGTTATGCAGGAAGCTCGGTGAATACCTCAAATGGTTCCGTAACTGCTGGATCTAAAGGGGCTGTCGCATCTGGTGTGACTGACGTAACAACTGCTACAATTACCGTTACCATACACGGTAAGAGGAGCGATAAGCAGGTCAAAGTTCAACAGGCAGCCAACTCCATTGACCGGTATAACTATGGGAATTATACCGCCAGCCTGTCGTTAAACAGCACTGCAGCTTTGGCAGCTGGAGCGACTACGCGTACTGTAACTTGGGGCTATATTCGAAGATCCAAAACTCCGGTTTACTCTTCCGGTGATTCAGGGTCAGCTTCGACGGAAACGTGGAGCGGCACCGCGTACTTGACCGTATCGGTGAATTCGGGCGCTTCGTATTGTAGCGTAAACCCGGCAAGCTATACCAATTCCAGCTCTACGACCTCCTCCACTTTAACTAAGACTACGTATGGGACTACCGTCATCTCTGCGCAGACCTATACGCTTCAGGTTCGACAAGGATCCGCTTCAGGTACTGTGGTAGCCTCTACATCAGTTTCCTCTAACGCAAACGCGGTTACCAATTCGAATTACAATCCACGCATCACCACGTATGGAACGCCCGCTGTAAGTATTGGTTCAGGCATGACAGCTGCAGGAGGTTCCGCCACGGTATCCCACTCGGTATCGAATACGCAAACGTATAATGCCCTATATACCTCTGGGAGCACAGGCCCTAATCAAACCAGATCGGTCGCTGGCACCTCTACGATTTCCATCACCTCAAATGGAAATAGTGCATTCAGTCTATCTGGGAATACGCTCTCCCATCGAGATATGGCTACCACTTTGGCAACAGACTCCGTGACCATCACTGCCAAAAACTCGGGAGATACATCCAAAACAAAAACCGCCAGCACCTCCATCACGAACTCGCGTAAGGCGACAAGCAGCTCCGGTGGTGTAATAACTTATGGAAATGTCACAGCCGGTACAATTACCAACCAAACTATTCCGGCGGCCGGAGGTTCGGCCACCGCTACTGCCGGCAATGGCTCTCAAAGTTGGAATAAAACAGCTGTGGTAACAACATATACGTATGACTCCGGAGATACGAAACAGGAGACAACAACAGCCGCCTCCTCCGGGAACAACACCATATCGCCCAGCGTATCCTCCATTACAGCCTCAGCCTCTTCGAAAGGTCGAACAGTTTCAGGCCAAACCACTGTGAAATCTCAAACCGTAACCTGGAGTGGATCTGCAGGAAAATCGGCATCTGGAACCCTGTACATCTACCAAGCTGCTAACTCCGTAAAGAGTTATAGCAATATCCTTATCAATCAATTTGGTTATGATAATATCCCATATTCAGGAGGGTCCGATTCTCCTGTAATGGATATAACATATGATGTCACTTATGACTCCGGAACATATCGTGATGAACATGGGTTACCTTCAGGATATTCCATCTCCTACTCCATCTCTGGATCAGGTTTTTCAATTAATGCCTCCTCTGGAGTCGTAACGGCCCAAGCTAATACAACTACAAATACCCGAAGTGCAACCGTAACCGCTACGGTAAAAAATAGCTCAGGCACATCTATCACATCTGCTACCACCAAAATCACCCAAGATGCAAAACCTGGACCCGTGGATATTTACATTACCACCTCGTTTAATTACGCCACCTCACAGATCCAAATCAATTTCAGCTCCGCTCCTAAAGATACCTTCTTCATCAAATTCATGGGATATGATCAATTTGGAAGTATTTGGGAGAGCGTGACTGGATTTACCCCAAGCTCTGAAACTTCATTTACCTATACACCTCCAGGATACTCTATAACTGATCAATTTAGTATTGAAGGAATTGGTTCAAGTGAATATACAATCTCACCATCATCTCCTTACGAAACCTCTAACGCTCGGTACTATTGGTCAAGTGGAATGATAACTATGGTATAACCTAAACAGATAACCTTATGACAAAAGAGAATCTTTGGCAAGTCATCGTCGGGATGGTGGTGGCTGCCCTTAGCACTGTAACGCTCAATATGGGCGGTTTTGCGCTGATCCCACTGCTGATCGTAGCGATCACCTGGGGAGGTGTCAAGCAAAGCACCGGGAAAGAGTACAAAAACGCTAAAGGCGAATACGAAAAACCGAAGTTTTGGAAAGACTTTGTACCGGTAGTCGCTGGAGGAATCGTTATGTGGCTGATTTCAATTTTGTAGAAAGTATGGTCGGGGTTCCCGACCTACTTTTAACATACTTACCCAACATGTATGGACTGGACAGCTATTATTATAACCATTCTCACACTACTCATCAGCAATGGCGGATTGGTGACGTTAGTCACGCTGCGCGAAAAGAAAAACGCCGCCTTCTTAGATAATGTCAGCAAGCTGATCGACCAGTGGCAAGAGGTGGCAAATGACCGAAAGCTGCGGGCAGATGAGCTGAAATCTGACCTCGACCGCAAAGATGCAAAAATCGACTCCCTCTATGCCGAAATCGCTAAACTGCGTGGCGAGTTGGATCACACCCGAACCTCCGAAGCGGTGGCAAGAATGCTGAAATGTGAAAATACAGCATGTCTCGACAGAAAACCTCCTTTTGGAAGTGTTGAAATTAAGATCGTTAAAACTGTTGACAAATGAAATATTTTACCATCCACGAATTGACACAATCGGACACAGCACATCAAAAGGGCATTGATAACACTCCTCCGCCTGCTATTAAAGTTAAACTGACATCGCTGATCAATAACCTGCTCGATCCGATCCGTGAGGCATGGGGGAGCCCCATCTCTGTGAACAGTGGGTACCGGTGTCCGGTATTGAATAAAGCAGTTGGAGGGGTTCCCACCAGTCAGCACCAAAAGGGCGAAGCGGCCGATATTACCGTGGGATCCCCTGAACTGAATCGACAACTATTCGATTTGATTGCTAAAGGTGATTTCGACTTTGACCAGCTGATCGACGAAAGCAACTATAGTTGGGTACATATCTCCTACGCAGCCGGAAAAAATCGACATGCAATTCTACATCTATGAAAAATGTGATAATTTTCTCAGCTGTTATTTTGGGAGCATTCCTATTAGGTAGGGCCACCAAACCTGTCCAAACGGTTAATGTGATGTATCACGACACTCTGCCTCCGATCGTCCGCATCGATACAGTACGTGATACGCTGTTAGTACCAAAATATGTCCAAGTGGAACGCTTCGACACCATCCGGGACACTGTGGATGGGAATCCAATCTATCTGCCTGTGCCGATCAGCAGCTACCTGTTCACTGATGATTCGACATATCTCATTGACATGGAAGGGTACAACGTCAAAGCCCGCAGTATCGAGGTCTATCCCCGCACCATCACGCAGACCGTCATCGAACGGATCGAGGTTCCCGCAAAGCCTAAACGTTGGGGGATCGGAGTAAGTGCCGGTGGGGCATTAACGCCCCACGGGGTACAGCCCTATATTGGAGTCGGAGTGCAATACCAGTTGATTGAGTTTTAGGGTTTGAAATGCGGAAATTCCTAAAAGATCGATGCTATTTTTTTGCTTTAAGCGCTTTTTTTTTCTCAGAAACCAATCTTCGTTCAACTTTCTTGACATCTTCGGCCGGAGGCATTAATTCAGGCCGAATTCCTCTCTCGATGAGCATTTTACGTACAGCCAAATTGTTGTCGACATGCTCCTGCTCAATTGGATTAACACCATACAGGTCTTTTGCCTGGACATTTGTGCTTGTCATTTCAGCCGCTAGGTCTTTAGCCTTAATGCCAATGGTGGGCATGAAATCTGCAACTGGGCGAGTTCCGGGAGCTCCGAATTTTCGCTTTAATTGAACTGTTGACAAACGGAATAATGCCTGGTCACCTCTTGACCGGATGAGACCGAAACCTGTAGTATCCACCCCCCTTTCATATAGCACGCCGGACAATTTACGTTCCGTCTCTATCAATTTAGCTCGTGCCTCCACCCGCTCACTTTCCAGCAGACGTTGCGTAATAATTTCGGCTTTACGTGTTTGAACGGCAAAGTAGTTTTGCGCAAAAGCTATTTCGGGTTTTCGGCTGTCTCCATTTTGAGCAACCAAATAGCAAGCGTAGCGAGTCAATAAAATATCCTCGATCTCCTTTTCGGCCCCTTTGGGCATGGGGATCGTTTTCCTGACATCAGGAAAATGATCGGAAACATTTACATCAGCATTATTCGCTGCTTCCTTTGCCTTTTCGATTACTTTATAAAAATTTTCCCATTTGGAGTATCCTAATAAAAATTGTAACTCACGGGCACTCCAACATTCCACACCCTGATATTCTGAAGCTGCCGCCTCAAATCTTTCAAATAACGCAGTTATTTCGTCAGCCTTCATCTCCTGTTTTTTTTTGCAAATTTAATATTATTTCAATTCTCGTTGACGATTCCGGATGGAATAATCAGTTCTTGATTGAAAGGGCAATCACGCCACAGGGACTGCAGCCGTACATAGGAATAGGTGTGCAGTACAACTTGCTTCTTTGGTAAATTACGACTATCTTTCAATAAAAATTTTTGGACAATTATCACCAAATTGAATCCACTGGTGCGACCGCCTTTGTTTATTCATTGTTTATACAAGAGCCAACAGCATAACAACTAACAATCTGATTTACAATAAATACACTAAAATATATTTAGTGTTTCCTAAACTTTAAATGCAGGTTCGAGTCCTGCTAGAACCACAAGCCTTAAAAGTAGCTAAAACATTGAGGATTTGCATTATTGCAAATCCTTTTTTTGTAATAATGTCACGCTATAGACGATACTTCCCCTTAAATATTATTACAATAAAGAAATAAATTCGCCACAATTAATATTCAATTTAAGAGACCAACGCAATAAGAATCAATCTTACTATTGTTTTGCAATGCTTCACAACGGTGGATCAAAATTTTTCGATATGGGGCAAGCGACTCTCCTCTTATAATTCACCACCCAGAACTGCGTCGATACACATTACATTTACGCCTTTTTATTATATATATATATATATTACTTTGATTTTCAAAACTATATAAACATATTTGTAATACCTATTTACTAACTTTATAAAACCTAATCTTATTTATCTTCGCATCAATGATGTTGCTAAGTGGTTACATAGTAAATGCTGCAACCACAGAAAATTCCAATACAACCGCTAGCGAAACAAGTGCGGAAGTTGTCACTATACATTTAAATTTTAATGTTACGGATCGAACCGTACAATTCAGTTGCCCGGAATGGAAAAAATATGGAATCACTACTATCAACGTGTACATACACAATGTTGATGTATATCAATGGGATGGATCCGGTTTTGATTATAATACTACTGCTTGGGTTCAATTAGACTTAAACCCCGACTCAGAAGTTGCACCAGTAATTTTAAAACCAAATAGCTACGTAGCTATAGATGAAATAGATGTCGTAAGTTCAGGCGATTATGATTTCGATTTTGTGATTACTGGAATTGCAGCATGGTAAGCATAATAGGGTAAGTAACAGTAAAGGAGATCCCGCTGGGATCTCCTTTACTGTTACTTAAAGAAAGATATCTCGCAATTTTCAATTGATATTGACATGGGTAGATTCTAAAGTCATCTAAACTTCCGTACTACAAGGAGTTGATTAACTCAATCTTCATCTATCGGACTCGATGCAACCCGTATCAACTATGCATCGGCTAACGTCACATCTTAAAGCCGGAAGTATTTTACACGTCCGTCGAAATTAGGATTGGAGATCACCATAATACGAAGAAAAGATATTGGAGCAGCATATCCGAAGATCAGACGCTTTTGATTGGATTAACCGGATACCAAGAAAGTCCTCAAATGTTGACCGCAATAGTCCGGCAACACAAAAAAAGTCCAGGCCACCAATAAAAAAATTATTTCATGCGTAACCGTGTATTACACATTATTGTTGGCAGTATCATTCTGTTGTTATTTGTCGGTATTATCGGCAAGTATTACCTCGAAGCACAGATAAAAAAGAGTTTGATACAGGAAGTTGAACAACGCACCTCCGGGCTTTATCGCCTGGAGATCGGTTCCATAACCGTAGGATTTATTCATCGATCCATCAAAATGGAGCATGTCCGTTGCGTGGCAGATAGTACAGCACTGATTGCACAACGAGAGAGCCATTTTATCACTCTCATTGAGATCGAGCAGTTAAAAGCCAAAGGAGTACACTGGCATAAGATCGACTCCGCTTTGACCATCAGCTGCGAACAGATTGCAGTACAACAACCAACCGTTCATTTTTCCCGATACAGGGCCTCATCCTCCATAGACAACGGGAAATTGGTTCCATCAGCCGATACACGACGTCGTTTTGCCCGAATGAGCGAAAAGATTATCATCGAAAATTTCACTGTAACGGACGGTACTGTGTATGAATACGAAAGGATCGTATTTGTTGCTGGACAGGGTATTGGAGAGAGCGACGAATTGGAGGCATGCCAAACAGTCCATTTGGAGGCCGAACAACTGTCCGAGCAAAAGGCCAAGCAAGCAATTGGATCAATGACAAGACCAAAAACCGGACAAAAGACGGCAACAGCAAACACACCGGAAATGAATCGGGCGCAGACTACGGCAGAGGCAGCAATGGGGGCTGCAAATGAGCATACGGTGGAACATGCAGTTGGACTTGCCAATGGGCAAGCCAATAGATTGGCGATTGGGCAAACGCAGAGTCCGGCAAATGGACAAGCGAATAATCCGGCGAATGGGCAACTGCCGGCAGCTTTCCGCACACGCATCCACAACGGTATTACTTTGCAAACAGGGAGTTTGATTCTCGATCTGACTCCAGGGAGCAATAACAGCAGCCTCAGTGGTCGAGATTTAGTCGTTGATCTATCACAATTTCAATATGCACTCGACAACGGAGACAATCAGCTGAGCATAGATTCGCTTCATCTTGACACTCATGACCGACTGATTCGGACCGTTGGGTTGGCTCTTCTTCCGCAACTTCCCCAAAGCGACTATGCCGAACTCAGCCACAAACACGGCGATTGGACCCAGCTCGAAACCGCAATAACGGTGTGGTCCGGCGTGGACTTCCCTGCATTGGTGAAGGAGCGGATCGTATCGATCGATACAATCAAGATCCAAGGGGCCAAAATCAGCAGCTACAAAAATCGGCAAGTTCCACAGCCGCAACGGGAAAAGCAGCTGCTCAGCCAAACAATTCGTGAGCTGCCGGTTGCGCTGCGGGTAGGATGTATCGATTTCGGACCGCTCGATATCATCTATCAGGAGCTGTCCCCGGAGGGGACACAACCGGGCACCCTGACCTTCAAAACATTGACCGGGCAGTGCCTCGGCCTGACCAACCGGCCGGAGGCCGGAGCTTCCCCAATGAGCATCCATCTGCAGGGCCAATATTTGGGGAAGGCTCCCCTGCAAGCCGATTTTCACTTTCCGTTACAGGATTCGAATGATCGATTTACTGTCAAGGGGCGGCTTGGAACATTCGACCTGCAGGATTTAAATCCCCTTACCGAACCTTTGGCCAACCTGGAGATCCAAAGTGGTCAGGTCGATTCTCTGCTGTTTACCATCACGGGAGACGCCACCCAATCATCAGTTGACTTGAAGTTGTTGTACCACAACTTGGATGTAGCGTTGATCAAAGTGGAGGAGGGAAAGATCCTCCAACGGCGATTGCTTTCTGAAGCGATTGAGGATTGGATTCTGCTACCGTCCAATCCTCAGTACGGCATCACACGTACCGGAACAGGAACAGCATCAAGAGACCCCTATAAATCCCAATTCAACTATTTATGGAAATCGTTGTGGCCGGGGTTGAAATCGACATTGATCCGACACCGGGATCGAAACCGAACGCACGATAAAGAGCGTTGGTGATCTCGCACACTTCGAGTTTTCATTCCATAGACATATCGTCACATCGAAAAACGCCATTGAACCGTCTGTTCCAAACCACCCTACGCCCGACCCACATCACACAAAACAAACAGCGTCCACTCGTTTACAGATGAGTGGACGCTATTATTAGTAAAAGCTGTTATCAATAAAACTCTGCGCGACCCCTGCGACAGACGCTTACATCTGCAGCGGAGAGGGTTGAACGGGTTCGGGCGTGGAGGTTGGTTGGAAAGCCTCTGCCGGCTCGTTTTCACCGGGAGTAACCGTTGGGGTGACCACATCAGGGCGTTCGAGATAGGTGTTGGAGATCAACCGACGACCCACTTTTGAGATCATCCAGGGGCCATAGATGCCTGCCGTAATGAGTGTTAACAGCGCCTGGCCATATACGTAGAGGCAATCGTGACCGATTCGGCCCTGATAGCCAAATGCGCTCTCCTCCCCGGACTCAGAGACCAAACGCATATTTCCGACGATATAACGGTAGATCATCACACCAGCAATCGGAACAAACAGCCCAGCAGTCAGAATGCAAAGGACAATCTGAATGAACATAAACAGCATGGTCACCGGGATCGACACTTTCAGCGCGATCCGGGAGTTGCCGTAAGTGAAATCGATCAACCAACGATATACAAACGCACAATAGAGACCGTACAGCAGTAAAATAGCGACCAGACAGAGTGGTGAGATAATGGCAAACCCTGCACTGCCGCTCTTCATGGCCACATACAGCGAAAAATAGAATATTCCCAACAAGAATATATAAGGAATGAAGAGCACACAG
>ENA-ORSJ01002215-ORSJ01002215.1-human-gut-metagenome-genome-assembly--contig:-NODE-2215-length-13490-cov-10.332936_pt1 | contig 13490 bp, 9 predicted proteins | sample MGYA00242191_ERZ509158 | MGnify/ENA primary metagenome ERZ509158 (study PRJEB26280, sample SAMEA2338623) | human gut metagenome | biome: human gut; feature: human-associated habitat; material: faeces... | reverse complement strand
GCGAGCCGGTTTCGAGGAAGCGGCACGATTGGCGCGCCCAAAGAGGCGCGGGAATCGTAATGCCGCGACGGTGTAACAGCCCCTTGCGCTTCTTGGGGGATACAAAGGGGGCCATTCTTACGCTAAGAATGGTCCCCTTTGCAAATCTGCCGCCGCTGGCGGCAAAAGGCAGGTGCTCTATGGATTGGTACCCCTTATGGAACTCGCTGCGCATTGCGGCGATCTCCACGGTCGTTATTTTCTTTGCCGGCATTGTTGCCGCCTATTATATCGCAAAGCTTCCGCGCCTGGTCAAAGGTGTGCTCGATGTGCTTCTGACGCTGCCGCTCGTGCTGCCGCCGACGGTCGTGGGCTATCTGCTGCTGCGCGTGTTCGGCCCCAAGCGCGTCATCGGCGCGTGGGTGCTCGAAACGTTCGGCGTCAAGATGGTCATGACCTGGTGGTCGGCCATCTTTGCCACGGTGGTCGTCATCTTCCCGCTGATGTACCGCACGGTGCGCGGCGCGTTCGAGTCTTTTGACGAGACGCTGGCCTATTCTGGACAGACGCTGGGCCTGTCGAATACCTACATTTTCTGGCGGATCCGCATGCCGTACTGCCGTCAGGGCGTGCTGGCCGGCACAGTGCTGGCCTTTGCCAGAGCACTTGGCGAATACGGCGCGACGAGCATGATCGCGGGCTACACGCCCGGCAAGACCGCGACGATCTCTACCACGGTCTATCAGCTCTGGCAGACGAACAACGATGTGCTGGCGACGAAGTGGGTCTTGGTCAATATTGCGATCTCCGCCGTCGTACTGCTGGCGGTCAACATGCTCGAGCGGCGTGACTTTCTCACGGATGCGAGCAAGGCGAGGAGGGCGAGAAGATGAGTTTGTCTGTCGATATTGAAAAAAAGCTTGGCGCGTTTCATCTGCGCTCACAGTTTGAAGCGCCGGACGAGACGATGGCACTGCTCGGCGCCTCGGGCTGCGGCAAGAGCATGACGCTAAAGTGCATCGCGGGCATCGTGACGCCCGACCGCGGGCGCATCGTGCTCGGCGACCGCGTACTGTTTGACAGCGAGAAGAAGATCAACCTGCCGCCGCAGCAGCGCAAGGTCGGTTATCTTTTCCAGCAGTACGCGCTGTTCCCAAACATGAGCGTTGAGCAGAATATCCTCTGCGGCATCCGCAACGGCGACAAGGCGGAAAAGCGCCGCGTGCTGGCAGAAAAGATCCGCATGTTCCGCCTTGAGGGCCTGGAGAAAAAGCATCCCGCGCAGCTTTCCGGCGGCCAGCAGCAGCGCGTGGCGCTCGCGCGCATTTTGTGTTCTGAGCCGGAGGCGATTTTGCTCGACGAGCCGTTCTCCGCGCTGGACAGCTACTTAAAGTGGAATCTTGAGATCGAGCTTGCCGACCTGCTCGCGACGTTCAACGGCCCCATCCTCTGGGTCAGCCACGACCGCGATGAGTGTTACCGCAACTGCCGCAGCGTCTGCGTGATGGAAGACGGCCGGACCGGCGAGGTCACGCCGATGGACGAGATGATCCGCCATCCGGGCAGCGTCAGCGCGGCGCGCCTCGCGGGCTGCAAGAACTTCTTCGCCGCCGAGGCGAAAGACGGCAAAGTCTACCTGCCCGAGTGGAACGTGGCGCTGCCGCTTGCTGGCATGGAAAATACCTTTACGACGATTGGCATTCCAGACAATGCCGTCACCATGAGCAAGAACGGCGCCATGAGCTGTACCGTCTGCCGCATGATCCCCGGCGTGGAAGAGAACATCCTCTTGCTGCGTCCGGAGGGCAGCGCCGAAGGCGCGCCGATGCTGCGTATCACTGTTGGACATGAAAGTGATCTGCAAGCGGGGGCAGCCGTCCGCGTTGCACTGGACTACAGCAAACTGTTACTCCTGTGAATAAAAAAAGTGAGAGCAGGGCAATGCCCAGCTCTCTTTTTCTGTCAAAATATAAATACAATTCGTAATATTCTGTCGAAATATAACGAAACACGGCGGTTTTAGGCGTATGCCCAAAACCGCCGTGCCATATTTTCCTTACAGGCGCCCGTAGATGCGGGTCGTCTCGTGGATGAACTTTGCGAGCTTTTTGCTCGCCTCGCCGCTCAGCATGCGCCATTGCCAGTTGCCGCTGCTCGTGCCGGGGGTGTTCATGCGGCAGCCCTTGCCAAGGCCCAGATAGTCCTGCATCTGTGCGACAAACAACCTGCTCTGGCAGCTCATGCCGCCGCGGATGATGCCGGCATTGAAGCCCTCCTCGTCATTGAGACCGAGGTACTTCTTCGCGAACGCGATGTCCGCCTTATCCGCCTCCGTGCGCCAGAGGGCGAGGGGCGCGTTGTCGTGCGTGCCGGTGTAGCAAATGCTGTTGAAGTTGCAGCTATGCGGCAGGTAGTCGCTCGGGTCGCGCGAGTCGAACGCAAACTCGAGGACCTTCATGCCGGGAAGACCGGAATCGGAGAGCAGCTGCACGACCTCGGGCGAGGGATAGCCGAGGTCCTCGGCGATGAAATCGAGGTCGCGGAACCAGCCGGTCAGCACGCCGACGAGCGACATGCCGGGGCCCTTGACCCAGCGGCCGTTTTTGGCGGTCGTCTCGCCGTAGGGAATGGCCCAGTAGCTCTCGAAGCCGCGGAAATGGTCGATGCGGATGACGTCGTAGAGCTTCTGCGCGCCGCCGATGCGGCGGATCCACCAGCCGAAGCCGTCCTTCGCCATGGCCTCGTAGTTGTAGAGCGGGTTGCCCCAGAGCTGCCCGTCCTCGCTGAAGCAGTCAGGCGGGACGCCGGAGACCTCGGTGGGCACGTTGTGCTCGTCGAGCTGGAACATTTCGGGTTCTGCCCACACGTCGGCGGAGTCCATCGCCACATAGATGGGCAGGTCGCCGATGATGCGGATGCCGAGCGAGTGGATGTACGCCTTGAGCGCTTCCCACTGGCGGAAGAAGAGAAACTGAATGTAAGTGAAAAGCTCCACATCCTCGCGCAGCTCGGCGCGGTAGCGCTCGATGACCTCGCCGCTTGTGCGGCAGCGGATGTCCTCGTCGTCCCATTCCGTCCAAGACTTCATGCCGAAGTGGCGCTTGAGCGCCATGAAGAGGGCGTAGTTCGGCAGCCAGCGCTCATTTTCCCGCTCAAATGCCGCGACGGCCTCGCGGTCGCGCGTAAAGCCGCGCGTCTTGGCCTTTTCGAGCAGCGTGAAGCGGCTCGCGTAGATTTTGCCGTAGTCGACATAGCGGGGATCGTCGCCCCAGTCGCAGGCGTTGACCTCCGCGCGCGTCAGGAGCTTATCTTTGACGAGCAAGTCCAAGTCGATGAAATACGGGTTACCCGCAAAGGACGAAAAGCTCTGATACGGCGAGTCGCCGTAGCTCGTCGGGCCGAGCGGCAAGAGCTGCCAGTATTTCTGACCCGCGGCGGCGAGAAAGTCGGCAAAGTCATAGGCGGCCTTGCCCATCGTGCCGATGCCGTGGGGCGAGGGAAGGGACGAGATCGGCATCAGAATGCCGGAGGAACGTTCGATCAATGGAACCACTTCTTTCTGGAAAATGAAGGATGAAAGGTGTTAACCCTTTACCGCGCCTGCGGCCACGCCCTTGATGATGTACTTCTGGCACAGCAGGTAGAACACGATGACAGGGATGATGCTCAGCAGGATCAGAGCCATCGTCGCGCCGAGGTCGACGGTGCCGTAGCTGCCCTTGAGGTACTGGATGTGGATGGGGATGGTCATGTACTTCGTGCGGTCGAGCACGAGATAGGGCAGCAGATAGTCGTTCCACACCCACATGATCTCGAGAATGCCGACAGAGATCATCGTGGGCCGCAGCATCGGCAGCACGACGGAGAAGTACGTGCGCAGCGGGCCGCAGCCGTCGATGGCGGCCGCCTCCTCAATTTCAAGCGGGATGGATTTGACAAAGCCGACGAACATGAAAATCGCAAGCCCCGCGCCAAAGCCGAGGTAGATGATGGGGATGGTCCAGGGGGTATTGAGCTTGAGAGTATCGGCCGTCTTCGACAGTGTGAACATCACCATCTGGAACGGCACGACCATCGAAAAGATGCAGAGATAATAGACCATGCGGCAGAATTTGCTGTCCACACGCGCGATGTACCACGCGGCCATCGACGTGCAGAGCAAAATCAGCGCGGTCGAGACGATGGTGATAAATAAGCTGTAGCCGGCGGACTTCAAAAACGGGTAGTTGCCGAACGTCAGACCCTTGATGAAGTTCGCCCAGCCGGCAAAGCTCTCCGCGTTCGGGAGGGCGAACGTGTCGGTCTTGACATAGGTGTTGAGCTTGAAGGAGTTGATGACCACCGTGAGGACCGGCAGCACATAGATGACGCAGATGACGCCGAGCACGATGGAGAGGATCGTCTTGCGGCGGGCTTCTGCGGAAAGAGAGCGCTTGTTCATTACTGCTGCACCTCCTTTTTGCGGTTGGCACTGAGCTGGAGAAGACCGATGGTCGCGACGAGGATGAAGAACAGCACGGCCTTGGCCTGCGCGGTGCCGCGCGAGTTGGCGTTCTGCCCGTAGAACGTGTTGAGAATGTTCAGCGCGAGCATTTCGGTCTCTTTGATCGAGCTGCCGTCGGACAGGATGGTATAGGGCTGCCCGCCCGTGAGGGCGAGGTTCTGGTCGAAGAGCTTGAAGCCATTCGTAAGAGAGAGGAACGTGCAGATGGTGATGGAGGGCATCACATTTGGGATCGTGACTTTCCAAAGCGTCTGCCAGCGGCTCGCGCCGTCAATCTTCGCGGCCTCGAGCATGTCCTCGGGCACGGCTTGCAGGCCTGCGATGTAAATGATCATCATGTAGCCGATCTGCTGCCAGCACATCAGGATGATGAGACCCCAGAAGCCGAGCTTCGTGTTGAGCAGGATCGACGTGCCGTAGCGCGAGAGGATGCCGTCGAAGATCATCGACCAGATGTAGCCGAGCACGATGCCGCCGATGAGGTTCGGCATGAAGAACACCGTGCGGTACAGGTTGCTGCCCTTGATGCCCTGCGTGAGCGCGTAGGCCACCGCAAAGGCCAGCACGTTGATGAGCACGAGCGATATGACGGCAAACAGCGCCGTGAACCAGAACGAATGCACAAAGCTCGCATCCTGGAACGCGCGGCGGTAGTTTTCAAGGCCGACAAAATGCGCGTCGCTCGTGACCTTGAATTTGCAGAAGGAGAGATAGATGCCCTTGCAGAACGGATAGACAAAGCCGATGATGAACGCGCAGACCATCGGCCCCATAAAGAGCGGGAACCAGCGGCGGATCGGGCGGCGGATCATCGAGCTGTTGACCGCAGCGTTGCTGTGCTTATGTTTCAATTCGATCAACTCCCAGCCAAAGATAGAATATTGCTTTTGTTTCTGCACGGCGGGCGCTTCATGCGGCGCTCGCCGTGATATGCAGGGAGGGACGGGCGAAATCGCCCGCCCCTCTCATTTGTGCTTTTCAGATGCGCTTGCTTTTTTAAAAGCGGCTTAGCCGTTGGCGGCAGCGTACTGCGTGGCCCAGCCGTCGACAAACGCGGTCTTGACGAGCTCCCAGTTGGCATCGCTCTGGTCGGCGTCGTACTGGTTCATCGCGGAGACGAGCGCAGCGCGGTAAGCATCAACGTTCGGCTGGAAGTTGGTGACCCAAGGCATGATGTAGTTGCCGTTGGTGGTGTAGTCGTTGGCGTCGGCGAGGAAGCCGTTGGTGGATTCGGCAGCCTGCTTATAGGGCATGGCGGCGAATTCATCGACCAGCATACGGGAGGCCTCGGGATCGGTGACCATCCAGTTCATGAATTCGAGCGTGGCCTGAATATCTTCCTCGGAAGCCTTGGCGTTGACAGCCCAGCAGTTCTCGGTGCCGCAGTTGAGACCCGCGTTCTCTTCGCCCGCAACACCGCAGTAGAACGGGATCATGGACAGGTTGTCAAGACCGTACTGACCGTCGCCGGTACCGGTGAGCTTGGCCCACTCCCAGGAGCCGTTCTGATAGAACACGGCCTGCTCCTTGCCGAACTCGTCCGCCGCGTCAAAGCCGCCGGCAGCGAGATCAGCAGGATTCACGGCGCTGTTGTTGATGTACAGATCCCACAGGTTCTTGTAGTTCTGCATGTAGGTACCCTTGATGGAAGACGGGCATTCCTTCCAGGCGTCGGGATCGTCCACGGACTCGTAGTAATACTCGAGGTTCGCGAGGTGGCCGGTGAAGCGCCAGCTGGAATCGTCGCTCATGGAAGAGGAGGTGAAGGCGTCGAAGCCGAGCTCGGAAGCACGAGCGTGGATGTCCTCAGCGACGGCCTTGAGAGTCTCAAAGTTCGTGATGTCGCCAAGCGTGTAGCCGGCCTTTTCGAGCAGGTCTTCATTGACGATGATGCCGTAGCACTCGTAGCAGTAGCCGATGGAGCAGAGCTTGCCGTCGGCGTCATAGAGGTTGTAGGCGTCGGTGTTGAGCTCGTTGGCAACGGCGGTGCCGCTCAGGTCATAGCAGTAGTCGCCCCAGGTGTCGACAGCGGCCTGGTTGCCCACGACGAACAGCGTCGGGGGAGCGGACTTGTCCATCTCGGCGGTCAGGGTCTCGTTGTAGGTGCCGGAAGCGGCGGTCACGACGGTGACGGGCACGCCGGTCTTCTCGGTGTACATGGCGGCGACCTTCTGCAGGGCCTCGTCGGCTTCGGGCTTGAAGTTCAGCCAGTAGACGCGGCCGGAGGCAGTATCGCCGTCGCTGTTGTCAGCGGAGTCATCCTTCTTATCGCCGCAGGCGACGAGAGAAAGCGCCATGACAAGAGCAAGGATCATTGCAAGATACTTTTTCATTTCATCAATACTCCTTTTCAAATTTATTTTCACGCGGGTTCCCGCGGGAAAATCAGTGCTTGGGCCGCCGCACGGACGCACCCTCGCGCAGCGCGGTCGGCAGAGTGACGTGGCGATGAACGCCACGTCCCTCGATGATGTCGAGCAGGATCTCGACGCTCGCCTTTCCCATGGCGGTCATGGGCTGGCAGAGGGTGGTGAGCATGGGATGAATGTATTCCGAGACGCTGATGCCGTCGATGGCGATGACGGAGCAGTCCTCAGGGATGGAGCGGCCGCTTTCGCGCAGGGCGCGCATCGCGCCGATGGCCATGTCGTCCGCAATGGCGAAGACAGCCGTAAAATCGGCGGGGGAGCGCAGACGCTTTTGCATGGCGGCATAGGCGTTGGCAATGGTGAAATCTTCGGCGCAGATCAGGTCTTCCGGATGCTCCGTGAGACCAAAATCGCGCAGCGCGCGCTGATAGCCCAAATAGCGGAGCTGGGAGATCGAGCTGTCGTCGGGAGCGGCGGTCAACACGGCGATGCGGCGGTGACCGTTTTTGTAAAGCTCGCTGACCGCGCGGTAGGCCTCCTGCTCGTCGGCGATGGAGACGGAGGAGTACGATTCCGGCGGAAGCGTGCCGTAGGAGTTGGTGTAGGAGCAGCAGACATAGGGCACGCCGAGAAGCGAAACCTCTTCGGGCGAATAATCGCTGCGCCCGCCGAGGAAGATAATGCCGCGCAGGCGCTTTTCCTTTTCCATCACCGCGCCGCACTGAATCTCGTCGTCGCCCGATGGGATCTGGCGCATGACCATCGTGTAGCCCGAAGCGTCGAGCTTTTGCTCGATGGCGTGGATGATGTCGGTGTAGAAGGGGTTCTGCACGCCGCGCACCACGAGGCCGACCGCGTCGGAGCGGATCTTGACGAGGTCGCGCGCGCTGTTGTTCGGCACATACCGGTGCGCCTCGATGACGGCGCGGACCCGCCTGCGGGAATCCTCACTCACGTCCGGACGGTCGTTGAGCACGCGGGAGACGGTGCTGACGCTCACGTCTGCGAGCTTTGCAATATCCTTGATGGTCATGCCGACGCGCCCCCTGCGATGATTCCGGAAACCTTACCGGTAACGTTTCCAATCCTTGCTTACAGCATAGCCCCCACAGCGGGCAAAGTCAAATGAAACTTGCCGTTTGTGGTAAAAATGGGGGAAACACACAAGAAATGTGCACAGATTTTTGACAAAACAGCCAAAGGATCAGAGAATAGCTCTCTTAACGTTCAGCTTACGACGTGCCTGTACCACTTTATGAGCGGCTTATAGCAAAATGTGGGCCAAAATCGGCGTTTCTGTGCAGAAACGAAAAAATTCCCCGTTTTCCGCCGCTATGCGGCAGAAAACGGGGAACGATCTGTGGCTAAAAAAGCCTTACTTGAGCAGCAGCTCCGCAATCTGGATGGTGTTGGTGGCAGCGCCCTTGCGGACCTGGTCGCCGCAGCACCAGAGGTTCAGACCGCGCTCGTCGGTCAGGTCCTCACGAATGCGGCCGACATAGACGATGTCCTGATCGGACGTGTCGAGCGGCATGGGGTAGACCTTGTTCTTGAGGTCGTCGACGAGCTTGCAGCCCGGGGCGTTTGCGATGAGCTCCTTGGCACGCTCGACGCTGATCTTCTCCTTCGTGCGCAGCACGACGGATACGCTGTGGCTGCGGATGACGGGCACGCGCGCACAGGTGCAGCTGACCTTCATCTCGGGCAGGTGGAGGATCTTGCGGCCCTCGTTCTGCATCTTCATCTCCTCGCTGGTGTAGCCCTCAAAGGCCTCGCCGCCGATCTGGGGGATGATGTTGTACGCGATCTGATACTGGAAGACCTTGGGCTCAAGGTGTTTGCCCTCGGAAAGGGCCTTGACCTCATTGTTGAGTTCGTCGATGCCGCCCTTGCCCGCGCCGCTGACGGCCTGGTAGGAAGAGGCGATGATCGTCTCGATGGGGCTCTCCTTGGCGAGGGCGTTAATGGCCACGAGGGTCACGATGGTGGTGCAGTTGGGGTTCGAGATGATGCCCTTGTGCCACTTCACGTCCTCGGGGTTGATCTCGGGGATGACAAGGGGGACGTTGGGGTCGAGGCGGAACGCGCTCGAATTGTCGACGAACACCGCGCCCGCCTTGACGATCGAGGGAGCAAAACGCTCGGCGATGTCGTTCTCGGCCGCGCCGAGGACGATATCAAGGCCCTCAAACGCGTCGTCAGACGCCTCGACGATGGTGCACTCCTGACCGCGGAACATGATTTTGCTGCCCGCGCTTCTGGCGCTTGCGATGGGACGAAGGGACGCAACGGGGAAGTTGCGCTCTTCGAGAATTTTGATCATTTCCTGACCGACGGCGCCGGTGGCGCCGAGAATACCGACATTGACCTGTTTCATACTACATTCTCCTTCACAAAACTATTGTACAGGACACGGATGGCCTGTTCGAAATCTTTTTCTTCCACGCCCACGATGATGTTGAGCTCTTCAGGGCCCTGCGTGATCATGCGGATGTTCACGCCGTTTTCGCCGAGCTTGGCGAAAATTTTACCGGAAACGCCGGGACGGTACGCCATCTTGCGGCCGACGGCGGCGACGATGGCGATATGCTCCGTTACGGTTATCTTATTCGGCTGCACCTCTTTTTGCAGCTCGCCCAGCATTTCGTAGAGCGAGCGGGACACCTTGTCGGACGAGACGACGAGCGAGACGTTGTCGATGCCGGACGGGAGGTACTCGACGTTGACCTCGTGCTTGGCGAGCACGTTGAGAATTTTCAGGAGAGAGCCCGGTTCGCTCGACATGCCGGTCTTGGCGATGGTGATGATGGAAAAGCCCTTCTTGCCGGCGATGCCGGTGATGAAGCCGCCCTCTTCCATCTCGTCGCCGATGGACTCCAAGATCATCGTGCCGGGATGGTCGGGCGCGTTGGTATTGCGGATGTTGAGCGGGATGTTTTTCTCGCGCACGGGGAAGATCGTGCCCTCGTGCAGGACCTGCGCGCCGATGTAGCTCAGCTCGCGCAGCTCGCTGTAGGTCACGCGGCGGATGGGCTCGGGATCGTCGACGATGCGCGGGTCGGCCATCAGGATGCCGGAGACGTCCGTCCAGTTCTCATACACGTCCGCGCCGAGCGCCGCTGCCGCGAGCGCGCCGGTGATGTCGCTGCCGCCGCGGGAGAACGTGCGGATGTGCCCGTCGGGCATCACGCCATAGAAACCGGGGATGACAACCTTGCGGTCCTCGGCGAGGGAGCGCAGCGCCGCGTAGGATGCGTCCTGATCGACGGTGCCGTCGAACTTGAACTTGATCCAGCGGGCCGCGTCGACGAACTCATAGCCGAGGTATTCGGCCATCAGCCGTGCGGAGAAGTATTCGCCGCGCGAGGCGAGCTCATCCTGGCTGATGCCATTTTTCATCTTGTCCCACAGCGCGTCGAACTCTTTGTCGAGGCTGATGTGCAGGCTGCACTCGGCGATGATCTCGTTGTAGCGGTCACGGATCATGGCGAAGATGTCCTCGCACGAAACGCCGTATTTGATGTGCGCGGCGCAGAGATAGAGAAGATCGGTGATCTTATGGTCGCCGGAGAAGCGCTTACCCGGCGCGGAGACGATGACCACGCGGCGGGCGGGGTCGGCTTCCACGATGGACTTGACCTTGGCGAACTGGCGGGCGTCGGCGAGCGACGAACCGCCGAATTTCAAAACTTTGAGCATGGAGTTTATTCCTCTTCGGCCGCGTAGCGCGCAAGCAGCGCGTGCGGGTCGTCCTTTCGGTAAGATTCATAGGCGTCGAACGCCTCGCGGGCGCTGCACTCGCGGGTAAAGTATTCGCCCATGCAGCGGAACAGCCACTTGCACTGCGTGCCGGAGAGGTTCACCGAGCAGGGAGTGAAGGAGTCAGCATAGAAGCTGCGGCAGCCGTCGGCGACGTCGAGACAGTCGCGCAGCACGTTCGAGCCGGTCGGGTAGCCGCCTGCGCCCGCGCCGGAAAAGCTCTGCTTGCCAAAGCGCGATGCGAACAGCGTGACGAGGTTGCCGGTGCCGTCGGTGTGCGCCTCGGGCGCGGAGGAGGGGAAAAGCGTCGGGCAGACGAACGCGGCCACGGCACGGCCGCTTTTCTCCGCTCGGGCAATGAGCTTGTAGGTCAGGCCCTCGTCCTTCGCCTTGGCGATGTCGCCCGCGGTGATGGACGAGATACCGACACAGGGAATGTCCTCTTCCCTGATGTTCACGCCGAAGGCAAGGTCGGCGGAGAGGACGATCTTGCGGCGCGCGTCCAGACCCTCGACATCTGCGGTGGGGTCGGCCTCGGCGTAGCCGAGCTCCTGCGCCTTTTGCAGCGCGGGCGCGTAATCCGCGCCGGAATTCGTCATGGCGGAAAGCATGTAATTCGTTGTGCCGTTCAGAATGCCCTCGACAGCCTTGATCTCATCAAGCTCAGACGCGCGGGAGAGAGAGGTGAGCCAGGGAATGCCGCCGCCCGCGGCGGCAGTGCAGCGCAGCGCCACGCCTTTTTCTTTTGCAAGGGAGGTGAGCTCTTCAAAGTGGGCGCACATGAGCTGCTTGTTCGCGGTGACGACGTGCTTGCCCGCACGCATGGCCGCGCAGAGGTAGCTGTACGCCGGCTCGATGCCGCCCATGACTTCCACCACAATATCAATCGAGGGATCGCGCACGATCTCGTCGTAATCGGCGGTCACGGTGCATGTGAGCTCCGGGCGGGGACGGCGGGAGAGAACAGCTGCAACATGCAGATCGGTTCGCCCCTCGCACAGCTTATAAAAATGGGAACCGACGGTGCCGAAGCCCAGCAGCGCAATATTCACGGGGAATGACCTTCTTTCTTTTTTGGATACTCCGTCAAGTGCGGACGAATTTGTGACTTACGCCGAAACTGTCCGCGGAAGAAAAACACTTGACTTTTTGATGGAAACAATATAACATAGCGTTTGTGAAAATACAATAGGGAAAACAAAAAAACTTTTCCCGTGAGATACAGGAGGAAACATCCATGCAGTATCAGAGCACCCGTGACAAAAATTTAAAGGCCAGCAGCGCGCAGGCCATCTTAAACGGCCTTGCCCCCGACGGCGGCCTTTACACGATGCCGTCGTTTGACGAGGTCAAGTTCGACTATACTACTGTATTAAATATGGACACGATGTCCATGTCGACGAAGATCTTATCCAAGCTCCTGCCCGACTTTTCAGAAGCGGAGATGGCAAAACTCGTCCACGACGGCTATACCGGCAAGTTTGAGACCGACCACCTGACCCCGACCGTCCCCGTCGGTGAGGACTTCATCCTCGAGCTTTTCCGCGGGCCGACGAGCGCTTTTAAGGATGTGGCGCTCTCGATGCTGCCGCGCCTGATGACCGCGTCGAAAGAAAAGCTCGGTGTGGACGACGAGATCATGATCCTGCCCGCCACGTCCGGCATCGCCCGCTTCTTCAAGACCATCGGGAACACGGGCATCTGTATGCTCCTCGTAACCGTGATGTGTCTCCTCAAGGTCGACGGCAAGCCGCTGCTCCGGTTCAAGACGATGGTGGATTCCGGCGTGACGTGGGGGATCATCCTCATCCTCGCCGTGGTGATGCCCCTTTCCCATGCCATGGCCAACGACGAAAGCGGGATCACCAAGTTCCTCATGGCATTGATGACACCCTTCTTCGGAAACGAATCTTCGCTGGTATTCGCGCTGTGCATGGGCTTTTTCGCTACCGTCCTCACGCAGTTCATGAACAACGGCGCAACGGGAATCGCCCTGATGCCCGTCGTCTACAGCTACTGTACAGGCATGAACGTTCCTCCCGAGCTTGCCATCATCATGGTGGTCATGGGCGTCCACATCGCGTTCCTCACTCCGGCCGCCAGCGCGAGCGCCTCGCTGCTGCACGGCAATGAATGGTCGAATACGAAAGCCATCTGGAGGACCGTGCCCATCGTCATCCTCGCAACATGGGCCACTATCTCGGCCATTGTCGTTGCACTGGGCGTGGCCCTGTTCTAACGTTTCACAGGAGCCCCTCTCCCCAGACAGCCCTCCTCACCACGAATAATTTCAAAAAATAAAAAGGGAATACATGAGACAGGAATCTTCTCATGTATTCCCGGTAATCAGCTGAGGCGAGACGGAATATGTGCTGCGGGCGCGAGTTCAATACAGACAAAGGCGTAACTTTCTTGCTGAATACCGGAAGTGAACTCTTCAAAGCAACAACGCATTCGCCTACGGAAATCTTGCCGTGGAATGGAAATCCCATATATCTTCGCATAAAAAAAGAGGAGAAGGAATTGCTTCTCCTCTTTTTTATGTCCTTCTACCAACGGCAGGGTTCCACACCTCCAAGCGGTACAGCTTCACAACGGTTCGCCCCCATCGTCCGCAGGGCTTCCTCTCCCCTTCGGAATCGGGGGATGAGCTCCGGAAGGGGCCTTCCCACCGCAATGGATTGCCCCTCTCGATACGGGGGAAATCCCCTACAGCGGAGCCCAACATCACTTGTCGGGAATGAGCCTATAGCCAAGTTCGTACGCCATCAGTTTCAGCGGCGTGGGGTCACCCGTGGTTTCGATGATCGCCATGAACGTCTCCACGCCGAGCTTCGCGCCCTTGTCATAAGGGTTGATCTCCCGCATCAGCGTCGAAT
>ENA-ORSJ01002213-ORSJ01002213.1-human-gut-metagenome-genome-assembly--contig:-NODE-2213-length-13496-cov-2.786102_pt1 | contig 13496 bp, 10 predicted proteins | sample MGYA00242191_ERZ509158 | MGnify/ENA primary metagenome ERZ509158 (study PRJEB26280, sample SAMEA2338623) | human gut metagenome | biome: human gut; feature: human-associated habitat; material: faeces... | reverse complement strand
AGACCAGGCACTCGCAAAGCCATGGCACGATTGCCGGACACACCCGAAGCCTCAAGGCCTGCCGGGCAGGCTGAGGCACACTTGCCCACATCCCGTACATGTGCGCTCCCTGACTATCCTGAATGGGACAAGGCGTGCAAAAAGCGCAAGGAGTGCCCCTGCAGGACACAGATACCTGCACCAGAAGCGTGGCCGCACGCACTCGAGGACTGCCAGGACAAGCCAGAAGACAAGCACGAAGGAAGCCGTCCTGAAGGAACCTTGCTCAATCTGCAGATAGAGAAGGTCTGTGGCATGCGCTGCCTCAAGAAACGGCGCAAAAGCCTCGATCCCAAGAGCAAGGCCCCCTTCCCAAAGGGGCACGAGAAGAAGGGCATAAGGACGCGTGGCAAGGGCTGGCGCAAGGGAAGGAAGAAACTCGCGGCAGACAAGGTGCATGACAACGCCTGCCAGGGGTCGAGCCTCAAGTACAGGTCCGCAGGAAGGCCGACCACTCCGCCGTTGCCGGCAAAAAGAACAAGGGCAAGGACACGAGCAAGGCTCACACCCTGAATGACGCACTGCAAGCGGATCTTCACGGCCTTTCCCCTAAGGCTAGACGACAATCCTTTGCACGTTCAGGTTCTCCACGTCCATGCGCCCGAGGCCACGCGTGGGCGAGAGCTATGTGTCCTACCTTGAGAGGGGCAATGCTGCGGCCATACCACTCGTAGGAGGCAACAGTCAGGGCGTCTGCTGCCACGGGATTCGGGCTTGCTATGACCTCGTATTGGATGCAACACCTTTCCTGGACCGTAGGGCTCGTTGGTGCTGAGCACCCTTGTGGCGTCCACCACGGCAAGGTCTGGCTTGATGCGGCTGCACAGATCGACTATTGCCGTGTCGAGGTCGTAGTGCGAGTGCATGCTGCCACGATCAAGGACAAGGCCCATCTGCCCCTTGAGAGAGGCTCACACCTGTGGAAGAATTGGTCTTGGCCACAGGGGCTGCTATGAGCACATCCGCGTCCAGAACGTCGCGCATAATGGCATTGGTGTGCATGCCCCTTGCCCCTCCAGGGTGATCTCGCGATAGTGGAGATCATGTGTCAGGTTGTGGCAAAGGCCCTCGCGCACACCGTCGCAGGCCGACAGAATGCCGGAGGTCACAAGGGAGGAATCCCGGCCAGAGCGAAAGGCGTAGTCCAGCACAAGGACCCTTGCAGCCCCTGCCTCAAGGCACATGCGCAAAAGGGCACACCACCTCTGGGTGGGTGTTGGTTGCGCTCTCAACGTCCGCCACAAAGCGCATGTTGGGCTTGATACCCCTGGCCTGGTTTCACAAAGCGGGACATGCCACCCAACAGTTCCACTGCTGCCCTGGTGGCAGCGGAAGGTGTCCCCGTTGCAGCTGCTGTGTCCGGCGTGGCAGACCCCTTGCTGACGCCATTGCAGCCCCGGGCAGGACAAGACCAGCAGCAGAGGAAGGCTCCCTGGAATTTCAGAAAGTCGCGTCGCAGCACGTGTTCCTCCCCTGGGTTCCGGGATTTTCAGCGGACAAATAGGTACAGGCTTGTGGCTATGCAGAGCGCGGATATGCAGACTTTGAGGGTCTTTGCGTTCATGCTGTAGGCAAGGCGGAGCCCAAAGTAGAAGCCCGCAAGCTCAAGTGCCGTGATCCAGGCTGCCAAAAGGTAGTCCACACTGCCGTTTGCCATGAAGACAATGCTGCCCGAAATGCCTGCCACAAGCTGCAGGGGCTGGGCAACTGCCACGGCCACAATGGGCGCAAAGCCCATGGCTATCATGAAGGGCACAGAGAGCACAGGCCCGCCTATGCCCGTGAGCCCGGACATGAAGCCCACCAAAAGACCCAAGCTCAGGAGGATGAAAAACTGCGCCCTTTGCGATGTGCCTGTCACGTCACAAAGGGGCCTTTGCCCGGACTTGAGGGTGCTTATACCGGCAAAGAGAATGAGGATGGCAAGCACAAGGTTCAGGGCCTGCGCGGAAAAGGCGGCATTGGCAAAGGCGCCCACAAAGCCGCTGGCAAGCGCTCCCAGGGAGATGGCGAGTGCCTCGCGCACACGTATGCTTCCCTTGCGGCCGTGCAAATAGGTTCCGAGCATGGCCATGATGGCAAAGGAAAAGAGCGAGGTTGCCATGGCCTCGTGTATGCCAAGGTGCGAGAAGAGCACTATGCCTGGAATGAGCAGTATCCCGCCAATACTGGTACAACCGCAAAAAAAGCCGACTACAAGGGCCACGAGGGCCAAAAGCGCTGTTTCCATGGGCAAAATTCCCCGTACACGCGAAAAAAAAAGGTGACTCATCACAGTCCCGCAAGGCCAGGGCAAAATTGGTCTAGCACGGGACACAAAAGGGGCGCAAGCTTTTGTTCACTCCCTCTTTTTGGGGGAAGACAAAAGGCTTGCGCCCTCTCAATCGCAAAAGCGCTTTTGTTGCCTTGAGGGTTTAGCGAGCGGCAAACCAGGCGTCCATCTCGCGCATGCGGGCCACCTGGTCCACGTGGAAGGGACAGCGGCTGTTGCAGTGGCCGCACTGGGTACAGGCATCGGCGTGCACGTGAAGGGTGCGGTAGTGATCCACTGCCAAATCGTCCCCCGCCCGTGCCAGATCGTAGTACTTGTTCGCAAGACCCACATCTATGCCTGCGGGACAGGGCTGGCAGTGGTTGCAGTAGACGCAGCGCCCCTGCAGATCCACGGGTGTCAGGCTTGCTATGAGGGAATAGTCGCGCTCTGCGGGACTTGCAGCAAAAAAGCCCAGGATGCTCTCAAGCTCATCCATTGAGCCTGCGCCTGCCACCACGGTGAGGACGCCAGGCTTGTCCAGCACATACTGCAGGCACTGCCAGGGCGAAAGGGCCCTGCCAAAGGGCGAGGTGCGCTCGTCCAGAAGCTGGCCGCCCGAGAAGGGCTTCATGACGGAAATGCCGACCCCCATGGCCTCGCAGCGCTGGTAGAGTTCCATGCGCTCGCTGCCGCTGCCGTGGGCAAACTCGCCATGCTGGTAGTCGTAGGCAGCGTTGATGCTGAAGAGCATCATGTCCGCCACGTCCGCGTCCAGGATGAGGTTGGCAACCTTCGGAGTGTGGGTGGAAAAGCCCAGATGGTGCACAACACCCTGGCCCTTCAGCTCCAGAAGGTAGTCGAGCACGCCGTTTTTCCGGTATTTTTCCCAGTCCTTTTCCTCGTCCAGACAGTGGATGAAGCCGTAGTCTATGTAATCCGTCTTGAGCTCGGAAAGCTGCCAGTCCACCGAGGCCTTTATCTTGTCGAGATTCAGGGTCCAGGCGTAGCTTTTGCCGGGGCCATAAAGCGCGCCAAAGTGCACCTGATAGCGTACCTTGCTGCGCACGCCGGCAAGGGCCCTGCCGAAGGTGGTGAAGGTATGGGATTCGGCTGTTGCCAGATCAAAGTAGTTGATGCCGCCTTCCACTGCGGCCTCAAGAATCCGGACGCCCTCCTCCCCTGCGGGAAGGACGCTTGTCCCAAGACCAAGAACGCTTATGGCATCGCCTGTGCGGCGGTTGATACGGTATTCCATCTCTCAAACCTCATGTATGCCCCTTGGGGCGTATCATGGCAGGGAAATAGCACCGTACAGGGGCATTTTCCAGACACATTTGTGCCCGGAAAATGCCCGTTTCTCGCACTCTGAATCTTGAGCCTACCTGTCGGAATTGGCAGGGGAGGCGGGATCCATCTGATCCCAGAGCGCCATGGCGTTCTGGAAGCTGTCGCCCTCGCCAGTGCACTTGCGCACTATGGTCTGAAAATCCTTGACCGGAATGGTGCAAAGGGCCTCCACCACCTCGGGATCAAAGCCCTTGTCCTTCTTCAGCTGTTCGAGGGCAGTCTCGACACTCAGGGCCTTGCGGTAGCTTCGCGGGCTCACCATGGAGCAGAAGGCGTTCACAGCAGAGAGCACCCTGGCTGTAAAGAGGATTTCCTCGCCCTTCAGGCCGCGCGGACCACGGCCATCCACGCGCTCGCCCATCTCGTACACTGTTTCTGCCACAGGCAGGCCGAAATTCAGGCTGTACAAAAGCTCGTAGGCAGCCTCGGGCGCCCTGCTGACCTGGGCGTACTCCTCGGGCGTGAGCTTGCCGCGCTTGTTGAGGAGGTGGCGCGGCACAAAGAGCTTGCCAACCTGGAAGAGGCGTGCTGCTATGCGCAAGGTCTCGAGCTCCTCGCGGGAGAAGCGCAAAAGCGGCTCAAGTACCTCGATGACGGCCATGACCTTCTCGGTGTGGCCGCGCAGGCCTGCGTCCACGCTCTCCACGATGGTCGAGAAAACGTCGAGGATCTTTTGCGTGCGCTGCTGGCTCTCCCTGGCCTTTTTGCGGAATTCGGTGATGTCCCTGAAGAAGACAACGCAGCCAAGGCTCACCTTGCTGGAAAGCCCCTCGCTCTCCTGGCCGGGATAGATGGTCACGCGATAGAGATTCCCGTCCGTGTACTGCATCTCGAGGCTGCTTTCGGCACCGCTTTCAAGAACGTTGTGCATGCAGTCAAGGATTTTGTCAGCAGACTCGCGCTCAAGCACTTCGGCAAGGTGCAGCGTTACCCAGCGGGCCTTGCCTTCGGCAGTGAAGAAGTGCTCGTTCATGTAGATGATGCGGCCATTCTTGTCCAGGAGCACCATGCCGTCCTGAATGGAGGCGTTGATGCTGTCGAGTATGGCCTTTTGCTCTGCAATGCGCCTGTTCACCAGAGCACGCACTGCCCTGTCGCGCAAAAGGGAGGCAAGCACAAGGACAAGTGCCAGAAAGGCAATGCCCACGGACAGGCAGACCAGGGTCATGTAGCGCCTCGACTCGATGGCCTGGTCCATGACGCCCTCGGGCACCATGGCGCAGACATGGGCATCGAGGCCTGTCTTGGAGGGAAAGAACATGACGTAGTAGTTCTGCCCGTCTTCCCTCTGCATCTGATCCTCGCTTAAAATCCTCTCTTTCAGCACAAGTTCCCTGTGCAGAAGTTCCCTGTGCACAATAAAGACATTGCCCCTGCTCTCGACGCCTATGCACAGCGTGCCCCCTTCCTTTCTTTCCAGCTGAACCAGGGCCATGCGGCGTATGCCCCTGTTGTCCGCAGGGGGTGTCAGAAGATCCCTGAAGAGGCTGTTCAGGGGCAGGGCCATGATGAGCGCACCTATGGGCTTGGCACCCTCTCCGTCAACTGCAGGGAAGATGGGCACGCCCACGTTGATGTAGGCCTTGCCCTCGGTGCTGTGGAAGGAGCCGTACTGGAACGTTTGTGTTGCCAAAACGCGCTGCAAAAGCCCCTTCCAGGCCTCGGAAAAGGCAGGGGTGCGGCTAGCCCCAAGCAAAATGTCCCCGTCAGCCATGACAAGAAGGCCTTCTTCCATGTCGTGGGATTTGGCAAAGGTGGCAAACATGTCCCGAAGGTAGGCCATGAGGGCCTTGTCCTCGTCGTAGCCTCCCTCCTTCTGGTTCAGGGCGGATCGCTCCTCCTTGCTCATGGCCGCGTAGGAGGAGACGGAGAGCTGCACAAGGGACTGCCTTGCTATGTTGTCGGCAAAGGCCTCCACATCGTCGCACCAGGCCTTTAACTTCCTGTCTACGGAAGCTTCCTTGAGCAAAAGCTCTTTTGTGGACTCTTCCAGAACCAGGGGCTTTGCCCGCCCTATCTGCCAGAGGGTCACGCACACTGCGCAAAGCGCAATGACAAGGACTACTGCAACAGCGCATTTGAAGCGTGCCTGGCAGCGACCAAAGGCAATCTGGAGATCGTCTGTGAAGGGGGTGTATTTTTGCATGGGCAACCTGCGTGCGTGGGCAATGTTTTGGGAAAAGATTCGAAAACGGGAAAAATCCGCCTGAGATCATGTCCTGTCACGTTACGCAGGGCACAAAAAAACTGCAAGAGAAAACCAAATTCCCGGCTGTTGCCAGCTGGAGAAACGGGGAATTTGCGCGTACCATGCCCTTGGGCATGCAACGGGCATTTGGCTATTTTGGGAAAGTATGGCCCGGCAGCCGGGAGGAAACATGCAAAAGAGCGTGGCAGTACTTGGGAGCGGTTCTTTGGGCTCGATTGTGGCAGAGGGCATAGTGAAGGATCTTGCAGGCTCGTGGAGGCTTTTGGGCGTTGTGGCCCGCACCTTTTCTCACGCGCAAGACCTGGCGCAAAGGACAGGCTGCGTGGCCTTTGCGGATGTAGAGGCAATGCTTCACGAGAAGCCCGACATGGTGGTGGAGGCAGCAGGTGTTGCCGCTGCACGTGAGCACGCGGAAAAAATCCTGGCCTCAGGCTCCTCGCTCATCCTGCTTTCCTGCGGCGCACTGGCAGATGAAAGCTTTGTGGTGCACCTCAAAAATGCTGCCCAAAGGGGTGGCTCCATCCTTCACATCCCGAGCGGTGCCATTGGCGGCTATGATCTTTTGCGCACCCTGGCCTTCAGACAAAAGCAGCTGCGCGCAAGGGGAAAAGAGGCGCCCTTGATGGTTCGAGTCGACAACTTCAAAAATCCCCACAGCCTTGCCGGAGCCCCGGGGCTTGCAGGGTTCTCCCCGGCGACCCTGGAAGAGAACAGGGAAGAGGTCTTTGCAGGCTCCGCAAGGGAGGCCATCAGGGGCTTTCCGAAAAACGTTAACGTGGCAGTGGGCGCTGCAGTTGCCTCGGCTGGCATTGACGAAACTAGAGTGACCATCTCCTCGGATCCGCAACTTGTGGAAAATGTGCACAGGATTACGGCAGAAGGCTTTGGCGTGCGGGCAGTGATGGAGTTTGGCTCCATGCCGGATCCGGAAAACCCGCGCTCAAGCACCATGACTGCCTGGAGCGTTCTGGCACTTTTGCAGGATTTGGCAAGTCCCGTGCGCTATTTCTAGCGTGACTGCAAAAAGTTCTACACATCTTGTTGATATTGGCAAATATTTATTGACACATATACAATACATAATATCTACTAGTTTCTGACAAAACGCATAACCAAGTTCCAAACAGCAATGAAGATACATAAAAATGTAAGCAAAGAAAAAAATACAATGCACATGCTGAAGATATGTACAATAGCAATATCCTCTGCTCTGGTTGTGGTGGCAAAATGATAGACCAGCTGAAGCAGGGAAAGAGCCACCAGCACCTCGGCCCAGGGAACAAAGAGGGATAGAGTCTTGTACAACCCGAAAAAGACAAGCATTGTGACAACAATGATAGTGATGAGCAAAAGGATTGGCGAGATATGGTCGAGCATTGTTACCTCCCGGACCGTGCGGCAGAAGGGGCGAAGGAGATCGGGGATGAAGGGTCTGCAAGGGACCCGACAGCAGGGGACAGGGGCAAGCGTGTTGCGCAGGCCCCGTACAGAAGTGCGTAGGTGTAGCGTATGCGCTCCACATAGCCGACTGCCTCGGCCATGCGGGCCATGTCCCCGCCCTGAGACACGCGGGCAACACGCTTGAGGTCGCTCCAAGCAATCTTTTCGCTCCCTGTGCCGAACTCGTTCCTGTACAGGCGCAATGCCCGCTCCACGAAGGAAGGGCCCTGATTGTAGGCAGCCAGGGTCACGAACCAGCGATCCCATGGATCCATGACAAATTTTTCGAGATCGTTCCAGATGATGCACAGATAGCGCACGCCTGCCTCTATGCTTGCGTGCGCGTTCCAGGGATCAACATGCAAAAAGCGAGCTGTCTGCATGGCAATCTGCATGATGCCACCTGGTCCGGTGGGACTTTGCGCGTCCGGATCAAAGCGCGACTCATGATAGATGAGGGCAATGACAAGCAGGGGATCCACGCCATACTGCCGACAAACCTCGCGTATGGTCCGCACATAGGGCGACACCCGCGTTTCCAGGGTTCTGGAGAGTTCTCCCAGCCTTGGCAGAGAATCTTCCCTGGCATTCCAGAAGCCGAAATAGCGCTCGCGCAGGTTGGCAAGGCTGCCCTCCTTCTCGATGCGCTCCCAGAATGCAGCCATCCTTTGCGGCGTGAGAAAGGCGTCCTTGCGCCAGATACACCGGCGGGACACAGGCCTGAAGGACAAAGCTGCTGCCCCGGCGCCAAGCTGCGGGACATAGCTGCGCACAACCAGTCCGTCCGAAGCCACCAGAGGGGCCGGGGTCTTCCACAGCGATGGCAGTGACGCATCTCCACCGTTTCCGCGCACAAGGACAGAGCTTGCCGCAAGGGCTGTCTGCAAGCGCTCTCTCGTTGCTGCGCCTGTCTGGTCCGCACCGCGCAGATCCGGGACCTGCTGCAGGGGATAGGAGGGCGTGTACTTCAGCTCCGGATCGGAGGGCAGCGGACCATCGTAGCCTGCCACAAGGTCAAGATCGCCATTTCTGAGCATGGCAAGGCCCTCTTCGGCACTGCGTGGAAAGAACCAGCGCAGCACAAGGCGCTCTTCTCCGGCAAAGCGCTCGAGCACCTCACGCTCCAGCCCGGGGCCGAAGGGTGAAAAGAAGGCCTGCAACGAGGCTACGGGGCACAGCCCCACGCGCAGGATCCCGGGTTCCCTTTCCTCAGCCCAGTCCCCGGGGAGGAAGACAGGCGCGTTTATGGCAGCCGCGGGCATGGGCTGCATTGGCCACAGAAACCAGACAAGCACTGCTGCCTGGACAAGCGCAAAGAGAACGAGCAGCGCAGAAAACGACGAGTACAACCTGCTTGCACACAACAGGGGCCGCGAGACCGGAGAACACTTCTTCAATTTTGCCTACCCTCCTGAAAAGCCTGTGCCGGACAAACACCAGTCTGCCGGCAAACAGCATCCTGTAGGCTACCCGTCTGCCTGTCCTGCTTTTGCAGACTGTCTCTTTTAGGACATGCGCAGCACACTGGAGAGCATCCTGTCTATGTGACCAGCAAGAATGTGCATGCGGACAGTGTGCTGCAGGATGGCACACAATTCCCTGGCAAGCATATCCATGTCGTCACCGGCCAGGGCAACACAGGGGCCGAGGCGAAGCAGGTTCACGTCCCCGCACTCCTTCATGGCTACAAGCATGTCGCTTTCATCCCGGACACTTGTTCCTGGCTGTTGCGCAAGACAGTGCAGCTCGCTCTGCGTTGCCTTGCGAAGAAGGGCTGGTTGCCCTTCCCCGGCAAGGGCAAGAACATGAAGCTGCTGCATCTTCCCGTCATCGTCGACTGCTTGCCAGAGTGAGCAGGAACGAAAGCCGCAGCTGCCGGCAAGGGCGTCACACATCGCCTGCAGGCTTGCGTCCAGGGTGCGACAGACATCGACCCGAGCGCGGACCTGGGCAAGCAGATCCTGCAGCTCCCTCTCTTGCGATATAACAGATGTCATGGCTCCTCCTCATGGTCCGGCAGATCGGGACGTGTCCATGTGCAACCGGGCAGAACATGGAGTGAAGACGCATGCCCGACAAACCGCTTTCTCGCAGTAGACGGCAGACTTTCGACAGCACCGTGTCCTTCCGGTGACGATCGTGACATTTGCCTGCGGAGCGGGCCTTGCGCGAGGAACTGCCCAGGTTCGCCCTTTGGGACAAGCGTCTCCCATAAAAAAAAGCGTCTTGCTGCGAAAACGTCATGCTTCCTTCAAAAAAACGGAAAGAGACCCCGGCATCTAGTCTCTCGGGTCACTATCCACTCTTCCCCTTCGGAGCCTTGTGGAGGTTCTCCTGCTATGGTGCATCTGATCAAAACTTCAGGAAGTGAACAGCAGCTTCTGCGTGGCGGAAGCTCGCGCTGCCGCGTTATGGCATCCCACTCCATTGTCTGGCTGGTGGTCGCGCTGTGGCTGGTTGCGACAGCACTTGTCCTGTTGCTTGGCACAGGAATGATTTCCGACTGGCTGCGGGCTGTACTGCGCCTGCTTGGCGCCATGTAGGGCAGATCTGCCTGCGCGATGATTGGCGGTACTGCAATGCAGGTGCCCGGCTTCTGGAGCGGACTTGCTCCAGCATTCTGGCCAAGGCTCTGCGATATGGACTGTAGAGGGTGACATATGAAGGGACTACGCTTCCTTGTCAGCGTGGACGGTGGTGACGAAACACGCTTCACTGTCGTCCGTTTTTCGGGCGAAGAGGCCGTTTCAAGCCTGTTTTCCCTTGTTCTCCAGGTTGTCAGCGACGATGCCGACATTGCCGCAGAAGACATTGTGGGTCACGATCTCAGGCTGCGCGTTCTCTCGCACGAGCGCGACAGGGAAACCGTGTACCACGGTCTGGCAACGTCCTTCGGCATGCTGCACACAACGCACGGCCTCTGTCTGTACGAAATCGGCATGTCCTCCCACCTGTGGCCCCTGGCCCAGACCGAAGACAATCGCATCTTTCTCTCCCCCGGCCAGTCCATGGACGACAGGGGCACGCCCCTACGGGACGTGCTGAAGGACGCGCTCACAGGCACCGGCGCATCCCCCACGACCTTCGACTTTTCGGGCATACAAACGGACTTTTCCAGGCGCTATGTCTGCCAGTATCGCGAAACGCACATGCATTTTGTCGACCGCTGGCTCGAATACCTCGGAGCATCCTACTACTTCGATCATGCTGGCAACACGGACAGGCTTGTGGCCCTTGACAGCGGCGAGTGGCCAAGGCTGGGCGAACTGCCCTACAGGGAAATCTCCGGGCTGCCTTCCCATGGCCAGGAAGTTGTCTGGGCCCTTGCCGAGCACTGGCAGCAGGTGCCGGCACAGGTCATGATCAAGGACTACAATCCAGACAGGCCCACCGTACTCCTGCAGGCCAGTGCCCCTGTCTCGCCAAGGGGGCACGGGACAGTCTACATCTACGACGATGATCCGCGCAGCCCAGAGGAAGCCCGCTTCCTTGCCGGCCTGCGCGCAGATGCGCTTGCAGCCTGCGAACACACGCTGCGGGGCAGGGCAACCATCACCGGCATGCGCGCTGGACACGTCTTTTCCCTGCGCGAACACCCGCGACAGGAGATGAACAAGGACTATCTTGTGTTGCGCGTTGTCCACAGGGGCTCGCAGGCAGGCCTGATCGCCAAGGATCTGGCCATGGATCCAATGGGCATGGACGACACGGCAGCCGGGGAGAGCAGCTACAGGTGCGAGTTTTCCTGCATCCGCCTTGACCGAACATATCGCCCTCCTCGCCGTACAGACTGGCCGGAAGTCATCGGCACTCTCAACGCGAAGGTGGATGCGGCCGGCAGCGGGGAGTACGCTGAACTCGACAGGCACGGGCGCTACAAGGTGATCATGCCCTTCGACGAATCCGGCAGGTCTGCCGCCCAGGCTTCCTGCTTCCTGCGCATGGCCCAGCCCTACGCAGGTTCGCACAACGGCATGCACTTTCCCCTCATCAAGGGAACGGAAGTGCTTGTCTGCTTTGCCGACGGTGATCCGGACCGTCCTTACATACACGCTGCCATCCCGAACCCGGAAAACAGAAGCCCGGTCACTGTGAACAATCAGACGCAGCTTGTCCTGCTCTCCCTGAGCCAGACACTGATCCGCATAGAGGATCAGAAGGGGCTCGGGCACATACACTTTCACTGTCCGGTCCAGAACACCACCTTCCAGATCGGACGCAACGCCATGGAAGGCGGTCTCGCAAATCCCTTTCTCGGCAAGGGCTCGGCTCTCGAGCAGGGCATTGTGGCCATGACCGACTCGGATCTTGCCCAGGACGTGTCCGCAGGCATGTTCGAAAGCGTGCTTGGCGACCGCATCCTGCGCGTGCACGCTGGCAACTACGAAAGCAGTGTCGCCTCCGGCTACAGATCGGAAAAAACCGAAGGCAACTACACGCTGACAGTCAACGGAAACATGTCCTCCACCTGTGGGGACACCCTGTACGCAAACATCGGACAGAATCGCAAGCTGAAGGTTGCAGGCAACAACGAGAGCACGATCACCGATTCCCTGGCCATAAGCTGCCAGACATACAGGGATCAGAGCATACAGGGAACATATACTCTCGACACGCAGACGGGCATCGCGCTGCAGTCTCCCAAAATAACCTGGAAGTCTCTGGGAGACATGTTTGTAAACTCCTCCCAATCCATTGCCATCAAGGCCGATACCCTCCTGGAAAAATCCATACTCAAGAACAAGCATGCCCGGGGATTTCAGGCAAATGTTCTGAACAAGAACGTGCGCACGCCGATAAACATTCTCCTCCAGTCCGCCAAGCTATCCATCTCCACTTCACACAAGCAGGATCTCAAGATTATTGCCGGTGCCATAAAGGGCGTTTCCCTGTCCTCAAAGGGCGTATCCTGCGATGTGTCACTCAGCAAGGTGGAACTTATCGGCTTCAAGGACAGCTTTACCGTCGTGCAGATGGAAGCATCTGGAGCAACATGCAACATCAACACGCTCTCGCGCGAGAACTTTCTGTTCCAGCTGCTCCTGTAGTCCTCCTGTACCATGCAGCTTTCAATGCAACAGCCCCCGGCTTGCCGGACACTTCCACTTCCCCAAATCATTTCCTTGCCAAGTTCTTGCCAAGTACGACGGACGCCATCCACCCGCGCGTTTCTGAAAACTGACCCCATGTCCTCTTCCAGGATCCCGGAGACAGCCAAGTCCCGGGGAGGAAAAGTCCATGCCCGCCTACTCCAACGACATTCGGTGTACCCTTTCCATATCCGGGACCAGCACGACACTCCATGTAGTCAGCGTGTCCGGAACGGAAGCACTTTCCTCGCTCTACCTCTTTCGCTGCGTCCTTTACAGCGAACAGGACGTTGAGGTCCTGCCAGGCCAGGAGTGTACCCTCTCCTTCAGGGATTTAAACGACAGGGAGCACGTGCGCCACGGCGTGGTGGGCTCCTGGACAGGGCTTGGCAAGACGCCCACAGGCGTTCTCCACGAGCTTGAGCTGCATCCCCATGCCTGGTGGCTGACACACACCGAGTACAGCCAGGTTTTCCTGGACGGCGATCAGTCTGACAGCAATCCCGGCACGCCCCTGAAGGACATTCTTGCCAGAGCTGCCGTCCAGGGAGGACTGCCTGCCCGAAACCTGGATTTTGGGCGCATGCAGGCTTCCTTTCGCAGACGCTACGTGTGCCAGTACGAGGAGAGTTTCTTCAGATTCTGCGCCCGCTGGCTGGAATTTCTGGGCACAGCCTTCCATTTTGTCCAGGATAGCGGTACGGACGTGCTCACTGTCGACGAAAAAGCCGAGTCCGGCGTTCTTGCCCAGGCAATTCCCTATTCCGAGGCCTTCGGTCTTGAAGCCCGCCGCGAGGGGCACATCCATGCCCTTTCCTGCAAGAGGAACATTCCCCCTGTCCAGGTCGTCATGCGCGACTACAATGCCGAACATCCGGACGAAAATGTCCTTGCCGTCGTTGCCTGCGACCCTGAGGGCATAGGCGAAAGCTACTTCTACGGCGATCACCTGAAGAACACGGACGAGGCAAGGCAGATAGGCACACTGCGCAGCGAGGAATACCTGTGCCGCAAGCGTGTTCTCGAGGGCCAGGGAACAGTGCCGGACTTTCGCCCCGGCCTTGTGTTCACAGTGCAGGATCACCCGGAAGACGAGTGCAACGGAACTTTCCGGGTG
>ENA-ORSJ01002212-ORSJ01002212.1-human-gut-metagenome-genome-assembly--contig:-NODE-2212-length-13501-cov-2.710100_pt1 | contig 13501 bp, 10 predicted proteins | sample MGYA00242191_ERZ509158 | MGnify/ENA primary metagenome ERZ509158 (study PRJEB26280, sample SAMEA2338623) | human gut metagenome | biome: human gut; feature: human-associated habitat; material: faeces... | reverse complement strand
ATCAGAATTCATATAATATTTTTAACAGAACGATTGAGAAAAATGGTCTGAAGCAGGCTGCTGCAGAGAAGAAAAAGGGGATTATTTCTTTTAGTCCTCTGGCACAGGGAATGCTTACTGACCGTTATTTGAACGGAATTCCGAAGGACAGCCGTGTCAACACAGACGGACGTTTTCTCCATGCAGATCAGTTCAGCGAGGAACGTCTTAACAGTATCCGCAGTTTGAATGCAATTGCAGCAGAAAGAGGGGAAAGTCTTGCACAGATGGCACTGAAATGGATTCTCCGTGACGGAATCGTAACCAGTGTGCTTATAGGAGCATCCCGTCCACAGCAGATTCTTGAGAATCTGAAAGTGCTGGACAGTGCATCCTTCAGTGAAGAGGAATTAAAGAAGATTGATGAGTGTTCACTGGCATTATAATAAATATCCGCTTGACAGAGTATTTACTTAAATGATATGAAATAGTAATATAATCTGAATTGCATTATTTTCTGGAATTACTATAATATCATGTTCGTGTCTGCAGCCATAAAAATCATCTTTCTGTATTAGACATTTTTCGTATTTATGTCCATTAATATACATTCAGTAAATATTTAATGGTTGTATCTATGTTTTGTGTTTAGTATAATACATCACGTAAAGAAAATCAACACTTTGTTTGATAATGGATTTGAGAGCTGTTAATAGAATTCAGTATGTTTAATAGATTTTGAAGCCATTACTGGAATAAAGTTTGATTAAGCAACTAAGCTTTATATAAAACTAAATAAAGAAAGGGATAGGTAAAATGATCAAAGACGAATGGAAAAGCCTACTTCGTAACAAGCTCATGCTTATCGTTGTAATCGCTATCATCGTTATCCCGATCATCTATGCAGGCCTGTTTCTGAAATCCATGTGGGATCCTTACGGAAGCGTGGATAACCTGCCGGTGGCCGTGGTAAACGAAGACAAACCAGTTGAGTATAATGGCAAGACGCTAAGTATAGGTAAGGATATGGCGGATGAGCTGAAAGACAACGACTCAATGGCATTCAACATTGTAGACAGCAAAACAGCAGAGGACGGTCTGGCAAACGGAACCTACTACATGGTTATCACAATTCCGGAAGACTTCTCCGCAAATGCAGCTACTGTAATGGATGATAACCCCAAGCAGATGGAGCTGACATATCAGACCAATCCGGGAACCAACTACATCGCTTCCAAGCTCAGTGAAACAGCAATGCTGAAGCTTCGCGACAACATCGCCTCCCAGGTTACAGAAACCTATACAGAAACCGTTTTTGATTCTATCTCAGAAGCAGGTGACGGAATGCAGGAAGCTGCTGACGGATCCGGAAAACTTGAAGACGGACTGACTACAGCTGCTGATGGTAACAAAACCATTACCAAGAACCTGAAAAAACTTTCCACAAGTACTCTTACATTCGTAAGCGGTGCTGACAGTCTCACAGAGGGACTTAAGACATACACCGATGGTGTAGCTCAGGTTAACGACGGAGCCAAGAGTCTGGATGATGGAGCAAAACAGCTTGACAGTGGTGTCGCTACTCTCACCAACAAGGTACCGGAGCTTACAACCGGTGTTGACACTCTGGATAAAGGTGTGAAACAGTACACCGCAGGTGTTGATCAGTTGAATGAAAACTCCGATGCACTGAAAAGCGGTGCAAGCAGCCTGGAATCCGGTGCCAAAGCTTTAAGCGAAGGTATCAATACTCTTTCCAGTGGTGCTACAAAGTATGTCAGCGGTGCAGATACTCTGGCTGATGGAACAACCGCTTATGTAAAGGGTGCACAGGAACTGGCAGACGGCGCTAAACAGCTCTCCGCTCTGGAAAGCCTTGGAGATGTTTCTGATGGTATCGCTCAGTTAAATACCGGCGTTACAAAAGGAACTAAAGATTCTCAGTCTCTGGTATCCGGAACTGCAGCTCTGGAAGCAGGAACCAAAAAACTTAACGACACTGTTTCTGCTCTGAAGGGAAGCACTACTGAAGAATCCTTCAAACAGCTTTCCAGTGGCCTTACAAAGGCTCAGAAAGGTATGAAATCTGCTTCCGCCGGTATGACTAAGGCTCAAACTGGTATGGAATCCGCTTCCGCAGCCATGACTCAGGGTGCGTCAGCTGTTACCGGTCAGATCGTACCTGGTCTTAACAGTGCAGCAAGTGCTCTTACTGATGCAAGTACAATGCTTTCTTCCAAAGCAGAGGGTCTTGGTACTGCATTTGGTGGAATGAAAGCTCAGATCAGTGCAGTAAGCTCCGCAATGGATACATACGGACAGACAACAACTTCAACACTTAATGACGCAAACGGAAGAATTGATGCCGCACAGCAGGCTATGAACTCTGCTGTTGCAGAACTTCAGGCAATTCAGAGCGCACAGGATGAAGATGGAAAAATTTCCGCTGAAAGCCTCAGCAATGTGATCAATACTCTGTCCGGTGCTGCCGGAAGCGCTTCTCAGGTAGATACTTCCTTTGCAACCGGATATTCTGATCAGGTTTCCCAGTTGGGCGTTGTAAATGGTGAAATTGATGCAGTTCAGGGAGAACTTGGAGATGCACTTTCACAGCTGAACAGCAAAACTGAGGATATTAAGAGCAGTGTACAGACTCTGACAGGTGCTGCAGCAACTTTGAACCAGCTTGCAGACGGACTGACAAGTGGTGCTACAGAAATGAGCAATGGTGCAGCAGAAATGGGCAGCGGTGCTACAGAAATGGGCACAGCCGCTACTACAATGGGCGCAGTTGCAGGTCAGCTTCCTACAGATATGATCTCTCAGCTTTCCGCTGTTACACAGCAGCTGTACGCGGGTGCAACAGCTGTAAATACCGGAACAAAAACTGTTTCCGCCGGACTTCAGAAACTGGAGACTGGTACCGCAGCTTTCCCGAAAGCAGCCGCCGGAATCAAAGCTCTGAACGATGGATTTGATAAATTAACCGCAAACAACAAGAAACTTACTGATGGCGCAACAAGTCTGAAAAAAGCAGGAAAACAGATCACAAGCGCACTTCCGCAGGTGAAATCCGGTGCAGGTCAGCTTGCCGATGGTTCTGAAACACTGACTACAGGAATTAAGACATACACAGATGGCGTCGCTAAACTGGCCGCTAACAGTTCTGCTCTTACAAGCGGTACCAGTCAGCTTTCCACTGGAGCTAAAACTCTTTCCAGCGGTGCTACTACTCTTGCAAACGGAACTAAGACATTAGCAAACGGTACCTCAACTCTTCTCAGTGGTACCAAGAAACTTGTAAGTAACAACAGCACTCTGAACAATGGTGCGAAACAGCTTGCAGATGGTGCTGCTCAGATCCAGAGTGGTTCCTCTCAGCTGTATGATGGTTCCAAGAAACTTGGAAGTGGTATGAAAGAACTGAAAGATGGTTCCAAGACATTAACCACAAGCCTCAGTGATGGAGCTAAAACAGTTAAAGATAACTCAGCAAGTGATGAAACAATTAAAATGTTCGCAACACCTGTTGTGAGCGATGAAACAAAACTTACCGATGTTCCGAATAACGGACACGCAATGGCACCTTATATGATGTCTGTAGGCCTCTGGGTTGGTGCACTGGCATTCTGCCTGATGTATCCTCTGGCTCAGTATAAAGGCAAACTGAAATCCGGTTTTGCATGGTGGGCAAGCAAAGCTTCCGTACTTTATCCGGTAGCAATGCTTCAGGCAATCTGTCTGATCCTTCTGTTACATGCATTTAACGGATTCACCCCTGCTGAGATGGGCAAGACAGTTCTCTTCGCCTGCCTCGCAGCAATGACCTTTACATCCATGATGTACTTCTTCAACATTACACTTGGTAAAGTAGGAAGTTTCCTGATGCTGGTATTCATGGTCGTTCAGCTTGCAGGATCTGCCGGTACTTATCCGGTCGAGATTTCTCCTGCATTTGTTGCAAAGATTCACGCATACCTGCCATTCACCTACACAGTTGATGCATTCCGTGCAACGATCAGTGGTGGCAGAAGCATTACTACTTCTGTAATTGTACTGGCTGTACTGTTTGTGATCTTCACGATCCTGACAATCCTTCAGTTCAATCACATGGCCAAGAGAAAGAAAGAAGAAAAAATCGTTCTCTTCGACTGGTTGGAAGAAAGAGGTCTTGCTTAACTAATATGTAACTGACAGAAGCTCCCCCGAACCTTCTGTTGGATATAAAAAAAATAAAACCTGTACGGTGGACTGAAAAACCACTGTACAGGTTTTTTTATTATAGAAAGCCCCGGAACTCCTGATCCATGGAATTCCGGGGCTTAGTTTTATTTTTCACTTTTCCGCCTCAGCCGTTGGTGTTGCTGTGGCTTTTGTTTTTGATTCACTGTTTATCAGTGTCTCATATGCATTAAACATTTCTTTTACCGTCATTTTGTTTACGAGAAATACTTTGTTTCCAACGACAGCTGCGTAATAGTTTGTGTCATATGTGTAGAAGGTAACGGTTGTCTGGTTCTTATCAGAGTCTGTGAATACAGCAGTCATCTCCGGGTCTGTAGCCGGTGTATAAGCGTCCGTCAGTCTCTTCTGGCCTGCCATATTTATCAGCTTGTTATAGAAAGTGGTAAAGGTTGTACTTTCTATCTCCTTACCATCCAGCTGATAAGTCGTTGTCTCTTTGTCATTGCCGTCATCATCTTTGGATGTTTCACGTGAAACATTTACAGTATTTGTTGCGCCGCCGTAAGTAACCTGAAGCTGATCCAGATTTTTTACAGACAGATAATTGACGATCAGTGACCAGAGATCTGATGGTGCTTTGTCAATAACTGCGCTCAGAGTATCCGCGGACATTGTATAAATATGTTTGTTATCCACAGTTACATATCGACTGCCATCACTTGCTTCATCGCCAACGTAGATAACAAGTTGTTTATCTACTGTTGTTGTCTTGGTATCCTCTGAAGAACTGCTGTCATCAGAAGCATCCGTGCTGTCAGAACTATCTGTCGAACTGTTTTCTGCTGAAGCTTTATCATCAGTACTGTCGACACTCTCAGAATCACTTTCAGAGGCTGTAGAATCCTTTTCTGAAGAATCTGTACTGTCTGAGCTGTCATCCTTCACCTCTTCCTGATAATCCACTGTAATCGTCGCATACGGCTTATCAAGGCCATACTGTGAAAGATCCTCTGCATTATAATTTACAAACTGATCATATGCAAAATTTCCAAGTCCGGAGGTTACATTTCCTGCTGCTGTAGTATCCGCAGTTTCTTTATCACTGCTTCCATCGCTGGAAACATCCCAGGTAGCTCCATCAGAATTTTCTTCCAGAACATAGGAATCTTTATCCTCGCTTACCTGGACTTTCTTTACTGTGGAAGAATCAATTGTCGGGAAATCTTCTCCCTGTGCATAATCGTAAAGAGATTTCATAAACGGAGTGACCGTATCTGCCGCTACTACATACACAGTACTGTCATCATCATCTTTGGAAATGTAATACTGATTCGTGGAAGTATTCTCATCTCCGATATTAAACTTGGTTGTGCCATCACTGGTATCAACGGTCACCGTATTGGACGGGGAATCCAGTCCATATTCGGTAAGATCGTCTACTTTTTTCAGAACCCTGTCAGCTTCCACCTTTTCGATGGCGGAAGCTGCAGAATCCAGAGTTGTCTGATTTACAGGGAAAGCAGTCTCATCTTTTTTCACCCAGGAATCATCTTTTTTCTCAAAGGTAGTTTCCTTCTTGTCTACGATAAATTCCAGAGATTTGATGTCATCCGTTTTCACGGAAAACACTTCTGTTTTGCTTTCCTCCTCACTGCTGCTCTCTGTCTTTTCCTCTTTGGATACGTAGGTATTCAGTCCCACATACGTACCACCTAGAACTGCCAGAACAACAACAGCTGAAACAAGTTTTGTTGATTTTTTCATTATGCTTTTCTCCTCTTAAGCCAGATTAAAAATCCTGCAACAAGGAACACTCCCGGGATCAGACCAATAGTACAGATCTTCCAGAAGGCTGCATCATGATCCGTTACGGTCAGGCTTGTAGACTCAAGGCTCTTGGATGGGATGGAAACGGAATTGCCGTCATCTGTGCTGGTCATCCAGTTTAAGGACTCCAGAAGAAGTTTTTCATTTCCGCCGGATACCATCTGGTTTACCTGACTCTCCATCAGATTTGCTGTGGAGTAGTAAACGATCTGTGTTTCCTTGTCATCATCCAGTTTCTCAGTAATGGCAACACCAAGATCAAACGGTCCGTCTACATCTCCGTCTTCTTTCTCGATATTGCTGCTCTGCATGTTTGTCTTAGAGTAAGCCTGGTCAGAAGTTGTCAGGATACTGTCAATCGTTACGGTATCTCTTACGTCATCTGTTTTCTGAATACCCTGTGCATATGGAGCCAGTACATAAGAGCCTGCGGAAGCGGTCTCAGAGCTTGCATCTGTGCTGTTAACAGTCGGTACCAGATAATACGGCATCTGCATTCCATAATGCTGGCTGTCGCCCTCAAATACGATTCCTGCTGCACGTTTTACGCCATAATTTTCAAGGACAGCATCGAAGTTCGGCAGATCATCCTGTGTATAATCAGAGAAGATCATGGCCTTTCCGCCCGCCTCCAGATAATCCAGGATCTCTGTTTTTTCTTCCTCGGAAATATCGCTCGTCGGAGATACGATCATCAGGCAGTCAGCATCGTCCGGAACTTTTCCTTCTGTGAGAAGGTTCAGATCCTTGATATCAATGTTGGCTTTCTGGATATCCTCTTTAAAGCTGGAATCCAGATCTTTTTCGCCATGTCCGGATAACGTGTACATGATCGGAAGGTTCTCGGATGTCACATATCCGATAGCACTTGTGATCTGTCCCTCACCGTCAAATCCGGTCGTGGTCTGCTGCCAGGTATTGTAGTCTACAGAAGTAGAATACATATCGTTGTAATTGATAACTTTGTTTCTGTCTCCGCAAACTACGATCAGGCTGTTTGATGCAAGATCATCGCTTGTATATTCAGAAGCAAATTTCGGATTTACAACCGGATCTTTTACTTCAACTTTAATATGTTTGGACTCATCTTTATAGCGTGACAGCAGGTTGGAAATCGTATCATCCTCAGAGCCGCTTGGTGCGATCTGGTAAATGGTCACATCTTTATCCAGTGCTTTCAGCACTTTCTTTGTCTCATCACCGATGGTATAAAGCTTGGATGAACTTACATCCAACTGCGAATATTTAGACGGGATTGCACCTACGATCATATTAATCACAACTACGATCACGATAAAGATCGCTGCCATAGCCATGCTGTAAGTACCATTTTTAATATGCTTTTTACTGATAGTGCCTACCAGTTTTTTCGGATCTGGTTTATGTTTCTTTTTCCCGGAATCCTGCGCAGTTTCTGTCTCTACTGCCTCGCTTTTATTTTTCTTGAATTTCTCACTGAATTTCATTTCCATTCACCCCCTAGTTCCAGCGTCTCTTCTGAATGGACTGCATGGTGAGAAACAGACAGATTGCAACGACAGAGATAAAATATACGATTCCTGTCACGTCAAACACACCGTTTGTAAAGTTCTCATAATGTCCGCTCAGATTAAATACATTCAGTACTTTCTGGATACCACCCTGGAAAATACTTGATTTTACAACGTATACGATCACAAGGGCAACTTCTCCTACAACTCCGATCACTGCAGAGATCAGAACATTTTTGATCATGGTATAAATGATAATTGCGATCGCCACGATCAGAAGTCCGAATGCCACTGCCGTTGACATGGAAGTCTGTGAGAAAAATGAGGAAATTCCATTCATCATATAGAAAGCAAACAGAAATACAAAAGTAAGTACTGCTGCAATTACCTGGCTTTCCGTAAGTGCTGACATAAATACACCAATTGCCAGATTCGCACATCCAAGAAGGAAAAATCCCAGGATTCCTGTATATGCGGAAGCATAGGAAATGGTTCCAAATTTACTCATGATCAGTGGATAAAAGCACATGATCACAACCGGAATGGCAAATACGGCTACCAGTGCAAGGGATTTTCCAAATACGATATCCCACACAGATATCGGCGCTGTCAGAAGCAGCTGATCTGTTTTTTGTTTACGTTCTTCTGCAAGTACACGCATGGAAAGGATCGGCACACCGATCAGGAACACGAAGGTCAGTGCGCTTAATGTAGATTCAAATTTTGAATAACCTGCTGAGAGCTGATATGCGGAAAAATAAATTCCAGTCAGCACCAGGACAAAAAATATGAAGAGATATCCAACCATGGAGGTCAGATAGCTTTTCAGTTCTCTTTTAAAAATTGCTGTCATGACTGATCCCCCTCTTTTTTATCTGAAGCTTTCTCCGTTTTCTCAGATTTTTCTGTTTCCGAAGATTTATCTTCTACCGGTTTCCACTGTGATCTTTCCTGTTTCCCGGTGGATTTCTTTTTTTCTCCTTCGGTAATCTCAAGGAATACATCCTCAAGAGAAACTCTCTTAACCTGCATCTCGTAGATCGGGCAGTTTGCTTTTGCCATAGCATAGAAAACTTTTTCGCGGATATCCACATTTTCCTGAATGGAAACTTTTGTTTTCCACAGTTCTTCGTCGCTGTCGTAGGACATTTCCACACCGGTAACGCCTTCGATCGTTTCCAGATCTTTTCGGATGGTATCTTTCTCGCCTTTTACTTTCATAAGGAGACTGTTGGAACCTGCTGCCAGACGTTCCAGATTGTCCGGCGTATCACTGGCTACCAGTTTTCCGTGTGAAATGATCAGAACGTAATCACATACTGCTCTCACCTCGGAAAGGATATGAGAACTTAAGATAACCGTATGTTTCTGTTTCAGGCTTTTGATCAGGTCACGGATCTCGATGATCTGCTTCGGGTCAAGTCCTACTGTAGGCTCATCCAGGATGATCACTTCCGGATATCCAAGGATCGCCTGTGCAAGGCCAACTCTCTGGCGGTAACCTTTGGAAAGGTTTTTGATCAGACGGTCTTTCATGTCTGTGATCTTTACCATATCCATGACTTCTTTTATCTGTTTGTCTTTCTGGTTTCTTGGGATTTTTTTCAGATCAGCCGCAAATTTCATGTACTCAAGAACAGTCATGTCAAAATAGAGTGGCGGCATTTCCGGCAGATAGCCGATACATTTCTTGGCTGCCTCCGGTTCTTCCAGAATGTCATGACCATCGATCATTACTTTTCCCTCTGTGGAAGCAATGTATCCTGTGATCATGTTCATTGTTGTTGATTTTCCTGCACCGTTGGGGCCCAGGAATCCGTAAATTTTCCCCTTTTCGATCTGAAAGGAAAGATGGTCAACGGCTGTATGATCGCCGTATTTTTTGACCAGATTACTTACTTCGATCACTTTACTCTCCTCCTTTTATTCTCCGGGAAATACTTTTTCAATTCTTGATTTCCCATCTTATAAGATGCCAGAGGCAAAAGGTCGTAAAACAGAGGCCCTTTGACTCTGGCGTCTTTTCAATAGAAAATGCCCCTGGATGAAACAGAGAATGGGGGAATCCAGGGGCATCTCTATCATTTTATAGTGTAAAAGTAATTTGTGATAAAAGTAGGATAAATTTGTGATAATTTTGTGAAACAAATCAGCGAAAAATCTCCTGTCACACAAATTCTTCTTTTGTTCGACAGGAGATTACATTTTCTGAGCAGCAAGATTCTGTTATGCCAGTGGTTCTCTGAGCGGCGTTCCTGCTTTTCTCGGGTATTTTCCAGGTGTGTTTTTTACTTTTTCGATGATGACCAGGGAACGGCTGATCTCGGATCCCGGAAGATCGAAGTACTGAATGTCTCGGATCTTTCCACCGAGGATTTTTACTGCTTTTTCCGCCGCTTCGGCTTCTTCCTTTACTGAGCCGGATTTATAGGAGACAAAAAGTCCTCCGACTTTTACGTATGGGAGACAGTATTCGGACAGGGTTGCAAGACCGGATACTGCTCTGGATACACAGAGGTCATATTTTTCTCTGTAGGCTTTGTTTTTTGCATATTCTTCGGCTCTTCCGTGGATGGCTGAGATGTTCTCAAGTCCAAGGAGTGCAAAGGTTTCTTCCAGGAATTTCACTCTTTTGTTCAGGGAATCCAGAAGGCAGGCTTCCAATTCCGGGAAAGCGATCTTCAGGGGAACCCCCGGAAATCCGGCACCGGTTCCGATGTCCATGACCGTTTTTACCTTGCTCATATCTACGGCTTTGACACAGCAAAGGCTGTCCAGGAAATGTTTCACGAGAACCTCATCGAATTCTGTAATTCCGGTAAGGTTCATAACTTTATTTTTTTCTACAAGGAATTCGTAGAACTGGATAAACTGATTTTTCTGCGTGTCATTAAGAGTAATTCCAAGTTCTTCGCAGCCTTTTTCCAGGATTTCTAAATTGTACATGCAGTTTCCTCTCTTATTCTTTGTTTTTTATGTTTTCATTATTCAGAATGTTATCAATGTTTATGTCCGGCTTTGCTTTCCAGGTATACAAGAAGTACAGAGATATCTGCCGGGGATACGCCGGAGATTCGGGATGCCTGGCCGATGGATACCGGTCTGTAAGCCTCCAGTTTCTGACGTGCTTCAATGCGGAGGCTTCCTACATCTTCATAATCAATGTCTTCCGGAATTTTTTTCTGCTCCAGTTTTTTGAACTGCTCCACCTGTTTCATCTGGCGGCGGATATAGCCATCATATTTGATGTTGATCTCTACCTGCTCACATACATCTTCTGGAAGTTCCGGTCTTTCTTTATCAATCGGTGCAAGCACTTTATAGTTAAGTTCCGGTCTGCGGATCAGCTCTGCAATGGTGGTTCCTGATTTCAGCAATGTACTTCCCTGAGATTCCAGAAGGCTCTGTACTTCTGCAGAACCGCCTACAGTCGTATGTTCTACTCTCTCGATCTCTTCATGGATCATTCGTTCTTTTTCCTGCAGTTTATGGTATGTCTCATCATCGATCAGGCCAACCTCCCAGCCTTTTTTGCGGAGACGGAGGTCTGCATTGTCCTGACGGCGCGGCTTGTCATCATTCGGTACGGCTCATGGTTTTCTTTTGTTACCAGATCATCGATGAGAACGCCGATATATGCCTCGGAGCGATCCAGGATCAGCTGTTCTTTTCCTTTTACTTCCATGGCTGCGTTGATTCCTGCGATCAGACCCTGAGCGGCTGCTTCCTCGTATCCTGAGCTTCCGTTAAACTGTCCGCCGCTGAAAAGGCCCTTGATCTTTTTGAATTCCAGTGTCGGGTAGAGCTGGCGTGGATTGATGCAGTCATACTCAATGGCGTAGGCATTTTTCACGATCTTGGCATGCTCCAGGCCTGGTACGGAATGGTACATTTCGTACTGGACATCTTCCGGAAGGGAGCTGGACATTCCTCCGATGTACATTTCATTTGTGTAAAGGCCTTCTGGCTCAATGAATACCTGATGGCGTTTTTTGTCTGCAAAACGGACGACTTTATCTTCGATGGACGGGCAATAACGCGGACCGGTTCCTTCGATCATTCCGGAATAAAGAGGGGATCTGTCCAGGTTTGCGCGGATGATCTCGTGTGTTTTTTCGTTTGTGTAGGTCAGCCAGCAGGATTTCTGCTCGATCTGTACGGATTCCGGGTCTGTGGAGAAGGAGAACGGTACGACTCTTTTGTCTCCGAACTGCTCTTCCATTTTGGAATAATCGATGGTGTTTCCGGCGATCCTGGCAGGGGTTCCTGTTTTGAAGCGGAACATTTCGATTCCCAGTTTTTTCAGAGAATCCGTGAGATAGTTGGCTGCCTGAAGGCCGTTTGGTCCTGTGTAGTTGCTGACATCGCCGTAGATGCAGCGGGCCTTGAGGTAGGTTCCTGTACAGAGAACTACGGCTTTTGCGTGGTAGGTGGCTCCTGAAAAGGTTTTTACACCGGTGATGTGGTTATCTTCTACCAGAAGTTCTGTTACTTCGCCCTGGCGGATAGTTAAGTTTTCTGTGTTTTCCAGAGTTTTTCGCATCTCGGTGCTGTAAGCCTGTTTGTCGGCCTGGGCACGGAGAGAATGGACTGCAGGGCCTTTGGACTGGTTGAGCATTTTAGACTGGATGAATGTTTTGTCTATATTTTTGCCCATTTCTCCACCGAGGGCGTCCAGTTCGCGGACGAGATGGCCTTTGGAACTGCCGCCTACGTTGGGGTTGCAGGGCATCAGGGCGATGCTGTCTACGCTGACTGTGAACATGACTGTTTGCAGGCCCAGACGGGCACTTGCTAATGCGGCTTCGCAGCCTGCGTGGCCGGCGCCCACTACTATGATGTCGAAAAACTGTTCCAGATTTTTCATGCTTTTTCTCCTTTATTTCTATTTTTTATCTTTGTTTTTATTGTGTGATGTATGTTTTGCTTTCCTTGGCAGGAGACATGGGGTTCTTGCTTTGGGAAGATAAGGAAAACCGCAAAGGGGCCGTAAAGCCACGGCCCCTCTGCACACCCCTCGGGCTTTTTTTAAGAGTTCCTGGTTGTGGGGATGTGTGGCCTTGTTGGCTTGTTTTTGTATTCTTCGGTGTTGGTTGTGTGACGCTGTGCCGATGTGAGGTTGAGTGCTTCGATTGTAGCAAGTGTGTCTTTATCGACTTTTGTCTGTATTCTTCGGTGTTGAATATGGGACGCTGTGCCGATTGTTGCAGTGTAGCTGCAACGAGGCTCTCGACGTGCGGTGCACGTCTGCGGGGGTATACAAAGTTCTGTTTGCCACGTTTCGGCTCAGTGTTGAATTGCCAGTACAGAAGCATACAGGCACAGGTTAGTAACTTTCTGCCTTCCTCAATCGCCGCACTTTGTAAAAAAGGCCCAGGGGTGTGCAGAGGGGCGCGGCCTTGTGCCCCTTTGCGGTTTTCTCACATTCCAATGTGAAGTACCTCTGCGGGCTTCCGCAACCTATACCTATGCATAAATCCCTGCGTACTCACGCAACCCTCGTGGGAACTACTTGCCCATACAAAATTTAGAGAATATCTCATTAACAAGGTCTTCCCCAAGTGATTCTCCCAGAATCCTTCCCAAACTCTCATACGCATCCGTCAGATCTATAGAATAAAAATCCTCCGGCATTCCGCTCTCTATACTGTTCTCTACCAGAGAAAGACTCTCCTTCGCTTTCAGAAGTTCCTGCCTGTGGCGCTCATTCGTGATATATACTTCATCATTGAAGTTTATCTCCCCACTGAAGAACATTTCCCGGATTTTTTCTTCCAGATCCGTAATTCCTGTTTCTTCTTTTGCAGAGATTGGAATTACCGGCTGGTTTATTCTGGACTTCAAATCTTCTATATCTATAGCAGATTTAAGATCTGTCTTGCTGTAGAGGACAATTGTCTTTTTCTCTTGCAAAATTTTTATGATTTCTTCGTCGTTTTCATCCAGCGGTACGGAGGAATCTACGACATAGAGAATCAGATCCGCATCTGCTGCCATTTCTTTGGCTTTGGATACGCCGA
>ENA-ORSJ01002209-ORSJ01002209.1-human-gut-metagenome-genome-assembly--contig:-NODE-2209-length-13518-cov-3.128500_pt1 | contig 13518 bp, 7 predicted proteins | sample MGYA00242191_ERZ509158 | MGnify/ENA primary metagenome ERZ509158 (study PRJEB26280, sample SAMEA2338623) | human gut metagenome | biome: human gut; feature: human-associated habitat; material: faeces... | reverse complement strand
GTGTCTTCTCTATCCTCTGGCCTTCAGTGCCACAAGCAGACGTGCCTTGCGCTCGCCGTGCTTTCTTGCAAGTCTGCGCAAGAGATACTTGTGGCGCATGTTGTCCAGGGTGAGGAAGATGACTGGTGTCGTGTAGAGGGTAAGCAGCTGGCTTACAGCAAGGCCGCCCACGATGGCAATACCCAGGGGCTGGCGAAGCTCCGCACCATCCCCCTGACCCAGGGCCAGGGGCACAGCACCCAGCATGGCCGCAAAGGTTGTCATCATGATGGGCCGAAAACGCAGCCTGCAGGCTGTGAGGATGGCGTCCATGGACTTCATCTTACCCTCGCGCTCTGCCGTGAGCGCAAAGTCGATCATGAGGATGGCGTTTTTCTTGACAAGGCCGCAGAGCAAGAGAACGCCTATAAGGGCTATTATGCTGAACTCCTTGCCAAAGAGCATGAGCGCCACAAGGGCTCCTCCGCCTGCAGGGGGCAGGGTTGAGAGTATGGTCAAGGGGTGGATGAGGCTTTCGTAGAGTATGCCAAGGACCACGTAGAGCACTGCTATGGCCGTGAGGATGAGGATGAGCTCGTTTGCCACAGTCTCGCTGTAGAGCTTTGCCGTGCCCTGGAAGGAGCCTATGACTGTATTGGGTATGCCCACCTGGACGGACTTTTCCTCTATGATGCGCTGTGCGTCCGAAAGCGAGTAGCCTGCTGCCAGGTTGAAGGAAATGGTGATTGCCGCAAACTGTCCCTGATGGGACACGGAAAGCGAGCTGAAGCCAGCGCCTATCTCGGCAACGCTTGCCAGGGGGACAAGTCCGTCTCGGCCAGGCAGGCGCACCACCTCCAGCTGCGAGGGCGACTGCCACCACTCGTCACCAAAGCCCAGGACCACCTTGTACTGATTCTTGTCCTTGTAGATGGTGCTGATCTGACTTTGCCCATAGGCCAGGCCCAGGGCATTGTCAAAGGCACTCATGGTGACGCCGAGACGCGCCATGGCATCGCGGTTGGCATTGAGCATGGTCTCAAGGCCCCGTTCCTCGAGATCCGAGTCCACGTCCTTGATGATGGGGTTGTCGGAAAGGGCCTGCACAAGCTTGCGGCTCCATGTGCGCAGTTCCCCTATGTTGTCTCCCTGCAGGGTATACTGGTACTGGCTTCTGGAAGAACGGCCTCCCATTTGCAGGTCCTGGGCAGGCTGCAGAAAAACCTGAACACCAGGCTCACCCATAAGTCTTGGCCTTAGTCTGTCAATGACAGCCTGGGCCGAGACCTTGCGCTCCTTCAAGGGCTTTAGTGTTATGAACATGCCCGAACTTCCCCTTCCTCCGCTATAGTGGGAAGAGACCATGTCCACAGCCGGATCCTGGCGTATGGTGGCCTGTATGCGTTTCAGTTTTTCGCTGCCGGCCTGGAAGGAGAGGCTCTGGTCCATGCGTATGCCCCCCATGATGACACCTGTATCCTGCTGCGGAAAAAAGCCCTTGGGAATGACAATGTAGAGCCAGACGTTGGCCGCAAGGACCAGGAAGAAGACAAAGAGCGTGATCCTTGGGTGCCGCACCACCACAGTGAGGCTTGCTGCGTATTTGTCGCGCAACCCGTCCAGCATGCGGCTCCAAAGATCGAGCAGCCTTTTCCAGCACCTTGCCACAAAATCAAGAAGGCCTCCCCTGTCAGCCCGAACGAGCCGTGCGCTCAAAACCTCCTCCCTGCTTTTCAGCATGGTTGCGCACATCATGGGCGTTGTGGTGAGCGAGATGACCATGGAGATGAGCACTGCCACCGAGAGGACAACGGCAAATTCCCTGAAGATGCTGCCAAGGATGCCTGGCATGAGCAGAATGGGGATGAAGACTGCCACAAGGGAGAGGGTCATGGAGACAATGGTAAAGCCCACCTCGCGCGAGCCGTTCAGGGCCGCGCGCAGGGGCGTTTCCCCCTTTTCCAACCTGCGCACTATGTTTTCCAGAACAACAATAGCGTCGTCCACCACAAAACCCGTGGCAATGGTTAGGGCCATGAGGGAGAGATTGTCCAGGGTGTAGCCAAGGACGTACATGACCGCAAAGGTGCCGATAAGGGAGACGGGTGCAGCCACTGCCGGTATGGACGTTGCCCTGTTGTTGCGCAAAAAGAGGAAGACCACCAGGATCACCAGAATCATGGAGAGCACAAGGCTCAGCTCCACCTCTGCCAGAGAGGAGCGGATGGTGACGGATCTGTCCATGGTTACGTCCATGGTCACGGCCTCTGTCACCCACTGGCGCATGCCCGGCACCATGGCCTTTATGCGATCCACTGTCTCAATGATGTTTGCGCCCTGGGCCTTGAAGATCATGAGCAGGACTGCGGGCTTGTTGTTGAAGATGGCCATGGAGCGCACATCCTGTGGCCCTCCGTGTATGGTGGCCACATCCTTCAGGCGCACCACACCCCTGTCGGAGGATTTCAGGATGAGCTCCCCGTAGTCCTTGGGATCGTCCAGCTGATCGTTGACGCCAACAAGCCAGTAGTGGTTGCCGTTTTCAACCAGGCCCCTGGGCATGAAGACGTTTGAGTTGCGTATGCATTGCTGCACGTCCGCCATGGTGAGATTATTGCGGAAAAGGGCCTGCGGGTTCACGTCCACCCTGATGCTCGGAAGCGCACCGCCTCCCAGATTGACCTCGCCCACACCCGGCACCTGGGCTATCTTTTGTGCGAGCACACTCTGGGCCATGTCGTACATCTGGTAGTTCGAGATGGTCTCGGAGGTGAGCGCCAGGACCAGGATGGGCGCGCCTGCAGGGTTCACCTTGCGGTAGGTGGGGTTGGAGGGCATGGTGGGCAGCGTGGACCTTGCCGCATTGATGGCAGCCTGCACATCGCGGGCAGCACCGTTGATGTCGCGGTCAAGCTCGAACTGCAGGATGACGTTGCTGGATCCTTGCGAGCTTCTCGAGGTCATCTCCGTGACACCCGCAATGCGCCCAAGTGCCCTTTCAAGGGGTGTTGCAACCGTGGTTGCCATGATCTCGGGGCTTGCGCCAGGAAGGCGCGCGCGGACAACGACCACCGGAAAGTCCATTTCCGGCAGGGGCGCCACAGGCAGGGTTGTGAAGGCAATGCTTCCTGCAAGGGCTATGGCTATGGTCAAAAGCGTTGTCGCCACAGGGCGCCGTATGAAGGGGGCTGAAATGTTGAAGGGCACGTACTTTGGCCCAATGCGCCTTTTTCTGCCTGCCTCTTCCCCTGTATCCTGGGCATCCTGTGCGTCCAGCGCATTTTTTGTATCCCAGGCTTCACTATCCCCGGAAAGGCACCCTGCAGCCTCTCCCTGCCTGGCCCCTTTTGTCTTGTCTTCGGGCATGGGGTGAGAGGCTTCGGGATTTTCCGAAGCCAAATGGTCCGAGTCCGGGTGATCCGAAGCCACAGGACGCCCAAGGTCAACGACCCGATCCTCTTTCTTGCCCCCGAAGAGTCCGGCAAGCCTTTTCAAAAGCGACCACATACGTCGCTACCCCTTTCTCTTGCGGGAGAATTTGTCGAACCAGATGTAGATGACCGGGGTTGTGAAGAGGGTGAGCAGCTGACTGAAGATAAGGCCTCCGACCATGGTCACACCCAGGGGGCGTCTGAGTTCCGCGCCCATGCCAGTGGTGAGGATAAGGGGCAGGGCACTAAGAAGTGCGCACAGTGTTGTCATGAGGATGGGGCGAAGACGCAAGAGGCAGGCCTCGTGTATGGCGCTCACACTGTCCCTGCCCTCCCTGTTTTCCAGCTCAAGTGCAAAGTCCACCATCATGATGGCGTTTTTCTTGACTATCCCTATGAGCAGGATAAGGCCAATGATGCCCACAACCCCCAGTTCCATGTCCAGCATGATGAGCGCAAGGATTGCGCCTATGCCTGCAGAGGGCAGGGTTGAGAGGATGGTCAGAGGGTGCACATAGCTTTCGTAGAGCACGCCAAGCACAATGTAGACCGTGGCAATGGCTGCCAGGATGAGCCAGAGCTGGTTGTTGGTCGAGGAGTCAAAGGCCCTTGCTGCACCTTGGAAGAGGAAGCGCACGGATTCCGGGGCCTCGATCTCCTGTATGGCCCTTTTTACTGCCTCAACCGCGTCTCCCAGATGCCAGCCCTCTGCCACGTTGAAGGAGAGGGTTGCTGCCGGAAACTGTCCCTGCCTTGCAAGGCCCAGCTGCACTGGCCGCTCCTCGATTGTGGCAACACTTGTGAGCGGCACAGGCTTTCCGTCTCCCGCTTCCACAAAGATGGCCTCCATGTCCTGCGGCCCCTTTCTGAAGGTCGAAGCGGATTCGAGCACCACCTTGTACTGGTTTGTTTGTGTGAAGATGGTGGAGATGAGCCTCTGACCAAGGGCATTGTAGAGGGCATTGTCTATGTCCTGCATGCTGATGCCGAGCCTGCCAGCCATGTCGCGGTTCACGTTGACATAGACCATGGTCCCCTGTGGCAGAAGGTCCGTTGCGACGTTTGAGAGCTCTTCCTGTTCGTTTAAAGAGCGCCTGAACTTCCGCTCCCACAGGGCAAGATCCTCCCTGGATACAGCCTCCATGGTCACCTGGTACATGGTGCGCGAGGTCCTGTCCTCAATGGTGAGATCCTGCACAGGGTTCAGGTAGAGGGTTGTTCCCGGGATTTCGCTGTGCGCCCGCTCCATGAGCCTTTTGGCTATGGCAGGAGCCCTGTCTTCCCTTTCGTCAAGGCTCTTTAGCTCAATGGTGAGCCTTGAGGTGGCTATACTCGGATTTTGTCCGTCAACACCCACAAAGAAGGCCACGCGCCGCACAGCAGGATCCGAGAGCAGAAGGTCTGCCAAACGCTGCTGGCGGGCAGCCATGCCCCTGAAGGAGGTGTTTTGCGGAGCCTCTGCCATGCCCTGCAAAAGCCCTGTGTCCTGCACAGGGAAAAAGCCCTTGGAGACCGCAACATAGAGAAAGCCAGTGAAAAGGAAGCTTCCAAGCGCCACCCAGAGCATGAGTGTCTGGTGGCGCAAGACCACTGTGAGTGCCCTGTCGTAGAGTTTCAGAAGGACAGGGAAAAAGCCCTTTTCCTCTTTGTCTGCTTCTCCCGTCTCGCCGCCCCTTTTCCTTCTCTCTGTTTTGAGAAAGACCGCACAGAGCATGGGCGTGAGCGTCAGGGACACCACAGCCGAGATGAGGATGGTCACAGCCAGCGTGATGGCAAATTCCCGAAAGAGCCTTCCTGCCACGTCCCCCATGAAGAGCAGGGGGATGAGCACAGCAACAAGGGAGAGGGTGAGCGAGATGATCGTAAAGCCAATCTGGCCTGCACCCGTGAGCGCAGCCTGCACTGGCCGCATGCCCTTTTCCAGATAGCGGGTGATGTTTTCTATGACTACTATGGCGTCGTCCACCACAAAGCCAGAGGCTATGACCAGGGCCATGAGGGTCAGGTTGTTCAGCGAAAAGTTGGCAAGGTACATGACGCCCAGGGTGCCCACCAGGGAGAGGGGCACGGCAAGCGCGGGGATAAGGGTTGCCCTTGCGTTGCGCAAAAAGACCCAGATGACTGCAATGACAAGGACCACAGCCAGCACAAGTTCGAACTGCACGTCCGCCACTGTCGCGCGTATGGTCGCCGTCCTGTCCGTGATGACCTCAAGCTGCACGGAATTGGGGAGCGAGGCCGCAAGCATGGGCAGGCGCGCGTTGATGGCGTCCGCAACAGCTATGACATTTGCCCCGGGCTGGCGCTGCACGGAGATGATGATGGCCTGGCGTATCTTCTTTGGCGCACTGTTCTTGTCTGCCTGCACGATGTAGGCAGAGAGCAGGGCGTTTTCAGCCCCTTCCTCCACCTCTGCTATGTCCCCCAGGCGTATGGGCGCCCCGTTCTTGTAGCCTATGATGGTCTGTACGTACTCTTCCGGGCTTTCCAGCTGGTCGTTGGCGTTGATGGTAGACGAGCGCAGGCGTCCGTCCAGGCTGCCCTTGGCTGTGTTCACATTGGCAGCGGATATGGCAGTGCGGATGTCCTCCATGGTCAGATCCGCCCTTGCCAGCGCCTTGGGGTTCACTTTGACCCTGATGGCAGGCCTCTCGCCGCCGGAAAGGGTCACCATGCCGACACCCGAGAGCTGCGAGAGCTTTTGCGCCATGCGCGTGTCCGCCAGATCCTCCAGGCGCGTCATGGGCAAGATGTCGCTTGTGAGAGCCAGTGTCATGACCGGCGGGTCTGCCGGGTTCACCTTGTTGTACACAGGCGGCGTTGGCAGATCCGAGGGCAATAGTGTCAGTGCCGCGTTGATGCCTGCCTGCACTTCCTGTTCCGCCACGTCCAGCTCTATGCCAAGGTCAAACTGCAGGGTAATGACCGAGGCCCCTGCAGAGGAAAAGGAGCTCATCTGCACAAGGCCGGACATGGAGCCGAACTGCGTTTCCAGGGGCGCTGTCACCACCGCAGCCATGACATCCGGCGAGGCGCCCGGATAGAAGGTCTGCACCTGTATGGTGGGATAGTCTATCTGGGGCAGGGCCGAAATGGGCAAAAAGCGGTAGGCCAGAACACCGGATAAAAAGAGGGCCACCATGAGCAGCGAGGTCGCTATGGGGCGCAGTATGAAGATACGGGAGATGTTCACGCTTGCCCCGCCCTAGTTTTGGGTCCCTGAGTCCTGCGGCCTGGCCGCATTGGGTTTGCCAGCCAGCTTTTTGTCCTTGGCAGGCAGAAGCTGTGGTGCGTTTTCCGTCTGCATGGGCGAGGGCATGGCGTCAAGGCGTACCGTCTCCACCGTTGCAGCAACGCGCACTTTTGATCCCTGGCGCAGGCGGTCTATGCCGTCCACCACTATTGCTTCGTTTGCCGCAAGGCCCTTTTCTATGACAGTCACTGCCCCTGTATTTATGCCTGTTGTCACCTTGCGCAGTTCAACAGTGTTGTCCCTGTCCACCACAAAGACATAGTTCCCTGAAGAGCCTATCTGCACTGCAGCCGGGGGTACTGTCACCACATTTTTCAGGGTGCGCACGCGCACGCGTGCGTTCACGAATTCGTTGGGGAAGAGGCGCTCGTTTTCGTTTGCGAATATGGCCTTCAGCATGACCGTGCCTGTGGCCGTATCTATGCGGTTGTCCACAGTGAGGAGTTCTCCCACTGCCAGGCATTCTTTCTGATCCCTGCTCCAGGCCTCGACTCTGGGCTTGGGTGCCGCGGGATCACTGTGTTCGCGAACAAAGAGTGCTTCCGTCAGAAGGGGCACATTGACTTCCGGCAGGGGGAAGACAACGTAGCAGGGTGAGACCTCTGTAATGCGCACAATGCCTGTGGCATCGTTGGCAGTGATGAGTGAGCCCTTGTCCACGTTGCGCAGGCCAAGGCGTCCGGAAACCGGTGCCGTTATGCGCGAATAGACAAGGTCCAGCTCCGCTGAGCGCACATTGGCCCTGTCCGCTGCCACCGTGCCTTCAAGCTGGCCTACCTGGGCCACCTGCTGGTCGTAGGTCTGCCGCGCGACATAGTCCCTTGCAGCAAGGTTTGCGTAGCGGCGCATGTCCTTGCGGGCATTGGCAAGCTCTGCCTCGTCCCTGGCAAGCGTTCCCTTTGCCTGGGCCAGCGCTGCCTCGAAGGGCCTTGGATCAATCTGGGCCAGCAGATCCCCTTCCTTCACCCTCTGGCCTTCCGTGAAATAGATGTCCATGAGGGTTCCGCCCACCCTGCTTGTGACAAGGACATCCGCAGAGGCCTGCACAGTCCCTATGCCCTGCAGGTAGTGGGGCACATCCTGGGCTATAGCCCTTGCCACACTCACTGGCACAGTCATTTCCGGCGGCCCCTTGACCTCGGGTTTTGCAAGGTAGCGGTAGAGCCCGAAGGCAATAAGGACAAGCAGGAGCAGAAAGAGAAGACGTTTGCGGTTGGATATGGCCATGAAGGCTCCTTGATGTCTTTGGGGCTTTTGTGTGTCTGTATGGGGACCCGGGACAATCCTGCGATATGCGTATTTTTTGCGCATGGTTGCCCCCTTTGCAGGGCGAATACTGCGCGAGGAAACCCAGGCCAGAGTATATAGAAACGACCGAAATAGACAATACGGGAAGCTTGCGTGGGACCTGCGGGCCAGGGGCACAAAAAAAGGGACAGTGCCGTTGCTGGCGCTGCCCCAAAATATATCCGGGGGCATTGCTGCCCCCGGTGGTGGAAGGAATGTCAGGGATGTCTTTGGGAGGAGGGAAATTCGAGCAGAATTTAGAAGGCGTAGTTCAGCTCTTCGAAGTGGGCCTGGGGGTGATCACAGGCCGGGCACTTGGCAGGAGCTTCTTCGCCGCGCACAAGACAGCCACAGTTGCGGCAGGGCCACACTGTCACGTGGTCGCGCTTGAACATGGTACCGTCCTGGATTTCCTTCAGAAGCTTCAGGAAACGCTTTTCGTGGAATTCCTCTGCAATGGCGATACTGCGCATCACAGCTGCGATTTCCGGGAAGCCTTCCTGGGCAGCCACTTCGGCGAAGGCGGGGTACATGTGGGTATATTCCTCGTTTTCGCCGCTTGCGGAAGCCTGCAGGTTTTCCACAGTGGTGCCAATCTTGCCTGCAGGGAAGGTAGCGGTCACTTCAGCCTCGCCACCCTCAAGGAACTTGAACAGACGCTTGGCGTGCTCCTTTTCCTGGTTGGCAGTTTCGGTGAAGATGTCGGAAACAAGCACGTAGCCTTCGCTCTTGGCCTTGCTGGCAAAGTAGGTGTAGCGGTTGCGGGCCTGGGATTCACCGGCAAAGGCAGTGAGGATATTCTTCTCGGTCTGGGTTCCTTTCAGGGATTTCATGGCAAACTCCATTCTGTGTTAGAGGTTGATTTCGGGATGCTGCCTTGTGCATCCGCTTCAGTCATTTTGTGATATCAGTATAGATTATTATTAGCTTTTGTAAAGCCCTTTTTGCCCCAAAAGAGAAAAAATTTTTGTAGCAGGGAGTCCGCATGGTACAACATGCCGGAATCCCTGCCAGATATGTTTGCCTATAGAGTGTTGGGCCTAGATTATCTTGGCGTCCTGCACCATCTTGACCGCGCAGAACTTGCCACACATGGCGCAGACCTTCTCGTCCTTGTGGACACCCCTGCGCTTTGTGACCATTTCCGGATCAATGGCCTGGGCCTTCATGCCTTCCCAGTCCAGATCGCGTCTGGCCTTGTTCATGGCCTCTTCTCTCGCCACGGCCCTTGGTGTGCCAAGCGCCACTTCGCCCGCGTGGGCAGCTATGCGCGAGGCCATGACGCCTGCCTTTACGTCGTCCTTGTCCGGCAGGGTAAGGTGTTCTGCAGGGGTCAGGTAGCAGAGGAAGTCCACGCCTGCCGTGACGCCAATGGCACCGCCTATGGCCCCGGAGATATGGTCGTAGCCAGGGGTAGCGTCTACGACCAGCGGTCCGAGCACGTAGAGGGGGGCGCCGTGGGTCAGGGTCTTGATGGCTTCAATCTGGGTGCGCACCTTGTGCATGGGAACGTGGCCCGGGCCCTCGATCATGCACTGCACGCCGCGCTCAAGGGCAATTTTCTGCAAAACGCCCAGATTGAGCACTTCCTCGAACTGGGCAGTGTCACCTGCATCGCAGCCTGCACCCGGGCGCAGGGCATCGCCCAGAGAAAGGGTGATGTTGTGCTTCAGGGAAATGTCGAGCAGGCGGTCAAAGTGTTCGAGAAGGGGATTTTCCTTCTTGTTTTCCAGCATCCAGCGCGCCAGCATGGAGCCACCGCGCGAGACAATGCCAAGGACCCTGTCCTTTTCTGCGCCCATGCGGGCTCCGCGGTAGGAAATTCCGCAGTGCAGGGTCATGAAATCCACGCCCTGTTCGGCCTGTTTCTCAATCTCGGCAAAGAGCTCTTCCGGATCCATGGAAGAGACTTCGCGCTCGTTGTCCAAAAGCTGCTGGCCTACGGAGTAGAGCGGCACAGTACCCAGGGGCAGGTAGGTGCTCTCCAGCATGCGGGTGCGGATGGCGTCGAGATTTCCTGCAATGGAAAGATCCATCACAGTGTCAGCGCCTGCGGCCTCGGCCACATGGAGCTTTTCTATTTCCATGTCGTCGTTGCTGCACAGGGGCGATGTACCGATGTTGGCGTTGACCTTGATGGAAGAGGGCTGGCCCACCAGGATGGGCCGCACTTTTTTGTGGGCAGGATTGCCCAGCAGCACCATGGTGCCCTTTTCAATGCCTTCCAGAATGACTTTTTTGTCCAGGCCCTCGCGCAGGGCGAGATCATCCAGGTGCTGGTCCAGAAGTGCTTTCAGCACAGTGTTCTTGGACAGAATGTCTGACATAGTGCTCTCCCTAAAAGATTTCTAGCTGTACAAGGGGGCAGAGCACATACCAATACGAGAATGCATAGCTTTCCTCCGGCAGCGCTAACTGCATCAGGTTCCAAGGGTCTGGCCCGTAGGTGACCACTCTCAGCTGCCCGTGCGCAGCTCCCCCAGCAAATTACAGGTTTGCCCCTCTCTGGGGCTCATGCATTTTTGATGATACAGGCAAAATACAGGGGAAGGCAAGGAGCAAGTTGGGGTGATTGGAGCCCGAGATACTTTGTGCATTTGCCCCGCTGCAATGTTCTCTTCCGTTTGGGAACGTCAGCTGCGCAGCGGCTTGACCCCGCCCTTGCGTCCAAGACGAAATCCTATGCGATAGATGTCCGGCATATGGAAACGTTCATCCTGGAGACTGTTGCAAAAACCCAGTTTCTCAAGAATCTTTCTGACATTGTCCCAGTTTCCGACAGCAAATTCCGGAGGGGTGTGTTGCTTGTCCTCCTCAAGCAGCATGCTTGGTCCCTGGGGATACTCCTTTTGCCAAACCTCTTCTATTTCACTGAAAGAGCAGGGTACATTCATTCCCTTGAGAAGCGAAAGCAGGGCTGCAGCCCAGGGATTGTCTTCCTTCATCTCGTTTACGCGAATCTCGGAAGCTGATTGGACACCCCGTTTAATACTTTCAAAGTGAATGGGGTACTCGGAGTCCGCATGATTCTTCAGGGAATCTTCACAAGCTCTGCGTATGGCAACCAGGAAGGATCTGGGGGTGGTTTGCAGCCTTGCGTCTGCCAGGTGTCCGACGATCCAGATGTAGGGGATCCCGCGTCTCTGATCTTTGCCCATATAGGGCCCCGTCAACTCATGAACAAGAGGCCGCAATTTTTCATCATTCAGCTGTGCATCGGATCTGAACTGCCAAACACCGTCCTCTTCTTCAAGAATTTCATGAATTTTGCTGTTAAAGAGAGCGCGTAATGTTTCTCCATATTCATTTGGAGCATTGCATAACTGCTTCCAGAGTAGGCTGTAGAGCTCTGCTCTGTTCCATGTAAGTTCTATTTTGTATGAAAGCAGTTTTGATGAATCAGGAAAAGAAAAAGAAAGTCTATTATAGTGATCTTCTCTAAGAAAAATTTTTATTTTTAGTGATGAATATGTAGAAAATTGTAGTGCAATTCGCAGCAATGCAGTAGTAAGGACATCTATGTCTTTCCATGATTCTGCAACACGATCCAATGCATCGAAGAGAATGAGCAAACAAATATTTGATTTTTCAAGCTTTTTGTTTGCGTCGTGTAAAAATTCATCTATTTTTTCTGGAGAAGACTGAACAGCTTTGACATCATCAGCCCATTCACCATGTGCAAAAGGGGGAGTGCAATCGCTCATGTCGGAATGAGAAGCCACCGCATGTACTATAATAGCGCGCCAGATGTCACTTGGGGCATATTCTTTCAGTAAAGTGGAAAACGTATTGGTACTCGGGTACAGCTCAGGGATATTTGCATTTCCATACCCTACAGTGACTCTGGTGTTTTCAAATTCGGGTATATCCTGCGACAGCATGCGGCGAATATTTTTATCTTGCAGAGCTTGTGTCCAGAATGTCTTTCCTACGCCACGAGCTCCCACGACCAGTGAAGTTTGCGGGCGCAGGGCTTTGATATGCGAAGCAGGAGCAAAGGTATTGGCAGGGGTAGACTCACCATATTCGGAAGCTACAGGAATATTTGCTGTCGCGGCAAGCAGGGCGCAGCGTATTTCCTTTACAGTCGGGCTCATGAGTCTTCTCCAAAAATGTAGTCGTAGAGAGAGCAGACGAAGGGAAAGGTTGCAGTCATCAGATTTGGATCCAGAGCACTGTCTAGCGTATCAAGGCGCTGCATGGCCATCAAACCCTGATACCAGTGAATCAGCCAGGGAGTGTGTGGTGCTTGCTCGTCCATGAGATCATAGCTGAAGCTTGCCTGCTGATCTGCCGGCAATTCGTCATACAGATGCGTGCTAAAGCATTTCCAGGCGTTTTCACGCAGGCCTTGTACATATGAGCGCTTGTCCTCGAGTGGAGGTATCATGGCAGCGACTATCTTGAGAGTCTCCCGTATATCCCGAGCTTGACCAACTGCGTTCCAGTAGTGGAAGAGGATGGAATAGCCGGTCCAGGTTTGAGTTCCCTCCTGTGCGAAAAGCAATACCGTATGTGGAGCCAGATCGAGGACACATGCTGAGGAAATTTCATCCAGCCCCGCGCGTGCATCAATAAAAATGCAGTCAGGCTTGTGTATGGAATCCAGTTTTTTGATCAGTTCGCGAAGGCGTTGGGGCCAGGCCAGTCTTGACTCTTCTCCCATACGTGGCATCCAGGCACGCCCCATCTTGGTAACATATTCTGTCATGCTTTTCCCATGCGCCGGAATAACAATGATTTCCCCTCGGATACCACTGCCGTTGGCAAGAGGGCTGCTGGCAGACAAGTTGCCTACAACTTCATCTCCATTTCTGACAACATCTTCTACAAGCCAGTCGAGCAGGCCATATTCCGGTTGCCGGTCCTCTGGGAGCAAACTACTGGAAAGGCCTGGAGATTCGAGATCCATGTCTAGTACCATGACCTTCTTTCCTTGGCTGGCAAAATACCAGGCTGCAGCAGCCAGCGCAGTAGAACGTCCGACCCCACCCTTGATGGAATAAAAGACGGTCATTTTTTTTGATATTTCGTCGTCTGGTTTTGTAGTATTTTCAGATCTTCTGCTCCAGTAGCTTTCAGAGGGCAGTCTGTCCATGACAGTAAATGGAAAGTTATTGCCATAAGTGAAAACAACTGCTCTTTGCTTTTCTTCTGTAAAAGGGTAATCCCTCGTAATAATCATACCTGATGCAGAGTATGAATGCTTTCCCAGTGTTTGCTCTATTTCTTTGCAAAGCGCATCAAGCAATTCACGCTCATCATCATTAAAATGCTGTATGGTATGCTCATCCCAAACAAGTGATATTCTACCAAAGAGGTCACGATTTACAAAAAAATGCTCGATAAATTTTTTGAGCGGAAGGATCTTATTATAACGAATAAAAATTTTTTCTAATGAAATAAGAATATTATCAAAAATCATTGCTAAAAACTCCATCAAGTTCCGCTTGTTTTATTATTTTATTAATTTTTTCGATGGAACAAATATGATTTTCAACAATCTGTTTCGTGATAAAATCACTATGGATATATCGTTGATCTATTTTCCAGTTTTGGAAAGGATTA
>ENA-ORSJ01002205-ORSJ01002205.1-human-gut-metagenome-genome-assembly--contig:-NODE-2205-length-13534-cov-2.917279_pt1 | contig 13534 bp, 11 predicted proteins | sample MGYA00242191_ERZ509158 | MGnify/ENA primary metagenome ERZ509158 (study PRJEB26280, sample SAMEA2338623) | human gut metagenome | biome: human gut; feature: human-associated habitat; material: faeces... | reverse complement strand
GGAGCCGGGGTTGCCGCGTTCCTGCAGCCACTGACCCTGGGCTGCCCATTCGCGTTCACTCTGCAAATTGATGATGCGACATATTGCCATGACTGAAATACCTCTTGAGCGGGCACAATACAGGAATTGTTTCCTATTGTCTAACTATACAAGTCAACTGTCCCCGGAAAAAGACAACCGGAGGCCAGGGCCTCCGGTTGTCTCGAGAGCTATGTGGGGTGCGAAACCCTAGCGGGCTTCACGGGCGTGGCTTTCACAGGCCTCGTCGGCCCTTGCCACGGACGCTGCAACGCGAGCTTCAAGGCTCTTTGCGTAGGCGTCGAGGTCTGCGATGGGGGTTTTTGCCACACCGCTTTCCATGGCTGCCTTCGCCACTGCCGGAGTCATGGTGGTGAGGATGCGCGGATCGAGAGGCATGGGCAGGATGTAGTCCCTGCCAAAGGACGGGGCCTTTTCAAGGTTGTAGGCCTTCAAAACCTCTGCCGGGATGGGTTCGTGGGCAAGGCTTGCGAGAGCATGGGCTGCGGCGAGCTTCATCTCCTCGTTGATGCAGGTTGCGTGCACGTCCAAAGCACCGCGGAAGATGTACGGGAAGCCGGAAACGTTGTTGATCTGGTTCGGATAGTCGGACCTGCCTGTGCCAATGATGGCGTCCTCGCGGGCAGCGCGCGCCTCCTCGAAGGAAATTTCCGGATCCGGGTTGGCAAGGGCGAAGATGACAGGATTCGGGGCCATGCTCTTCACCATATCCTGGTTCAGGATACCCTTCTTGGAAAGGCCGAGGAAGAGGTCCGCGTCCTTCATGCAGGTGGCGAGATCGCCGACATTGGTTTCTTGCGCAAACTCTTCCTTGTAGGCGTTCACGCCTGCGCGGCCCTTGTAGATAAGGCCCTTGCTGTCAAACATGTGGATATTCTTTGCTGGCACGCCAAGGAGGGTGTAGAACTTCGAACAGGCTATGCCGGCAGCGCCTGCGCCCACCACCACGATCTTCATATCGCTCATCTTCTTGCCAGTGATCTCGCAGGCGTTGATGAGGGCAGCGCCGGAAATGATGGCTGTGCCGTGCTGATCGTCGTGGAAGACGGGGATGTTCATGAGCTCTATGAGCTTGCGCTCTATGTAGAAGCACTCCGGAGCCTTGATGTCCTCAAGGTTGATGCCGCCAAAAGTGGGCTCAAGGGCCTTGACTATGGCTATGAATTTGTCGGGATCAAGTTCGTCCACATCGATGTCGTAGGAGTCCACGTCGGCAAAATGCTTGAAAAGGCACCCCTTTCCTTCCATGACGGGCTTGCCTGCCAAAGCACCGATATTGCCAAGGCCAAGGACAGCCGTGCCGTTGCTCACGACACCCACAAGATTGGCCTTGCCAGTGTAGATGTTGGCAGATGCGGGGTCTGCCACTATTTCCCTGCAGGCCTCTGCAACGCCGGGGGAATAGGCCAGGGCCAGATCCCTCTGAGTATGAAAGGGCTTGATGGGCAGCACTTCGAGCTTTCCTGGGCGCGGGAAACGGTGGTAGGCGAGGGCGTCGGCCTTGAGATCTTGAGCCATGGCTAATCCTTGTTTGTATGGCACTGCCAGGGGCCCCTGGCAGAGGCTTGAGGGGAAAAAGAAAGGCCGCCCCAAACGGTGCTGAAGCGGCCGTCTCTTGCAAAAGTACTAGACCAGGCGACCGAGGAGTTCCATCCTGTCGCCGGGCAGGAGCATGATGGGCGGAATGTCGATGAGGGTGTAGCAACCGAAGCGCTCTTCCTGGCTTAAGCGCACAGCGGCCCTGGCGCTTGCCACCAAGACCTGGGCCGTGAGGGCAGGGTTGTTGATGCGCATCTCGAAGCGCAGCTGCTGGTTGTGGGCTGCACCCGAGGCGCCTATGCGCTCCATGACAACGCCGTGGGATGCGTCTGCCACAAGCTCGAGGGCTGCGCTATCCTTCACCACTGTGACCACGAGGGGATCGTGGGCAAAGTAAGGGTCTGCCTTGATGGCTGCCTCGACCTGCTCCCCTGTGTAGCCCTTTTCGAGGACCACATAGACGTGGCGGGAGTGGCGGCCACCGCCAAGGGGAATGGTGATGGCCGTTGCGTCGGCAACGCCCTCGATGGCGCGCACTGCTGCGCTGTGGCCCATGGAGCGGCCGCGGCCGAAGTTGGTGAAGGAAGTGCCCACCGGCACCATTGCCTCGAACAGCGCACGCAGCATGGAATCCGTGCCGGGATCCCACCCGGCGGCCGTAATGCTCACAGCCTGTCCGGTTCTGGCCGCCGCATCCAGCCGCTCTACGGTTTCCACGATGCGATCGTGGATATCAAAGCTGTCCACTGTGCAAAAGCCTCTGGAGAGAAGCTCGCCGGCAGCGCCGGGGCAGAGGCGGGAAGGCAGGCCCATGATGACAACGTCGGGCTTTTCCACGTGTTCGCACAGGTCATCGAAGCTCGGAAAATCCGGAACTCCCCGCAGGTCGTAGGGGGTTGTGCCAATTGAGGTCTGACGGCGAACAACACCGACGCACGTGCAGTCCGGGACCAATTCGATGGCCCTCAAGACACAGCGGCCAATGTTGCCCAATCCGAGAATGGCAGCGGTAAAGGCCATGTTTTCTCCTGGTATGAATCTGAAGCGCTCAGGCTAAGTGGTTGAAAAACAAGGGGAGTCTCTCCTCCCGACTTCCAGGCGGGGCAACAGTATAGGGGGCTCAAAAAAGATACGCAAGAGCGAAAAAAGGTGAAATTTTGGGCAGGTCCAATGTCCGGGGTGGCTTTTGTGAAATGTATCTTGTGGCGAGAAGGGTGTGCCATCAGGAGCAATCGCTTCCCAAAAAACTTCCCGGACCCCGGACATCCTCGGCAAGGACAACACGGGCCCTTGCCAGATGCTCTTCGAAGGCAAGGGAGGGCACAACGAGATTGGGTGTCTTCTTTGGCAGCCCCTTGTGCAGGGGCTCTGGCTCGGATGGGTACCACTCGTTCATGGGCGAGAGCACAAGGGTGCAGGTTATGGGGATGTCTGGAAGGGCCCTTTTCAGGAGGGAACAGAGGCTTTTGCGCGCGCTCCTTGTGCAAAGATCCGCACAGATGAGGACGCCTTCCTCGCGTGTCCTGGCAGACTGCTCCTGGATGCGAAAGGCAAGCTCTGCAAAACCTTCCGAAGGCCCGGAATTTTCCAAAGCACCCGTATCCTCCAGCCAGATTGTGGCGCGCCCATTGGCAAGAAGCATAGTCTGGACTTCCTTTGCCCTGCCTTTTGTGCCGCAGACAAGGTGCAGGCCTGGGCCCTCGGAAACAGGGCCTTGCTCCGCAGGGGCTTGCCCTGCAAGAAGTTCTTCAGCAACCCGCAGGATCTCGAGGTTGCCAAGAAAGGCCTTGCCTTGCGTATCGGCAATGCTGCCCTGCATGTCGCAGTACATGAGCCGCACAAGGGTACGGAGGGCTGCTGCATCGTTGTTGCAAAAGGAGAGGGCTGACTTTGAGTCCGGCAGATTGTAGAAGGCAATGTGGTTTGAGGTAGCAGAAGCTATGCGGGCTATCTCCTCGTTTGTCAGGGGGAGAATGCCTGCCTTTCTCGCGGCAAGGCAGAAGTCAACGGCAGGCTGGACGCCCAGGGGACCGTGGCCGGCAAAGGACATGCGATAGCCTTGCCCGACCTTTGCCTCTTTCACTCTGGCTGTCAGGGGTTTGGCAAAGTCGTGCACAAGGGCTGTGGCGATATCCTCAAGGCCAAAGTCCGTCCGCTCAAGTGCTGCCTGCAACACAAGCATTGTGTGCGTCCAGACACTGTCCTCCATGTGATAGTCCGAAGTTGAGCCCGGATAGACCTGGGGTGTTGCCTTGAGGGCCAGGACAAGCTTCGGGCAGGCCGAATAGAGGAAGGTCACAAGCTTTCTGCACAAAGTCTGGCGTTCGAGATCCATATGTCGTGTCCAGAAACATGGGTTTTGGAACAGGGCTTTTGCAGCCCTTGCTGTGTGGACAGGGGAGTGGGAGTTCGTCTCTCCCCTGCGACACCGTAGCCGAAAAAAAAGGGAGATTTTTGGGCAAAATGGCCCGGATTTTCGGACAGGCTATGGGCCTTCGTAAAAAAAAATTCAACTTTTTATCAAAAAAAGCTTGCCAAGGAGGGGCGATTGCTGTAGGTATCTTTCTCGCGCCGAAGTGGTGGAATTGGTAGACACGCTAGGTTCAGGGTCTAGTTCTCGCAAGGGAGTGGGAGTTCGAGTCTCCCCTTCGGCACCATCAGAAAGCAACGGGCTGGAATCGAAAAGGGTTCCGGCCTTTTTTTGTGCCCGCCCTTCCTGTCTTCGAAAAGACGGAAAAGGCGGGCTAAATATACAAGGCGCTTCCTGGGGAGCAGAGTATTGTGCAGGACCGTGCGGACTGACCTATTTGCCGTTTCTTTCCAAAAGCCAGGTCTGCCAGGCGCGCAGGCATGCCTTCTGGGTTCCGTCCAGGCGCTTCATAACCTCTTCTTCCATGGCCTTTGGCAAAGGCCCGTAGAAGGCCTCGGCAATGCTTCCGGCAATGGCCGCCTGGGTGTCGCTGTCGCCGCCAAGCCAGATGGCAAGGCGTATGGCGTCCTCTGTGTCCGTGCTCTCCAGAAAGGCCGTGATGGCCTCGGGGACAGAGCCCTGGCAGGTGACGTCGAAACTGTAGCCGGGCTTGATTTGCGCAAGCGTGCGCCCCATGTCGTAGCCGTAGCGGGAGCCCACGTGGGTTTTGATGTCCTCTTTCGAGGAACCGTTGCGCGCAAGATAGATGGCTGTGGCAACAGCGCAGGCGCCCTTGATGCCCTCGGGATGGCCGTGGGTCACGCGGGCAGAGATGGTCGCATACTCCTCGGTCTCCTCAAGGCTTTGGCAGACCCATCCAACCGAGGAGACGCGCATGGCGGAACCGTTGCCAAAGCTGTAGCTCGAGCTTTGGCCGTTGGTCTCAAGCCAGCGCGTAAAGTTTCCCCCGTAGCCGGCATTGGGGTACATGTGCCCAAAGCGCAGCATGCTCTCGCGCACAAGTTTTTCTGTCGCGGCCTTGTTGCCGTAGCCATTGCGCATGGCATCCCCTATGGCGAGGGTCATGACGCTGTCGTCCGTAGGACGGGAGAATTTGCCAAAGAGGGGGAAGCTTTTCTTGTCTCCCCGCACAGGTCCCCATTCGTACATTGATCCGGCGATATCGCCGGCTATGGCTCCAAGCATGGGTCACCTCCTGAAAGTTCGCGGTTTGGCCCAGGGTTCGGACTTGTCCCATGTCCTTTTCGTCTATCGTATCTCTCTTTTCTCCTACCCTCAGGCAGGGCAAATGTCATGTGCCTCAAAGGCGGATAGGGCCGAAATGAAGCGGGCAGGAAGCCGTGATACGCGTTTTTTTCGGACAGGCTGGAAAAATGTTCATTTCATCCCTTGACATATGTTCGATATCGAACTACTTTCCGTCCATGAGGCCGGCAGGAAATCAGCTCCTGTCGGCAAGATTTTTGTCCATACTGTTCGATGTCGAACATATATAAGGAGACCATCATGAGCACCATTTCTTCCACTACCATTGATCTTCAGGCACAAAGAAGCGAGCTGCACGATGCGCTGAATCTGACAGGTGCCGAAATTTCCGTAAACAACCTGCCAGCTGGTGCTGCTGTGCCCTTCGTGCATTCCCACAAGAATAACGAGGAAATCTACATGGTCCTGCAGGGCAGGGGCGAGGCTTGGGTGGACGGTACTGTCCACGAGCTTCATACAGGCAGCTGTCTCAAGATTGGCACGGGTGCTGCCCGCGCCATCCGCGCTGCAGAGGACAGCGCCCTCTCCTTTGTCTGTGTGCAGGTGAAGGAAGGCTCCCTTGAGGGCTACACCATGAGCGACGCAGAGCTTGTGAAGCCCGAAAACGGTCCTTCCTGGCTCGCCTAAGGGGCAAGGTTGTTGAGCAGTTGCCCGAAATGCCGCACTATCCGGAAAAATCCGGACAGGTACGGAACACCATCCGGGCAGGACGCAGGAAAGAAGTATCATGGACAACACAGAACTTCTTTGTGCACTTGAGCTGTACAGGCAATCCATAGACAATGCAGAGGATTTGAGCCTCGCGGAAAAAGTCTGGGAGACGGATTCTTCGGTCTCCATGATTTTCCCCCTGGGGCAGGCCCAGGGCTGGGACAATGTCCGCGACACTTTCTACAAAAAGGTCATGGTCGGTCACTTTGACAAAAGGGAGCTTTGCGTTGTCGGGACATCCAGGAGTATCGTGCGCGAGAGCTTTGCCATAGTGGAATTCGACTGGGAATTCCACGCCCGCAAAAGGGAGGATGGCTCGTCCGTCAACACAAAGGGCCGCGAAAGCCAGGTGTACGAGAAGAAGGACGGCGCATGGCGCCTTGTCCACGTCCACTACTCGCAGCGCGTCTGATCCCGGAGCATTTGGGTAGCGATGCGCAAAAGACATGGGGCCGGATCCTTGTGATTACAAGGACCCGGCCCCGGTTTTTTTCGTACGTCCGAAAGGTGATGGGCTTTTGGGGCTAGTGCGCAGCCCCCCAGTCGCTGCCTATGCCGCAGTCCACCTTGAGTCTGGGCTCGAAGGGCACACCTTCCGGATCAACACCTTCCATGATGGCTACCACGCGCTCACCTGCCCTGCCGGCATTCTCCCACGGGGCTTCTAGGACAAGCTCGTCGTGAACCTGCAGGACCATTTTTGCCTTGAGCGCGGCAAGCTCTCCGTCCTGCCAGACTCTCAGCATGGCTATCTTTATGATGTCCGCTGCGGATCCCTGGATCACTGTGTTGATGGCCTGCCTGCGAGCCAGGGCCTGCTCCTGGGTATTGTTGGAGCTTATGTTTGGCAAAAGGCGCCTTCTGCCGCCGATGGTGGTCACAAAGCCATGCTCCATGGCCTCTTGTTCCACCCTTTCGTAAAAGTCCTTCAAACCGGTCAAACGCTCGAAGTAGCGGGCGATGAAGGCCTTGGCCTCGTTGGTATTCACCCCAATCTCGCGCGCCAGCTTTTGCGCGCCCATGCCGTAGATAAGGCCAAAGTTGATGGTCTTGGCATTGCGGCGCTGATCCCCTGTCACCTCTTCGGGTGCAAGGTCGTAGATGAGGGCAGCCGTGCGGGTGTGTATGTCCTCGTCGTTGGCAAAGGCCTGCAAAAGTTCCCTGTCCTGGCTCATGTGGGCAAGCACGCGCAGCTCTATTTGCGAGTAGTCGCAGCTTATGAGAAGCGAGCCCTTCTCGGCCACAAAGCAGGAGCGCATGCGCTTGCCAAGGGCCCCGCGCACGGGAATGTTCTGCAGATTGGGATTGCTGGAAGAAAGGCGCCCCGTTGCCGTGGCTTCCTGGTTGAAGGTGGTGTGCAGCCTTCCCTGATGGTCTGTGAGCTTTGGCAGGGGCTCAAGATAGGTCGAGCGCACCTTTTCCAGCTTGCGGAAACGGAGGATAGCGTCCACCACAGGATTGCCGGCAAGGCTTTCCAGGGCCTCCTGGCTTGTGGAGGGCTGGCCTGTGCGCGTCTTGCGCGAGGCGTGCAGTTTCAACTTTGTGTAGAGAATCTCGCCCAACTGCTGGGAGGAGCGCAGATTGAAGGTCTCCCCTGCAGCCTCGTAGATGTCCTGGGTCAGGGTGGAGAGCTCCTGGCGCACCTCGCCGAGGAAATTCTGAAAGGCAGCCATGTCTATGGATATGCCCGTATCCTCCATGTCCGCAAGGACTGCGGTGAGCGGAAGCTCAAGCGTGTGGTAGAGGCTGGGCCATCGCGCTCAAGCCTCTTTCTTCCCCATTCCTCCATGGCAAGGGCTACAAGCCCTGGCCCCTGCACATCCACGTCGTTGGGAAGCGAGGCCTGGCCCACAATGCGCTGCCATGTGTAGTTGCCCTCCTCGGGATTGAAGAGGTAGGCCGCAAGGCCAAGATCGTAGAGGCCCTGGCTTTTGGCCCGCAAAAGAAGGTTGTCGCGCCAGACACTTCCCTTGCGCATGAGCTCCTTTGCGCTTGCCACAACAAGGAGCCAGGCGGACGCGCTCCAGGAAGCAAGTTCTGCCTCGCCTCCCTGCCAGAGAAAGCTTTTTGGGGAAGCCGGAGTGTCCTTTTCCTGTTTATCCTGGAAGGCCAGGCCCACGCAGCGGGGGCCTTTTTCTCCCTCGGGCCAGATCACGGCAAGGCGCGCGCCCTGGCAGGAGGGCAGCTCGTCTGCGCTTTTAAGGGTGGGAAGACTTGCCACGGACGATCCCCTTGCAAGATCAAGAAGGCTTGCGCCCTCTCTTGCCCGCAAAATGTCCGTCTCGTCACGCGCCTGGGGCTCTGCCCTGGCTGCGCTTCCCTTTTGGGCTCTGGCCCTTTGGGGTGCGAGATCTGGTTCGGGTGTTTGCGCACTTTCCCTGCCAAGGGCCAGGATGTCCTGGAAGAGCTGGCGCAGTTCGAACTCCTTTGCGAGGGCAAGAGCCTGGTTCAGGTCCAGGGGGCGCACTGAAAGGTCATCCATGCCCAGATTCTGGCACTGGCTGGTGGAAAGGGTGGTGAGCTTTCTAAAGACAAACATCTCCTCAAGATGGCCGTCCAACTTTTTCTGATGCTTTGGCGAGAGCAGGGAGAATCGGTCGCGTATGGCCTCAAGGCCAGGGAAGTCCTTCAATATCTGCTGGGCTGTCTTGGGGCCAATGCCTGGAACGCCGGGAATGTTGTCCACACTATCGCCAGTGAGCGCCTGCAGATCGGCCCAGATGGCAATGGGTATGCCGGCCTCCTCCTCGACGCCCTTGGCAGTATAGATCTTTTCGTCCTTTCCTGCCGGATCCCACATGATGACATTGTCGTTCAGGCACTGCTTCAGATCCTTGTCAGCGGAGACAATGACCACAGGTCTCTCTTTTGAATACCTTGCGGCAAGCGAAGCTATGCAGTCGTCCGCCTCGCACCCTTTTGATTCCTCATAGTAGAGGCCAAGGGCCTGTACCATGCGCACTATGGGCTCTATCTGGCTTGCCAGAGCCTCCGGCATGGCAAGGCGGTTTGCCTTGTAGTCGGGATAGAGTTCGTGGCGGAAGTTCTTGCCGTGCCCATCCTTGAAGAAGGCAAAGTAGGCCGGCCTTTCCTTGCGCAAGATGCGCACAAGGATGCGGCTCACCACGGTCAGGGCTCCGGTGGGAAAACCGTCCGAGCGCTGCAGGGAGCTGTTGGCGTAAAAGCCCCTGTACATGTAGGCTGTGCCGTCCATGAGAAAGAGGGGCTTTTTGTCGGACGAAAAGTTGGCTGGCAGGGGCATGGCTGGGCTCCTTCGACACCTTGTTTTTTTTGCTCCAAAGTCGGAAAGAAAGGTAAATACGCGCTCTTTGCTCAGTTTGTTCCCTGCAGGAAAAATGCCTTGGCATTTTGACAAGGGCAGGGCAAAAAACGTAGTTTCCTGAAAATGTGTCTTGGTACAAGACGTATCTTCGAATAACGCCGTATCGGAAAATGGCTTGCGGGAACTTTCCTCTGCAGTCCCGCTGTTTGTCAACAGGGGACATTTTTCAGGACAATGCCCAGGGCAGGACTTATGTGCGCAAACGAGACAGACAGGAAGGATACATCCCGGATCCCATCCCCTGCAGGGGATGGGGCCCATGCCTTGCAGCCGGACAGCATGGCAAGCCTTGCCCTTGTGCGGGAAGGGGATACTCTGCGTGTCACGCTTTCCGGGTCCTGGTCCCTTGAGGGAGTGCAGCCGGCAAAGAGCATGCAAAAGGCCTTCTCGCGCCTTGGCGAGGAGGGCCTAGCCTGCGTCGAGATTTGTGCGCAGGACCTTGGAGAGTGGGACAGTTCCCTTCTGGCCTTTGTGGTAGACATGCGAAGGGCGGCAGGCGCACATGGCCTGGCCTGCGAGCTTCTTTTGCCTGAGTCCATGCAGGACCTTTTGCGCCTTGCGTTCGCAGTCAAGAGCAGGGAAGGGTCCGAGAAGGAAAAGAGGAAGCTTGGCTTTCTGGAGGGCCTTGGCGCAAAGGCCCTTGAATTCCCTGCCAGGTTTTCCGATGTTCTGGAATTTGTGGGCGATATAGCACTCTCCCTGGGACGTCTTTTTCGCGGCAAAAGCGCCATGCGCAGCAAGGATTTTTTTGCCGCCATGTACGAGTGCAGCGTGGGCTCCCTTGCCATAGTGGCCATCACCAATCTGCTCTTCGGCCTGATCCTCGCCTTTGTGGGTTCCGTGCAGCTTGTCTCCTTTGGGGCCCAGATCTACGTGGCAGGCCTTGTGGGCATAGGCATGCTGCGCGTTCTTGGCGCAGTCATGGTGGGTGTTGTCATGTCCGGCCGCGTGGGCGCGGCCTACGCAGCCCTCATAGGCACCATGCAGGTCAACGAGGAGGTGGACGCTTTGGAAACCATGGGCATATCGCCCGTGGACTTCCTGGTTTTGCCGCGCCTTTTGGCTCTCACCATCATGATTCCCCTGCTCACTGTGGTGGCGGATCTCATGGGCATGGTGGGCGGCTTTCTTGTGGGTGTTGGCATCCTGGATCTTTCCCCTGCCCAGTACATTCAGTCCACCATCAATATGGTCAATTTCAAGCACGGCGTTGTGGGCCTTGCCTACGCCGTAAGCTTTGGCGTGGTCATAGCCTTTTTCGGCTGCTACCACGGCATGCGCTGCTCACGCAGCGCCCAGGGTGTGGGCCGTGCCACCACTACGGCCGTGGTGCACTCCCTTGTGGGCATCATCGTGAGCACGGCCATCATCACCATCATCTGCAATGTTCTCAAAATCTAGCGGAGGCCGTATGGCAAGCGGGTTGCAAACAATAGTCCCAAAGCCAGCGGGGACCGTTATCGAAGCCAAAAGCCTGACCGTAGGCTACGGAAGCTTCGTGCTCATGCGCGACGTAAGCTTTACTGTAGGGAAGGGAGAAATCTTCTTCATCATGGGGGGATCGGGCTGCGGCAAATCCACTCTCTTGCGTGTGCTCATGGGCTTGAAGGAACCCCAGGGGGGCGAGGTGACCTTTCTGGAAAAACCGTTTTGGCCAGGAACCCTTGCCGATCGCTACGAGGCAAGGCGGCGCAGCGGCGTCCTCTTCCAGGGCGGCGCCCTCTGGTCCTCCATGACCCTTGCGGAAAACGTATCCCTGCCCCTTGAGCAGTACACGTCGCTTTCGCAGGCGGAAATCCGCTCTCAGGCAAGGCTCAAGCTTGCCCTGACCGGTCTTGCCGGCTTCGAGGACTACTACCCCTCGGAAATTTCCGGAGGCATGCGCAAGCGCGCAGGCCTTGCCCGCGCCCTGGCCCTGGATCCGGCAGTCCTCTTCCTGGATGAGCCCTCGGCTGGCCTTGATCCCGTAAGCTCCCGCCTTTTGGACGATCTCATCCTCGAACTGCGCGAGAGCCTTGGCACAACCTTTGTCATTGTTTCCCACGAGCTCGCCAGCATCTACGCCATTGCGGACACCTGCATCTTTTTGGACGCCACAACGCGCGCCATGACTGCAATGGGCAATCCCCATGCCCTGCTCAAATCCCCGGACACGGACGAGGCAGCCATGCGCTTCCTTACCCGCGGGGAGGGAAGGCAAAAGGACTAGAGTCCCAACTCAAGGCCAGTATCAAGGTCACCATTGTCACCATCAGTGTTCCCGGAAAAAGCCTTGCCCTGCGAGCCTTTCCGGGCGTGAGAACTCCCATGCAACTAGAAAAACACAAGGCCGGAGTCGGTCTGTTCATTCTGGCTACCCTTGCCCTGCTCATTTGCGGAATCATCGCCCTTGGTGGCGGCAGGTACTTTTCCCGCGACACGGAATACGTTCTCTACTTCGACTCCTCCGTGAACGGCCTGACCATAGGATCCCCGGTTATGCTCAGGGGCGTCCCCTTGGGGGCTGTCACGCGCATAACCCTTATGACCAGTGCCAGCGACACAGGAGTGACTACGCCCGTGAACATCCGCATCAATGCGGATAATCTGGTGCAGGCCTCTGGCGAGCGTGTGCACGACGAGGTGGCGGAGCAGGAAATCATCCGTACCATGATAAGCAAGGGCATGCGCGCCCAGCTGCAGACAGCAAGCCTGCTCACCGGTCAGGCGCGCATACAGCTCGACTTCTACCCGGACGTGCCCGCCAGATTCCGTTCGCCAACACCGCTTCTGGAAATCCCCACCGTGGCCTCGCCCATAGAGTCTTTGCAGAAAAGTTTGAGCAAGGTTCCAGTGGAGGAGATGGCAGCCCGCCTGCAAAACTCCCTTGTCCTCATCAACGAATTTCTGGCAAGCGGCAGTCTGCAGCGCACAGTGGAAGCCATGGAGGCAACTCTAACGACCACCAACAGCCTTTTGCAGGATCTCGGGGACGCGCCTGCGCTGGTTGAGAAGATCCTTGCCAATCTCGCTGTCAGCACAGATGCCGTGAAGAAAGAGACGCCGGCAACCCTTGCAGAGTTCCGCAAGGCCCTGCAGGACTTTGGTGCGGCAACAGCCCAGCTGAAGGTTTTTGCCTCGGCCGCAACCGAGCTTGTGAGCCCGGACGCTGTGCTTTCCAACAATCTTGAGCGCCTCTTGCGCGACGGAGCAGCCGCAGCGCGCTCTCTGCGCAATTTTGCAGACACCCTCGAACGCAATCCCGAGTCCATCCTGCGCGGCCGCCAGGGGGCCTATTAGGAGATAATTCATGAGAACATTGCGTCTGTCCGTCCTGAGTCTTGTTCTGTGCGCTCTTTTGACAGTCCTTTTGTCCGCCTGTTCGAGCAGACCAACGGATTTCTACATGCTTGCGGCAGACACGGAACCCTTGAGCGCCGCAACAATGCCCGAGACCACCCTGGCCCTTGGGGGTATCATGATACCGGCCTATCTCGACAGGCCGAGCGTGGTCGTTCTGGCAGGCGAGGGAACAGGACTTACAGTTCCCCGCTTCAACGTCTGGGCAGAGCCCCTGCAGCAGGGCTTACGCAGGGTCATGGCAAGCATGCTGGCAAAGCCCCTGTACGAGGAGGGCGTAACCGTCCTTCCCAGGGGTGCCGACAGGGGTGATACGGATTTTGCCCTGCACATGGAAATCGTGCGCCTGGACGCGGACGCCAATGGCAATGTGGTACTCGAAGCGCGCTGGACCCTGGTCAACAGGGAAGACAAGCGCGTGGCGGGCAGGGGAAGCTTTGCTGCCAGCGACAAGATTGATATGCCCGCCTTTGGCAGCAGTGCCATGTTCAACAGCGTTGTCGAGGCGGAAAGCAGGCTCGTGCAGACCTACGCCAAGGAACTTTCCGCTGAACTCAAGCGCATTGTTCGCAAGGAAAGGGCCAGGGGCACAGCAAGAACAGGGAGAGACAGATAGGCAGGGAGTAGATGTATTCGAAGACGGTCATGCCAGTGGAAATGCCAAAGGGCGGACGCATCTACGTTCTCAAGAACGGCTATGTGTACTGGGCCTCGGAGTGGCATTGGGACAGGGAAAAGAAAAGGACCTTGGACAATCGCGTCTGCATAGGAAAGAAGGTCGAGGACAGGGAAGGATGGCTCTACCCCAACGCGAGGTATTTCGATCTGTTTGGGGAAGAGAAGCCGGAAATCCCCTGGTACAGCCG
>ENA-ORSJ01002201-ORSJ01002201.1-human-gut-metagenome-genome-assembly--contig:-NODE-2201-length-13548-cov-2.675387_pt1 | contig 13548 bp, 12 predicted proteins | sample MGYA00242191_ERZ509158 | MGnify/ENA primary metagenome ERZ509158 (study PRJEB26280, sample SAMEA2338623) | human gut metagenome | biome: human gut; feature: human-associated habitat; material: faeces... | reverse complement strand
GATTCTGTTTCTTATGTCGTTTTTTTTAATGCTTTTTTGAATGCGGTCTGAAAGCTTCTCAAATCATGTGATTGTCTTTGAGCCATTTTTTCCCTTTGGGAGTAAGGCACCATAACAGAAATATGACGCATGGTAATCCTATTGCTGATAAAACAAAAATTGATTCCATTATTTATCCTCCTTTTTCTTATTTGACAGAATCAGACCCGCTATTAATGTTGCCATTGCGACTAATAATCCAAGTGTATAGATTAAAAATCTTTTGTCTTCTACATCCTTAAACAAGGATGCGATGACAATTCCCGTCAAGACATATTTGGAAATGTCTATCAGATAATTTCCTAATTTTTCTTTCCACATAGTGCAAATATACACTTTTCTTTTGGATTGGCAACACCAGGATTTAAAATTATGAACTTCGGAAAAACGCTGCCTTCAGGCTGGAGATATGCATCTCTGGGCTGGATATAAGCGGATGTTGAGAATTCGTTTATACAAAATCTGTCTGTTCGGAAACGCAGATTAACGCGGATTTCCGCAGATGATAGTGCTGATTGTCTGCTTTTAATCTGCGAAAATCTGTGTTTCTGATGATCTCATTTTTACTTAAAGATTCTGCCCTGCTGTACGGGACTCGAAGTTCGGGCCCTGTGCTTCTGTGTCCTCGTTGTTCCGCGCCAGCCGAGCGTCATTTGTAGAAGCGCAATTCGTTCTGCAGCCGGCGGATTTCATTCTGCATCTCTTCCATGCGGTTGAGCAAGTGGCGGATGGCATCGATGCCGGCTATGTTGATCGAAAGGTCGTAATACAGGTGGGTGTATCTTTCAAGTTCAGCCAGCTGGTCGGCGGGAAAGTAGCTTATGTTGTCTTTTACCTCCACGTCAATCAGTCCGTCTTCTCCCAGCATCATCACAAAGTCTGGCTCGATGTGGCAGTGGCTGCAATAGTCGTCTATAATGATCAAATTGTTTTGCATAATCTGTCGTTTTTAAAGGTTATCCTTGCTGAAGCTGCCGGAACAGGTCTTTCTGCTTATCCGTCAGGTTGGTCGGTATAGAAACATGGTAAGTCACTATCAGGTCGCCGAAAGCGCCTTCTTCCTTATAGACAGGAAATCCCTTGCCCTTGAGCCGGACTTTCGCGCCGTTCTGGGTTCCGGGGCGTACTTTCAGCTTTACCTGCCCGTCGAGCGTGTGAATTGTCACTTCGCCGCCCAGGACCGCCGTATACAGGTCAATGTTTATGTCTGTATACAGGTCGTTGCCTTTCCGTTTGAAGTCCGGGTCGTCGGCAACGATGAATGTGATGTACAGATCTCCGTCAGGTCCTCCGTTCATACCTTTTCCGCCATGCCCTTTCAGCTTGATGACCTGTCCGTCTGCGACGCCCGCCGGAACGGTGATGCGCAATGTTTCGCCGTTGATTGTGAATGTCTGCTTGTGAGTGGTTGCAGCCTCGCGCAGCGTAAGCGGAAGTTCTCCTTCGATGTCTTGTCCCCGGTATCCGCCTCGGCCTCTTCCTCCGTTTGCAGCTCCTCGGTGTCCGAAAAGTTCTTCGAAGAAATCGGAGAAACCGCTTGCGTTTCCTCCGAATCCATGCATTCCTCCGCTTCCGAATCCTCCGGTAAAGTGTTGTCCGTCGGCAGAATACCAGTATTCTGCGTGTCCTCCCGGCCCTCCGCCTTGTGCTTCGTATGCTTTCCGCTGCGCTTCAAACTCATCCGCATGTTTCCACTGCTCTCCATATTCATCATACTTCTTGCGCTTTTCCGGATCGCTCAGCACCTCGTTGGCCTCATTGATGGCCTGGAATTTGTCTTTGGCCGTCGGGTCATTGGGATTCAAGTCCGGATGATATTTTCGCGCCAGCTTGCGGAAAGCCTTCTTGATGTCATCCTGAGTTGCATTTTTGTCAACCTCAAGTACTTTGTAATAGTCTATAAAAGCCATATTGTCTGTTTGTTTTGTTAACCGGAGTGCTGCAAAATTTATGCCAGCAGGCGGCCATGAGAGCCGTATTGTCATTCCTCTTCAATAATTTATGCGTGATGGATTTTTATGGTGTGACAAGTTTTGTATCTTTGCAGAAGTTCTGACATATTGTCGTTCGTTTTTTTTACTTAATTTTTACATATGAAATATTTGATTTGTTTGATGACTTTGTTGGGTATGATGCGTGTGCAACTGTTGGCGTCGGATGTCCATACGGTAACGTTGAAACTGGTAGAAACAAGTGACGTTCATGGCTGGTATTTTTCGTATGACTTCATCAATCGCAAGCCGATGAAGGGAAGTCTGGCGCGTGTGTCTGATTATGTGAAGAGGCTCCGTAAGGAATACGGGGAGAATGTGATTCTGATGGATAACGGTGATATCCTTCAGGGACAGCCTACAGCCTATTATTATAACTACATTGATACGGCTTCGCTGCATTTGAATGCGGAAATGCTGAACTATATGCGCTATGATGTCGGCAATATGGGAAACCATGATATAGAAACCGGACATGCCGTGTACGACCGGTGGATCCGTGACTGCGGCTTTCCGGTGCTTGGAGCCAATGTCACCGACGTGAAAACCGGCAAGCCTTACCTTCCTCCTTACCGGGTGTTTGAAAAGGAGGGAGTGCGGATTGCCGTGTTAGGCATGATTACTCCGTCGATACCTTCGTGGCTGCCCGAAAGATTGTGGAGCGGACTCCGCTTTGAAGATATGGAGCAGGCTGCACGGAAATGGGTGGACATTATCCGCGAGAAAGAGCGTCCGGACGTGCTGGTCGGACTGTTCCATTCCGGGCCGGAAGGTAACAAACTCGACAATGTGGTGGAGAACGCTTCGGCTCTGGTTGCAAGGAATGTTCCGGGTTTCGATGTGGTGTTTATGGGACATGACCATGTGCGGGCGTGCGAAAAGACAGTCAATGCGGCGGGCGATTCTGTCTTGCTGGTCAATCCGGCAAACATGGCGCGGACAGTGGCGGAGGTGACTCTGGAGATTCGGAAGGATAAGATGGGAAAGGTAGCAGGGAAGTCTGTTTCCGGCAAGCTGGTCAGCATGGATGATTATGAGGCGGACGAGGATTTCATGAAGACCTTTCACTCCCAGTATGATGCGGTGAGCCGTTTTGTCGCGCGCAAGATCGGGAGCATAGACAGAACCATTTCTTCGAAAGACGCCTTTTTCGGCCCTTCTGCCTTTGTCGACCTGATTCACCGCCTCCAGCTGAAGATTACCGGTGCCGACATTTCGTTCTGCGCGCCGCTTTCCGCCACAGCCGAAATCAGGAAAGGCGACATTTATATGAGTGACATGTTCAATCTGTATAAGTATGAAAACCTGCTGTATGTGATGGAACTGAGCGGCCGTGAGATCAAGGACTTTCTGGAGATGTCGTATGCGCTGTGGACCGGCAGAATGCAGCAGGCCGATGATCACCTGATTCTGCTTAATGAAAAGGACAATGGCTTCGGACGTTTCAAGAATCCGAGTTTCAACTTTGATTCGGCTGCGGGAATCATTTATACGGTGGATGTGACAAAGCCTGAAGGGAAAAAGATAACTGTCAGGAGTATGGCCGACGGAACGCCTTTTGATATGAACAAGATTTACAAGGTGGCCGTAAATTCGTATCGTGGCAATGGGGGAGGAGATTTGCTGACCAAAGGCGCGGGAATACCAAAGGCTGAGCTGGCGGAACGCATCATCTTCTCGACCGACAAGGACCTGCGCTTTTATTTGATGCAGGAAATCGAGAAGGCTGGCGTGTTGAGTCCGGAGCCGTTGAACCAGTGGCGTTTTGTTCCGGAAGAGTGGACTGTTCCTGCGGCAAAGCGTGACTGTCAGTTGTTGTTTGGAAAATGAACATTTATTTTTTTTAGCTTATGGGAAAAATTTTACAAGAATTCAAGACGTTTGCCATGCGCGGTAATGTTATCGACATGGCTGTGGGTGTGATTATCGGCGGTGCTTTCGGAAAGATTGTTTCATCGCTGGTAGCTGATGTGATAATGCCGCTTGTCGGTCTGTTGGTTGGAGGAATTAATTTTTCCCAATTGAAGTGGACCATCAAGCCGGCTGTAATGGACGGTGATGCGGTGGTTTCTCCGGAAGTCTCGCTGAATTACGGAAACTTTATTCAGGTGACTTTTGACTTTCTGATCATAGCTGTTTCCGTTTTCCTGATGGTAAAGGCCATTAACACGCTGAGCAAGAAAAAGAAGGAAGAAGCGGCAAAGCCGGTTCCGCCTCCACCGTCGGATGAAGTGAAGCTGCTGGCGGAAATTCGTGATCTGCTGAAAAAGGAGAAAGACGGCGCACGCTGAATGTGGGCTGAAGCATAGAAACTGAAGGAGGCAAAGCGATATCGGCCTGAAGCACAAGGCTGCCAACGATACGCTTTGCCTCCTTTGTTTTTCTATGTGTCTATTCTTTCCATCCTCCGCCGAGTGCCTTGTACAGATGAACCATCGTAATCTGTTTGTCACGGATGGCGTTGCTGAGGCTGATCTGGGCTTCAAGATATCCACGCTGGGCATCCAGCAAGTCCATGTATGCGATGACACCGTTCATGTATTGCAGCTGCGCCAGGTCGAGCGCACTCTTTGATGATTGTTCCAGCCGCAGGCGCGTTTCATAGATTTCCTTGATCTTGTTGAATTCCGCGATGGCATTGTATGCTTCCTTGAAAGCGTTCAAGACAACCTTCTCATACTGGTGGGTTGCTCCTTCAAGCGCCGCTTTCTGTGCTTTCAGCCGTGCGCGGTTCTTGCCCCATGTAAAGACCGGTTGCAGCAGATTGGCGCTCAGCAGATGCCAGGGAGATTTCAGCAGTTCGCTCAGCAGGTCGCTTTCGCCTCCGTAGCTGGCGTTCAGCGTAAGCGAGGGGAACAGGCTGGTGAAAGCAATCCCTACGTCTGCATTGGCGGCGATAAGTGCCTGTTCTGCCTGGCGCACATCCGGACGGCGTTCCAGCAGGCTGGAGGGCAGTCCGACTGGCAGGCTGACCGGAAACATCACGTCTTCCGGAAGCACGGAGCGATTGATATGGTGGGGATATTCTCCGGTAAGGAATGCGATTTCGTTTTCTTTCAGTGTGATCTGCCGTTCCAGGTCAGGCACAAGGGTAGCGGTGCGTGCCAATTCCACCTGAGCCTGTCTGAAAGCTGTTTCTGACGTCAGTCCTCCTTCATAACGGATGCGGGCCAAGTGGAGGCTTTCACGCCGTGCGTCCACCGTTTGCTTTACGATAGACAGTTCGTTGTCGAGTGCTACCAGTTCAAAATAAGATTGGGCTACTTCAGCGATCAGGCTCATTTTCAAGGCCCGCTGGTTTTCGATGGATCCGAGAAATTCGGCCACGCTCTTGTCTTTCGCCCAGCGGAGCTTTCCCCAGAGGTCTATCTCCCAGCTTACGGTTCCTTTCAGATCAAACTCGTCGTCCATCGAATAATGGTTGCCTCCATAGTTTTCTCTTTCACGTTCAGCATAGACTCTCAGACCTATCTGAGGCAGCATGTTGGCCACCTGAATCCGCTTGCTCGCCGCGAGTTCCTTTACTCTTGCCGCGGCAATCAGCATGTCCTTGTTGTAGGTCAGTGTCTTTCTGATAAGTGCTTGCAGCGTGGTGTCTGTATACAATTCTTCCCATGCGTAGTCGCCGATTGAAGCGGTGTCAACGCTGAGGCTGTCGAGCGTTTCAGGCAGTTTCAGATCCGGACGTGTATAATGCTTTCCCAATTGGCAGCTTCCCAGCAGGAAGGTTACCAATGCTACGGTCAGGAGCCGGTATGTTGTTTTCGAATATTTCATATTGAATGATTATTTTGCATGTTTCGGTTTAATCTTGTTTTTCGCTTTGTAGATCATGACAAAGAAGAAAGGAACCAGGAAGATGCCGACTGTTACAGCCACAATCATGCCAAAGAATACGCCTGTGCCGATGGCCTGGCGGCTGGCCGCTCCCGGACCCGATGCGATGACCAGTGGAACCATGCCGAGAATGAATGCCAATGAAGTCATCAGAATCGGACGGAACCGCAGGTGGGATGCGTGCAGGGCCGCATCAATCACATTCTTTCCCGCATCTACTTCGTCTTTGGCAAATTCGACGATCAGAATGGCATTCTTCGCAGCCAGTCCGACCAGCATGACAAGGCCAATCTGGAAATACGTGTCGTTTTCCAGCCCGCACAGTGCGACGCCGGCGTATGCGCCCAGTGCGGCGACAGGAAGCGAAAGCAGGACGGCTATCGGGACGCTCCAGCTTTCATACAGTGCAGCAAGGAACAGGAACACGAACAGGAATACCAGCGTAAGAATCATGCCTGTCTGTCCTCCTGCCTGTTTCTCCTGATAGGAAAGTCCGCTCCATTCTACGCCTATATTGTCGGGCAAGTGTTCTTCGGCCAGTTGCTCTATCAGTTCCATAGCCTGTCCGGAACTGTAGCCGTGTGCGGCCGTTCCGCGGATGATTGCCGTGTTGAACATGTTGAACCGTTTGATGCTTCCCGGACCGGTTGTGTATTCAGTGTTTCCGAGTGCGGTGAGCGGAATCATGTTGCCCGAGCTGCCGCGCACGAAAAACAGGTTGATGTTGTCGCGGTGTTCGCGATAGGGCGCTTCCGCCTGTATGTATACGCGGTAGATACGGTTGAACATGTTGAAGTCGTTTACATAGAGCGAACCGGTGTATGCTTTCATCGTGGTGAATACGTCTGCCATGGGAACGCCCGAAAGCTTTACCTTGTCGCGGTCTACATCAAAGTAGAGCTGCGGTATTTCGGCCTGCAATGAGGATGAAAGTCCGCTCAGCTCCTTTCGTTGCGAGGCGTAATACATCAATGTGTCGGCCGCTTGCACGAGGTTTTCATAAGTAGCGTCGCCGCGTGCCTCCAGCTGCATTTCGAAACCTCCGGAAGTACCCAGTCCCGGAATTACGGGCGGCGTGGAAAGATAGACTTTGCATTCCGGATATTTTTCAAACTCGTTCTGGACATCTGCCATCACTTCTTCGATTGTTGTATCGTCGCGTTCTTTCCATTCTTTCAGAATGACGGTCAGTGTGCTTCTGGCCTGGCTTGTGCCGACACGAGGACTGGTTCCGGTTACGTTCTGCACATATTCTACGGCGGGATTCTTCATCAGGTAGCTGACGGCCCGGTTGGTTATGATGCGTGTGCGTTCGAGTGTCGTGCCTTCAGGCATTTCCAGCTCGACGGTGAAATAGCCCTGGTCTTCCGTGGGAAGGAAGCTGGTCGGAATCAGCCGGTAGAGCACGAAGATGAACACGAGCACCATGCCGAATCCTGCCGTGATCCGTTTGGGGTGCTTGATGATTCTGCTGATTCCGGAAACATATTTGTGGTTGCCCAGGTCCAGCCATCGGTTGATGGCCCGGAATACGCGGTTTTTAGGCTTGTTCGGATCTTGCGGCTTGAGAATCAACGAACACATGACAGGACTCAGGGTGAGCGCCACTACGGTTGACAGCAGCACCGAAACCGCAATAGTGATACTGAACTGGCGATATAGCTGTCCGGTGATTCCCGACAAGAAACTTACCGGAACGAATACGGCGGCCAGCACCATCGAAGTGGCGATCAGTGCGCCTGTCAGTCCGTCCATCGCTTTTTTCGTTGCCTCATACGGGCTCAGATGCTCTTCTTCCATGATGCGTTCCACGTTTTCAACAACCACAATGGCGTCGTCCACAACCAGACCGATGGCAAGAACCAGTCCGAGCAATGTCAGAATGTTCAGCGAGAAGCCGAAGATAAGCATGAAACCGAATGTTCCGATCAATGAAATCGGCACGGCTATGGTAGGAATCAGGGTGGCGCGCCAGCTCTGGAGAGAGAGGAATACCACAACGATCACCAGAAACAACGCTTCGAACAGTGTCTTGTATACTTCATGGATTGACTCGGAAATGTAAGTCGTCATGTCGAACGGCACTTCATATTTCATTCCTTCCGGGAAGTTCTGGCTGATTTCGTCCATGGTGGCCTTTACCCGTTCGGCTACGTCCATCGCGTTGGCTCCGGGCAGCATGTAAACTCCCAGAACGGCAGCGTTTCCTCCGTTGATACCGCTTTCTGTATTGTATGACTGCGCTTCGAGCGATACGCGTGCCACGTCGCGCATACGGATCAGCGAGCCGTCGGAATTGGCGCGCAGCACGATCTCTTCGAATTGGGCCACCGATGACAGACGGCCCTGGGCCGTGATTGGAATGGTGATGTCGAGTCCGTTTACGGGCTGCTGTCCGAGCACTCCGGCAGCCGATTCACGGTTCTGGTCCTTCAGCGCGTTCTGCACGTCTTGTACGGTCAAGCCGAAATTAGCCAGGCGAGCCGGGTCAAGCCAGATTTGCATGGCGTAATAGCGGCTGCCTATGTTTGATACGCGGCCTACGCCCGGAATACGGCGGAGAAGGTCGAGCACGTTCAGCGTGGCGAAATTGCTCAGATAGATTTCATCGAACTTCGGATCGTTCGAAGTCAGACAGATGGTCATAAGCTGGCTTGCCGCCTGCTTTTCGATTTCGATACCGTTTTGCACCACTTCGGCGGGCAAGCGCGATTCGGCCAGCTTGATGCGGTTCTGGATTTCGACGGCCGCCAAATCCGGGTTGGCGGATATGTCGAACGTTACCGTTGCCGAAAATCCTCCGGAGTTGGAACTGTTCGACTCCATATAGAGCATGCCCGGCGTACCGTTCAGTTCCTGCTCGATGGGGGTGGCTACGGCCTGCGATACGGTCAAAGCACTTGCACCCGGATAAGACGCGCTGATTTTCACCACCGGAGGAGTGATCTGAGGGTATTGGTCGATAGGCAGCATGGTAAGTCCGATGATACCGATGATGACTATCAATATGGAGATGACGATCGAGAATACGGGCCGATCGATAAAGAAACTCACTTTCATGGATTGCTACGTTTAGAATTATGTGGTTTATTCGTCCTTGTTTTCTTCTTCTTTGGGGGCTTCTCCCAAACGCATTTTGACTCCCGGGGTCAGCTTGTGGTAGCCTTCGTCCACAATCATTTCTCCAGGTATCAGTCCCCGTTCGATTACGATGTTGTTTCCGAATTCGGGGCCCAGTTCGACAAAACGCTTTTCAGCGGTGGAGTCTTTGCGCATCACATAAATGTAGGAGCCTCCTTTTTCGATGATGATGGCCTTTTGGGGGACGACCGTCGCGTTCTCACGCACATCGAGAAGCAGCCTGACTTTTGTGAACTGTCCCGGAAGAAGCACGTGCTCGGGGTTGTTCATTTCTGCGCGCACAGAGAATGTTCCGGTTTTGGGATCAACCTGCGGTTCGGCAAAGTCCACCAGTCCTTTATACGGATAAATGCTGTTGTCCGGCAATGTGATGGTTACGGTCGGCTGCCAGGAGCGGGTAGAATCCTTCTGGCCTATGATGATGTTGCGTTCTTTGCTTTTGAGATAATCAAGCGCCGTCATGCTGAAGTCTATCAGCACGGTGTCGCTCTTTACGATGGTTGCGAGCAGCGACTTGCCCGATGTGCCTACCAGCGTACCGAGGTCGACATGGCGTTCGCTGATCTGTCCGGAAATCGGGGAGCGCACCACGGTGTATCCAAGTTCCTGCTCTGCCTGGTCCAAATCGGCCTGGCTCATGCCGACGCTGGCCACAGCCGTTTCATAGGCGGTCGAGCTGGCTGGCCGCATTCTGTTCGTAAAGCGGGCGGATACGGTTCAGGTCGCGTTCGGCCTTCCGCGCCGTAGCCTCGTCTTTTTTCAGCTGGGCGCGCGCCTTGTCTACTTTTGCCTGATACTGGTCCTGGTTGATAATGAACAGAACCTGGTTCCGTTTCACCTGTGTGCCTTCTTCAAACAGCATCTGTTCGAGAAAGCCTTCCACACGGGCGCGCACTTCGACGAACTGCTGCGCTCTTACTCTTCCTACATAATCGCCGTATATTTCCACATCCTGTTTGAGGGCAGGCGTGGCATGTACGATCGGAAGCTCGGGAGCCGGCTTGGGCTTGTGGGTCAGAATCAGGTAAGCCGCGATGATTACTGCTATGCATATTGCCGCATAGATGGTTTGTTTCCTTCTAATCTTTAAATCCTTTACAGACAAAAAACGTTTCATATCTATTATTCTATTTGTTGTTTATAGAAACCTTGTAGCAAAAGCAATATATATGCCAAAGATAAGAAATTATTCTATTGGTTGATATTCAAATCCATAAATAGATCCGGGCTAAATGCTTGTGTGGAAGAACTGTGGATTTATTCTACACAAACTGTTCTCTCCACATGTGCTTGAGGGCTGAAACGGGGTGATGCAGCAGCATTCTCGGCCCTGCATATTTCATGACTTCCCCAATCCTCCGCTTCATCTCGGGCTTGTAGCAGTGAACCGGACATTTCCGGCAGGTTTTCTTCTTTTCCCCGAACGGACAGCGGGAGAGCCTTGCGTGCGCATATTCCAGAAGCTGCCTGCACGAACCGCACAGCTCTTCGTTGCCTTCCCTGTGCCGGCAATAAAGCCGGATCATCTGTTCTACCGTCCTTTTTTCTTCTTCTATTCTTGAATGTCTGCGCATGTTTTCTGATGACTTCGTGTGTGCAAAGGTAAGACAAAAATCGGACGTCCGCAATCATCTTCCCGAAACTCCGGGTCATCACCGATAAAATCTATGGTTCGAAGGCAGGACTGTATAGTTCGAGCGTGGAACGTAAAGTCTGGTCCGTTGTATGCCGGGAATTTCCGGTATGTCCGCCCGTCTGTTCTTTGTTCCCTTCGTGTCCGGCCACGGAAAGATTTGAGTCAGTTTTCAGGCGGAGATATGATTCCCGTTCATATATTTTCGTAATTTTGCACCCGGAAAAAATCTTTAAACAACATGGAATTAGAGGAACATTTAGAAACGACTGTAAAGGCCCACGACCAGCTGCTGCATCGTAGGGTTGATCTTTTGCTGCGCACGGGGAAAGTATTGGTGGAAAGTCTGGCAGACACAAACCGTATTGTACGTAACATGAAGCGTACGGCTGCTTATCTGGGTATTCCGGAAGAGAAACTCCACATCAACGTCAGCTTCACGATGCTGATGGTGAATGTGAGCGACGGTGACTATTCTTTCACCAAGTTCCAGCGGATTGAGGGGCATGGCGTGAATATGACGGCCATTTCGGAAATCAGCAAGCTTTCCTGGCGGGCCATCGAGAATGACTATTCGCTTGACAAGTATGAGGAAGAGCTGGAAAAGATTCGTACCAAGAAGCGCAATTACACTCCTTGGCAGGTGGCCGTCGGAGCGGGTTTTGCATGCGGCGGATTTTGCGTTCAGTTCGGCTGCGACTGGATGGCCTTTCTGTATGCTTCAATCGCTGCCATTCTGGGAATGCGTCTTCGTCAGATCTGCAACGAGTCCGGTCTGAACCATTATATGGGCATTGCCATTTCTGCCTTTGTTGCCACCGTTGTTGCATGGGCTACAACCTTGCTTCCTGGCGATTGGACTTCTACACCGTGGCATCCGCTGCTGGCCTGTGCCCTGTTTATTGTTCCGGGTGTTCCTTTGATAAACTTTGTGGATGACATGCTTGACAATTACATTCAGGTCGGCATCGTGCGTGCCGTCAATACGCTGCTGATGGTTTCGGCCATGGCGTTCGGCATCGCTTTTGCCGTGAAGCTCTGTCAGGTAGACAACTTTTTCCCGACCATCAGCATGGTTCCGCACCACAATTATCTGGAGTATGCGATTGCCGCTGCCATTTCGGCCATGGGATTCTCCATGATTTTCAATATCCAGCGCCGCCTGCTTTGGGTGGTTGCCATCGGCGGCATCATTGCCGTTTGCACGCGCAATTTTGTCAATCTGGGTCCCAGCACCGACAATATCGGTCTGGATATGGGATTGGTTATCGGTTCGTTTACCGGCGCTGTTGTGGTCAGCCTGATTGCCATCAAGGCGGTCCACTGGTTTCATGTGCCGAATCACGTGCTGACCATTCCTTCGGTGATTCCGATGATTCCGGGAGTACTTATGTATCGTATGCTGTTCGGACTGATCAACATGAATGTCCAGACAGCCGAGCAGGTGACCCCGTTGGTGAAAGCAATCGAGAGCGGCGTAAATTCCGGCCTCATAATCATGTGCATTTCATTGGGAGTAGCCATCCCTAATATTTTCGGCCGCCGGTTTATCGCTCACTCGAAGAATGCCCGTCTGCACGAGCTGCTGAAAGAGCGCAAGGAACGCGGCAAGTTTATCGAATGGTAATTTTCATTTTTAATTTCAAGAAATATGATTAGACTTAATGTTTTTATTCAGGCGGACGAGAAGAATCACGCCGCTGTAGTTGAAGCCGCAAAGGAACTTGTTGCCGCTTCGTTGAAAGACAACGGTTGCATAGCTTATGATCTGTTTCAGAGCGCAACCCGTCCGGATGTGCTGATGATTTGTGAAACGTGGAAAGACGCTGAAAGCCTGAGTGCACACGAACAGTCGGCTCATTTCACTGCATTGGTTCCGAAAATCCAGAGTCTGGCTGAAATGAAGCTGGAGAAATTTCAGTTCTGATTTTTGCACAGCATAGAAAGCACGGGAGCACCTGAAGCCTTTTTGGCTTCTGTGTTTCCGTGCTTTTTTTGTTTGGAATTTATGACAATTGGCTTTTGCAGATCTGTCTTCTGCGGTTTGCCATTGATTTAAAGGCATGGTGTGCGCACAGAAGTGCTCCCGATGCTCCTGCAACGAATATGATTCCGGTAGAAAGCATGACGTTTCCTATTCCTACAAGGGGAGGGACTATTCCTCCGAATGTAAATCCGAGTGCTCCCAGCAGTGCTGAGGCTGTGCCGGCACTTTTCCGCTCGGCATCCATGGCTAAGGTGTTGGCTGCGGTGAATGTCAGTCCCAATGTCACGAGCAGGCAGAGGAGCAGAATCTCGTAAATCCAGAAGCAGCATGAATTGTCCAGTGCTACCAGCAGCAGGAGGGAAAAAACAATCATGCATTGGCTTCCGCGGAATGCCACGATTTCGAGGTGCCTGAATTTCATCGACCAGGCCGAGGCAAACACAATGGCCATTGCATTTATTCCAAAACAGATGCTGAACTGCATGGCGCTGAATCCGTAATGCTGCTGCATGATGAATGGGGCAGAGGCGATGTTTGCGAACAGTACGATGTGGCAGAAACTGAAAAGCAACACATACGTTGCATACCTTCGGTTGCGCAGTACAGTTCCGAAACTGAGGAACAGGCCGCTCCAGTTGGTCTGTTTCCGTTGGGATGCGGGAAGCGATTCGTTGAAGTGCAGGCTTCCTGCAAGCAGCAGACACCCGATGATGAAAAGACACCAGAATATACCTGTCCAGCCGATGCTTTCGGCCAGCAATCCTCCGCCGATGGGAGCTACTACAGGAGCTACTCCATTGATAGCGCCGATGATTCCCATCATTTTGGCCAGTTCACGCCCCGAATATTTGTCTGTGGCGACAGAGCGGGAAATAACGATTCCGCTGGAACCGGCAATGCCTTGAACCAGCCGCCATCCG
>ENA-ORSJ01002199-ORSJ01002199.1-human-gut-metagenome-genome-assembly--contig:-NODE-2199-length-13559-cov-4.320720_pt1 | contig 13559 bp, 12 predicted proteins | sample MGYA00242191_ERZ509158 | MGnify/ENA primary metagenome ERZ509158 (study PRJEB26280, sample SAMEA2338623) | human gut metagenome | biome: human gut; feature: human-associated habitat; material: faeces... | reverse complement strand
CGAACGCGATACAATGTGCTTTTCAGACAGTTTCGCCTTCTGGCTGCTCAGGCTGGTTCCATTCCTGCGGCTATTCGTCTTATTTTTGAAAATTGCTATAAAACCCATTTTGCCGGAGCCCCGACCCGGCGCAAAATCTCAGGTGGATACCCCTGCGCCGGGTGTCTGCCGCTCACTTTTTCCGCGTGGCGATGTCCTGAAAGCAAAAATAGTCCGGCTGATGCCGGGACTGGGTGTACTCAAACAACAGACCGGCGGCGTTGAAAGTCTGGTTCACGACGACGACCACGCAGCCATAGGTGCCCATGTCCAGCAGCTTTTCGTCGCGGGCGGTGGCGTGTTCCACTGTGATGTGGCGCTTGCTGGTGATAATCTGCATACCCAGTGTGTTCTCGATATAATCGTAGATAGAGTTTGCGGCAATTTCCGGTGTCAGGCCGGGGACAAACTCCTTTAAAAAGTAGTTGACGTCGAGAATCAGCGCTTTGCCGTCGAGATACCGCACGCGTTCAATACTCCATAGCTCATCCCCAACCGAGAAACCGCTCTTGGCGGCAAAGCACTCATCGGCGATGACAGTCTCAAACTTCGTGACCTTCGTCACGGCGCGAAGGCGGTTGCGGCGGGCGGTTTCTTGAAACGTCTCGATGCCGCCGATGGTAAACGTCGTTTTGCCCACCGGCTGGTAGATGACCCGCACGCCGCGTCCCTGCATGGTCTGCACATAGCCGTCGGCTACCAGCTCCGCCAATGCGCGTCGAACTGTGTTGCGGGAGCAGGCGTATTCCTCTATTAAGGTATTCTCGCTGGGCAGCAGCGATTGATAGGGGTAATCCTGCGCCTCGATGCGTTTTTTGATGCTGTGATAAATGCCCTCATATTTTGCCTTTGGCATGGTGTGTACCTCGCAACTTGTTCAAACATTTACTTTAGTATACCGTCTTTTCGGCTAAATTTCAAGGGGGCAACTTGTGAGCAGTGCCGAAAATAGGCATTCTGCAATGCTTTTTTGCAAAAGCATATTGACTTGTATGAACAAGTCTGGTATTCTGTGGCTGTAAGGAGAACTTGTATGAACAAGTTCAAAGATGCCCGCTCTACCGGGCAAAAGGAGGAAAACACTATGGGTAAATACGAACAGGACGCGCGGCAGCTTCTTGCGTATGTCGGCGGCAAAGAGAACATTGCGGCGGTATCCCACTGCGTATCGCGTATGCGCTTTGTCCTCAACGACCCCGCCAAGGCGGACGTTGCCAAGATTGAGGCGCTGAAATCCGCCAAGGGCACCTTCACGCAGGCAGGCCAGTTCCAAGTCATCATCGGCAACACGGTCAACGATTTCTACAATGATTTCATCGCGGTCTCCGGCATCGACGGTGTCTCCAAGGAGGCTGTCAAGAGCGCAGCCAAGCAGAACCAGAACGCCCTGCAAAAAGTTATGAGCGTGCTGGCCGAGATCTTCGCCCCGCTGATCCCTGCCATCATTACGGGCGGTCTGATTTTGGGCTTCCGCAACTGCATCGACAGCATCTATTTGTTCAATAACGGCACGCAGACCTTGTGCGATATCAGCCAGTTCTGGTCGGGCGTGGACAGCTTCCTCTGGCTGATCGGCGAGGCCGTTTTCCACATGCTGCCGGTCTGCATCTGCTGGTCCGTCACCAAAAAGATGGGCACGACCCAGAGCCTGGGCATCGTCCTCGGCCTGACGCTTGTTTCCGGCCAGCTGCTGAACGCCTACGCTGTCGCATCCACAGCAGCGGCAGATATCCCCAAGTGGGATTTCGGCTTCTTCACCATCAACATGATCGGCTATCAGGCACAGGTTATCCCTGCCATGCTGGCCGCGTTCACGCTGGTCTATCTGGAAAAATTCTTCCGCAAGATCTGCCCGCCGGTTATCTCGATGATCGTTGTACCGTTCTGCTCGCTGGTTCTGTCCGTCATCGTCGCTCATACCATCCTTGGCCCCATCGGCTGGAAGATCGGCTCCGTCATCTCTGATGTTGTCTACGCTGGCATTTCCGGCTCCTTCCGCGTCATCTTTGGTGCTATCTTCGGCTTTGTCTACGCCCCGCTCGTCATCACCGGCCTGCACCACATGTCCAACGCCATTGATATGCAGCTGATTGCCGACTTCGGCGGCACGATGCTGTGGCCGATGATCGCGCTGTCCAACATTGCGCAGGGCTCCGCCGTCCTCGGTATGATCTATCTGCAGCGCAAGAACGCGGACGCTCAGGAGGTCAACGTACCCGCCTGCATCTCCTGCTACCTCGGCGTTACCGAGCCCGCTATGTTCGGCGTCAACCTGAAATTCCACTTCCCGTTTATCTGCGGCATGATCGGCTCGGCCATCGCGGCAGCTGTCTGCGTGGCTACTTCCACCACGGCCAACGCCATCGGCGTCGGCGGCATCCCCGGCATTCTGTCCATCCAGCCTGCCTATATGCTCAGCTTTGCGCTGTGCATGGTCATTGCCATCGTTGTGCCCTTTGTGCTGACCGTCAGCGTCGGCAAAAAGAAAGGCATTGCCTGATTTTGTGAGGTGTGTACCATGAATGATTTTAAAGATAAAGTTGTCTACCAAATTTACCCGAAATCCTTCATGGACTCGAACGGTGACGGCTTCGGCGATTTGAAGGGCGTCACCGCGAAACTGGACTACCTCGCCGACCTGGGCGTTGACTATCTCTGGCTGACGCCGTTCTTCCCCTCGCCCCAGCGCGACAACGGCTATGATGTGGCCGACTACCGTGCCGTTGACCCGCGCTACGGCACGATGGAGGATCTGGAGGAGCTTATCCGCGAAGCAGACAAGCGCGGCATCGGCCTGATGCTGGACATGGTGTTCAACCACACCTCCACCGAGCATGAGTGGTTCAAAAAAGCACTGGCGGGCGACAAAAAGTACCAGGACTATTACATCTTCAAGGACGGCACGCCTGACCGTTACCCGACGAACTGGGTTTCAAAATTCGGCGGCCCCGCGTGGGAATATGTGCCGAGCCTTGGCAAATGGTATCTGCATCTTTACGACGTCATGCAAGCCGACCTGAACTGGGAGAACCCCGCCGTGCGGGAGGAAATGGCCGACATCCTGCGCTTCTGGAAGGCGAAGGGCATCAAGGGTTTCCGTTTCGACGTCATCAACGTCATTTCCAAGCCCAAATTTTACGAGGACGACTACGAGGGCGACGGCCGCCGCTTCTACACCGATGGCCGCAACGTCCACAAGTACCTGAAGGAGCTGGTCGCTGCGGGCGGCATCGACGGCATGATCACGGTGGGGGAGATGTCCTCCACCACGCTGGAAAACTGCATCGGCTACACCGCTGAGGGCAACCACGAGCTGACGATGTGCTTCAATTTCCACCACCTGAAGGTCGACTACAAGGACGGGCAAAAGTGGGAATTGAGGGAGCCTGATTACCTCGCCATGAAGAAACTGTTCCAGACCTGGCAGGAGGGGATGCAGGCCCACGGCGGCTGGAATGCGCTGTTCTGGTGCAACCACGACCAGCCCCGTGCGGTCAGCCGCTTTGGCAGCGACACGACCTACTGGAAGGAAAGCGCCGAGATGCTGGCGGTGGCCATCCACTTTATGCGCGGCACACCGTACATTTATCAGGGTGAGGAGCTGGGCATGACGAACCCGCACTTCACGAAAATCGAGCAGTACCGCGACGTCGAGAGCCGCAACTACTACAGGATCCTGCGAGAGCAGGGCAAGACCGAGGCCGAGACGCTGGACATTATCGCCCAGCGCAGCCGCGACGACAGCCGCACCCCGATGCAGTGGGACGCGAGCGAGAACGCCGGGTTTACCACCGGTACGCCGTGGATCGGCATTGCCGACAACTACAAGGCCATCAACGCCGCTGCTGAGGTGGATGACCCGGATTCCATCCGCAGCTTTTACAAGATGCTGGTGGCCCTGCGCAAGAAAATGCCGGTCATCAGTGCGGGAAAAATCGAGTTCTTGTACCCCGACAACGCGGATTTGTTAGCCTATCGCCGGTACGACGGCGAAACGGAGCTGCTGGTTCTCTGCAACCTGCGGGAGCGGGAAATTGCCAAGCCCCTGCCCGTAGGCTGGACCGATGCCGAGAAACTGCTGGGTAACTACCCCGACACCGCCGACACGCTGCGCCCCTATGAGTGCGTAGTGCTGAAAAAGTGAAGGCTGCCGTATTATCTTTTCGCTATTGGGAGTTGACCGTATCCTTTGCGATAGTAACCTCATAGTGAGCAAGACAAAAGCACTTTCCCTTATTTGCAATGCAAATATAAGGGAAAGTGCTTTTTTGTGTTGATGCCGCTGGGCAGATCGACGGCCAGCACGAATGCGCCGCTTTCCCGCTGACGATTCATCAGCGCACAGGCAGCCAGCCCGGCCGGGCGAAGGCTGCCGTGAAACCCGGTGCCATACAAAGCATCCACGACGGCGTCAAAGGGCTGTGCTGCCAGGCGTGCATATAAAATAGGAAAAGCGTCAAAAATCATCTTGGCCAGCGCTCTTTTCTGGACATGAGTGGCGCGAATGGTACATGAGGATGCGTCTGGTACCAGTAAGCTGTGGTAGCGACATCATCCTGACGTTCAAAAAGACCTCCGTGACTGGCACCAATCTGCTGCAGAGTTACCTTAAGGTCCTTCTCAAAAAGGATAGGATCAAGAAGGTGCCAGCGGTAGAAGCTGCGTTGTGGCATCTGATCATCATTGTGGTAATCATTATGAAGGAAGGTATCGTGGTTAGAGTAGTAAGGATAGCCAAGATACGGAGTACAGTACTGATTTTCAACGGTTTGGCCATTTTGCTGTGTTGCAAAGCTCCAGGCACCGCCGAAGTAATCTTCTGTTCCGGTTCCGCAAATGGTTGGATAATCCTTGTCTCCATCGATGTAGAATTTCATCTCACCTTCTCCGTACCAGTAGCGTTCGAGGCTGGTAAGCGCAAGATAAGTTCCAACATACTGGCCTTTCCCTTTGATGTTGTCGAGGACAACGTAGTCTTTTGCCTTTTCCGTTATGCGCTGACGACGCCACTGGGCATGGAAATAAGCAGCATCCTCCGGAACCGTTGTCAGGCAATAGTCGATCTGATAAAAGAAGGCCGGAATCGGCTCATCACACTGATTTTCAATGGTAATACGGGCGTTTTTACGGAACGGCATCGGGAAATAGCTGTTGAAACCACGGGTCGGATTGACAGCAATCGGGACTGAGTTTACCTGGTAGGAAACACCGAAGCCACAGCAGAAGAAATCGCCAAGCGGGCATTCAACGGATGGGAATTCTTCATCGTCCCAGTACATGCGCAGAACAAGATCCCGCAGAACATAACGGTTACATTCACTGGTACGGTCTGTAACGGTGATCCAGATGTGCTGAATCATGCCTTCTCCCTGGATCTCACCAAGTGTTACGGTCTCTCCTGCTTCTATTTTCGGGATACACGGGGAACCTTTTCTGGACGGACCAAGATTGCTGGATGCCATGCCGCCTTTTCCTTTTTCTCCGTTCCGGTTTTCCCAGTTGATGGAACGGGACTGTCCGTTTTTCAGCCGGAAAATATTCTGTAAACCACAATCAAACATCATATATTCCTCCTACTCACAAATGAGCAACTGTCTTTTATGTTGAATTGAATTCATTCAAACAATTCCGCTTAACAGGTACAGTCTCCACCCATGTTCCAGTTGATTCCTTGAAGGGGATTGCTTGCAAAGTTGTTATTATTGTACACTTTTATTTGTATAAAAGCAATGCGCTACTGCCATAAATCTTTAGCACCACACTCATGAATGCATAAGGAACAATGTACGGTATCTGTCTTACCGTTACTGCATGGTGCATGGAGTGCTGAACATGGCGCAGAGCTTCGTTTCGCTTGTGGCTCACTTGGCATCACCTCGTTTCTCCAGCGGTGCCATCAGGTCTTTGTAGCAGGGAACCAGCACACAGGGCTTTGCCCGCTTGTAGGGGCACCCTTCGCACTTGCTGGGGCCTTTGGACGGCTCAATCAGATAGTAGCAGTTCTCTTTGCCGAGAACGCAGCTCTTCTTTCGATTCTTCCAGAAGAAGCAGTGCCGGCAATCTGCCGGGCGGGAAGCATGGTAGCGGATACCGTCCATCGTGACGGTCAGAACTTTTTTCATCGGTAAACCCTCCTTTGATGGATTCGGGAAGTTCAGCCCGAAAACAAAAAAGCGCGTTCCTCTTTTCTGTTCCGAGAGAACAGCGAGTGAACGCACTATGTATGGAGAAAAGTGTTTTACACGGTTTTGGGCAGGAATGTGGAAAATAGATTTACACAAATTATCTTGTATTTGCATGGATTTACAGGAAAGCGGCTGCCATTTTTAGCAGAGAGCCGGGAAACAGAGTTCAAAAGATGCTTTAGGGGGCTTCATTAGCTGGAAGCCTGATTTTATTAGCTGGAACCGAAAATTCTGCTAATGGCATTAGCTGGCTAATTTTGGTGATAGGTTCAAAATGAAAAATGCGAAGATCGTCTTTCACATGGAAAAAATGACCTTCGCATTTTCTTAAAGGGATGTCCCAGACAGGAGTCGAACCTGCGGCCTTCCCCTTAGGAGGGGGACGCTCTATCCAACTGAGCTATTGGCGCGTATATCAAATGAAATTGTAAATAGTGAGGATTGAACAACCGCTTAGGAGGCGAACGCTCTATCCTACTGAGCTACAGAAACACAATCTTTAAATATTCTACCCTTTTTCCATGAAAAATGCAAGTCCTTTGTATTTCTGGGTAATTTTCCCAAAATGATAATTAAAGTTGCACAAAAACAATGCAGATAAATTGTATAGGATTAACGAAAATATAAAAGCTTGTCAACCACATATTTACAAGTATTATTAAATATGCTACATTTGAAACAACTTGTTGAACAACTTGATATACATGTACAGATAGAATGAAAAACATGTAGAATTTATTATTTTTAATGATCCAAAGGGAGGACAAAAAACAATGAGAAAGAACATTTTCACCAAAGCAACCATGAGACGTGCGGTAGCTTTCGGACTGGCAGGATGTATGGCAGCAGCATCTTTAACAGGATGCGGCTCTTCTAAGACAGAGAGCACTACAGCAGCAAACGCAGAGACCAAAGTCGAGGCAGAAGGCGAAAGCAAGGCAGAAGCAGCAGACGGAAGCGACATTCACGTAGGCATCATCTTTACTGAGGCTGGTTTAAGCGGCAACTCCTTCAACGACCTGGCTTTAGAGGGCGTTAAGAAGGCTGCTGATGATTACGGCATCACCTACGATGAAGTTGAGCCAAAATCCGTATCTGACGAAGAGATCATCCAGGACGAAATGGCTTCTTCCGGCGAATATGACCTGATCATCTGCGTAGGCGCTGAACAGGTAGATGCTCTGACCAACGTAGCAACTACTTATCCAGATCAGAAATTCGCTCTCTTAGACGCAAACTCCGATTTAGACAATGTAGCTTCTTATTCCTGTAAAGAGCAGGAAGGCGCATTCTTAGCAGGCGCTCTGGCTGTTTTAGCAAAGCAGGAAAAAATCGACGATAAATTAAACGACGGTAAAGTGATCGGCTTCATCGGCGGCGTAGACAACCCACTGATCAACCACTTTGCAGCAGGTTATCAGGCCGGCGCACAGTACATTGACCCGGATATGCAGGTTCTGATCGACTATGCAGGCAGCTTCAACGATCCTACCACTGCAAAGACCATTGCAAATACCTTCGTTGAAAAGGGCGCAGACGTGATCTTCCATGCTTCCGGCGCATCAGGAATGGGTATGTTCCAGGCAGCAGAAGAAAAAGGCTTTGTAGCCATCGGCGTAAACTTAAACCAGAATGAGATCGCTCCAGATTACATCATGGCAAGTATGTTAAAGAAGTTAGATTCCTGCGCATACCATGCAATTACCAGCGTTGTTGAAGGCACCTATATCGGTGAGAACCAGGTTCTTGGTTTAAGCGACGGCGGTGTTGATGTTACCACTGAAAAGAGCAATATCCAGGTTTCTGACAGCATCAAAGAGCAGTTAGATGACTTAAAGGCAAAAGTTATTTCCGGAGAGATCGAAGTACCTTACGAACTGAAGTAATAAGGAATGAGATACACATGTCACCTGACGGTGATGTTACCATGAATGAAAGTGAGCAAAACGCATAATTGCGGGAGGTTTAATTTTTATGGATGCGATCAGAATGATGGGGATCGTAAAATGTTTCGGGCCGGTGCGGGCAAATGACGGTATCGACCTGATCGTAAAGCAGCAGGAGATCCACTGTCTGCTGGGTGAAAATGGTACTGGTAAAAGTACCCTGATGAACATCCTGTTCGGCCTTTATCACCCGGATGCAGGAGAGATCTATATTAATGAAAAGAAGGCATCGGTCACAAATCCAAATGATGCTTATGCTTTAGGGATCGGCATGGTCCACCAGCACTTTATGCTGGTGAACCAGCTGACTGTTTTAGAAAATATTATTTTAGGAAAAGAGTCCGGCGGATTTTTATTAAACAGAAAAGAAAGCCGCAAAAAAGTAGAAGAACTGGTAGAGCGCTTCGGTTTCCGGCTTCCATTGGATGAAAAAGTGGAAAACCTTTCTGTAGGTATGAAGCAGCGTGTAGAGATCTTAAAAACACTGTACCGCGGCGCAGATATCATTATCCTGGACGAGCCAACAGCCGTTCTTACACCTCAGGAGGTTGAGGAACTGTTTAAGATCCTCCGCCAGTTAAAGAAAAATGGAAAAACCATTATTTTCATTACCCACAAGTTAAACGAGACCATGTCTTTATCTGACCGTATCACTGTTATACGAAAAGGAAAGGTTGTATTTAACTGCGATACCTGTGATACAAACGAAAAAGAACTGGCAACCCAGATGGTAGGCCGTCAGGTTGAGTCTATTGTTACCAAGGCAGAAGATCCTCATGGTCCGGTAGTCCTGGAACTTAAAAATGTGCGTCTGCACAAGCGCGCCCAGGAGACTGTCAGCATCCAGGTACATGCAGGAGAGATCTTCGGTATTGCCGGTGTAGATGGAAACGGCCAGCAGGAACTGGAAGAAATGATCGTTGGAAACAGAAAGACAGAAGAAGGAACTATTTCCATGAACGGAAAAGAAGTCCAGAATCTGTCTGTAAAAGAGCGTAAGGCAATGGGACTGGGCTATATCCCATCTGACCGTCACAAAGACGCTATGGTTCCTGATTTTTCTATTACAGAAAACTTCCTGTTAGGTTATCAGGAAGATCCCAAATACTGCAAAAAAGGCTTTATCGATTACAAGGCACTGGAAGAGGATGCCAAAGTCCAGGTAGAGCAGTTTGAAATCAAGATCGCAGGCGTAAGCCAGCACATTGGACAGCTTTCCGGCGGAAATCAGCAGAAGGTCATTTTAGGCCGTGAGACAAGCCATGATCCGTCCTTTATGCTGGTTGCACAGCCGGTACGTGGTCTGGATATCGGTGCTATTGAGCGTGTCCACAAAACACTGCTTCAGCTGAAAAAGGAAGGAAAAGCCATTCTTCTTATCTCTGCGGAGCTGTCTGAAGTCATGAACTTAGGCGACCGTATCGCTGTTCTCTATGAAGGAGAAATGAGCGCACAGTTTAAGGCCGGACAGTACACCACAGAAGAGATCGGTTTATTTATGGCAGGAAAAAAACAGGAGGATGTGGCAAATGAAATGGATCAGCAGTAAACAGGCTGCAGAACTGGGAAAATCCCTTGCAGCAATCGTTTTGGCTCTTGTGATCGGAGCCTTGTTTATCCTTGTGGCTGGAGAGTCACCGGCAACTGCCTATTCTTCCCTGTTGAAAGGTGCTCTTGGAACACCTCAGGCAGTAGCCAATACAGTAAGTAAAAGTATCCCGTTAGCGTTTACCGGACTGGCAGTAGCCTTAGGTTCTCGCTGCGGTATGTTAAATATCGGTGCAGAAGGCCAGCTTCATGCAGGTGCCATGGCAACTACACTGACCGGTCTGACACTGAGTTTCCTTCCGGCGCCGATTCTTTTGGTTGTAAGTATCGCAGCCGGTATTGCAGCCGGAATGTTAGTAGGAAGTGTGCCGGGTATCTTTAAGGCAAAATTCCAGACAAACGAAGTCATTGTAGCCATCATGTTAAATTATGTCTGTACTTTATTTACATCATGGCTGGTAAACGGACCGTTTAAGGTACCGGGTTCTACTGCACAGACAGAAATGCTTCCGGAGAACATCTGGTTTGCAAGACTGCTTCCAAAGACCCAACTGACCTGGGCGCTGTTCTTACTGTTAGCAACAGCCGTACTTATGTACATTTTCCTCTGGAAAACATCCGTAGGATACCAGTTAAGAGCCGTAGGTGCCAATGCATCTGCAGCGAAAACAGCGGGTATTTCTGTAAATTTCTATCTGATCATGGCTATGACCTTAAGCGGCGGTATCGCTGCCTTAGCCGGTGTTACAGAGATCTTCGGAAAATATCATCGTTTTATTGAAGGATTTTCTCCTTCCTTTGGTTTCACCGGTATTGCGGTTGCCATTCTTGGAAAGAACCACCCGGCAGGTGTTCTTTTAACGTCTTTACTTTTTGGTGTCCTGGAAATGGGTTCCCTGCGTATGAGCCGTGAAACCGCTGTTTCCACTAACATGGTAACGGTGATCCAGAGTCTGGTCATCTTGTTTGTAGCTGCTCCTGAGCTGATCCGCTGGAGCAGAAAGAGGAGGGGTTAACATGGGAATGATCAATAATTTTCTTGCCCTTACATTGCAGTTATCTGTTCCCATTATTTTAGGTGCTTTATGCGGCACCATTGCAGAGCGCGGCGGCGTAGTTATGCTGGGCGTTGAAGGCATGATGCTCATCGGTTCCTTTGCCGGTGCCGTTGGTTCTTATTTTACTGGTTCTGCACTGGCAGGAGCTGTGATTTCCGTTGTTTTAGGTGCAGTAATGGGCTGGATCTATGGCCTGTTCTGTCTGAAATGGAAAGCCCAGCAGTCTGTAGTTGGTGTCGGTGTAAACCTGTTTGCAAGCGGCATTACAGCCGTTATGTTAAAGGCAATCTGGAATACAGAGGGAATGAGCGGTTCTGTACCGTCTATCTCTAACATTACTGTTCCGGGATTGTGTAAAGTGCCTGTTTTAGGAGCATTTTTCTCTGAACAGTCTCCTTATCTGTACCTGACACTGCTTATTACTTTGGGCGTGTGGGTGGTATTTTACAAGACAAAATATGGTCTGCGTTACCGTGCCATCGGCGATCAGCCATTTGCAGTGCAGACAGCCGGTGTGGACGTAAACCGTTACCGTTATGTGGCAATGATGACAGCAGGCGCCATTGCAGGACTGGGCGGTTCCTATCTGTCCATTTCCCAGAATAACCTGTTCGTTATCGACATGGTTGCAGGCCGCGGTTTCATGGGTCTTGCGGCAAATATTTTCGGCGGCTGGCAGCCACTTGGCTCCTTAGGCGCAGGAATGGTATTCGCGGTAGCACAGGCAGCCAGGTTCTATCTTACCGGTCAGGCGATCCCGTCCCAGTTCGTACAGATGCTGCCATATGTGGTAACATTAGTGGTCCTGGTAGTAGTTGGAAAGCGTGTGAAGGGACCGGAAGTACTTGGCAAACTGGTGGATTAGTTCTATACTTAGTTATAATTGCAGATATGAACATGAATTAGACATAAAGGAGCTAAACCGCCAGTGAAAGAGAACGTTATTAAAGAAAAAAATGTAAAGATCCCCCTGTATGTAACTGTTTATGAGACCATCAGCGAATGGTTAAAAGAGGGAAAATATAAGCCGGGAGATAAGCTTCCAGGCGAAAATATACTGGCAGAACAGTTAAATGTCAGCAGGGGAACACTGCGTCAGGCTATGCTCCTTCTTCAGGAAGACGGGTTTATCGTCAATCAGCAGGGAAGAGGAAATATTGTACTTTCCGCCCAGCGTCCGGCAAAAGCAGGGCTGGAAAAGATCGAAAATCCGCTGGTGGATTTCTGCCTGCAGCCAGTAGATAAGGTAGAGACCACCGTAGGCTTCCAGCCGGCCACACAGAAGCACCAGGAGGTATTGAAGCTTCGGGCTTCCAGCATTGTGGCTGTGATCAATATTACATACTACAGCGGTGATACAGTCGTTGGTTTTGCCATGGTATATATGCCATATGAGGTATTAGACAAGAGCAGTGTAGATTTAGAGGATCCGGATACAGTATACCAGTTTTATTCCAAACTGCTGACTTCCGGCGGCCTTTACAGCGATACAAAGCTGCGTCTGGGAAATGCCAGAGAGCGTCTGGCAGGTATTTTAAATATCCCGGAAGGAGAGCCATTTTTAATTCTGGAAGAAGAGCTTTATTCCGAATATGATACCCCGGTCCTTTCCCAGAAACTGTTCTTTACCCCGGACCAGCATGAACTGCATATTAACCGCAGAAATGACCGAAACATTCAAAAACATTAATCATCGTTGGGGAATTTGACCAGAAAATAAAACTGCCCCAACGGATAGGTATGAGCCCAAAGATAAGGGACATATACATAAAAACAGATTGGAGCAGTAAAAAATGAAGACATTTCATATAGAGGCAGAAGAGGGCCAGATCGCAAAGACCGTTCTTATGCCAGGAGATCCTATGCGCGCAAAATACATTGCAGAACACTATCTGACCGATGTGATCTGCTACAGCCAGGTGCGTGGGATGAACGGATATACCGGTTATTACAATGGAAAGAAAGTTTCAGTACAGGGAAGCGGAATGGGTATCCCGTCTATGGGCATCTATTCCTACGAACTGTTTAATACCTTTGGCGTGGATCAGATCATCCGCGTGGGCACCTGCGGGGCTGTAAACCGTGACGTGGAAGTAGGAAGCCTGATCTTGGCTATGGGATGCTGCAGCAATTCCAATTTTGCTTCCCAGTATCATCTGCCGGGAATATTTGCACCTCTGGCTGATTACGGTCTGTTAGAGTCAGCGGTCAACCAGGCAAGAATCCTGGAAGCGCCTTTCTATGTGGGAAATGTATACAGTTCCGATGTATTTTATGAGGATCTGGCAGGCGAAAAGGGCCAGTGGGAGAAAATGGGCGTTCTGGCACAGGAAATGGAGACTATGTCCTTATACTGTACCGCAGCCAGAGCAGGAAAGAAAGCGCTCACCATGCTGACTGTAGGAAGCAGCATCCACAGCAGCAAAGCCCTTACAAATGAGGAAAGAGAGAAAAATCTGGACACCATGATCCGGTGTGCATTGGAGGTAGCTTAATGAAAGTCGTTTTTGATATGGATACAGGCGTAGATGACTCCCTTGCGCTTATCTACGCATTAAACAGACCCGCTTATGAGATACAGGGCATTGGCTGTGTTTACGGAAATGTGGATATTGGCTCTCTCTGGAAGGCTATTCCGATGTTTCCAATAAAAAATCCGTACAAGTTGTAGTGCCACGCTCTCAAATTTTTTCAGTCGAATTTCTCAAAAAAACTCTGAAAGCTGTTGCCAACGGAGAAGAGTTGTGAAAGCTTCAATTATTGACTCAAAAGTCCTCAATGCG
>ENA-ORSJ01002196-ORSJ01002196.1-human-gut-metagenome-genome-assembly--contig:-NODE-2196-length-13568-cov-2.978021_pt1 | contig 13568 bp, 12 predicted proteins | sample MGYA00242191_ERZ509158 | MGnify/ENA primary metagenome ERZ509158 (study PRJEB26280, sample SAMEA2338623) | human gut metagenome | biome: human gut; feature: human-associated habitat; material: faeces... | reverse complement strand
CAAGCAGCGGAAACAAGAGTGGTCGTTGTTTCTGAATGAAAGAAATCGCATTACCTACAACGGACTTTGCAGAAAATGCAGGAATGACTGTAAGCAGAGTTTCCGCTGTGTTGTGGTGCATCCCAAACAGCAAAAAAGCCGCTTGAAAGAATTATCAAAGATGTATGTAGGCACGAGGTTTTAGGAGATTTCCGTACTGGAAAATCGTAAAGCTATATTAATATTTACGAAATCGTTTTGACAAACTGTTCTCCGATGGTGGCTGGCCGCGATGCCGCGACCTTCGGCGAGGCGAAAAACAGCTGGCTGACCGGCACGGCCGCATGGACCTTTGTGGATGTGAGCCAGTTCATCCTTGGCATCCAGCCCACACTGGCCGAGTTGAAGATCGACCCTGGCATCCCCCACACGATGGACGGCTTTACCCTGCGCCGTGTCTGGCGCGGGGCAACCTATGAAATCGTTGTGGAGAACCCTGACCATCTGGAAAAGGGCGTCAAAACCATGACCGTGGACGGCAAGCCCGTAAGCGGCAACATCCTCTCCCCTGTTCCCGCCGGCTCAACCGTAGAGGTCAAGATCGTCATGGGCTGACCGCCCGCCTTTTACCGCAAAGCAGCAGCCCGCAGTAGGCTGCTGCTTTTTCTGTACGGTCTTTATACACCGGCGTGCTGCTTCACGAATCAGAAAACTCCCCTATCCTGCTGCGCGCGCAGCAGAATAAGGGAGTATTTTTTGTGTGCAGCCTGTCAGGTATGGTTATCCCGCGAGCATTTCTCTGCATCGATCGCAAGCACGACCATCAGCGCGCAGAGGGCATCTCTTGGGTCGGCAACCTCAATGGTGTATGTATCGGTCCAATTCCAAAGCTCCTTGGCGATATGCGCCACGGTATGCCCACTGGGGGCAAGGATGTCATAGTCCCATTCCCAAAAGCTGCCCTCAACGCGCCAGCCATTGCAGTCGATATGGTAGCTGGGCCGGAAAAGCGTCAGTTCTCGGCTCAGGCACCCCACATAATCATCCTCACCTGTGTAAAGCTCAAATTTGGGCAGCCATGTAAATATCTTTTCTTTGACGCAGCCAACCGGGCAGCCCGCCGCATCAAAGATTCTCAGGCAATGCCCCCAGGAAAGCTGACCCTTGACCACAAACAGGGTATTCCCATATTCATCGTAAATATCATAGCTGTCGAACCAGGAGAACATCCGTTGCTTGAAAAGCATCTTCATTGCATTTCTTCCCTTCACTTGCCTGCGCAGTATCTGTTACCGGCATCGTATTTGCTTGCCTTATGCTTATTATAGTTTATCGCACCACCAAATCACAAGGGAAAATCCGGAAAATTAGTCCTGTTATTTTGCTTTCAGCGGAAGAATACTGGAATCCATTCTCTCTGCAGGGCAAGGATATGCTGCTCGTGTTTTCCCACCATTTGTACGCTTTGATTTGTATCCTTATGTGCCGCTTAAAATCCGTTCCAGCGCATCGCAAAACCGGATATCCTGCTCTTTTGTGCGTTTTGCAGCCCCCTTTGGGTGCTTGCCGGCGCGTAGGAGCTTTTTGTTTTCATACCGCTGCAGCATCAGTGCATCTATAGTATCCGCCGTATATTCCAAACCGTTCTGGTTCAGCACCCGCGCGCACCTTGCCAGACACATACTTGCCAGACCGTAATCCTGCGTCACGACCAAGTCCCCGGGCTTCACCCGGTTGACGAGTGCAAAATCCACACTGTCAGCGCCTTTGTCAAATACCAGCGTCTGTGCTCCTTCCCTCTCAATACGGTGGGATGTATCGCACAGAATCACAACCGGCACACCGCTTTTCCCTGCGATCCGCAGGGTCAGATCGACCACCGGGCAGCCGTCTGCATCGATCAAAATCGTCATATGTTGTCCCTCCATTGCACCGTGTTTTGGTTTGGATAATTGTACCATGTTCCCGCTGCGCTTTTCAACACACAGGGGGCTCTTGTTTTCGGCGCACCCTCGGGCAGCAGCTCTACGGCAGCACCTTCCGCACCCTCTGGGTAAACTACACAGATTTTTCCCCCGAATCTGCCGATCTGCCAAGGCAGTGTATGCCGCCGGAAAAGCCCGTCCTCAGCATCCAGATGCTGGAGGACCGCTACGCGCTGGAAAATCATCTGCTGGACGCCGTCCACCACGGTGATGCTGAGCTTGCGATGCAGGCGCTGCAGAGCTTTTGCGGCGAACCTGCTCCGGTATCATCATTACACGATCACGCAGGCCGCACAGGAGGTAGGTATCCCGGATGTCCCCTACTTTACCCGCCTGTTCAAACGCACCATGGGAGAGACACCGTCCCAGTACACCCGGAAGAAAGCCATTGAGTCATAAGAGATGAACCGGCTAAAAAGAAGAAGTTTGCAGCATAGCTCATCCAGCCTCCTTGCAATGTACTGCAGCATAGTATTATAATTTGTATAGAATCGGTAAGCTACGTTGTTGCACTGGCAAGGGGGTGTTTTATGATTTTACAAACAGGCTTCCGCACCGATATACCCGGCTTTTACAGCGCGTGGTTTTCGAATCGTCTGCGGGCAGGGTTTGTGCTGGTGCGCAACCCTTATGATCCACAATCTGTTACGCGGTATGCCATCAACCCGGATGTGGTGGACCTGATCGGCTTTTGCACCAAAAATCCTGCCCCGATGCTTCCCCGCATGGAGCTGCTTCGTCCTTATGGGCAGTACTGGTTTGTCACGATCACCCCCTACGGGCCGGAGATAGAGCCGCATGTACCGCCGAAGACGCAGGTTCTGCAGGACTTTATCGCGCTGTCAAAAATTGTCGGCCCTGACTGTATCGCATGGCGGTATGACCCCATTTTCCTTTCCGATACCTACACCGCTGCACGGCATATCGCCGAATTTGAGCAGATGGCAGCTGTGCTTTCCGGCTATACAAAGACCTGTGTAATCAGCTTTATCGACCTTTACGAGAAGGTACGGCGGAATTTTCCACAGGTAAAAAGCGTCCCGCACACGGAGCGCAAAACGCTGGGAAAGGCTTTTATTGAGATCGGCAGAAAATACGGTATGACGATACGCCCCTGCGCCGAGGGCATCGCGCTTGCCCGCTATGGTGCCGATTGCAGCGGCTGCATGACGCAAAAAACCTTTGAGGCCGCGCTGCACCGCCCCCTGCGGCTGCCCACGCAAAAGCCTGCCCGCAGGGAGTGTGCCTGCTGCCTTACGGCGGACATCGGCGCCTACAACACCTGCGGTCACGGCTGCCTTTACTGCTACGCCAACGCCGGCCGTGTGGCTGTAGCGCGGAATATGCGTATGCACGATCCTGCCTCGCCCTTTTTGGTCGGCCACAGCCAACCGGGCGATGTAATCCACGAGGCAAAGCAGGAAAGCTGGCTGGTCGATCAGATCAGTATGGCAGAGCTCCTCTAGCAGCAGGCAGCGGCTGTCGGCCGCTTTCACCGTTACAACAGCAAAAAGCTTGCAAGAAAAGGCAAAAATGCCTGTACTTGCAAGCTTTTTGTTGTTTTCGATTGCGCAAATACGGGGCCGGCGATTCCTGTTGCTGTATGACTAAAATGAACTGCAATACAACTGCACAAAGCAAAAAGGCTGCGCTTCCTGCGCAGCCTCTCAGCAACCTTCCTTATTCGGCGTATTCTTTGACGGCCCCTGCCTTCTGCAGAGCCGCCATCACAGCGGGGATCAGAACCAACTGCACGATAATGCCCGGCACGGCATTGAGCAGTGCGCCCGCCAAGAACGCCTGAGCGGTAAACGCCTTGCCGCCCAAACCCAGCAGCACGACCTCAGCCACGCCCCAGACAAGCCGCCCTGCTACCATGGCAGTAAGCAGCGCCGCATACACGCCTGCTAAGCCCTTTTGGGCCAAGCGGCAGTATACCAGCCCGATAACCAGGCCGTAGGTGAGCAGCTCAAACGCCATCGCAATCGCCACCGGGTACATCGGGGGCATCCCGAACAGGACCGACCGTAGCAGCGGCGCAACAAAGCCCACCGCTGCACCGTACTGCCAGCCGCAGACAAGGCCGCACAAAAGCACCGGAATGTGCATTGGGAGCAGCATGCTGCCGATTTGCGGAATCTGGCCCGTCAGCATGGGCAGCACAAGGCACAGCGCCAAAAACAGCGCTGCATAAGCCAATTTTTTGGTATTCTGGTTTTTCACAACATATCACCCTTATCAAAAAGTTTGAACCGCGCACCCTTCTGGGCACTGCCTTCCTGGCTTTTTCATAAGGGCATTACTGCATCATCTCAAATCCGCCATAGCGGGAATCACGCAGTCATGCCATAGGTCCGCTTACTATATTACACAAAAATCTCCGCCGTGTCCAGTACAAAATCGCAGCGCGCGGCTGGATCATGGGCAGCAAAATAGCCTTCCTCCAACGGGATCCACCGCTGCACAAAATTTGCGTAGCGTATGCCCTCTCTCGCCTGCAGGCGTGCCTCCTGCACATCAGGCGGGCAGGTAACAAACACGCGCACCGAAAATTCGGTCTGCAGCGCCGGATGCAGGCTATAGCTGCCCTCCAGAATCGTCAGCGGTGCGGCAGCAAACGGCTTAGACGGCAGGAAGGCCCCCGCCGCGCAGCTGTATGCCGTATAGTGCGCCGTTTCTCCGCGCAAAAGCGGCTGCAGAACCTCATTTCGCAGCCGGGTGAAATCCATATTCGCGCCGGGCTGCTGCTGCCAGTTCGCGCAGCGCGCGGCAAGCGGCAGATAGAAATCATCGGTATGCACCACCCGGCAGCCCAACTGCCCCGCCAGAAACTGTGCCAGTGTAGACTTTCCGCTACCGCAGCGCCCGTCAATAGCCAGCAGCGCAGGGCCGTTCTCTGCGGCCAACTGTGCAGCCTGCAGGATCGGGACGGCGGCTGTTGCCAGCGGCGTCATGCGTCCAGCGCACGCAGCGTAAGAGCTACGGCATTTTGCAGATACTCGTCAAGGCGGCAGTCCTGCGTGCCCGCCACAAAGATCCCGCAGCCGGACGCCGGGATCAGCACCTTGACTGCCTCACTGCCGGAAATTGCCACCGACATTTTGGGCGAAACCTCGCCCATGATGCCGTTGGCCATCAAGATACCGATGGGCCCCAGAATAACATCGGCTCTGGCGGCGTTATATACCACCGCATTTTCCCCGGTGGCGCCGCGCACCGCGCCCGCCTTCAGCATGGCGCTGGTTGCCAGCACATTCGTGCCCACCGCCAGCAGCTCGCAATCTGCGGGCAGCTTAGGCAGCAGCAGCTTTGCAAGCTGTGCGCCCATGCCGCCGCCCTGCCCATCAATGATCAAAATTCGTTTCATACCCTACATCCTCTGTCGCTATATGCCCTGCCGCCACAGCGGCTTACTTATGCCTATTATTTTACACCCCCGGAGTATTGCATCGCAAGTAGTAAAACGAAAAGGGCTGCTGTACTTCATCGCACAACAGCCCTCTTTTGCACACTGCGCAAATCAGCAGCAGCTGCACCGGAGGTATCTACATCGGTGCTGTAGCTTTCCACGGTAACTGTTACATCCCTGCTGCCCTGCACATAGACTGTGCCTTGATCTTCATCGTCCGGCGGGGTCTGACCGTTTTCCCCCGGGCCGCCCATTTCGTCACGGACAAATGTGGTAGAATCTGATAACGGTATGCTCACTTAACCATCTGCCTCTGTCTCTACCGTGATGGATGCGGCTGACACTTCGGTGACCGTACCTGCATAGGTTGTCCCCGCCTGAGCTGTCGTATTTTCACATTTGTTTCTTAGGCTGTCGTTACTGTATCGCTCTGACCCATGTTGCAGCCGGTCATCCAAAGTGCCATGACCGCAGCAAGGGTCCCGCATATAAATTTTTTCATCAAAATCATTTCCCGGTTATTTCTTGTCATCTCTGAGAACACCGGTATCATACTACACGAAGCTTAAATCACTCTTAAACTTTGACTACGGATTATTGGCAGTATACTTCTGCGGTTTGCACCGGATACTTTTTAAAATCAACTCACCTTATGGCAAGGCAAAATTCGGCAGCTTTCTTTTCAGGCGTGCTTTGCGCCTCTCCATCTTACTTATTTTCCGTCAATTCCTGTTGCTATAACTGTAATTTTGCATTTCATTTTTTGTGTTCGTTAAGCAGCGCCTTGCTTGCCAAGGCGATTGCTCTCGCTGCTATAGTATGTCGAAACTCCCTCAATTGCTGTACACTTTTTATAGCAGGCGCAAGCCCAATCCTTCTGCCACTCCCCTCCCCCGCCTTCTTGAGATAGCCTTTAGCCTTTGAATGACGTTTACTTTGCGTTATTTTCTTTCCTTCTGCACTTACCACATACCCTACGGGACGGTAATCTAGCTTTCTCCCCATTGTAAAGTCCGTTCTCAAATTCTGCTTAGTCCGTGCAGTAAAGGTTTCCTCTCTTACTTAAAAGAGAGGTTTCTACACTTTAACAAGCGGAAAATTTGAGTTCTCTGCGCAGCTTTTAAAGTTCTATATGTATATTACCATGCATTTTATCCTAATTGTATATAAATTATATCCAATTTTCCCCTTCTTCCCCTTCCTTTTATGAACCTTATGTAAGTAAGGTAGGACCACAAACCCAGTATTCATTATTTCATCAGTTGTCAGAGGAACCCTATTATACGGTATTTACACTGCTTCGATTTGCAGCCTTATTTTCTACTTCATGATTACGCGGATTGCTGCCGAATAAGCAGCGGAAACCACATAAAAGAGATTTCTTCACCTTGAAATCCGGAAATCCAGAGCAAAGAGAGATTTCTACATCGCATTACCGTAAAAAATATTTACCTTATACTATGCTATACTTTGCACCACTATGGATCTTCTCTGGATTGCTTTTACTTTACGATTTGTATATAGCAATGTAACATATCCTTTCTGTATTTTGTCTGCAACGCCTTTTCCTCCTTCTAGTATCCTTCCCTCCCAGCTATTTTGGGGGTTCTAGTGCTTTTTTGTCCCCATATCTATATGTTGTGGTTTTACACCCCTTTTATTACTACCCTGCTTTGTCAGTGCCTTTCTATACATGGTTGCGCTTTCTCCTCTTTTCTTCCGCCCCTTTGATGTAGAAACCTCTCTTTAGTGCAGGCAGTTCCTTCTTCGGAGCCTGATTATATATCGATTTATCGATAATTATTTACATTTAGAAATCTTACGCTGTTTATGTGTAGTAACCTCTTGGTTGCCTTCTATTAGGCTCCCTGCTTCTGCATGTATAGGCTTGCTTTGCGCAAGAAAAAGTATGTCAGTTGATTCGCAACACCAATATATAGTGTTTTTGCAGCAATTCCTAAAAAGAGGTTTCTACACCGTAAAAAATGGAGCACCTCCAACCTCAGATACCACCCGCAGCAGCAAAAGGAGGTTTCTACACTCGCAGAAGGGAAAATTTTTGTTTCACTCTCCCCCCTGTATCTATGCATACTATTCTAATTCAAGCGTCTACATTTTCCACTGTTTGAGTAAAGAGAGGTTTCTACATCGGAAAAATCGGAGAATTTCAACGCAATGTGCCCTTTCCCCGCCCCTTTACCCAATCAGAGTGCTGGGTTGTACCATGATAAACAAAAGAGAGGTTTCTACACCGGAAAAACCAGCTATCGTAATCTCTACCTATGTTTGCACGGCAAAGCATTCCCACTATTGCAAAAGAGTGATTTCCACACTGCCCAATTTGTAACTGCAACAGACAGTTTGCAGAAATAGCTTTGAAAACAGAGATTCTTCCACGGCAAAAAAGAGGTTTCCACATGCTTACTTTGGCTGGTTTGGCTGTAGCAATCTCTTTCTACAGCCTTTTAAACCTCTTGCATCCGGTGTAGAAACCTCTTTCGCCAAGTGTTTTTTTCTCTTAGCTGGCATGTGGAAACCTCTCTTTCTACATATTATAATAAATAAGTAAAAAGTAAGGTATAAGATAAATAATTGTAAAAGGGAAAAAAGCGAAATCTTGTAAAATAAAAAAGCTCCAAACATTTTTCGTTGACAGTTAGCAAATAGTATAGTAATATTATCAGTATAATGATATTTGTGTACCTATTTGAATTGTAACATCTAACGAAAGGAATATATAGCTGTATATCGAGATTATTTTAGGTCTTGTACAGCTATAAATAATGGATATGAACAAAACAAATTCGTCCATTGATGAAAACGAGGAAGCTTTAGTCGGAGAGGTCCTTTCTGATGATGAGGTCCGCGAGAAAAAGCAAGCAATCGCGAAATGGCAGCACTCCCCTGTCGGCTTTGGCTCTTACATTACCAAAAGTAATGATTTGATCCAGCGGACAAAATACTCTCTGCCCCGCAATGAGCAAAAGGTTCTCTTTATGCTCATGTCTAAAATCGACCAGAAAAATGATAAGGATGCATCCAAGTATTATTCGATTACCTTCAACGATTTTGCCAAGCTAACAGGCGTGCGCACGGTTGACACTACCTATGCTCTGAATCTGAAGGAAACTATCGAGAATTTGGAAAACCGTACCTTCTGGGTCAAGAAAGAACCCGGCAGTAAGGTGTATCGCTCCATTTCATGGCTGCAAAAAGGTTCTGAGGTCGATTTCGACAAGAAAGAGATCCGACTGCGCTTTAACCAAGATATCTGGAAGGATATTGCGCAGCTTACCAGCAACTATACCTCTTACAGCATCGAATATCTGCTGATGATGAAAAGCACCTACTCGATGCGCGTTTATGAAATCATACTTTCCTATGACAACGGCAACAGAGATTATGGCTATACGAACGGCCTTGTATTCCAGCCTGTAAATGATGAAATCCTGAATAAGTTCTCCTCCAAGCGCGATGAGCTGACAGGTTATAAGTATAAAAAATTCAATATTGATGAGTTTAAGGGTCTGCTTTCTGCACCCACAGAGGCAGAGAGAGAGTCCACAAAGAGCAAAAAGAAAAAGGATACGGCATCTGCAGACAAGAAAAAGTTCGACCGGGAAAAACCGCTGTCTGAAAAGTACAAGACTTTTACAGAGTTTGAAAAGAATGTTTTAAAGACAGTTAAGACAGAGATCAATGAGATGACGGATCTTTGGTTTGACTATGCCCCGGCACGCAAGCGCGGTGTTCGCAAATATGAATACCTGTATATTTTCATCAAATATAAGACCAAAGCGGAAATGAAGAATGTCCGTGCCTATCACGATAGAAATACGCATGATGATGAAATTGTAAGGGATACCAGAAAGAAGAAAACCCAGAGTGCGGAAAACGCTGCGCAGCATATTACAGAGCCGTTTGGCACAGATATTCTGGAAATGAAGTACAGAAAAGCAACTACAGAGATCAGAAACAAGGCTGACTATCTTTCGTATGAGGATAAGCTGACGGACAACGAGAAAAATATCTGCAATGATATTTTCACATATACGGCTAAAATCCTGACAAATGTCAACAAGCGGGATCAGGCGGAGGAAACACTGGATTGCTTAAACCGTATCATTCATGACAATGCCGGGCTGAAAACATGGGCCTTGGGACTGTGTGTAAAGTTTACGGAGTTGTTTGAAAAAACAACCGAAAGGAAGTCTGCACAGTATTATCGCACGATTGTTTATAACGATACGATTGAAAACAGCGCTTTGATTATTGCGGCTGGCAAGCAGAAGCTCGCAACTTTGGATCCATCTGGCGTGTTTAAGTTTGATATGTCTGTCTTTGAGGATGTCTAAGTATTGTTTGGCAGGGGCCTGCAATTTGCAGGCCCCTGCTTTTTTGTGGTAAAGGGTAAAGTGATTTTATTTGATAAATACATGCAAGATGAGGACAGCAACAAGAATTGAACGCCCAGCCATGAAGGGAGAATGGGATAATAAAATACTTATTACTTTTGCGCCCCGAGGCTACTTTGCTAAACACTGCAAACAAATGTTTTAAATCATAGCAACAAGAATTGAAGGGCATATTGATTCCGTACTGCACTGTGAAGCGGGCGAAAATACAAAGAAATCGTCGGTATGAATGTGTACACATCAAAGTACAGCAACAAGAATTGATCGACCTGAAAAAAAGCTGCTGCAGAGTAATAATAAAGAAAAGAGAATTGACTTTACTTATATCTATGTTATAATTGAAATTACAATGAGCAGCAGAAAGTAACTGCAACTATTTCTATTGTGAGGGATAGGTTTCAACATATTCGGCCGTTGAAGTATGATAGAATCGAACAACAAGAAACAGCTACACCCTGTAGCAGCAAAAAGACAGAAAGAACCAATCACAAGACAGCGACGGAACGATAAACCATAGCAACAAGAATTGACAGACACATCCACAGATAACAGTCTTTACAGAAATGAGGAATTGCTCAATGTCTGCAAAAATTATTACAATTGCCATTGAAAAGGGCGGTACGGGTAAAACCGTAACGGCCTCCAATCTTGCCTACCTGATGGGCGATGAAGGGAAAAAGGTTCTTTGCGTGGATACCGATCCGCAGGGAAATCTCACCAAAGCACTCAGCGGCGGCTTGAGCATTACAAGTGATGAATTCTACGGCAAGGCGCTCTATAATCTTTTCGACGGGTTCCTGTATCACAGCAAGACGCGAGACTTTATTGTAGAAACGCAGTATGAAAATGTAGATATGATCCCATGCGATGCGCAGACGCCGCGGATCAACAAGCGCATTGAGCTGCTGATTGGTGATGCAGAGCGCCTGAAGGACGGAGATCCGAGGAAGGTTTCCGGTATGGGAGATTTCCTGTACTATTTCCTTAATCAAGTGCGCGATGAGTACGATTACATTCTAATTGACACACAGCCTACGCGCGATAGCCTGCTGCTTTCCAATGCAATCTATGCAGCGGATTATATTCTGATTCCGGCCGGCTGCGAGGATAACTCCGAAGAATCGGCGTTCCGACTTTATTATGAATGCAATAAGATGAAGCAAAGCTCCACTTCACACCTGATGGGTGCCGGTGTATTACTGGTGAATGTGGACAGGAGTGCAGCAACAGATAAGAAAATTCAGGAGCATTTTAAGGAAGAACTCGGCACATCGCTGTTCAGCGTTGCAATCCCCGCCAGCAAGACGGTGAAAACATCCATTTCCCGCTTTTTGCCTGTGTGCTACATGGCAAAAACACAGCCTGTGGCAAAAGCCTATGTGAAAGCCTACGAAGAGTTGAAAAAGCGTCTGGAGGTGAAATGATATGGGAATGAAGAGCCCCGCCAAAAAGAAGGAAATCGTAAAGCGTTCCCGTCCGACGGATGCTGAGCTTGGCAAAATCGATTCCAATAATGGCGATGCAGGGAAGATTATCAGTGATCTGACCGCAGGTCATAAAAGCATAGAATACGAATCACGGGATATTGCACTGTACGATATTCGCGTAAACGCGGACAACGAAATCTTCCGGCAGGCTGACACCCAAGAGGAGATTGTGCAGCTGGCGGAGGATATTCAGCGCAACGGCCTGATGCATAATTTGGTGGTATTTCCGCAGGAAGAAAATGGGAAAACGGTGTATGTCCTTCTCTCCGGTGAGCGCCGCTACCGTGCGATGGAGTACCTCGAAAAGAGAGGCGACGCCACCTGGAACACCATCAAAAACTGCAATGTGATCACAACAAGCCTTTCGGAAAATGAAAAAAAGGTGCTTTTATACAGCGCGAACCTGCAGGTTCGCGGCGGCTTTGCAGATGAACAGATTCGCCGCAAGGCTGTTGCGGAATTTGTGGTATGTCTGCAGAGCGAACCGTTCAATATGACGGAAAAAGACGCTAAGAAGGCAATTAAGGAGGTAAGTGCAACCACCGCCAAGCAGATCGACCGTGATTTCCGCATTGAGGAAAAGCTGGATAAAGAGCTGCTTCGTCTTTTGGACAATAAGTTCCTGACCCGTATGGAGTGTGAAAGCTACATCACGCTGGAGCCCGAGGTGCAGCATAAAATTGCGCAGTGCTGTCTGTTGCTGAGCACGGTAGATGTGAGCAACTGCGACACCGATGCACAGGAGCGTCTGCTGCAGGAGCGCAACAGCATACATTATGATTTTATGCGGGCCATTGACAGCGCCAGAAAAACCAACGAGCCGGATGAGCGGGACGAGCGCTTGGAGACTGCGTTTGCGGAATGTGACAGTGCAATCCATCTGCTGCAGAGCACGGTAGGGGAGTACCATGCCGCCGTCAGCCAGCATGATACGAGGAAGGCCGAAGAGATCGCAAAGGATGTGGCCAAGGATCAGGAGGCAAAGCGCGTCGAGAAGAAGGAGCAAAAGAGCGAGTCTGAAAGCGCGACCTTTGTGGAAAAGACGCTCCAGCCTGTTGCCAATAAGATCTTTAAGAAGATGAGTTCAACCAGCTACAAGCGCGGCGTCAGAAAGATGTCTCAGGAGCGCCGTGACAATGATGTTGCGATTCTGAATGAGCTGATCGAGCAGGCGCAAAGTCTCAGGGATCTGATCGAAGCCGCAAAGTAAGGCAGGGTAGGGGAGACGCTGTCCCGTAACCAAAGGGTGATGCGAATGAAAGAAGAAAAAGTCAAGGTCAACCTTCGGGTAGGGCTCCTGATTCGGGAGACGCTTGTGGATGAGGCTGCTGTGGAGGATATCCGCGTAGGCACCTTGGCCAATCGGCTGCTCCAGTCCGAGTTGGATAAGGTTATGGCGGTCGGTGTTGACAACTGCCTGATCATGAACAGCAGGGAATATCTGGCCAGCAAAGCAGAAATCGAGCAGAACAAGGAGGCCTATTATCTGTTTCCGGAAACAAAGGTTGTCAGCCGGTTTATTGCAACACAGTTGGATGACAAGATTTATCCACAGATATCTTTTTACTTTTTGAAAGAGCAGATGGATGTTCTGGAAAAGCTGGTACGAAAGCAGCGGATACCGCAAACGATCCGAAACGGTGCGGTTCACTCCTATCGGTATGTTATCGCCGGTATGCTGCTGAATCATCCGCTTTGCCGTGCGCTGGGAGCATCTGCAAATAATGATTGAACCAAAGCCCACAGCCGTCGCTGTGGGTATTTTTTGTCTACTGATTGCCATGAAAAGAGCAGACTTGCACCAGACCGGCGCAAAGGCACTTGTAAGGCGCGAAAATGAACGGCCAAGGGAAAGAGCTGCCCGCAGTAAAACGCGCCGTAGAGGCACTCTCTCACGCTCTCTGGGAGAGGGCACGCAGAAGGCGGAAAACAAAAAGCCCCCACCCGCAAACGCGGGCAGGGGAGAGGGGAGACGCAGCCTTAGAAAGATAACGAGGCGGCGCACAGAAAGATGCGGAAGTGCCTCAGAGCCAGGTGCCCTTTAGCAGGTACTGCTCACGCTCGGCACCGGTCGAAACAAATTGGATAACATGGACAAGCTGCTTTTCGAGAAATTCAATGTAGCCCTTTGCCTCATCAGGCAGCTCGTTGTACAGGGTGCAGTGGGAAATGTCGCAATTCCAGCCGGGCAGCATCGTTACAACCGGCTCCATGCGGTCTAAGTCATCGGTGGGGTCGAAGGCGGTCACCGGCTTGCCGTCCAGCGTATAGCCGGTGATAACGGGGATTTCCT
>ENA-ORSJ01002195-ORSJ01002195.1-human-gut-metagenome-genome-assembly--contig:-NODE-2195-length-13571-cov-2.701983_pt1 | contig 13571 bp, 9 predicted proteins | sample MGYA00242191_ERZ509158 | MGnify/ENA primary metagenome ERZ509158 (study PRJEB26280, sample SAMEA2338623) | human gut metagenome | biome: human gut; feature: human-associated habitat; material: faeces... | reverse complement strand
AAAATCTTCATGGGGAATAAATCCTCGCCGTTCTGTACTTTTCTACAAAATTGGTGGGATTTGCGATAAAGGGTATCACGGATCGCAGGGCACGTCAAGATGGTTTTGCAAATTTTATTGCAGTAAAGCAGTGATAGTAGGACTTATTATTTGAAGCAACATAAAATTCAGCAGTTCTGCGATTGATACCATTCATTGAAATAGCGGTTGCTTTCCTCTTCATCGTGAACCCATTTTTTGATGATTTGAAGACATTGAATGGAGGACTGTACCCTCTCAGCGGCGTGATTTCCTGCACGTCTTTGACATTCCGATGCTGGATAATTTCAAACTCACTGCGCTCTGGAAGATATGCAATCACCTTGTCGGCGTGAATTGTTCCTTGATATACATGGCAGGGGCAGCGGTAAAAAAGTTCACTGCGGTGTGCAAACCATTCAGCAACATCGTAAGAGAGCGACCATGAAATGGATAGGGCGCCACCGCCCGATGGACCAGTAAGAACAGGAAAGAAAAACATTTTTAAAGAGCGTCTGTCCTACTTTTGGATACACGGTGAAGCAACCGCATGAGAGGTTCTGTGATCCATACGCTGACCAGTGTGCTTATAAGCCACATGGGAATAAAGCTCCCTGCGAGAGAGTAAAAATATTCTGTTGGGCCTCCTCCTTCCAGACAAACTATATTAAAAAATGTCATTGCGCTGGACAGGATCAAAGTGTATACAAGATTCAAAGTCAAAGTGAAAAATATTCTGTAGAGCAGTCCCGGCATAATGCGAAGCTTGGCGCATACAAAATTTGAAAATGCGGGCGCAGGGATCAGGAACGAGGCGATCACCGCGATGGGATACGCCACTCCAAAATTCATGAGAAAACGAGATAAGGAAAAGTGGTTGATCCTTCCTTGCAGGATGACCAGAAGCTGTGCCATCAGGCACATGGTAATGCAAACGAAGATGCAACGAATTAAAACATCTCTCAATGCAGGTTTGGATTTCATTTTTTCCTCCTAAGTGCAGCGCGGTGCACTGTTTTACACTAGCGGCCCCGTCTTATTTTATGACGCTGGCCTTGCGGGTTCAATGACGGAAGGAAAAAAAGGAAAGCTGCTCCGGCTGCTTCTTAGAGCGGAGTTGCTAAGTACCTCTTTTCCCGGTTTTTCGGCGTAGGAATGCTTGGGGTCAGACCCACCATGACCATGCGCCTCAGAGTGGATTTGCCGCAACCCGATTCTCCCACAACGCCCGAAGTGGTGCCCCACCAATGCTCAGGGTGATATCGTCCACGGCATGGAGAGTGCCATGGGGGACATCAAAATATTTTTTGACGTAGTTTAATTCGAGAATGGGATCCATGTATCATAAGAACCTGTAAAAAACTGCATCTGGAAATCTTTTTCATACTTGTGTCCTCCTGTTGTATCAGCTGTGGCAGGGTGTATGCCCTCTTGATTATGGACTCAGTATAGCTTGTTTTTTCGAACAAAAAAACGATTTATCTATCGACACTAGCACCATTCTAACGAACATTGCAAAAAATGTTCTCAATGGAAATTCTTTTTGTATAAATTCCCTTGACAGTCGGGATACAACCTTTTAAACTGAAAATGAATCACCGCTTTTGATTTTCGGCATTCAATCAGGGGCTTATATTTATGGAACTTGCTATCAATACCGCGCTTCTTATGATTGGTTCTTTCCTTACCGTCAACACGGTGCAGTTCAGCCGCACCGAACAGGACTTTGTTTTGCCGTCGCCGTATACTCTGCCGTCAGAAAATGAGATCGTGCACCGCTTTTTTGCCACAGCCAAGGAACCAAGCCTGTGCTTTGTGCAGGACCATCTGTATGTAGAGTACTGCTTTGCGTTTATCGAGGGTAGAATTGTGCTAGTGGGGCCGTTCCGCAGCAAAAAGCTTTATCTCTACAATCTGCCTGATGCCTTTTTCAAGGACGATGCAGCTCGAGAGCGTTATCTACGGGTCTATGAGAGCTATCCTAATCTGCGGCGAGAAAAGGTCCGCTCTGCGCTACATACCACAATCTTCGCTCTGTATGGGACAACCGGCATCCTTGAGCCGGAGGTGTCGCTGGAGTTGGACAAACAAGTGGATCTGACTACGGTCTATGCGCCGGAGGAGGAGACCGTCCGGGAAGCCATCCAGGCCATAGACAATTCGTTTTCGCTGCTGATACAGATCCGCTCGGGTAATTACTCCAGTGCGCTGGACGCATATCACCGGATCATGACGCAGCGGGGGGCGCCCTTTGTGTTGATCAATACGATCGAAGGGCTGAGCAGCCTGCGCACAACCGCCGATCTGGCGATGCATCAGGCGGGGGTGCCAGCTTCCGCGGCCAATGAGCTGCTGAAAAAGTATAAACTGGCTGGGCGGATGGTCACGAATACAAAGGCAGCCATCGAGCTGTCGGAAAAGATGCTGTATGGAGCGTGCAAGCTGGTGCGCCAGAAGCACACAGATCAGTACAGCCCCCCTGTGGCGCAGGCGATCGACTATATCCACCGGCACCTTTCGGAGCAATTCGGAATCCAAGAGGTTGCTCAGGCAGCCGGGCTGACGCCGAATCGTTTCTCAACGAAATTCCATGAAGAAGTAGGGATCACTCCCAGCAATTACATCACGAAACAGCGGATGCTGCAAAGCGCACAGATGCTGGCCTATACGAATATGGAGATCCAGAGGATCTGCTCGATGGTGGGGATTCTGGACGGCAACTATTTTTCCCGTTGTTTTAAAAAAGAATTCGGGGTTTCCCCTTCTGCATACAGAAGGAGCCCTTTTGTGGTGAGCACCGAAGGAAAAAGCGAGACTGGAGATAAAGGCAGCACTAAACAGCGTCTGTACTGACCGTGCGATGCCCGGCCGGGGGCGGGGAATCAAGTCCACACAAAGAAAAGATCCGGGACCTTTGAAAGGCATCTGCCTCACAGAAGGTCCCGGATTTTTGCATATTTTTCCGGCGAGCCGGAAAAAGAAAGGTCCAGGAAATGAAAAACCACGGCACATTCAGTCAGATGCACCGTGGCTCCTGGGATCAGCTCCCAAATAAGGGAAAGATATCGGGCTGCCTGCGCCGGAAAACTGGGCAGAAGAAAGGAGAAAGGAGAAAGAATTCGTTATGGCAGGGTCACGAGATCCGAAGTTTTACTCAGAAAAACGGCAGGCTCGGCTCGTGGTACGGCACATGCAGCCCGGGAAAGGGAGATCCTAGGAATTGAGATTTTCTAAAAAGGCGCGCGCCTTTTTATCTCCGTAGGCTTTATACTGGGTGCGAAACGCTTCCAGCGCAGTGTCCCGAAATTCCTTCCAGCTCTCGGCTTCATGGCGGACAAGGATGGGATAATAATACACTCCGTTGCGCTCAGCAGCCGCCTTGTCGCCCGGCGCATCTCCCACCATCAGGATATGGTCGGGAGAATAGCCCTTTTCTTTCAGCATCGCAATGCAGTGGGCCTTGCTGCCGCTGTCCTGGCAGCAAAGGACATCTACCTGATCCAGTAGGTTCCAGCGGGCCCATTCTTCCAGGACTGCTTCCCGGTTGGCACTGGAGACCACCGCCACGTCTGCAAATTCGTGTGCGGCAGCCAGCCCCTCCGCTGCGCCGGGGAAAGGCTTTTTTGTGTCCTCGGGCAGGGCGTTGATGGCCGCATTGACGGCCTGGCTCCAACGAAGCGCTTTATGAAAGATGGGGCATTTTCCGCTCTGGATCTTCTGCTCCAGAGCTGCGTTGGATAGCTCCGGGGCGGTGTCGACCCAGGCCTCCAGATCAAGAATTCCGTCGATGGCGGTATAGCGCTGGTTGATCTCCCGTAGCGCCAGGGCCAGACCTTTGAATCGGTTGATACCCCGGGTCATGGTATAAAGATTGATCTGGTTCCAACGCTGGAGGATCGGCTTGGCCCAGGGCTCGAGGTTCCATTCCTTTACCATACAGGGACCAAAGCAGCGGAAATGTTTGATGTCCATGGTATCCATGGCACAGCCGTCGCTGTCGACGCAGATAAGGTAGTTTTGAGTGGGTTTAAAGCATGACAGAGTCTCGGCCATAGTATTTCGTCCTCGCTTTTCTCTTTTTTCTGCCCTGAGATCCAGGGACTGTTATATGAGTCAGGAAACCACAGTCTCTTTAGAGGAAAGCTTCCGGCAAAAATCCTGAATCAGAAACAGATTGTGGGTCTGGGCAATTTTTTTTCGGACCTCTTCTTCACGACCTTCGGGACAGAGCATCTTCACCTTTTCCCAGATGATCTGAGCGTTGAAGCGTTCGTCGCGGTCAAAGGGGACCGTATCGCAGGTGCTCTGATACCACGCCAGGATCTGAAGCTGAAGTTCCTGAATGACCGGGGCCAGTACCGGGTCGTCGGCACAACTGTGACGCTCTTCGGGGTCTGCGGACAGATCGTAAAGCTCGCAGTCTCCCTGAGCCCGGTAAATGTACTTCCAGCGGTCGGTTCGGATCATAGTTCCTTTGGCGTGGGCGGTGTCATCAAACTGGGCGGCGTAACGGGGCCACATGGTGGAAAATTTAAACTCGTTTTCCACCGCAGGGTCCGCTGACTCACTGCAATGAGCCTCGCTGGCCAGGCGGCCGCCATCGCAGAAGACGGCATCCCTCACCGTGCGGGCACGGTCCTCCAGGATCGGCGCCAGACTGCGCCCAAAGTGAGAGTGAGAGGGGGTCACGCTGGCAAAATCCATCGCTGTAGCATAGAAATCTACAAGTTCAACCAAGCTCTGGGTGACGCCAGGGTCTGCGGCACGGCTCCGGGGCGGCTTGATAAGGAGGGGAACACGGGTCAGCTTGTCCTCGAAGCAGTTCTGGGCCTTTTCCACCACGTCGTAGTCCCCAGCATAGTCGCCGTGGTCGCTGAGAAAGAAGATGGCCGCATCATCGTAGATTCCGGCCTGCTTGAGGGCCTCGCACAGGCGGCCGAATTGCTCGTCTACCTTGCTGCACATAGCAAGATAGATGGAGCGGAGTTCATCCCATTGAGCGTCAGTCATCCCGCTGAGATTCTGGTAGCTGCACAGCCGCTCCAACATTCGGGATTTACCAGAGGTAGATTCAGAAGAAATTCGGGGAGGCAGCTTTTCCGGGTCGATCCGGCGCAAAAACTCCGGCTCGATGTTGTAAGGAGGATGAGGGTAGAGGGTGCCGATGAACACGCAGAGGGGACGGTCGTCCACAGGATGAAGGATGCGGTGGATGGCGGCGTCCACATCTTCATCGTCAGCGGAGTAATTTCTGCCCCTGGTATCCGTGCCCAACTCTCCGTTGCAGAAGGAGTAGAATTGAGGGTCGCCGGGCCGGCCGCGGTGGCGGGGATCAACCGGCCCGGGGGCCGGCGCAGAGTTTCCCCCACAGTACAGCTCTGTCACATGGCTTTCGAGCAGGCCGGGGATCTGTCCGGCCACAAGGTCGTTCCGCGCATTGGCCCAGACATAATACCCGGCGTCCTTCAACTCCTTCAGCAGGCTGGTCTCCTGGGTGCGGAGTAGATACCCCATGGTGCGGTGTCCTGTGGTATGAGGGTAGAGCCCGGTAAAAAAACTGCATCGGCTGGGCACGCAGACAGGGTTCTGGCAATATGCGTTTGCAAAGGAAACCGCATCCTCCCGGACAAAACGGTCAAGACAAGGGGTACTGGCGGCAGGGTTGCCCATATGCCCCATGGTGTCCCAGCGCATTTCATCCGGATTGAAAATGATGATGGGTGGTTTTTTGATTTGTTCCATAAGGGCCTCCTTTTACAGCCGGGTATCCCAGCGACCGCACCAGACAAGATCATTGGCTTTGCCCTTAAAAGGAGATCTGCCGGTGATCTTCTCTACCAGTGCATGCAGATACTCCCGGGTGGGGGCGTAGGCGTTGATGAAAGTTTTCATCATGGGCAGGTCATAGAGGTGGTTAGTGTAGTTCAGGGAGACCGCCAGGGTCGGCACCTCGCAGGTCGTCCAGGGAATTTCATGGGAGTGCCCGATCGAATAGGTTACCCGCATGTTACTGGCCTGGGCATAGCCCTTTATGTTGACGGCCACGATCACCAGATCATAGGCCTTTTTAAAAGGTTCCCGGGAAAATTTGCGCATCATCTGGCCTTTGTTGGCCGGAGAATGGCCTTCCATTTCCAGTTCGTAGTAATCCTTGGGGGCGTAGACCTCAAAGCCGGCGGCCTCCAGCTCTTCGATCAGCATCTGTTTGGCTGGGTCGGTGCCGTTGGCCAGACTTTCAGGGGCGCTCTGGATGAAGTAGAGCATCACCCGCTTTTTCCGGCTGGGGTCCACCGGCAGAAGATTCTGGGTGTCCTTGACCAGGGTGATGGATTCATCGGCGGCCCGAGCGGCCAGCTGATGGTGCTCGGAACAACCAATGTTCTTTAATCCCTCGGGGTCGGGGAAGGTCAGGTGATGGAGACCGAGATGAGCTTTCATGCCCAGAATCCGGAGGACTGCTTCGTCCAGACGGGCCTGGGTCAGGCGGCCGTCCCGAAGAGCTTGGCGGACGTATTCAATGTCCTCCGCCGGGTCGTTGAAGAAGAGGATCATGTCGCAACCGGCCGCTACCACCCCCGGCACCGCCTCGCAGCGGGGAGCCGCATTCAGCAGGCCAGCCATATGGGAGGCATCTGTCACGATCAGACCGTTGAAGCCCAGCTTCTCCCTCAGCAGACCGCCTAGCAGCTCAGGCGAGAGGGTGGCGGGCTTGATGTCCCGGTCGGTGAGGGCCGAGTTCAGCTTTTTCTGATAGGCGGGCAGGCAGATCTGGCCGATCATCACGCTGTCTAGCCCGGCGTCGATCAGGGACTGATACACTTTGCCATAGGTAGCGTCCCATTCTTCACAGCTCAGATCGTTGCAGCCCATCAGCAGGTGCTGGTCCCGCTCCTCGCTGCCGTCGCCGGGAAAGTGTTTGGCGGCGCAGGCGATCCCCTGCTTGTGCATTTCCTCCATGTATGCTTTGGACAGCTCGATGATCTGGTCTGGGTCGCTGCCAAAGGCGCGGTTGTTCACGATGGTGTTGCGCCAGTTGGAGAGAACGTCGCAGACGGGGGCAAACGTCCAGTTGCAACCGATTGCCTTGGCCTCTGTCGCACCGACCCGGGCCATATCCCGGACGGTCTGGGAGGTGGGGCTGGCGGAACAGGCTGCGCCAGTGGCCACCATGGTCCCCTGGGAGACTGCACCATTGCCTCCGGCCTCGCAGTTGGCTGCGATCAGGACCGGGATCTTGCTATGTTCCTGAAAAAACTTGTTCTGATCGTAGACCTCCCGCGGGGTGCCGCCCTGCCACCGAACGCCACCGATGCGGTAGCGGCTGCACAACTCAGCCAGATAGTCGGGCTTGCGGTTGAGGGTCAGATTGATGAAAAGCTGACCGATTTTTTCATCCTCAGTCATCTGGGCCAGGGTGCTTTCCACCCAGGACAACTGTTCTTCATTCAGGAAAAAAGGCTTTGCTCTTAAATTGATCATAAAATTCTCCATTCAATGAGGTCAGATGACTTCCAGAGGCTTATTGGCGGCAACCGGGTCATCTTTCCAGCGTTCGTCGAAGGCCGGACCGACGGCTTTTTCGTAACAACGCAGCCACCGGTTCATCCGGCAGCGCTGCTGATGCTCCTGCTCTGCTTGAGCGGGGTCGATGATTTCCTGAGAGATGCGGTGCAATTCGGCGACTGTCTCGGGGTGGAGCGCAATGCAGTTGACTGTTTCTCTTGGATCTGCCTGAAGGTCAAAAAGAACGGCCTGATCCTCGCAACCGTGATAGACAAAGTACTTCCAGCGCTCCTTCCGCACCATCACGCCATAGCTGAGTTGCACGGGCTCGGAGCTGACACCGGAGGTTCGGGCCATCCATGGGCTGGCCCCGCCTCGGCTTTCGATGTATTGACTGATGACCGCCCGCCTGGTGTAGAAAGGGGACGGAGAATCCGGATCAGCCAGCAGCGGGCTCAGATCGACTCCCTGGATACCGGGGCCATCAAAGGCGGTGCCTGCGAGAGCGCAGAGGGTGGGTCCCAAATCCATCAGACTGGTATTGACCGATACGGTCTTGCCCTGGGCGATCCCATCTCCGGCCAGGATCAGAGGTACCCGGGCGGAGTCCTCAAAGAAGGTCTGTTTGCCGTACATATTGCGAGCTCCCACGGTATCTCCGTGGTCGCTCAGATAACCAAAGACAGCCGGCCGTCCTGTGGTTTTGGCGTAGGCGTTGAAGGCGGCACGGATCGCACCAATTCGTCCATCCAGCTCCTCGATCATGGCACAGTAGGCGGCCACCGCATTCCGCGCTCTGTCCGGATCGACCTCCTTCTGATGGCTGTTTAGCCAGGAACAGTCCCGGACGAAGTCAGGGGTCTGGCCGAAGGAGGGAGGCAACCATCCGCAGCGCTTGTATTTTTGATAGAGCTCAGGCTCTCCTACATAGGGGAAATGAGGACCGAAAACGCCCACCAGGATGAACTGAGGCTTGCTGTGGGGCTGGGATAGATAATCGAGTGCCTTCTGGAACACCATTTCGTCATAACGGCGAACTGGGTTCTGTCCCCCGCCCACGACATTCAAACAGCCATCGGCGCTGAAACAGGGGAGAAAATCCCCCCGTTCCTCCTGGATCTGACGGTAGGGTGGCACCCAGCTGGTGGGGGTCATATCGCCGCCGATCCTCCGGGTAAACCCATGGCGGAGATCTTTCCCGATGAAGTGCATCCGGCCAATCAGCACAGTCTCATAGCCGGCTTCCACCATGGGGAACAAAAAGGTGGGGGTCGTCTCGGCAAGAGTCTGGTTGTTGCCGGTGACGCCGATCGAGGTGGGAAGGCCGGCAGACAGCATGGACATTCGAGCCGGGACGCACAGAGGGCAGGCAGTATAGTGGTTTGCAAATCGCACGCCCTGGGCGGCGAGATGGTCCAGATGGGGAGTGTCCACCATGCCGCCTTCATGACCCATATACCATGCGGCATGCTGGTCGCTCATCACCAGCAGGATATCCGGTTGTTTCATAAGACACCTTCTTTCGCAGGAGTAGAGAAAGGAATGGGAAAATCGTTTCATATGCGCAAAATGCGCTGAAGCACTACCGGGAGGGCCGGGGCTCAAGTGCCGGCCTGGGCTTTGCGACGGTCGAGCTCCTGACGGATGACGACCATCTTTTCGGGGGTCAGCTCATAGAACTTCATGGCAATCAGGTTGATGATCAGCCCCAGGATGACCATGCCGTACATGCCGAACAGACCGATGGCCAGGAGGTTGGTGGAAAATGGGGTCGTTGCATCCGGCAACTGATTGCCAAAGCCGACGGCGGCCACCGCAATGCTGACCATGGTGGGTCCAAGGGAGGAGATGACCTTGTCGGAGAAGGAGAACAGACTCCCGATCAAGCCGGGCAGATAGTTGCCGGTGCGGTATTCCTCGTAATCAATCACGTCGGCGATCATAGGGTTGGTGACGTTGGAAGTGATGAGGGTGAAGCCCTTGTACAGGCACCACAGCACCAGATAAGCCAAAGTGAAGAAGGTCCAGCCGTCAAAGCCCTTCATCCCGGGGAAGTTCATGGTGCGGGGATCGCCAAAGACCCAGAGCGCGATGCTCAGCAGGCAGACGATGATGCCGCCAATACTACCGAAATTCATCGCCTTTTTGGGGCCGAGCTTGCGTGCGATGCCTCCCAGCCCTAAAAGCAGCATAAGCAGGCAGGGCACAAGGGTATACGCATTGGCACCGCTATTGAGCTTGGCGTTGCCGGCGGTGATGGCAAACAAAATGACAATTACCGTGGCATTATTCTGACAGACCGTGGCCAGTTTGTCCGAACCGGCCGACAGGATCAGCATCTGAAGCGGGCGGTTGCAACGGATGACCTCCCAGGACTGCTTGAAATCCAGAGCCTTTTTGGAGGGAGTGTGGAAGTTTGGATTATATTTGTCTTTGCCCGAAAAGCCGAACCATGCGATGGCACAGAATACGACGGTCACCGCACTATACACCAACCACAGCCGCACAAAGAAGTCATAGTCAAATTTACCGGCGGAACGTGGCAGCAGGTGAGAATAGACCACGATCGGCATAACGGCGTACATGATCTGGAGGCTGACCCCTCGGATCAGCCCAACGGAGGCACGCTGTTTTGGATCGTTGGTAAGGACTTGGGCGGTGGAACGCGTAGCCGGGTTGAACATGGTGGCTCCGGTTACAAACACCAGGTAAATGAGGATGTAAACCCCGAGGCGCAGGGAAGTGTTCTCGGGCAGGGCGTTCGGCACAAAAACGAGCAGGCCCGACGCAAGGACACAGATTACCATTCCCAGCAGAATCCAGGGGCGAAACTTACCGAAACGGGTGTTCGTGCGGTCCACCGCTGCTCCGATGCCAAGATCAGTTACGGCGTCCCAAATCCGGAAAATAGTGATGAAAGAACCGGCAAGAACGGTTCCGACCCCCACGATACCGGTCAGATAATACTGAAAATAGCTGGTGAAATTGGTGAAAATATTCATGGAAATACACAGCAACGATGCAGAAATCAATTCCCACAGGGCGGCGCGTTTGATGGTGTTTCCGGCAAAATTAGATGACATGGTGTCCCTCCAGCATTTTTTAGTTTGACGGGTGAGATTGTGTGTCCAGTTTGAACAGAACATGTTCTGGGGGTAGTGTAGCACGAATGTCCCTGAGGAAATAGGATTAGCATATTGTTTTTAGCACGATTTTCCTGCTTTTAAACAGAATTTTTTGAAGAAAGTCATCCCTAATGGACATAATATCTAAAACTGGTTGCGAATTATTGTGCGATGTGACAAAATTGAAAGACTCGGCGTGAGAGACGAAATTTTTCTGAAACCAGAGAAAACCGGCGCATCCAGCGGAAAATCAGCCGGAAATCCACCGCGGATTGGGCTTTGCGGGAAAATTGTGCTACTGATGATAAGAAGAAGCCTAACAAACAAGGGAAAAACCTGCTAAAATAAGGGCGTTCACCCGTTCAAGCCAGCACTCCAAAGGAAAGGAACTGCATTATGGAACAAAGACCCAATTTTATTGTTATTCATACCGATCAGCAGAGGTCGGACTGTGTGGGGATCAATGGACACAGAAAGGGGATCTATACTCCTTATATTGATTCCATTGGCTATCAGGGCGTCAATTTTACAAGCGCATACGCCACCTGTCCGCTCTGTATTCCCCAGCGCTTGTCCCTGCTAACAGGTCAACTGCCCGAGCACCACGGCCTGTTCGCTAATGTGGGAATCCCCTATCTGCCGCTGGATACGACCCTGCCGACAGAGATGCGGAAGGGCGGCTATCAAACCGCCCTGGTGGGGCGGACGATGCACACCTACCCCTTTGAACTGTCCTATGGGTTTGAATATTACCGTCCCGGCGATCCTAGCAGCTCTTCTAAAGAGAAGGACGGTTTTTTCAATTATCTGAACGACCACAGCTCTGCGGAGGACGGCGGATATTACGGCGGGGGCCCCCACAACAATTCCCGTGCGGCGGCGCCCTATCACCTTAGCGATGACTGCCACCAAACTAAATGGGCGACCAATCGTGCGCTGGAATTTCTCAGCACACGGGACGCATCCCGGCCGTTTTTGCTGTTCGTGGGGTATTATGCGCCCCACTCTCCCCATAATCCGCCGGCAGAGTTTTTCAATCGCTTCTACCAGCGGAACGACCTGGGCAGTCCGTCGATTGCGCCTTGGGACGTGCCGCCGACCGGCAGCGGCAACGTAATGGCACGCTACAACACGCTGAGCGAGGAAGAAATTCGCAGCCTATATGCGGGCTATTACGGCAACATTGCGTTTTTGGACTCCCAAGTAGGCCGACTGCTTCAGGCTGCGATGCAGCAGCGGAATACCTATGTGATCTTTACCTCTGACCACGGCGAAATGCTGGGTGATCACTACCTGATGCAGAAAAACCGCCCATATCAGGGGGCGGTCCATATTCCATTCCTGATGATGGGTCCAGACATCGCAGACAGCCGCACCATTACGGCACCGGTAGGCTGGCATGATATCATGCCGACCATTCTGGATCTGGCAGGGCTGCCGATTCCGGATTCGGTGGACGGCAGTAGCCTGGTGCCCCTGCTGCGGGGGCAGAAGGAGGCGCCCTGGCGTCAATACATCCACGGCGAGTGCACCCACGATTTTCTTTTTGATGCCAGAACCCGGCCGGTCGCCGACAAGCACAATTTTGTCTATGAAAAAGGCAGCCAGTACCTCACGGATGGCCGGATGAAGTACATCTGGTACGTGACAAGCGGCAAAGAGCATCTGTTCGATGTTGAAAATGACCCGGAAGAGAAAAATGATCTTTCGGCCAACACGGCGTATTCGGAACAGTTGGCGCAGTGGCGGGCGATCCTTGTAAAAGAGCTTGCTGGACGGGAAGAGGGCTTCAGCGATGGGGTCGGGCTGGTTGCAGGCCGTATCCCAGTGCGCACCGACACCAAGATGACCGCCTTGATGAAGCTTCGCCAGGAGGAGGGCTTTGCTCTGGCGTTCCAAAAGAAAAAGACGGCGGTTGAAAACTTGGAGTACAACAACGACTTTTTGCAGAGATGAGTCAGGTCTTGCCCAGATTTTGTGTAAAGTCCAAAACCCTATTTAATGTATTGGCAGATCCTGATAAACCATAGATTTTCCTTGTCCTCCCGGGCCGGGTGTGGTATCATGGAATTGCTATTATCCGGCAGCCAGACCGGGGACCAAAGGAGACTCTACCATGCGGAATCTGAATTTTCTCATCAAGCCCGCCTCTGGCCTGTGCAATATGCGCTGCCGATACTGCTTTTACGAGGATGAGGCTACCAACCGTGCCCAGGCCAGCGCCGGTCGGATGACCAAAGTTATCGCTGACCAGTTGATTGAGGACGCTTTTGCAGCGCTGGATGAGTGGGGTATGGTCACCTTCGCTTTCCAAGGTGGCGAGCCCACCCTGGCGGGGCTGGATTACTTCCGGCACTTCACCGAAAAAGTCAGCCAGTGCAACACAAAGCACACCCGGGTGAACTACGCCATCCAGACCAACGGCCTGGCCCTGGACGAGTCCTGGGTAGATTTCTTCGCAGAGCATCATTTTCTGGTGGGGGTGAGCATCGACGGCACCAAGGCCATCCATGAAGTCCTCCGCCCCGATGCCGCCGGCCAGTCCACCTGGAACCGGGTAACCCGAAACTTGGCCCTTCTCCAGAAAAAGCGGGTGGACACCAACATCCTCTGCGTGGTCACCCGCCTGTGCGCCAAAAGCCCGGTGAAGGTCTACCACACTCTCCAGAAGCTGGGCGGGGTATACCTGCAGTTCATCCCCTGTCTCGACCCTCTGGGGGCGGATCGGGGCTCCATGGACTATTCCTTGACCCCTGAGTTATACGGCAGTTTCCTTTGCGGCCTCTTTGACGAATGGTATCTGGACTGGAAAAACGGCCGTTATACCAGTGTCCGGCTCTTTGACGACTATGTCCATCTGGCCATGGGTATGCCTTCCGGCACCTGCTCCACCAGCGGCAGCTGTGGCTCTTATCTGGTAGTGGA
>ENA-ORSJ01002190-ORSJ01002190.1-human-gut-metagenome-genome-assembly--contig:-NODE-2190-length-13597-cov-2.364643_pt1 | contig 13597 bp, 10 predicted proteins | sample MGYA00242191_ERZ509158 | MGnify/ENA primary metagenome ERZ509158 (study PRJEB26280, sample SAMEA2338623) | human gut metagenome | biome: human gut; feature: human-associated habitat; material: faeces... | reverse complement strand
TTATACTTGGATCTGTCATAGCAAATGTAGTATAGTTATCTTCAAGATCAACTATAAAATCTCCACTTCCCTTGAGTGTTAAAATATTTACACTTCCTGATTGAACTTCAAGTATAGCTCCTTGTGAAATTGTAATATTATATCCACCATCAACTTTTTCTTTTAATTTTTTATCATCTCCTAATCCAATATTTATTATTGTATCTCCATATTCAGGTAGTTCACTAGGCTCGTCAACTCCTGTTTCTGTTCTTGAGTTTATAGAATCAAATACTTGTAAACCGTATGTTGCTTCGTTTGTCCTATTTAAAGGCACATTCTTGATCCAAGTATAATCATCAAAATTGTTCGAATTGCCAATATTATTCGGCACATTCTTCTCGTAAAAACTGTCAATTGCCTCCTCAGCAGACAAATTTGTATCAGCCCTGACAGCAAAAGGGCACGAAAGAGCGAGCAGCAGGGAGAGCCCTGCAGCCGCAAGAGAGTGCGCAGGCAATGCTCTCCGTTTGTGGCAGCCCGACGCGTGTGTGCGCATCATGGATTTGTTCACCATGACGAAGCCTCCTTGGAAATGATGATCAAGCTCGCAATCCAGAGTGTGTGATGTGGCGACATTCCTGACGCTCCAGTGCCACCAGATCCGGCCAGGAACTCGCCCGGTAAAACAGTGCTTTTCCTGTGCTCCTCCCTCAACTTTGTGGAATCAGGTCAATTTTCATGAGACATAAAGAGTTGAATGCATATTCATGCAAGAAATTCATTCACTTGAAATAAGATCTTGATACGCAAATATTTTTACAAGAGTTCGATATTTCAGTAATTTTAAGAATTGTCAGATTTTAAAACAGAAAATTTTCATTTTTTTCAAAAATTTATATTCTTGTATTGACAGAAATTCCGTTATGTATTACACAATATTTAAGACACTGACATATTGTTATTATTGAAAATGAAACAGTATGAGATCATTTCAATACTAACATACTTCATCTTTAACAGAAAGACCTTTGTTTTAAACACTATTACAATCATAATACTTGTATTTTGCAGACAACAAAAAAAGCAGACTCTGTCGTTACAACCTCCATGGTTGCACGACCAGTCTGCCTTTGCCTGTACTGCCCTGCCCTGTGCAGTATCAGTCTCCTGCACGGGTGGCGAGTTCTGCCTGTTCGTTCTCTTTCTGTCTCTTGCAGGATGTTCTCAGGGCGTCACAATAGACGCCCTGCATGCGATAATACGCATGAAGGCGCATGAAAAGCCCGGCAACACGCCCCTCTAATTATAGTATGATGCGGGTCAGTCTCCTGCCGGGATTTTCTTCGGAATGGCCTGTCCCGGGAAAAGGGCTGTATTTCCTATATTTCTACCAGCACGCCCTTCTCGCACACACCCTGGGCACTTGCCCTGACAAACTCGCGCCTGCCGGCCCCCTCCTCCAGCTTCTGCAAGGATGCAACGGAGATGAAACAGGGGGTGTAGAAGGCGTCCACAGCGTGGACGCAGCCTTCCACAAGGTGTCCTTCTGCGGCGTCAAGGGCGAGAGCCATGTTCATATCCTGACTTCTGGCCTGCCAGAAAGCCCTGGCCCTGTCGGCAACCACAGCCCTGACCTGCGCTGCCCTCAAGGCCTTTTCCTTTTTCTCGACCTGTCCGGCAAAACCTGCTGCGGCTGTTCCGGGACGCCGCGAATAGGGGAAGACATGGGCATAGGTAAAGGGTGTCTCTTCAATAAAGCGACACAATATGTCTACGTCCTCTGGCGTTTCACCGGGAAATCCCACGATGATGTCAGCCCCAAGGCCCATGACTGGCCAGGCCTTCTGCAGGCGCTCCAGGGCCCTTGTCAAAGTCTCGGCACTATAGTGCCCCCTGCCCATGCGTTTCAGGACAAAGGAGCTTGCGTGCTGCAGGGAAATGTGAAGATGGGGAGCAATGAGAGATGCCCCTGCAAGAATTGCGCAGCCCCTCTCATCGAGCTGGGATGGTTCGAGAGAGCTTATGCGTATCCTGCGCCTGCCCGCAAACTCTGGCGCAAGCTCGTCTTCAAGCCTTTGCAAAAGTTCCCAGAAATCCCCGAATGCCCTGTTGTCGCGCCCGTACTGACCGAGATTGACGCCCGAAAGCATGATCTCGGCATGATCCTGCAAAAGCCGTCTTGCCTCGGCCACCACTTCCTCTGGCCTTCTGCTCACATGGGGCCCGCGTGTCAGGGGCACAATGCAGTAGGTGCAACGGTGCGTGCAGCCGTCCTGTACCTTGAGAACTGGGCGCACCCGCTTGTAGCGTTCGATCTGCATGGCGGGATAGGGACGATCCCGCAGATCCTTCCAGTGTGCGTCTTCCACATCCGAGGTGGCAATGGCACTCCTTGTATCAGCGCGCTTTTGACAGGCAAGCTGCACAAGATGGGCAATAACATCCTCCCGGCACAGATCTTCCTTGCGCTCCTGCACGAAAACGGAGTCGGGCCTTGGGACAGGGGCATGGCGCCTTGGCACAAAGTCCGCCACAAGACGTGCTGCACACCCGGTGAGCACAAGAAGGGATGAAGGAGAGTCGCGATGCATGCGGGTCAGGGCATTGCGGGCATCGCGCTCGGCACGGGAGGTGATGGCACAGCTGTTCACAAGCACAAGATCGGCGCCGGCAGGCTCCTCGACCTCGCGTCCGCCTGCACGCATCCAGGCCTCGCGTATGGCCTGGGTCTCGTACTGATTGACCTTGCAGCCAAAGGTGACGCAGGCAAAGGTCCAGTTGCCCTGTCCTCTTGCCGCATCGTGTGCCGTGCCGTGGCTTTCCGCATAGTCCATATTCAATCCTGCCTTCTCCTTGTGCTGCCCCTACTCAAAGGGGCGCGATGTCGCGCGCATCCTAGCAAAGCGGGGCACAGCCATCAATGAGGTTTGGAACATGAAAAACTGCTATTGATACTTTTTATCGAAAGAGCTATATCCATCCTGGACAACATGTTCTCCCGAGTTGTGAGGATACTTTTTCCACATGACAGACAATACAACCCTTGTGTTTTCATTTTAAGTCAACAGTTTTTTAGAAATCCAATCCTTATCACAAATCAATATTCACGCAGTTTTCATGGCAATACAAGCATATTTTTTTGTTTCTTGAAAAACTGCAAAAAAATATGTTCGCCTGTGACAGGGTTTTATCCCATGAATCAAATAGCTGTTGCCAATACATTTGCCCTGTGCTATTCTGTTTCAGCATGACAGGAATAAACTTGGAACATGCTCCAACCCATGGCGAAGCACAGTAACGGGACAAAAAACGACAAGGCTTTTGTTCCGTATGGTCTCTCACCAACATACACCGCAGTAGTGCCAGGAGGTTCCCATGGACTTTTGCCCGCAGTTGCCTGCCTTGGGCCAGGCCCTGCCCGAGTTTACCGCCAACACGACACAGGGGACGCTGACCCTGCCTGCCGACGCTTCAGGCAAGTGGCTCGTTCTCTTCAGCCATCCTGCAGACTTCACCCCTGTGTGCACAACCGAGTTCTGCTCCTTCCAGAAGCGTTACGCAGGCTTCAAGGAACTGAACTGCATGCTCGTCGGCCTTTCCATCGACCAGGTCTTCTCCCACATCAAGTGGCTGGAATGGATCAAGGAAAAACTCAATGTGAACATCGAGTTCCCGGTCATTGCCGACGATTGCGGCGATATTGCCAAAAAACTCGGCATGATCCACGAGGGCAAGGGCACCAACACAGTCCGCGCGGTCTTTATCGTCGACCCCAAGGGCATTGTGCGCCTCATTATGTACTACCCCCAGGAAGTGGGCCGCAACATGGATGAAATCCTGCGCGTTCTGAAAGCCCTGCAGACTTCCGACACCCACTGCTGCGCCATTCCTGCCAACTGGCCCAGAAACGGCCTTATCGGCGATCACGTCATTGTTCCCCCGCCGTCAGACGTGGAAGGCGCAAAACAGCGCATGAAGACCTACGAAGGCTACGACTGGTGGTTCTGCCACAAGCCTGTGTAGATCCTGACCCAATCCCAACTCAAGAGCGCAGTATTTGAATTTCTACCGGGACAGTGCAGGGTTTCCTGCACTGTCCCTTCCCATACGGCCCGACCCAAAGGAGTGTACCATGGCAGATCCTCATGACATGTGGCGTTGTCCTGTTTCCAACTGCGGCTATGTCTACGATCCCGACAGGGGCGACCGTCGCCGCAAGATTCCCAAGGGGACAAAATTCGAAGACCTGCCCGACGACTGGACCTGTCCGGTCTGCGGAGCGAGCAAGAAGAATTTCCGCCGGATTTCGGACGAAGCCTGATTCGCAGCGATACACAAGACGCGAGGGGAGAGACAGCCCAAGGGCAGTCTCTCCTCTTTTTTCATGTGCTCAAAGCCCGGACTGTTCCTCGTCCTACTCCTCGTCCTTCGAGCTTTGGTAGGCCCATTCGTCGTAGAGGGCATCGGTGTTCTCGTCCCAGGGAATGTCGGGCGGCATGTCGGACTGGACAAAATCGTCCGGAAATTCGGGCAGGACCTGCTCATCGGGGTCTGACATAAAGTCCGGTGGAACATCCTCTGGCATAAAGGGAGGCTCTCCGATGGCGGCCTGCTTCAGGTGATCTTTAGCAAGGTGGGTCGGACCTTCGGGCATGGCTCTGTGTACCGAACTCTCCCCTGCGTTTTGGGGAACGGCCCCCACTGTTCCCTGCTGTCCCTGCAGGGCCGAAAGGTCTGCAGAAAAGCGACAGTGCGGATAACCGCTGCATCCCCAAAAGGGGCCGCGCGAGCCGTTGCGTTGCACAAGGGGTTTGCCGCAACGCGGACAGAGAGGCGTATCGCCTTCCTGAACCTCGGCCTGTGCCTCTGCACGGGTATTTTGCACATTTGCCAGGGACCCATTCTGTGCGGGCTGGCCTGCGTCCCTTGTGTAACGGCACTGAGGAAATCCGGAGCAGCCATAGAATGCTCCCCTGGCGCTCTGGCGAAGAACAAGGGGCTTGCCGCAACGGGGACAAACCTCTTCTGCTCCTTCCACGCCACCAGCTCCGACACCTTCGGGCGCTGCTCCCCTGCTCTGTGCCGGCTGGCCTGCGTCCCTTGTGTAGCGGCACTGCGGGAAGGCAGAGCAGCCATAGAATGCTCCCCTGGAACTCTGGCGAAGGACAAGGGGCTTGCCGCAACGAGGGCAAACCTCTTCTGCGTCTTGTTCGTTGTGGACTGCGTTTTCGGACACTGTTCCCTCCTGCTGGGTTGCGGAACTACCGGCACCCCCGAGCACTGGTTCGCCATTGCTGTCGTTGGTCGAGAAGCGACACTGGGGAAATCCGGAACATCCCCAGAACGCTCCCCTTGGGCCCTGACGCTGGACAAGGGGCTTGCCGCACTGGGGGCAGGCTGGCCCGTCAACCTCTCCGGCCCCGGTGGTATTCTTCTTTCGCCCTGCCCCGGATTTGGAACTTCCGCGCCCCCTTGGCTGGGCCTCCCCTGGCGTGTAGGAGGCATCGGTGGCAAAGATCTCCTCTATGACAGCCGGCAGGGTCGCTGCGTAGGAGGCAACATAGTCTGCGCACTCCCTTCTGCCTTCCTGGATTTCGGAAAGGGCCCTTTCCATGTCCGCAGTCATGAGGGGATCGCGTATGACAGCAGGGCTGTTTTTGATGACATCCCTGCCAAGCTGGGTGGACAAAAGGGACTTGCCCTGCTTTTTGATGTAGCTGCGCAAAAAGAGGGTCTCTATGATGCCAGCCCTGGTTGCGACAGTGCCAAGGCCCTCGGTTTTTTTAAGGATCTTCTCGTCCTCTGCGCTGGCACCCCTGATGTAGCGCTGGATGTTCTCCATGGCGTCCACCAGGGTACCTTCCGTAAAGCGGGCGGGCGGCGTAGTCATGGCCTCTTCCACTGCCACGTCCCCGGCAAGGACCTGCTCGTCCTTCGCAACCCCTGGCAGGACAACGTCCCTTGCCTGGGCGTCCTCCTTCGTTTTTTTGGCAGCAAGGGCAGGTCCTGCGTCCCTGAAGGCTGTCCAGCCCGCGCTTTCCTCCACCCTGCCGTTCGCGCGCCACAAAAAGCCCTCGCAGCGCACGTCCACCCTGGTCCGTGTGAAGATGTGGGGCGGCAGAAACTGCCAGGCGTAGCGGCGGCAGATGAGGGTGTAGACCTTGGCCTCGCGCTCGCTCAGGCCCTTGGCAGGCTCCTGCGTGGGGATGATGGCGTGGTGGGCGCTGACCTTGCCGGTGTTCCAGGCAGCGGAACGCCGCGAGCTGTCGCAGGCAGCGATCATGTCCTGCATGCCCTCGAACTTTCCCACTGCCTGCAGCACTCCCGGAGCGTCTGCAAACTGCTCGACAGGCAAATACTGGCAGTCCGTGCGCGGATAGGAGATGAACTTTGCCTCGTACATGCGCTGGCAGGCCTGCAGGGTGGCCTGCGCGCCCAGACCATACCTTGCCGAGGCGTCCTTCTGCAGCTCTGTAAGATTGTAGGGTAGCGGCGCCTGCTCCTGCACGCGCTTGCTCTCCACAAGGCTCACAAGCCCGGGTTTGCCGCTCACAAGATCCCTGATGCGCAAAGCCTCGTCCCTGTCCACCAGGCGCTTTTCACTGTCTGCGCCCTTCATGTCCGCGTCGACAACAAGCTTTGTGGGCAATATGCCTGCCTCGGCTGCAAAGGGGCAGGTCAGCTTGTAGAAGGGCTTTGGCACAAAGTTCTCGATTTCGAGATCCCTCGCGACTACCAGGGCAAGAGTGGGTGTCTGCACGCGGCCAAGGGAGAGGACAGTGTCCGCACCGCGGCTTCTGCCGTGTATGGTCATGGCCCGGGTCAGATTGATGCCGGCCAGCCAGTCGAGCTGGGAGCGGGCACGGGCAGCCTCGCGCATGCCCGCAAACTGTGCGTTGTCGTGCATGCGGGAAAGCTCGCGCCTCAGGCTCGTCGCGTCCAGGGCCCTGGTCTGCAGGCGCAGGACCCTGCCTTCGTAGTGGACAAGCTCAAGCACCTCGTCCACCAGAAGCTGGCCTTCCCTGTCAAAGTCCGCTGCGTTGACAGCAGAGGGGCAGATGGCAAGGAGCGCACGTATGACCTCGAGCTGATCGGCTGCGCCGCGCTCTGAACGGGGCAGAAGAATGAACTTGTCCGGAATGATGGGCAGCGTTGCCCTGGACCAGGACTTGTAGCCTGGGTTGTAGGCCTCGGGCGGGGCCTGCTCCAGAAGGTGTCCGGAAAGCCAGGTGATGACAACGTCCCCGCACTTTATGCAGGAGCCAAGATTCACCCTTGGTCCAGGCAGGGCGTCTGCCAGGGCCAGGGCTATGCTGTGCTTTTCTGCCAGGTAGACTGTAGCTCCCCTGGCCTCCTCGGCAAGACGCCGAAAATCCGTCCCGGGGTACGCTCCAGCCTTTCCGGATCTTCCTGCGGACTTGCCGCTGCTCCGCGTCCGTCCTGTCTTTGCGCCGGTTATCCCTGCGCCTGTGCCTTGTGCTTTCCTGGGCAATGTGCTCCTCCGTATCCTGCCCTTGTGATGATCCCCTGTCCCTTGCGGGCATTCAATGCCCGCCTGTTCACGTGCCGAACGCGCACTTTAGCGCAAGGAGATACTCTGGGCAAGACAGTTGCAAAACCCGAACTAGTAAAAACCAACATATTGAAAACATTTGCTTTCAATAACAAATGCTCCCTGCTTTCCATCTCGCCGGGCAGGGGCATGACCTTGCTCCCGGGACGGCAAAAGGATAGCCTTGCGCTCTCATTCATCAGGCCCGGAACAAGGAAGGCATATGATCCCAAAACTTTCCAGCAAGGCCCTTGCGGCTCTTCTCTCGACCCTTGTGCTTGCAGCGCCTGCGTTTGCCGGCACAAGCCAGGTCCCATCGTCCCAGGCTGGCACGGAAAAATCGTCCCAACTCTTCCCCTGGACCTGCAGGACCAAGACCCTGCAAACGAAGAAGACAAGGGCCGAGAGCGAGCTTCAGGGAGAATGGCTCTCCTCGATCGAGCCTACGCGCATCCTCGATATCAGGGAAGATCGCTTTTCCCTGCAGGGTACTGGCCGCAATCTGAAGGGCAGCGTTGCCCAGGAGGGCCCGGAACTGGTCTTCACTCTGGAGGACAGGACATCCTGCCGCGTCATGTGGCAGCTTCTCGGGGACGGCAGGCTTGCTGTCAACTCGGGTCAGGACCTTATGCACAGGCGGGGGGAACCGGCCATTCCGGCCACTACCGTGCGCCAGTTCGGCAACAGCGAGTGCCGCTTTACGGTGACTGTCCCGAGCGTTTTGCCCATGGAGGAGACCGAGGACGGCGTGCGCATCATGAGCATCGAGCGTGACGCTGTCATGCAGATTCTCTCGGGCACAACGGACAGAAACTGCCACGACTTTGCGAAGGCCATAGCCGCTGCCCTGGGCAGTACGGACTTCAAGGCCGTGGGGGACGAGGGCAATGCCTACACTTTTACGGCCGAGGTGCGCGGTGTCCCTGTCATGCAGTACATAGTCATGGAAGGCAGGCAGTATCTGCACATCTCCCTCATGGGCCAGTACAACAAGCTTGTGGCCTATCTGAAGAGCGTGAAGATTGTGGACAGCACAAAGAGCAAGTGACAGGGGCTGCGGGCATGAGAGAATTTGAAAAGATGCGCGCAGGGCTTCTCTACAATTGCCTTGATCCGGAGGTGAGCGCTGGCTACTGGCAGGCTCTTGCCCTGTGCGAGCGCCTGCGTGCGACAAGGGACAAAACGGAACAAGACAAAATCCTGTGCGAGCTTGTCCCCGCTCTTCCAGCCACAGCCAGTATCGAGACGCCCTTTTTCTGCGACACGGGAACAGGCATGGAGCTTGAGGCGAACGTGCGCGTGGGGCCTGGCTGTGTTTTCAACGACACAGGGGTGATCCACATAGGTGCCAATACGGACATAGGGCCTGGCTGCCAGCTGTGCACTCCGCACCATCCCATTGACGCCGAGCTTCGCAAAACAGAGGTGCAGTACGCCTTTCCCATACGCATAGGCGCAAACTGCCGCCTGGGAGCCAACGTCATTGTCTGTCCTGGCGTCAGCATAGGCGACAATTGCGTCATAGCTCCTGGCTCCGTGGTCACAAGGGACATCCCGCCCCGTTCCCTGGCCGCAGGTTGTCCTGCAGGGGTTGTCGCAAGCCTTGAAGAAGGCCGACGGGAGGATGAGCCCCGCCTTCATGTGCGCGACACAAGGATACGGGAGCTTTGCGCAAGCCTTGAAACGCTCCCTCCGGACGAGGAGGAGTACGGACGGATGCTGCAGGCCCTTCTGCCCAACAGGATGGAGGAGGCCATGGTGATGGCACCCTTTGTCTGCGCAAGGGGCAGCAACATCATCCTGGGAGAAAAGTCCTTTGTGAACTACAACGCCACATTCTGGGACGAGGCAGGGATCCGTATCGGTAGCCACACCCTGATAGGGCCGGACTGCCAGCTTTTCGCAAGCCCTTCCCTGGCAGGTCCCGGAAAGAACGCGGACATCGGCATAGGAGACGACTGCTGGCTTGGGGGAGGGGTCACAGTGGCACCTGGAGTACGCATAGGCGATCGCTGCATCATAGCTGCCGGCTCTGTTGTCTGCACGGACATTCCCTCCGACAGCCTCGCAGCCGGATGTCCGGCTGTGGTCAAGAGAAGGCTTGAGGCCCACGGGAAAGGAGACAAGAAGGTTGTCGAAGAATGTGCCTCAAGCGAGCTCGAAAAAATGCGTTTGGGCATGCTCTACGACTTTGCGGATCCGGAGATTGTCCGAAGCAATGCGAAGGCCCGCAGGCTGTGCGCAAGCTTTCAGACAGCCGGGCGCGAAAAGCAGGCAGAGGTTGTGCGCGACCTTGTCCCAAATGTCCCCCAAAGCGTGCACATCACCCCGCCCTTCCATTGCGATCACGGGCACGGCCTTGTCCTTGGCGAACACGCGTACTTCAATGCGGACTGCGTTGCCCTGGACTCCGGCCGCATCACCATTGGGGCGCACACGCTCTTCGGCCCGAAATGCCAGCTCTACACGCCACAGCATCCCCTGGACTACAGGGAAAGGCGCAAGACAAAAGAGTCCGCCCTTCCCATAACCATTGGCAAAAACTGCTGGTTCGGGGCAGGCTGCGTAGTCTGCCCTGGCGTCACCATTGGCGACAACTGCGTCATAGCCGCAGGCTCCATCGTGTGCCACGACATTCCCGACAACGTGCTGTGTGCGGGAAGGCCTGCCAAAATCAAGCGCTACCTTGTCTGAGAAGGCATAGGCTGCAAAATACTTCTTGCACAATATCCATGACCTGGGCTATTCTCAAATCGTCCCATGTAAAACCTTTTGCATTGGCAAAGGAGTTTCACTATGCAAAGACGTCATTTTCTGAGTCTTATAGGCGGCCTCATCGGCATGACCACTCTCTTGAGCGCGTGCAACGGCCGTCATCGCCCCCCCCCCCCTCCGCCGGATCACCGTCCTCCCAGACGTGACTACGACGGTCGCGATCGCAGACCTCCTCCGCCGCCGCCCAGACACCGCTAACAGCAATCAACAGGGCTTGCCCCTTTTTTGAGACCCCACAGCGACAGTTGTGGGGTCTTTTGCTGCGCCATGAGTGGAAACTGCGCTCAACCCACAGTCTCTCCATCCGCCTGCCGACTCCGCAACCGACGGACAGGGATCGTGCGGATTGCCCCTCCCCTGGGAAAAGGTGTTTTTGATGAACACCCGGGCCCAGAACAGGACAAGGAAGGATCGGCCCTGCGCAGGCCAGGGCAAAACTTTTGCAAGTGAATTTCCTTTTCCTGTATATTTTTTCTGAAATATCCTTTCAAATTCAAGTTGTATTACATATTTTTCAAAATATATCTTGCCATGATACAACATAAATGCTATGTATATTGCAAATATAAATGAATAATGCAGATAAGATTATTGCAAATCGAATTCCTTTTTCACAATAAATGTGAAAACTACATTATTCAGACACTCTGGTTACAGCTGTGTGACAAAACAATTTCCCCGCAAAAGGCCACGGAGGACATCATGGCTTCATCACAAATGAACGACATCATTGCCGCGTCCGGACACGCCGAAAAGAAGGCGGCCAGGCTCTCCATTGGCATGTACGTTGTCTACTTCCTGCTCCTGGTGGCTGTCGCCCTTCTCCTTCGCTAGATCCGAAACACAAGGGCTATTTTGGGCGCAGAAAAAGACCTCGCATGCGCACATGCAAGAGGTCTGAAAGCCTTGTGGCAAAAAGCCGGAAGGAGAGAGACTTGTCCTTGTCAGCCCGGGTTCTGTCTGAAACTGATCCGCAGCTAGTCCAGGGGAGCCGGCCCGTACTCGTTTTCGCCTTCCTGTCCGCGCTTTACGGCCCAGTAGAGGCAGATGACGTGCAAAACCGGCACGCAGAAGACAAGGGCACGCCAGGCGGATGCGCCAATGTCGTGCATGCGGCGCACGAAGACGCTGAAAAGCGGAATGGCCAGGGCCATGAAGACCAGGCTCTGCATTATTGGGCCGTAGCGCTCGGGCAGGGCCAGGGAAACAAGATAGACTGCGGCGCTCACAATCGTGATGAAGAGCGCGAAATACCAGAATTCCGAGCGGGACGATCTGCCCTGCAGGCTGGCGTATTGCACAAGGGCCGAAGCCACGGCGTCTTTGAAGGTCATGTTCGTTCGGTGCCTTGGCACCGCCTCCCGTAAATGGATTGTGAAGATCAGGATCTCGACGCGGAAGAACTGTCCGAAGGGCTTTCTGAAGGGTTGTGCGGACGGGCCACCGAAGTGCTGCCTGGCCCTTTTTCCTGCCCATCCCCCTCAGGGGCACATTCCTGCTCGAAATCGCACATGCGCCGGGCTATCTCCCCGAACCGCCTGACTACCTCGGGATAGTTCTCCCTGCGGTGGGGGAAGAGGCAGTCTGTGCAGTCCTTGATCCCCTTTTTCGTGTAGCGAAAGTTGCCGCCGCATCTGCGACCCAGGGCATAGAGCGGACAGTAGCAGAACAGGCAGTTGAAATTGTCCGGATCCTCTGTCCTGTGGCAGGGAAAGTATTCGCACTGCCTGTTGCTGTAGAAGGAATAGTGGGCATGCTCCCACGAAGGCCTGGCCATGCATGTCTCCGGGATGCGGATTGCGGTGCAAGAAGGTGTTTGCTCCTTTTAGCAAAAAAACTTCCTGCTGAAAACAAGGAGAACATGCCTTGCCGGAACCTGCCCTTTCGCTCTCGCGCTGCTCGCAATGATCACAAGGCTTCTTGCACAGGCAAGGGCTTCCCGGCCAGTATTGTTCATGAAGAAAAATTTTTCCGCTTCTTGTCTTGTCACTCTTTTTGCAGTATTGGTAAAAAATATTGTCGGGTTTTTTCGCAGGCATGCTTTCGGGCCTGGCTGTGCCACCCGCATACTACGCTCTAAGGAGACGGGAAATGAAAAGGATTTTTCTCCTGCTGGCAGCACTGGCTTTTTGTTTGGCAGTGACAGTGCAAACCTCCAACGCAGCTCCCCAGGCCAAGGACAGCTCTGTAGACCCGGTTCATGAAATCGGTAAGCGCATGAAGGATCCCATTGTCCTGAAGTCCAGCGTCTCGCCCCTGCTCAACGTGACCTTCAACCACAACACCCACAGAAGCGTGCCCTGTCGCACCTGTCACCATGAGGAAGGCAGCACTGGCTACTACGTTTCCTGCAGCGAGTGCCACCAGAATACAGAGCCCCGCAGCGAGGATGTGGACAGCACCTTCCAGGCCTTCCACGCCAAGGGCAGCGACAGATCCTGTTACGGCTGTCATACGAAGATGGCCGAGGCTCGTCCTGCTGACTTCCCTCATTTCACCAACTGTCGCCCCTGCCACATGTCCGAAGAGGCCAGGGCCGCAGCAAGGGCAGAGGCACGCAAGTAGTCTCACGGCCCATCCCGAAAAAGACCGGCAAAACAGAGGCCAGCAAATTCTTCCCCGTGCGCATGCGCGGGGATTTTTTTTGCTTGTGCGGCAGAAAGGCTCTCCCGGGAGAGCATGTCCCCCTCCGCCTTTTCTCCTCGCGTACTGTTTTGGCAAATTTTCCTTCTCCCTCCATGGACTTCACAGGCCCGATGAGCCTATATGGAGAGGTCAGGAATATCCTTCCCTGCCAGGGAAAAGCCCTGTCTGCCCGGCGTCAAACGTCCGGGTACCCTTCCCCCACTTAAACCAATGGAGGCGGCGTCACACAAGGCGCCGATATTTTGTGATGATACAACAAAGCACCAGTCCCAGGGCAGCCATCACCACCCCGCACTATCTGGCCAGCGAGGCAGGCCGCCGCGTCCTTGCGGACGGAGGAAACGCCATAGAGGCCATAGTGGCAGCAGGCGCTGTTCTTGCAGTTGTCTACCCCCAGATGTGCACCCTCGGCGGAGACGCCTTCTACCTTGTGCACAATGCGCGTACAGGCGAACTCAAGGGCATCAACGCAAGTGGCAAATCCGGCTCGAAGGTGAACCGCAAGGTCTATGAGGAAAAGCGGCTTTCCACCATCCCGAGCCGCGGCCCCCTGGCAGCCATCACTGTGCCGGGCGTTGTGTCCGGCTGGGATCTGGCCCTTGAGTACTCGTCCCAAACAATGAGGAGAACTTTTTCCCTGGC
>ENA-ORSJ01002178-ORSJ01002178.1-human-gut-metagenome-genome-assembly--contig:-NODE-2178-length-13682-cov-2.322668_pt1 | contig 13682 bp, 12 predicted proteins | sample MGYA00242191_ERZ509158 | MGnify/ENA primary metagenome ERZ509158 (study PRJEB26280, sample SAMEA2338623) | human gut metagenome | biome: human gut; feature: human-associated habitat; material: faeces... | reverse complement strand
ATCGATCACCTTGTCCAGCTGATCAATCCCGAGAATATCATCATGTTTACCAGGAATTATCCTGGCACGGTTCAGATCCCTTGCCAGTCTCTTATAAAGGATCTCATTGATCAGTGAACTCTTACCGGAGCCGGAAACTCCTGTGACACAGGTCATGACACCCAACGGAATATCCACATCGATATGCTTCAGATTATTCTCTGCCGCACCTTTTATATGAAGGAAACCTGTTGGCTCTTTACGTACTTCCGGCACCGGAATCTTAAGTCTTCCACTTAAATAAGCTCCTGTTACCGATTGCTCGTTCTTCATCAGATCCTCAGCTGTACCCATGGCAACCAGCTGTCCGCCATGTTCACCGGCACCGGGACCGATATCGATTACACAATCCGCCGCGCGCATGGTATCCTCATCATGTTCGACCACGATCAGGCTGTTGCCAAGATCGCGAAGGCGCATCAGCGCTCCCAGAAGCTTGTCATTATCCCGCTGATGGAGACCGATACTTGGCTCGTCCAGAATATAGGCAACTCCAACAAGGCCGGAACCGATCTGTGTGGCAAGACGGATCCTCTGTGCCTCCCCGCCGGAAAGAGTTCCGGTAGCTCTTCCAAGGGAAAGATACTCCAGACCAACTTCCGCAAGAAATCCCACTCTGGCACGGATCTCCTTCAGGATCTGCTTACCGATCAGTTCCTGCTGCTCGGAAAGCTTCAGGTCACGAAGAAATCCCTGTAATCTCTCCACAGGCATGTTCGTCACTTCATAGATATTCTTATCTGCCACAGTCACTGCCAGAGACTCCTTCTTCAGCCTCTGTCCCTTACAGGTGGTACATGGAGTGATCCGCATGAAACTCTCATATTCCTGCTTCATAGTCTCGGAACCGGTCTCCCGGTATCTCTGCTCCACATTGCGGATCAGTCCCGGAAATGCCACATCATAAACACCTTCTCCACGCTGACCCTTGTAATAAACTTTCACGGAGTGACCACCGGTACCGTTGATCAGGATGTCCTGGATTTCCTTAGGATATTCACAGAAAGGGGTATCCAGAGAAAAGTTATATTCTCTCGCCAGTGCATCCAAGATCGCTCTTGAAAAACTGCCCTGTGTGGTACAGGACTGCCAGCCAAGAACCGTGATCGCACCTTCATTGATGCTCAGTTTCTTATCCGGTATCATAAGGTCAATATCGAATTCCATCTTATATCCAAGGCCCAGGCACTTGGGGCAGGCACCAAACGGATTATTAAAAGAAAAACTTCTCGGCTCGATCTCATCGACACTCACACCACAGTCCGGACAGGCAAAGCTCTGGCTAAAATTCAGAAGCTTTCCGTCCATGGTATCCACTACCAGAAGACCATCAGCCAGCTCCAGCACAGTCTCAATAGAATCCGAAAGACGTTTCTCAATTCCCGGTTTCACGATAAGACGGTCCACAACGATCTCAATGTTATGCTTGATATTCTTATCCAGGCTGATATCCTCGGAAAGCTCATAAAGACTTCCATCGATCTGAACTCTTACATATCCGCTTCTTCTGGCCTGGTCAAGCAGCTTGGCATGTGTTCCCTTACGGCCACGTACCACCGGCGCAAGAAGCTGTATCTTCTGACGCTCCGGAAGCGTCATGATCTGATCTACCATCTGATCCACTGTCTGTTTCCGGATCTCTCTGCCGCACTTCGGACAATGAGGGACTCCCACACGGGCATACAGAAGGCGGAAATAATCATAGATCTCAGTTACCGTTCCCACAGTAGAACGGGGATTCCGGTTCGTTGACTTCTGATCAATGGAAATCGCAGGAGGAAGTCCCTCGATACTCTCCACATCCGGTTTCTCCATCTGTCCAAGAAACTGCCTCGCATAGGAAGAAAGAGATTCCATATAACGTCTCTGACCTTCCGCATAGATCGTATCAAACGCAAGGGATGACTTACCGGATCCACTGAGTCCGGTAAGTACCACGAACTGGTCTCTGGGAATATCCACGCTGAGATTCTTAAGATTATTCTCATTCGCTCCGCGTATTCTGATAAAACGCTTCTTATCGTTCACTTCTGCTGACATGAAAGCCTCCTACTCTGCCCGGCCATACAAAAATCTTCCGGTATTTTCTTCTATAGCAGAATATCTGTCTCTCATTCTGCTGTAAAATTTCTGTTTGTTTTTTACAGTATACAATCAGAACATTCGTTCGTCAAGGTGAAAAAATCGACAAAATCCGCTACAGAAGAAAATCTGCCATCACTCCGTTGCTTACATGGATTCCTCTTCTTGTCAGAAAAATCCTGTCATTTTTCTTCTTCAGCATTCCCAGGGCAAAATGTTTTTTCAGAACCTCTCCGTAAATACTCTCCATATTTTTTCCGAAATATTCCTCAAATTCACGCACAGATACCCCCTCTGTCATACGCAGCCCCAGAAACATAAATTCCGCCATTTCATCCGCCTCCGTAAGTGTTTCCCTGTCACAGCGGATTTTTTCCGGAAACGCACTGTTTCTGAGATATTCTTCCATATTATCCGTATTGGAAAACCGCACATGGTCCACAAGAGAAGAAGCTCCAAGTCCCAGTCCCAGATAATCCGTCCTCTGCCAGTATCCTTTATTATGGCGGCACTCCAGGCCCTTTTTCGCATAATTGGAAATTTCATACTGATGAAATCCGTATTCTCCCAGAATTGCTGCCGTATCTTCATACATGCGGTACTCCGTATCTTCATCCGGAAGATCCAGCTCCCGTTCCCAGAATGGAGTTCCTTCCTCCACGATCAGGCTGTATGCGGAAATATGCTCCGGTGAAAGCTCTGCCACTGTACGGAGATTTTTTTCCCAGTCTTCATAGGTCTGCTCCGGGATCGCACTCATCAGATCAATATTGATATTGGAAAATCCCGCTTCCCTTGCCATGAAAAAACTCTCCAGAAATTCTTCCCAGGTGTGTATCCTCCCAAGGATCTTCAGTTCACGATTCTGTGGAGACTGCAATCCCAGACTTAACCGGTTCACTCCATGCTTCCGGTATTCCTGAAGTTTTTCTTTATATAAAGTCCCCGGATTTGCTTCGATGGTGATCTCAGCATCCGGGGCCATAAAAAACTTATTTCTGATCTGATCCAGAATTGCTCCCATAAGAGCAGGATCCGGAACGGAAGGTGTTCCTCCGCCAATAAAAACCGTGGTGATCTCTCTGTCCGGAAATTCCGGAACAGCAGCGATTTCCCTTCCAAGAGACTGGAAATATTCCCGTTGCCGTTCTTTTCCCGCCGGACCTGAAAGGAAATCACAGTAATCACATTTTTTCACACAAAAGGGAATATGAACATAGAGTTCCATAGGCTTCTTCGCCTTATTCTTCATCCATGTCTCCTTCCTCTGTACCCGCATAACTGTCAGTTTCGTCATACTGCGAGGTATCTCCATCGCCGGTATCATAACTGCTTTCATCATCTCCGGCATCACTGCCATCATCAGCAACGTCTCCGGTATCGGATGTATCCGTACCATCCCCGGATGTTGAATCTGATCCGGTCTCATCCGTATTATTCCCGCTTCCGTCGGAAGCTGCCGGTGTTGGTGTCACGGCATCTGTTCCCAGTGCCGCTCCGCCGTTTTCAGCCAGATACTCATTTACCATAGTAAGATTACCGTTGGTTGTCACGGCATCCGGATCTACCGTTTTCGGATCTGGTGTTGCGGTCGGCTCCGGTGCCATACTGATCTTGATCACACTTTCATCTTCCGCGTTTTTCTTTTTTGAACCGCATCCGGTAAGCAGGATTCCGGTCATCGCCAGAAGTCCTGCTGCCAGAAACAGTCTTTTTATATTTTTTCCCAAAAAGTCATCTCCTATTTATCATCCAGCTTCAGGACACTCATAAATGCCTTCTGCGGAATTTCCACATTACCAACCTGACGCATACGTTTCTTACCTTCCTTCTGTTTCTCAAGAAGTTTCTTTTTACGGGAAATATCTCCGCCATAACACTTGGCAAGAACGTCTTTACGCATGGCTCTTACTGTCTCTCTGGCAATGACCTTGCTTCCGATAGCTGCCTGGATCGGGATCTCAAAGAGCTGCCTCGGAATCTCATCTTTCAGTTTCTCGCACATCTTCCTGCCACGCTCATAAGCAGTATCCGCATGAACGATAAAGGAAAGGGCATCCACCTCTTCCTTGTTCACAAGGATATCCAGTTTCACAAGCTCACTTCTTTCATAACCATCCAGCTCATAATCCAGGGACGCATATCCTCTGGAACGTGACTTCAGTGCATCAAAGAAATCGTAAATGATCTCATTCAGAGGCAGCCTGTATTTCAGAAGTGCACGGGTTTCTTCCATATATTCCATGCCTTCATACTGGCCACGTCTCTCCTGGCAGAGATCCATGATCGCACCGATAAACTCTGTAGTTACCATGATCTCAGCCTTCACCATCGGCTCTTCCATATATTCGATCTCAGACGGATCCGGAAGATTAGTCGGGTTGGTCAGTTCGATGACCTCGCCGTTGGTTTTGTAAACTTTATAAATAACACTTGGTGCGGTCGTTACAAGATCCAGATTATACTCTCTCTCCAGACGTTCCTGGATGATCTCCAGATGGAGAAGCCCAAGGAACCCACAACGGAAACCAAAGCCAAGAGCAACGGAAGTCTCCGGCTCATAATAAAGAGACGCATCATTAAGCTGAAGTTTCTCCAGGGCATCACGAAGATCGCCGTATTTGGCACCGTCTGCCGGATAAAGTCCGCAGTAAACCATCGGATTTACCTTCTTATATCCCGGAAGTGCCTCCGCACAGGGGTTGTCTGCGTCCGTTACGGTATCACCCACACGGGTATCCCTCACATTCTTGATACTGGCAGTAATATAGCCGACCATCCCTGCCGTCAGTTCATCACAGGGAATAAACTGGCCAGCGCCAAAATATCCTACTTCTACGACTTCCGTAGTAAATCCGGTAGCCATCATATGGATCTTCGTGCCCTTTTTTACACGGCCGTCCTTGATCCTGCAAAATACGATAACACCTTTATAAGGATCATAAACAGAGTCAAAGATAAGGGCTTTCAGAGGTGCATCCACATCTCCCTGCGGTGCCGGAACTTTATTTACGATCTGCTCCAGAACCTGTTCCACGTTCAGACCTGTCTTTGCGGAAATCTGCGGTGCATCCTGGGCTTCAATCCCGATCACATCCTCAATCTCATTGATAACACGCTCCGGGTCCGCACTTGGAAGGTCGATCTTATTGATAACCGGAACCACATCCAAATCATGATCCAGCGCCATATATACGTGGGCAAGGGTCTGAGCCTCGATTCCCTGGGCAGCATCTACAACAAGGATCGCGCCGTCACAGGCTGCAAGACTCCTGGAAACTTCATAATTAAAGTCTACATGTCCCGGGGTATCGATCAGGTTAAAAATATATTCATTTCCATCCTTGGCCTTGTATACAATACGGACAGCCTGGGATTTGATGGTGATTCCACGTTCTCTCTCCAGTTCCATATTATCCAGAACCTGGGCCTGCATTTCTCTCTCCGTGAGAAGTCCTGTCATCTCGATGATACGGTCCGCAAGTGTTGATTTTCCGTGGTCAATATGTGCAATGATACAAAAATTTCGAATTTTACTCTGGTCTATCATTCAGGAAATCCTCCTTAAGTTTCTCTTGCATCAGACGGACATTCCTGTTCCGCTCTGCTGCATGCCTGTAAATGTAGTCACTTCACGCTTTTCATTCACAAAGCATATTTTTCCATACTGCTCTTTATCATATCATATTTTAGCCGTTTTTGTCACTGCCTTTCAATACTCTGTTTAAGATATCTGCAAAAGGTTCCATGGCATTTCGGACTTCCTCCACAGTATTGGTCTGTGCACCCGCTTCCAGAAGAAGGGCCCGGGGCTTCAGATGAAGGTTATAACGAAGCCCTGCCAGATAAATTCCCCGGTAAAGCTTTGGATAGTACTGTGCTGCCTGGTATTCCAGCTGAAAAGAAAAAGCCAGATTCTCTTCTATGTAAGGATTGGGCAGATAACTCACCGCTCCCTGGTTGACCGTATAACTCAACCCATTATAAAAAAGCAGCTGCGCTGTTGGTTTCCCGTCTATTTCCGTCACCAGATGACGGTCATCCGGCACGCCGTCTCTGTGGAGATCGATCACCACTTCAACAGAAGGGTTCTCCTCCAGGACCTTTTCTATGGAAGCTCTTGCATAATCATATGCTTTACTCCGGTCCAGCTGCCCGCCCATCATATCAAAAGCGTCTGTCACATGAAGCACCCGATAACCATATGTCTTTTCAAGCAGCTCCGCGAGATGGTCGCCCACTCCAACGATGGTATCTTCCACCTGTCCTTCTCTGGAGTCTGCAAACGTTTCCTGGGAATGGGTGTGATAGATCAGGATCTGAGGCGCATCTTCCTTTTCCAGGGTAAGATCCTTTGACAACAGGTTCTTAGCATTCATCAGTTCTCTGTCTGCTGTAGTAGAAGTATGTACATTATAGAAGTGTTTCATTAAAAAATCATAATCCATCAGCTGCTGCATGAGATAGATCATGGGCTGATCCGAAATTTTAGCAGAAGCGCTGTCCGTGTTTGCAGGCGAATTGGCATTTTCAGACTGATCCAATGCTTCTTCGCTGGCTGACCGGATTGTTTCCTCATCTGACTCATCTTCCCCGATCCAGGCCAGATATTCATGGGTGCGGTAAAATTCCCTTGCTTTTTCATACTGGTCATAGGCCGGATCCATGGTGTTTATGGATGACCATTTTTTCTGTGTCTGGAATGTCTGGTTTGAATAGTTTCCTGTGAGATCCCTGCTTAAGGGAAATATCTGCTGCCAGACCCATTCACAGCCTGACTCCCAGACTTCATTTGAAAGGTTGTTTTTTAATAACTGTATGTGGTTTTCTGCTGCATACAAAATACAGGCTCCTGCAATCATACATAGGATCACCAGGATGCCTGTTATCTTCAGAAATAATATCCATTTTTTTACATTTCTGCTCCATGATTTCATGGTGTCCTTCCAGTTAAAAAGAAAATATTGGCACCGGGGAAACAAATGCCGCCTTCGGCACCCCTTGTTTTTCCCTTTATGTCATATATATGCAGATCATCCTGCCGGAAGTTCATCACATTTCTTATTTTTTAGGAGAAAATGGCCACTCGGAGATCAGAAGGCCTACAAGGGTCAGGACCGTTCCTGCCATTGCCTGAAAGGTGATCACTTCATGGAGAAGAGGGATCGACATTAAAATCGTTACAACCGGGATCCCGTAAATATATACGCTGGCTCTGGTAGCACCTAAGGACTTTACTGCATAATTCCAGGTGACAAAGCAGATTGCAGAGGCGCCTACCCCCAGATAAATGATATTTCCCAGATTTACCGGCTTTAATAATGCGGAAAGGGAAAGATGGAAATCCATAAAAGGAAGGGCACACAGCATGAACAAAATACCATAGAAAAAAGTTCTCCGGGTGGTAATGATGGTATCATATCCAAAACCGGCTATTTTTCTGGAACAGATGGAATATACTCCCCAGATGGCTGCCGCTGCCACACCAAGGAAATCTCCCAGTGGATTTAACTCTACTGTCTCCCCTTTCTGGAATGTGATCAGACAGATGCCTGCCATTGCACACACAAATCCCAGAACGATACTCTTCTTCATTTTCTCCCCTTCCAGGAAAAAGTGGGCCAGAATACCTGTAAAAATAGGGGCGATCGATACAATAACGCTGATATTCGATGCCTGTGTCAAAGTCAGGGCAATGTTTTCCATAAGATAATAAATACCGATCCCCGTAATACCGGCCACGATCATGATCCCTTCCTGTTTCAGGCTTCCTGCTTTCAAAGGAACCGGGCGGATAATCCACAGGAAAATATAACCTGCCACAAACCGCAGCACCAGTATTTCAAGAGGTGACAGATCTTCTAACAGGACTTTCGTCGATATAAACGTTGTCCCCCAGATCAGCATAGTAAAGATCGCAGCCAGATGTCCGGCTGCTTTTGTCTTTTGTGCACTCATTTCTTTGCTCCTTATCCCTTTTCATATTTATATACTATATAAGCCTATTAAAATAAAGCCCTGTGGATCCCTTCTGAAATAGTAAAACTTAACTGGCGTACTCTCTCATCAATATCCGGCGGTGTTACATAAAGAGAACCAAACTCCGGCTCTAAAAGTTCTGTGATCAGACGGTACTGATCTTCCGGATCCATGTTCTGGATCCATTTTCCCGTATTTTTCGTTTCTGCCTGGGATGACAGTACCCCAAGCAAAGCGGAGATCGTATCATGAACAATGGCTGCCGCACCTACTACGGTAGGAACTCCAATCGCAAGAACCGGTATTCCTAACGTTTCTTTTGTAAGACTGTGTCTGTGATTTCCAACTCCTGACCCGGGATGAATTCCTGTATCCGTCAGCTGGATGGTGGTTCCAAGGCGCCGGATGCTGCGGGCTGCCAGAGCGTCAATGGCGATCACCAGATCCGGCTGTACCTCCTTAATAATGCCCAACAGGATCCTGGCAGTTTCCATTCCCGTCTGGGCCATAACACCGGGAGCTATGGCTTTTAACCCTTCTGCAGACACGCAGAGATTACTGACCGTCCGGGGCCCAAGGGAGTCCGGGGTTACGCTTTGATTTCCAAGCCCTGCTACCAGGATATTTTTCCCGGTCTTCTGCTTTAACAGTCCTTTTAACAACAACGCCAGTTCATCAGATACTTCACTATGAAAATCTTCATCAGGCATAAGCAGTTTATCTGCTTCCAGTGTAAGATAGCTTCCCATCGGTTTTCCCAAAGCTTTGGCGCCATGTTCATTTAAAACCTTCACTTCTGTGATCTGGGCTGCTGACCGTTTTCCTTCCCACTTTTTAAAAGAAACCCCTGAAACTTCTTCCGCTGCTTCTTTTAAACCTTCCCGTTCCTCTAAAGCAAGGTCTGTACGTATTTTAAATTCAGGTATCTTCATTTTTCGCTGCCTCCTTGTTTTGTCCTGTATAACTGTAACGATCGTTAAAATTAGTTTTTACACAGAGACAGCGTATTATGCCACATGGATTTTATTATAACTTACAGAAATAGAACTGGCAATCAGAAACATTTCCTGCATTGGTTCATGATGCTGTAGACCGTCTGCTTAACATTCTTGATAATTTTTAAAATTTTTACTTGACATTTCCAAATGGATCCGATAGAATGTAACAGTATGTTTACATTGAACTGTCCGTGTCCAGGCTTTAATGGAAAACACAACGATTAATATTTTTATATAATACCGAACGGAGGTGTATTTCATTGGCTAACATTAAATCTGCAAAGAAGAGAATCTTAGTAAACGAAACTAAGGCTGCAAGAAACAAGGCGATCAGATCTAAGGTTAAAACTGCGATCAAGAAAGTTGAGGCTGCTGTAGCTGCTGGAGATAAGGCTGCTGCTCAGGCTGCACTGGTTGCTGCTACTACCGAGATCGATAAGGCTTGCACCAAGGGTGTATACCACAAGAACAATGCTGCCCGCAAAGTTTCTCGTGTATCCAAGGCTGTTAATTCTATCGCTTAATTTATAGAATTCGATCAATCGATACCGTAATTTAAAAACTCTCCGGATTAACCCACCGGAGAGTTTTTTTGTTATTCAGAGCAATGCGAAAATGCAGGAAAAAGTGTGGATCATGCTTGCATGAATGAACACTTTTCCCTGCATTTTCATATGACGAGCAGCCACATCGAGATGCAGCGCAGCGAAATCGAGATGTTTGCTCTGAATAATTGTACTTTCCCTACATCTGCTCTTCATCATAACGTGCTCTGATGCCGCCTACAAATTTCAAACGGGTCCTTGCACATACTACGTGGGCACCACCAATGGCCTTTGTCTGAATTCTTACAGGCACAGCCACATCTCTCATATGCATACCGATCAGAGTATCTCCAATATCAATTCCTGCATGTGCCTTGATATGTTCTACTGCAACCGGGTGTTCCAGGGTATGATAAGCAGCGGTTGAGAAAGAACCACCTGCCTTTAACTGAGGAACTACATTGACCGGTTCATAGCCGTATTTCTCCGCTGCCTCCTCTTCTAGGATCAGGGAACGGTTTAAATGCTCGCAGCACTGCGCAGCCAGATAAATTCCCAATGGCTTTAATTCTTCATACAGCGCTTTGTATACAGTCTGTCCAATAGTCTCACTGGAATGGGAACCGATCTTGTAACTTCCGATCTCACTGGAAGAACAGCCCACTACCAGGATCTGACCTGGTTTCATCTTGGCAACAGCCAGAAGTTCCTTTAAAACTTCCTTGGTCTGTGTGCGGATCTCTTCTAACACTTCATCACTTTCTTTTTCCGTTGCTACCCCTGGTATATTTTTTTCTTCTGCCATTTAATGCATTCTCCTCCTTAATTCTAATATTTATTAGCGATCAGCAGTTCCACTGCCAGACGGTCCTGGAGTTTTCCCGTTTTCACACTTTCTTCTGCGTCCACACACAAATTCACATAGGACAAGATCTGTTCCTTCGTAAATGTTTTCGCCTGCGCCATTACTTTTCCTGTAACAAAAGGCTGCAATTTCAATTTAGAAGAGATCGTACTCCTATCCATTCCTCTTCCCATCAGTTCCTTTACCTGCAGGATCTGGTTAAACTGCCTTGCAATGAGAAACAGGATACGCATAGACGGCTCTTTTAATGTAAGAAGATCTTCATAAAGATCCATTGCCTTTCTTGTCTGCCTGTTGGCAATGGCCGTGATCATGTCAAATATTTTGTTCGTCACCTGGGTAATACACACTGCATCAATATCTTCTTCCGTTATAATATCCCGTCCAAGTGTATAACTGATCACCTTATCCAGTTCAGAAGTAATATTTTCCATATCATCTCCTGTTTTTCCCAGGAAATATTCCATAGTCCGGCCAGTTATCTTTTTTCCATTTTTTGCCAGTATTCCTGCTGCCCATCTTCCAAGCTGGGCACTGTCCTGACGCACCATTTCTGCAATATAGCCATACTTTTTTACAGCCTTATACATACGGCTTCGCTTATCTACTTCCGTTTCCACAAACAAAAGACAGGTCGTATCCGGAATATTCTCTATATAGGCGCACATTTCATCTGCCCCTGGTCCGCCTTTAAACCAGCCGCTGTCCTCCATAAGGATCAGACGTCTGTCAGCAAAAAAAGGCATTGTATCGGAAAGGCTGATGATCTCATTTACATTTATTCCCTTTCCTTCATAATAATTATAATTCATGGTATCGCCCTGGGTAATGGCTTCCCGAAGGCGGTTTTTATAGCTTTTTTTTAAAAATGCTTCTTCCCCAAAGAGAAGATATACTTTCTTAAAATCATTATTTTTTATATCCTGGTTCAGGGTCTGCATGTAATTCTTTTTGCTCCTGTTGATTAGTTGGACACCTTATACTCAGGTTCCACACGGATGTGTTTCACTGCCCGTTTGGCAGCTGCATGTATTTCTCCGCGTGGCTCCATTGTAACACACCAGCCGCATAATGTTAAGGCTTGACTTTTGTTCTCATCTGACGTACTCTATTAAATAGTTTTTTTTAGAACTGTTTTGTTTAAAACTTTTTATTTTTCAGAAAGGAGTCTCCTTTATGATCTGTATTACTGATTTCCTTGCACATATCCGGCTGACCATGAAATTGCAGGAACAGATGTTAAAAAATATCTGTGAAACATGGCAGCTGACCATAACAGAAGGAAAGGTTATTTCATTTCTTTATAATAATCCAGGAAAAGATACTGCTGCTGATATCACAGAACTTAGGATGCTCTCCAAAGGAAATGTATCCCAGGCTGTAGAAAGTCTGATCCAGAAAGGTCTGCTAAAGAGGACCGCTGACCAGACTGACCGTCGAAAGATCCATTTATCCCTGCTTCCCCAGACTGCAGACATTACAGCTGCCATCTGTTCCATGCAGGCAAATCTCTACAGCCAGATTTTTTGCGGTCTGTCTGAGGAAGACTTGAAATTTTATGAACAGATCAACCAACGGATCATGGAAAATACGAAAAAAGCGATCAAAGAAAGGACGACAGAAAATGAATTTACAGCAAAAGAAAGATAACAGCTTTCTTGCAACAGAACCTTTGGGGAAACTTTTGCTAAAGCTCTCCCTGCCCACAGTTACAGCCCAGATCATCAACATGCTGTACAATATCGTGGACCGTATCTATATTGGACATATCCCGGAAAACGGAGCACTGGCACTGACTGGTGTAGGCGTGTGCATGCCCCTCATCATGATCGTTTCCGCTTTCGCAGCCCTTGTAGGAAACGGCGGTGCTCCCAGAGCCTCTATCTTTATGGGAAAAGGAGATAAAGAGTCTGCTGAACGCACTCTTGGCAACTGTTTTACCACACAGATCATCGTATCCCTTTTGCTGACCATCATCCTTTTTACCGGAAACAGAAGCTTTCTTATGGCTTTTGGTGCCAGTGAAAATACCATTCCCTACGCTGTTGCCTATATGAATATTTATTCACTGGGAACTATCTTTGTACAGCTGACTTTGGGTATGAACGCTTTTATTACTGCACAGGGATTTGCCAGAACCGGCATGTTGTCTGTTTTAGTAGGCGCTGCCAGCAACATTATTCTGGATCCTGTTTTTATTTTCGTATTTCATATGGGCGTTCGTGGTGCTGCTCTTGCAACGATCATTTCCCAGGCACTTTCCTGCGCATGGGTGTTAAACTTCCTTACAGGAAAAAAATCGTATCTGAAGATCCGCAGATGCAATATGAAACTGCAGAAAAACATTATCCTTCCAAGCCTTGCACTGGGACTTTCCACTTTTATCATGCAGGCCAGTGAAAGCATTATTTCCGTATGTTTTAACTCTTCACTGCTGAAATACGGTGGAGACCTTGCAGTTGGTGCTATGACCATTTTAACCAGCGCCATGCAGTTCGCTATGCTGCCTCTGCAGGGGCTTGGACAGGGCGCCCAGCCGATCATCAGCTACAACTTTGGCGCAGGTCAGACTAAACGTGTAAAAGACTCCTTTAAACTGCTGTTAAAGATCGACCTTTCCTATTCTACTTTTATGTGGCTTTTAGTCATGCTGTTCCCGGCTGGTTTTGCTTCGATTTTTACCTCCGACCAGGCGCTTTTAACCTTTACTGCTCATGCACTTCGGATCTACATGGCTTCCATCCTGCTGTTCGGCATCCAGATGGCCTGCCAGATGACCTTTACTTCCATTGGAAACGCAAAAGCATCTATCATAGTCGCTGTCACCAGAAAATTTATCCTGCTGCTCCCGTTGATCTACATCATGCCTCACATTTTCACTGCAGATCAGACGTCCGCTGTTTACATGGCAGAACCGATTGCCGATTTTCTGGCCATCTGCTTTACAAGTATTTTGTTCAGGTTTGAATTTAAGAAGGCGTTGGCGAGATAGGGTTGAAGTAATAACAGGGCTTAATTGATAATTCTTTATTTGATCAGATATTTTCTTTTAATACAGAAAACTGCTGCCATATCCCAGGGGTTTTAGTTCCTGGGTGGCAGCAGTTTTTGAATTTGTGTTTTGTGTTATCTTTCGTGGTATTTTTTGTTTTATCTTTTGTTTTGTGTTTTGCC
>ENA-ORSJ01002156-ORSJ01002156.1-human-gut-metagenome-genome-assembly--contig:-NODE-2156-length-13820-cov-36.774501_pt1 | contig 13820 bp, 17 predicted proteins | sample MGYA00242191_ERZ509158 | MGnify/ENA primary metagenome ERZ509158 (study PRJEB26280, sample SAMEA2338623) | human gut metagenome | biome: human gut; feature: human-associated habitat; material: faeces... | reverse complement strand
TGTCCGCCTCCGTGTCGTTCAGCAGCAGTTCGGCGTTGCCGCTGATGGCGGTCAATGGTGTGCGCAGTTCGTGGGTGACATTCTGGATGAGGTTACGCCTTAGCTTTATCAGCTTTTCATTCGCCTCGTTGCTCTCCTGCAACTCGCCGATGAGCTTCTCACGCTGTTTCCTTTCGTTGTCGTTGCGTTTCATTTCCCGGTGGATGGCGACGGATATGGTGGCGGTGAACAGCCGCAGGGACAAAGCCTGCGCTTGGGCTATCTTCTGTTCCCGTTGAGTAAAAGCGTTTTGCGCCTGCGTGTCAAGGTCGCGTATCAGCCTGTCCAGTTCCCTGTTCAACGCCCGGTTGCGGGTGCGCAGGCTGTCGGCGTAAGCCTCTATTTCGGCTGACTCCCTCTGCCGGATGGTTATCAGGCTGTCGCTGAACTGGTGCAGTTCCCTGGCGGAAGGAAGCACCTGTACGGTTTTCTTGCCACCGAAGAAGCCTGCGATGCCTTTCTTTTTCTGCGCAACTGTGCGCACACGGGTGGCACGCTTCGCCACTTCGGGCAGGTGGTTCACCAAAAGGCTGTCCGCGTCCCCTTGCCGCTCCACTGCTTCCACGATGTGCAGCAGGTGGTCTTCCTTGTCGGACAACAGTGAGCGGAGCGTGTCTATCTGCGCCGTATGCACATACGCCGTGCATTGGGGCTGCAAGGCTTGCAGCAGGCTGTCGGCGCGCAAGCGTTGGGCGTGGTAGTGGCGGCGGTCTGCCTCGTCCCAGCCGATGACGCCCTCGCCCAGCAGGGCAAGCCGGGTGATGCGGCGATGGGCGGTGTTGATGTCGCGGCTCACTTGGCGAATATCCTCAGTCTCTGCTTCTATTTTATGTATCCGTTTACGCTCGTGTAACATAATGGCAATCATGCTTATCCCAACAACGAGCATCACAACATATCCGAGAGCAATTCTAATCTGTAACTTTTGTTCAAATCTCATCTTTTTTGTTTCCTTTTGATTTTCCGACAATCAGAATGCTGACCTCATACAGCATCCAGATAGGCAATGCCACCAATGAAAGAGTGAATATGTCTGATGTCGGGGTGATGATGGCGGAGATTATCAGGATAGCGATAACTGAATGCTTGCGGAAACGCCTCATGAATCCGGCGGACAATATGCCGAGTTTGCCCAGCAGCCAGCACAACACAGGAAGTTCAAATACGATACCCATCAGAATACACATCATCAGCAATGTCCCCATGTAGGACTGGAGCGTTATCATGTTCGCCACGTCATTGCTGACCTGATAGGTTCCCAAGAAACGGAAAGTCAGCGGGAATATCAGAAAATAACTGAGCAATACCCCAAGAATGAACATCGCATACCCGCTGCCAACCACACGAAAGGAATATTTCCTTTCATTTTCGTATAGTGCCGGAGAAATGAAATGGAAAAGCAGGTACAAAGTATAGGGAGAAGAGAACAAAAAACCGATATAGACGGAGGTTTTCATGTGGATGACAAACTGTTCCGCCAGTCCGGTATTTATAAGCTGAATAGAAAAACCAGAACTTTCTGCCCCAGTAGTCCATCCCGCAATACGATTGAACAGACGGTAGGTGATGAACGCATCGTTTTTAGGGGCAAGGATGACCGAAAACATTCCTCCTTGAACAGAAATGCCACAATGCCGCACAGCACAGTCGCAATGGCAATCTTTATCAGGGAAGCCCTCAATACATCCAAATGCTCCCAAAACGACATCTCACCGATTTGAGCTTCATCTTCCGCCTGTGCCATATTCTTATTTGACCGGATTTTCATCCTTTATCTCAAGGTCGTTTTCCACGCCTTTGACACCTTCCTTAAAACTGCGCACTCCTTTGCCCAGACCTTTCATCAGTTCGGGGATTTTCTTGCCTCCAAAGAACAGGAGGACAATCAGCACGATGAATATTATCTCTTGTGTTCCTATTCCAAACATCATTTTTGATTTTATGAGATTATTATTTTACCACATCATTAATCCAGTTTTGGACGGTATTCCGGCTTGCTCCATTTAGTATTTTGCCGTCCTGCCATTTCAAATCAGGATAGGTTTTTCTTAATTCTTTCACGCTGTTGCTTATGCTGCTTCCGCCGGAGGTAGCAAACGGAACGAGCATCTTACCTGTCAGGTCGTGGCTATCGATGAATGTGTTGATAATTCGCGGAGACTGATTCCACCAGATAGGATAGCCGATGAAAATGACATCGTGGGCAGCGACATCAGCTTTTGTACCTTTCAATGCCGGACGTGCCTGCGGATTGTTCATTTCCAGCGAACTGCGAGACCGCCTGTCGTTCCAGTCAAGGTCATCGGCGGTGTAGGCTTGTTGCGGAACAATCTCGTACAGAGTTCCGCCTGTGACATCCGCAATCGTCCGGGCTGCTTTGGCGGTCGTGCCTGTAGCGGAAAAATACACGACTAATGGTTTGTTTTCGGTTTGCATATTCTTTTCTCCTTTGTTTTGGGCGCAGGCGGCAAAGCCCATGGTCATTACCGCCGCCAATGTCAAAATAATCTTGTTCATAAACCTTTCACCTTGTAATGTTACTTTGCATATTCCTCTTTAATGATACGCAATGCCTTGATAGCGGCGGGGAAAGCCGATATAGGGCAGGCACTGGATGACGGCGGCGGCCACCGTTTCGGGAGAATTGCCCGCGTTGATGTTGCCGTGATAGTGCGAGTGGAGCTGGCTTTCGGCTTCCAAAGTGGTCAGTACGCAATAGCCCAACAGTTCGCGCGTTTGTAAATCAAGTGCGCCACGGCTGTATATTTCACCGAAAAAATAGTCGGTCAGGAACTGTTCTACATACTTGCCCATATCTCCGGGCATACCTGACATGACTGACGATACACCGCCCGGATATTGCTTGTCCTGAATGGCTTTGCCCGTCTCATGGCGTGTTTCCTCCGTCACCGTGCCTTGCTTTTCCAAAGGCAGGCTGATGCCACGCTCCTTGAACACGTCGTTTACCGTAGCCACGGCGTTCAGCATCTTCGGAAAGCCGATGAACGGTGCCGTGAGATACATAACCTCACGCAGTTCTTCAGGAGTGACACCCACATTGAGGGCCGCTCCTGCGTGGGCTTTCAGTTGCGGAAGCGTCTGCATCGTGGCGAGGGTGATGCAGGTAATCATCTCGCGCTGTTTCAAGGTAAGGTTTCCAGTCTGGAAAACCTCGCCGAAAATGAATTTCTGGAGGATGTCCATCATCTCCGGATCCGTACCCTGTCCGGTCAGGGCTTCACCGCCAAAAAGGGTATGGTAGTTCTGCTTGCATACTTCAATTCTGTTCATATTGCCTGTCGTTTGTGCCATCGCGGACAGGCTTCCTGCCAGCACGAGGGCGATTATACCTATTACTTTTTTCATCTTGTTCTCTGATAAATGATTATAAACTCTTGCCCAACTGGTAGGCTTGCTGCGGATAATCCGTATTTCTGACACTGCCTGCTGTCCACACTCCTGATGCTATGACTTCGCCTACACTTGTCCAGCCGAGATAATCCATCAGCGTATGGTAATGCACCAGCATCGGTTCAGCCTCTTTTCGGGAGGTATCGGCGTAAGTCATCAGGAACGCGGCCTTTTTGGATGCTCCCTTTATCTGTCCGTTGATGGCGTAAAAGCGGTCTATCACCCGTTTCATCTGCGCCGAGATGCTGAAGTAGTACATGGGAGTGGCGAACACCACCATGTCTGCTTCTATCAGGTGCGGACGAAGTTCTTGAAAATCGTCATTGAATATGCAGGGACCGTTCATGCCGCAACGGTTGCAGGCACGGCATGGCTCCACCTGTTTGAACGCGCAGTCGAAGCGGAACACCTCGTGTCCCTTTTCCTCGGCTCCTTTAATGAACTGTTCCGCCAGATATGCAGAATTGCCATTCTTGCGGGGACTTCCCGTCAATACTACTATCTTCATCTTGTCTGTCTTTGATTCGTTATCGTTTATGTGGTTGAAAGCCTGCACCAACCCCGTGCCGGCTACCGCCGTGCCCAACGCCGCCAGCGCAGACTTCTTCAAAAATTCGCGTCGTTCCATAGGTTTTCGGAATTACAGTCCTGTCATCTTTTCCTGGTCTTCAGGATAACGCCCTCCGACTATTTCGATGCTATCCAAACGGCGGCGGATATCCGCCAGCTCTTCGGGTGTGAACTGTATGTCAGCCCCTCCAATATTCTCTTTAATACGTTCGACACGCTTAGTTCCCGGAATTGGGACAATCCATGGCTTCTGCGCCAGCAGCCAGCCGAGGGCGATGCGGGCGGGAGTGGTCTCCTTCTGTTTTGCCAAAGCCTCCACATATTCCACTAATTCCATGTTATGCTTCAGATTGTCGCCCTGGAAGCGAGGGATGGCGGAGCGGAAGTCGGTCTGATCGAACCGGGTGTCCTTGTTGAAGCGGCCGGTCAGCATCGCCTTGCCCAACGGGCTGAATGGCACAAAACCGATGCCGAGTTCTTCCAGCGTGGGCAGCAGTTCCGCTTCGGGCTTGCGGTACCACAGGGAGTATTCGCTCTGCACGGCAGCCAGCGGACAGACGGCGTGGGCACGGCGCACCGTGGCGGGGGCGGCTTCCGACAAGCCCCAATGCAGCACCTTGCCTTCCTTTATCAGTTCGCCCACGGTCTCTGCCACCGTTTCGATGGATACGTTCGGGTCCACACGGTGCTGGTAGTAGAGGTCGATGTGGTCGGTGCGCAGGCGGCGCAACGAGCCTTCCACCGCCCGCCGGATGGTCTCCGGACGGCTGGAAAGCGATACGGGACGTGCCGAGGTGGTCAGGTCGGGCGTCTCGGACAGGTCGTAGCCGAACTTGGTGGCGATGACCACCCGGTCGCGCACGGGCTGCAACGCCTCGCCCACAAGGTCCTCGTTCTTTCCGTAGCTATATACTTCGGCAGTGTCGAAGAAAGTAACGCCCAGGTCCACCGCCCGGCGGATGGTGTCGATAGCATCCTTGCGGTCGGGATACGGGGGATAGCTCTGCGTGAAGCCCATGCAGCCGAGGCCGATGGCGGATACTTCCAGTTTGTCTTTTCCCAATGTCCTTGTCTTCATGCCTGTTCCTCCTTTCTGTATGCTTTCCCGAAGCTGGTACACTTGCCGATGGTCCCGCCAGTGCGGAGGTAGGTGTAGTTCGGCATCTCGAACAGCACGGGTTTCAGTTTCTCGTAGTCGGGTTTGCCCTTTTCGTTCAGGCAGTCCTCGTCCACATAGGTGTTCGTTATCTTGCAGATGAAGTTGTCGAAGGTGTCCGTCTCGTAGTTGTCCACCACCTCGCACTCCATCACGAGCGGACTTTCGTCGATGACGGGCGTTCCCGCCTCGCCCCGGTGCCAGGCGAATACGTCCGACTTGTCCGCCTTGGCTCCGCTGGCGCAGCCCACGTAGTCGGCACGGGAGAGCATCGCCTCGTTCACCATATTGACCGATACCCGGCCCGTCTGCCTGACGCCTTCGTTGGTGTAATGTTTCTTAAACATGCTGAGCATGATTCGGTCGTGCCCGATGATGCCCACGTGGGCCACGAGCAGCCAGTTCACTTTTCCGTTCACTTCCGTCCCTACGACCACAGCGGGCGTGGGATAGAGTGCCAATGTGTTTCCGATGTTCTTCTTCATTGTTATCTCGTTTTTAAGTTTATCATTTTCTCCTCTTCCACCCTGCCGGACAGGTCTTTCAGTATCTCAACCTCGTTGGGTTCCAATGGCAGGGACTCCTCTCCGGCAAGGAAATAACGCAAAAGTTGTCGCGGCGTGACGTTGTGGCGGTCAGCGATGAAACACACCGCCTCGTCCGCGCACAATTCTTCGGGCAATTCTGTTTTCTGTTCCATTGTTTTTCTTTTTTATCCGATGCAAAATTACGCCGAAATAAGGAAGAAGAGTGTAACCATAAGTGGGCAAACCGTACCAATTTTACGGAATCAAGGGCGGAAGTGTAAAAAACATTGTCGAGGTAATTATTAAAAGCAAAAGAATATCAGTATGATAACAGACAAAGGTAAGATATGGAAGACGAATTGAATTGGTTGATGTTGTTATACAGTTTTCGCATTTTCCCGATACTCTTTCGGAACACATCCGGTTATTTTCTTGAACAATCTGGTCATGTGTTGCGGGTACTTGAATCCTGTCTCGTAGGCTATCTCGCTGATACTCCTGTCGGTTTCCAGAAGGAGGTCTTTTACTTTGTCAATGACTGCTTGATGGATGCATTCGATAGCGGATTTTCCCGTCTCTTTCTTTACCATGTCGCCGAAATAGTTGGCAGAGAAATGGAGTTGGTCAGCGCACCAGGCCACCGAAGGCAATCCCAACTCCTCTGGTTTGCCAGAACTGAAATAATTGTTCAGCAGTGTGTGGAAGCGGGTCAATACATCGCTGTTCAGGACGGAACGGGTGGCGAACTGGCGGTCATAGAAACGAAGGCAGTTGTTGAGCAGTACCTCAATGTTGGAAACGATGATGCTCCGGCTGTGCTTGTCAATGTCGTGCCTGAGTTCCTCTTCTATCTCTCCGAAACAGTTGAAGATGGTTTGCCGTTCGCGTTCGGACATGTGTAGGGCTTCATTCACCTCGTATGAGAAGAACGTATAGTCCTTCATCTTGTGGGCGAGCGATGTGCCCCGTATCAAATCAGGATGGAAAAACAAGCCATATCCCTGCGGATGTGGTGTATAGCCGCCGTCGTCAATTCCTATCACCTGACCGGGTGCTATAAAGACCAGCGTACCTGCCTCGTAGTCATACTTGTTGCGTCCGTAAGTCAGCGTCCCGTATATTTCCTCTTTCAGCAGAACGGCATAGAAACCTAAACGCATACGGCGGTGGGGGCACTTTCCCATTTGTGAGAAATCGGCAAAACTGACCAGCGGATGCTGCGTTTCCAACCCATGAAACCGGTTGTAATCGTCTATTGTCTTCAAGTCCAAAATATCGCTCATGATTCTTTCCTTTTAACGAGCGCAAATTTACTGAAAACTATGGATTATTATTGCAAAGCGATTGGGTATTATGTGGTAAAAGGAGTGTTTCTGTAAAACATATACTTCATTCAGTAATCCGTATAAGCATGAATCCCGGTGTTTGGCCTACTTTTGCAACCGTAATAGAACTAAAGGTAACAGGATAAATAAAATGATTATGGAAGAAAAAGTTGTAGACCTCAGAATTCCCGACCAGGAACGCGAAGCCGACGGTCAGCGCACCGCCCGCTTGGTATTCAAACTGAACCATACGATGCCCGGCACCGATGAGTACAATGCTGTGCTCCACGAACTGTTTCAGGACAACATTGGCGAAGGCAGCATGGTGATGGCGCCGCTTACACTCGTGCTTGCCAGCACCGTGAAGATTGGTAAAGGTGTGATGGTAATGAACAACAGCCTGATGATGTCAGCCGGAGGCATCACGATTGACGATGATGCCATGATAGCCGCCAATGCACAACTCATCACCAACAACCACGACCCTTACGACCGTCCCCTGCTGCTCTGCAAACCCATCCATATCTGCCGTGGCGCCTGGGTTGGAGCCGGAAGCACCATTTTGCCGGGCGTGACGGTGGGCGAATATGCCATCGTGGGAGCAGCCAGCGTCGTTACAAAGGATGTGCCGCCATACGCTGTGGTGGTAGGAAACCCTGCCAGGGTGGTCAAGTATCTGGATAAAGAGAAATTTGCAAAATAAACAAGGATAATTAATAAAGAAAGGATTTGTATGAGCTTCAAAGTATTTTTGCCTACCTTGTGGTATTTCGGACAAGGGGCGCTGAATGAATTGGGCAAACAGCAGTTGCCCGGAAAGAAAGCCTTGCTGGTTATCTCAAACGGAAAGTCCATGCGTGCCAACGGCTACTTGGAACGCACGGAAAACCAACTGAAATCGGCCGGCGCGGACTATGTGGTGTTCGACAAGATTGGTGCCAATCCGCTGAAATCGGTCATCATGGAAGGTGCAGCCACGGCACGGCAGGAACAGTGCGATTTTGTGGTTGCCTTGGGCGGAGGCAGCGTGATGGATGCGTCAAAGGCAATTGCGCTGATGGCAACCAATGAAGGTGACCTGTGGGACTATGTACAAGGCGGTACGGGCAAAGGGAAACCTATTGAAAACCATCCATTACCCATCGTAGCCATTACCACCACGGCCGGTACCGGTTCGGAAGTGGATTGCGGCGGTGTCGTCAACAATCCCGATACCAACGAAAAGATGGGCATCGTTTATCCGGTCCTCTTCCCGACACTGTCCATCGTCGACCCTGAACTGATGGCAACCGTCCCGCCTGCCTTCACGGCTTATCAGGGTTTTGACACCTTATTGCAGGCCACGGAATGCTACATCAGCCGTGGGATTAACCTGATGTGCGACATGGTGGCACGGGCTACCATTGAAAATGTAGGCAAGTACCTGGCCCGTGCCGTGAAAAACGGACGCGATATGGAAGCCCGTGAACACGTGGCCTTTGCCAACACCATGTCCGGGTATGCTATGATGATTGGCTCTTGCACCAGCGAACATGCCATGGAACATGCGATGAGCGCCTATCATCCTGCCTTGCCGCATGGTGCCGGACTGATTATGATTTCGCGCGAATATTATACCTATTTCATCAACCGCCAAGTCCGTGGCGAACGCTTCATCGAAATGGCAAAGATGCTTGGAAAAGAGGATGCCAGCGAGCCGATGGACTTCGTGAAGGCGCTCGTTGACTTGCAGCGTGCCTGCGGGGTGGACGAACTGAAGATGTCCGACTATGGCATCCGTCCCGATGAGTTTGAACAGTTTGCCACGAATGCCCGCGAAACAACCGCCGGTCTTTTCACGGCAGACCCCGTGGAAATGTCACACGAGGACTGCGTGGAAATTTACCGCAAGTCTTATAGATAAGCTGTCTGCCGCATCTTGTCTGATCTTGGGACTCATGGCAATGTCACTTTTATTTTCATCTTAATTCTTGCGCAACGAATCAAAGTCCGCCCGGCTTCTCGTCCTCTTTCTTCGCCCGCGTGGAGCGTGCCTTAGAGATGGCTTTCTGCCGTTCAACCATCGCGTTCACGTGGTCGATGAAGGTGGCGTATGCCGTGTCGCCGTTTATCATCGCCAGGGCATTGACCGTATCAATGAGCGAGCGGTAGGCGGCTTCGGCGGCGGTGCGGGTTTCCTTCAAGATGCCCACCTGACGGGCGGCGTCTGCCTCCGTGCGCGCGGCGGCAGCGGCGAGGAAGGCTTCCTCTTTCGCCTTCAAGTCGGCAATCCATACATCGAGGGCAAGGGCGGTTCGCTTGCTTGCGTCCAATGCTTCGAGGTCTTGCAGGAGATTGTGCAGCACGCCGCTTTCCTCCGTCTGCGCCAGCTTCGTGGGGTCGCCGTGGCGGTGGCGGGATTGACGGCGGAGGCTTTCAGCGCATCGTCGAAGGCATCGACAGCGGTGGTGAACTCGCTGACCTTTGTTTCCAATACAGAATCCGTAGCGGACATCGTGCTCAGTCCGCCCGGACGTTCTTCTTCGCTACCGATAGGCAGGTTCGCCGTTTCTGCTACGACTTGTTTCTGATAGCCGAACGACTCCTCGGTGCGGAGTTGCTTGATGTTTAATGTGAGAATTTTTTTCATGTCCGTGATATTTTAGAATTTCTGTAACAAATGTAGCCAAATCTTTCCGTCGAACCAAGCCCGCAGCGGGGAAAGTGCTTCTCCGGCAGGATTCGTGTTGTCCCCGGCGGGGAAGTGCTTATCCTGTAGGATTCGTGTTGTCGACTGAATATGCACCTTAGCAGAAGAGAACGGACAAGGCTTCTACGGATGGCACAATGCAATCCGCTCCGGCAGAAATCAGTTCTTCGCGTGAGCCATAACCATAAAGCACGCCAATGCACTCCATGCCGACTTCGTGCGCTCCGGCGACATCAAACTTCCGGTCGCCTATCATGACGGCTTTCTCTTTGTCGGGAATTCCTGTCTGGGCGAGAAGATATTGCATTACTTCTGTTTTCCGCGTTCTTGTGTGGTCGAGCGAAGCCCCTTCAATTCGCTCAAAATAACAGGAAAGATTGAAATAGTCCAATATTTTCTTGGCAAACGGGGTAGGCTTCGAGGTCGCGACATATAGATTGCGTCCAGCCTCCTGCAAGTGTTTGAGAAGTTCGGGAATGCCCGGATAGACCCTGTTTTCGCACCAACCTTTTTCCGCGAAGTATTCACGGTAATAGTTGACGGCTTCTTTCGCCTGTTCTTCGGAGAAATGATACGTCTCGCGGAAAGAGTCGACTAACGGAGGACCGATAAAAGGAGCCAACCGGCCGAGGTCATTCTCAATAATGCCGTAATGCTTCAAGGCATGTTGCACCGAGCGGGTGATGCCGATGAACGGGTCAGTCAGTGTTCCGTCCAAGTCGAATAACAGATAGGTTTTATCTTTCATACATCTATGATGTTCCTGTTTTATCTTTGCGAAGGTAGTGAAAATCAGGAAGCGGGCAATGGGAATGGGAAAGAAAAACGTTATCTTTGTATCGGTTAAAACGGAAAGAACGATGAGCAAAATATTGAAGGTAAGGAACGTGAATGATTACAGCCGCTACGTCGGATGCGCGGAGCAGCACCCGCTGGTCAGCGTCATCGACTATGCCGAGGTGTCGCCCATACGCCACAGCCTGAACAATTACAGCGTGTACGGGCTGTTCCTCAGGGACGATGCCGGCGTGGACCTCGATTATGGCTGCGGCAAGTACGATTACAACAAGGGGACGCTGCTCTGCGTGGCTCCCGGGCAGGTGGGCGGCAAGGAGGACAACGGCGAGCGGGTGGCGATTGCGGGCTGGGCGCTCCTGTTCCATCCCGACCTGCTGCACGGCTTCCCGCTCGAAAGGCGCATCCGGGAGTATTCCTTCTTCGACTACCGCATCAACGAGGCCCTGCACATGACCGACGAGGAGCACGACCTCCTTGTCTCGCTGATGCGCCAGATACGGGAGGAACTCGCGGGGAAGCCCGACGAGCTGCAACAGGCCATCCTCGTCAGCTACATCGAGCTGGCGCTCAACTTCTGCCAGCGGTTCTACAACCGCCAGTTCGTCACCCGCAAGATTGAGAACTCCGACATCCTCGTCCGTTTCGACCGCCTGCTGCGCGACTATTTCGAGGACAAGCTCCAACTGACGCTCGGCCTGCCCACCGTGCAGTATTGTGCCGACCGGCTCTGCATGTCCGCCAACTACTTCGGCGACGTCATCAAGAAGACGACCGGCGACACGGCGAGCAACCACATCCGCCGCTTCGTCATCCGGCTTGCCAAGAACGGGCTGGCGGCGGGCGAGACCGTCTCGCAGGTGTCCGACCGCCTCGGCTTCGAATACACCCAGCATTTCAGCCGGATGTTCAAGAAGCAGGAGGGCATCACGCCGTCGGAATACTGCCAGGGGCTGCGGGGGTGAGGGAAATCCCGCAACGCGGGGGACATCGCTGCGGGATTATTCTCTATTTTTCGTTTTCGTTGTCCACATCTATCGCTTTTTGTAATTATCATTTATTTCTTGCCTTCTCGTCGCCGCCGACAGCGCTTGCGAAAAAATATAAGCCCTGTCGGAGGGCGACGACGGGGCTTGCGGAAAAATATAAGCGTTGTCGTCAGCGACGAAAGGGCTCGCGAAAAAATATAAGTGCCGTCGTCGGGTGCGGACGGTGCTTGCAGAAGATTTTTAGCCTCGGCGACCGTGGCTATCTCAGTGCCGGACTTAGGGTATCTCAGTGCCGGACTTAGGGTATCTCAGTGCCGGACAGAGGTTCTCGCAAGCACCGCCGACAGGAATTTCAGTCTGCCGGGATGAACTGACTCAGATGCGCCTCCTGCTCTTCCAGATTCAGCGTGAAATAGCGTTGGTTCTTGTCCAGCTTTCCAATCTCCGCCATTTCTTCACTTGTCAAGGCAAAGTCGAAGATGTCGATGTTCTCCGCCAGATGCTTCGGGTTCATGGTCTTCGGAAATACGATGTTCCCTTCCTGAATGTGCCAGCGCAGGATAATCTGGGCATTGGTCTTGCCGTATTTCTGCGCCAGACGGCCGAAAAGCGGCTCGTTCAACAGCCCTGCATCGCCGTGCCCCAGCGGATACCAGCTTTCGATGACCGTCCCGTAAGGGGCGATGCGTTGCTTCAATGCCTTCTGCTGGTAGTAAGGATGGCATTCAACTTGTAGGACGGTGGGCTTCGTCTGAGCCGCTTCCAGCACCTCTTCCAATCGGGACGACTCGAAGTTGCTCAATCCGATGCTGCGCACCTTTCCGGCAGCAACGGCTTTCTCCATGTCGCGCCATGCGCCGAGGTAGTCGCCGAACTGCTGGTGGAGCAGGAGCAGGTCGATGTAATCCGTGCCCAAACGGGAAAGCATCTTGTCGATGCCTGCCATGGTCTTGCCCTCGCCATACTCGTTGGGCCAGAGTTTGCTGGTTATCCATAGTTCTTCGCGGGGGACGCCGCTCTCGCTGACTGCTTGTCCCACGCCCCGCTCGTTCCCGTAAGCGTGAGCCGTGTCGATGTGGCGATAGCCTAAGCGGATGGCGTCAAGGCAGACCTTTCGCGTAGCCTCATCGCCTGTTATCAGAAATACGCCAAGCCCGAATTGGGGCATCCGGCAACCGTTGTTCAATGTAATGGATGTCTGTTTCATAATCTTTCTCATTTATTATTCCTTCTTTTCGGTTTATCCTTGTTTCTGCTACCCGTTTGGGGTTACGGTGCAAAGTTACGTTGCCTTTGCGTCCCTTGTGTTTCACAAAAGGTGTCTAATCTTTCACTAAAAGCACAAATCGTTTTGTATCCTCCGGGTAATGCCGTAATTTTGCGACATGGCAAAGGATAAAGAACTGAAAATAGTATATTCCACGCAGTTCCGGCAGATAGGTTCGGTGAGGCAGAAGGACTGGTGCATCCATCTGGTGTGCCTGCAAGGGGAAGGCTTCTTTACTTACGGCGGCCGTCCGTTTCACGTGAAGAAGTATGACGCAGTTGTCATCAATGCGCCCCGGCAGGTGAATGTAGTCGGTCAGAGTGAAGATTTGCAAGTGGAAGTTTTGGCAGCCCCGCTTGATTTCCTTTCCAACCAGCTTCCTGCAAATAACTACGGCATAGGAGGGGGCATCAGCCTGTACGACAATCCCATCATCTCTTTGTCGGAAGAAGATGCGGGGAAATTGGTACGCGACATACACAATATCCGCGACCGCATTGCCGATACCGACCATTTGTTTTACCGCGAACTGATAGGCGGGCTTGCGCTATCTCTGATTTATGACCTGTTTTATTTTCATGCCAAGAGCCGTGCTCCGATATTCGCCACGGACAGGAGCATGTATGTCGTAAAGGAACTGATGGCATTGCTGGAAAGCGGACGCAGCAAGAAATATCGGGAAGTCGCTTATTATGCGGAACAACTGAACGTAACCGTCAAATACCTGTCCAATACCGTCAAACGACAGACGGGCAAAAGCGTTACTTGCTACATCGACCGTTACACCGTCCCGATGATAAAGGAATACCTTGAAAATTCAACTCTTTCCATTGTGCAGATAGCGGAGGAGATGAACTTCACAACGCTTTCTTATTTCAGCCGTTATGTGACCAAACATTTGGGCATGTCGCCAAAGGCTTACAGGGAATCATTGATGCCCAATAAATAATAGGCCAACGGGAGGATACTTTATCAAAGAAATAATATGGTTTAATAACAAAAGAATATGTTTAGAGAAATGCGCCGTAAGCGGCAATTGTTGCCAACAGAAG
>ENA-ORSJ01002153-ORSJ01002153.1-human-gut-metagenome-genome-assembly--contig:-NODE-2153-length-13848-cov-3.398173_pt1 | contig 13848 bp, 13 predicted proteins | sample MGYA00242191_ERZ509158 | MGnify/ENA primary metagenome ERZ509158 (study PRJEB26280, sample SAMEA2338623) | human gut metagenome | biome: human gut; feature: human-associated habitat; material: faeces... | reverse complement strand
GTCAGGGCTGTGGGCAATGCGTCCCTTGAAGGGGCCTGCCTGCTTGCCAGGGAGCCCAAATACAGGGAAGAGCTTGCCGCTTTGTGCGCCAGGGCCTGTGTCCTTGCGCCGGCAGAGGAGAAGGACTTTCACACACGCTATGTCGGGGCCATGAATTTTGCGCCCTGGGGGGAGTATGCAGGAAAAATCTAGCGTCAATCGGGATCGGAAGAATCGGGACCGGAAGGACAGGGGAAATTCGCAAGAGCGCGGCTTTGGGAAGAAGGGCAAAAGGCGCACCGAAAGGGGTGCGCCCGCAGGAAGATTTGCCGGGGGTCGGTCGCAGAATGGTGCGGGAGTCCGCAAGTTGCGTGGGGAAGAGGCAAGGCGTTTTGTCCCTGGGTCCGGAAAAATCCGGACTGGCGGAGCAGGGGAAGCCTCCGGGCACGTTGTGCGCCTGGATGACCTCTTTCCGCTCACTGCAGTTCGCGAGGAAAACTTTGCCCTTCTGCACACGGCCCTGAATGCCGTGCTGCCCCTCAAAAAGGCGCACAGGGAGGAGCTGCCACGCAATATCATTACACTCTCGCGCCTTTTGACAGTGAACAGGGCAGACCTGCGCAGTCCCTACTGGGCAAAGCCTGCGCTCACCAGCGCCTATGTGCACTATTTTCTGCCCTGGAATGTCTACCGTCTGTCGCGTCTGCTCGCAGGCCTGCAGTTGCCAGAGCCTTGTGACGGGCATTTTGTGCTCGACGTGGGCTCAGGGCCCCTGACCATGCCCCTGGCCCTGTGGCTTGCCAATCCTGCATGGAGGGAGAAAAGGCTGCAGCTTGTGGCTTGCGACTGTGCTGGCCATCCCCTCCATATTGGCAGGGATCTGCTTGTGCGCCTGGCCCGTGAAGAAGGCGTTGAGCCGTGGGATATTCACCTTGTCCAGGCCCCGATCCTGCAGGCCTTGCGCTCCTGTCAGCCCATGCTGAAAAAGGGGCAAAAGCCCCTGCTTGTCACTGCAGCCAATGTTCTGAACGAGCTTCCCTTCCCGAAAAGGGCGCGCTTTGAGGACGAGGAGGAGAGCGAGGAGGATTTGTACTACTCCCGCTTTGAAGATGTCGTCTCCTCGGTAGGCTACCTTTTGCGCAAGGGACCGGACAATGCCAGGGCGCTCTTTGTGGAGCCTGGTACCCGCCTTGGCGGGCTTACGCTCATGCGCTTGCGCAGCATGATTCTTGAGCAGGGTCTTGAGGTCCATGGTCCCTGTCCCCATCAGGAGCCTTGCCCGCTCTTGCAGGAAATGGATTTTGCAAGCGAAACCTCGCGCATAGCTGGCAAGACATGGTGCCACGCAACCTTTGCGCCACAAGGTGCGCCGGACTGGCTGGAAGGCCTGACGGCCGAGACGGGCTTTGCCAGGGAAAGCCTTTCCCTGTCCTGGCTTGAAGTCGGCAGGGAGCAGGAAGCACCCGAGCATGCCGGGCAGGCAGAGCAGGGAGGGGAAAAGACAGAACAGGGACGCTCGCGCTCTGCCATCGAGGCGCGTGTCATCTCCAATGCCTTCTCTGTTCCGGACCTTGGCAGATGCCGCTACGCCTGCTCGCAGCTGGGACTTTTGCTGCTGGCCGGAGCGGAAGATATCCCCGACGGGGCCTCCCTGACTCTTGACGTGAACGATATAGGGGCAGCCAGGAAGGACAGGCGCAGTGGCGCCCGCATCTTGAGGCTTGTGTCCGGCTCTCGGGCCTTGGCGGACAGGGAACGGCCAGACAGAAGAAAGAGCGACAGGATGCCAGCAAGAAACGAAAGAAGACGCTGACCATTTGGGGGCTGCGGTCGGATAGCCGATTGCGCCCCCATACTTTTTTATTCAAATACGATATTGACTTTCAATTTCTTTTTGAGCACCATTTTTCCTCACGCTGTCCCTCAAGGCAGAAATCTCAAATTCCCGCGGAGGCAATATGGGGCCCAAACAGATCGTATCGGCACTGCACACGCTCATTTCCATCAAACAGCCAGTCTTTCTCTGGGGTGCTCCGGGCGTGGGCAAGAGTCAGGTCGTTGCCAGGGTAGCAAGGGATCTTGGCCTTGCGCTTCGCGACATACGTGCTGTCCTGCTCGATCCCGTGGACTTGCGCGGTCTTCCCCGCATTTCGACTTCCGGAACTGCCGTATGGTGTCCCCCGTCCTTTTTGCCGGCTGAAGGAGACGAGAAGAGGGGCATTCTCTTTCTCGACGAACTCAACACGGCTCCTCCCCTTGTACAGGCTGCCTGCTACCAGCTCATCCTGGACAGGGTTATTGGCGAATACCACCTTCCGGACGGCTGGACCATTGTGGCTGCAGGCAACAGGGAACGAGACAGGTCCGTGACACATCGCATGCCTACTGCGCTTGCCAACCGCATGGTCCATCTGGATTTTGACGCTTTGCTCGACGACTGGCTCGACTGGGCCAGGGAAAGCGGCATACGGGCTGAAGTGCGGGCCTTTTTGCGTTTCAGACCAAAATTTCTGCACAATCTTGAGCCAGACCTTGCAGAAAAGGCCTTTCCCTCACCCAGATCCTGGGAATTTGTCTCCCGCATTCTCGATGCCGGGCCGGAAAGCGACGTGGCCTATGAGCTTTTCAGGGGAACAGTGGGCAAGGCTGCGGCAGCGGAATTTGCCGGATTCATGGACGTGTGGCAACAGTTGCCGGATGTGGACGAAGTGCTTGCCAATCCTGGCAGTGCAAGGGTTCCCGAGGAACCGGCAGCCATGTACGCCTTGAGCTCAGCTTTGGGCCTTGCAGCAGACGAGGACAATATGGACGCCATTGCCTTGTATGCCATGCGCATCCAGCCGGAGTTCGGCGTCCTTGTCATGCGCGAGGCCGTAGCCTGCAATCCCTGTCTTGTCAGGACAAGAGCCTTTGCCCGCTGGGCCGAGGACAACGCCGAAGTCCTTTTGTAGGTGACAGAACATGTTTGCGGCAAAAAAAGGAGGCGAAGGCCAGGGCGCCGAATGTGCGAGGGAAGCCATGGCTATCATGCGGCGGGTTCGGGCGCGCCTTGTGACAGAGCACCCCTTTTTCGGGGACATAGCGCTGCATCTTGAGCTCAAGGCGGATCCGGCCTGCAGGGACATGTGGACCGACGGCCGCACCCTTGGCTTCAACCCACTCTACGCCACCACCATCCGCGAGGAAAAGCTTGCTGGCGCCCAGGCACACGAGGTGCTTCACCTGGCCTTCGGGCATCATGTGCGCAGGAAGAAGAGGGAGAAAAGGCTGTGGAACAGGGCCTGTGATCTGGCTATCAACTCCGTCCTGCTCAAGGCAGGCTTCAGTCTTCCGGACGGTTTTTTGTTTGACGCGGATTTCGCTGGCAAGAGCGCTGACGAGATCTACGACATTCTCGTGGCTCGCAGCATGGAAAGCCGGAAGGAGGGAAGCGCAGCTTCAGGAAGGAATGAGGCCCCAAACGGGGAACAGAATCAGGATAGTCCTGCCGGCAGGGGAAAGGACGGGCTTGGCTCAAGTTCGCTCAATAACGGGGACGGTGAGGAAAGGAGCGAGGACGGGCAGCGTGTCCGTCAGGAGGGGCGGGGAGTTGTTCCCGTTGCCGGAAAAGCCAGCCGTGGCAAGTCCGCGCAGGGCAAGACCGGGCGCTTTGACGGTGAGGTGCGGGATTTTCCGGAAAGCGAGACAGATGGCAGGGGCAGTGGAGACAACGGGAACAAGGCACAGCGCGAGGCAGACATTTTCTTTTCCCGGGCAGTGAACAGGGCAAGACACATGGGAAGCCTGCCAGCCGGAATCGAGCGCGAGGTTGAGCGCGTGGCCCCGGCAGCTCTGGACTGGAGGGAGATTTTGCTGCGCTTTCTGTCCACCTGCGCGGACAGCGACTACACATGGACAGTCCCCAACAGGCGCTATGTCTTCCAGGACATCTACATGCCCTCGCGCTGGGAACAGCGCCTTGAGCACGTCGTGGTGGCAGTGGATACATCCGGCTCCGTAGACAGGGCGACACTTGCGCTCTTCATGGGAGAGCTTGCGACTGTGCTGGAATTTTTCGACACAAGGCTCACTGTTCTCTTCCACGACACGAAGGTGCAGAGCGTCTCCTCACTTGCCCGCGGCGATCTGCCGGATCTCCTTGTGCCTGTGGGAGGCGGGGGCACAGACTTTCGGCCAATACCAAAAAAAATCAGTGACGAGGGCATACATCCGGCCTGCCTTGTCTGGTTTACGGATCTTGAGTGCAACCGCTTTCCGGAAGACCCCGGCTACCCTGTGCTCTGGGTGACGCCGGAAAGGAGCGGTGAGAAACCGCCCTTTGGCACAGTGGTCTTCATGCGCGAAAGCCGAACGCAGCTGTAGGAGAGAAGATGTATATCGAATGGAATATCACGAAGGAACGCGGCAATCTGCGGCCTGTTCTGCAGTACAGGGTCCGCCTCGAAGATCACGAAAAGGCTCTGGCCCTGCCCGGGGTGAGCATTGAGTCCACCATTCCGAAGCCGGACGAGGAGCACATGAAATACTGCTATCCCGGCGTCATGGAGCGGGCCGATGGCTGGCAGGCGCATGCCTTCCATACCCTCGAAGCGCCGTCGCATGTGGGGCATCCCATGCTGCATACCCTGACGCTTCCCTGGCGCAGCGACAACGACTACCCCGAGGTGCAAGCCTCGTTTGACAGGCTGCGCGAAGCTCTGGAAAGGGAGATAGAGAGGGCAAGCAAGAGCGAGCCCATGGACGAGAAGGGGAGTGTGCGGGCATCGATGCGTGCAAAGAAGCTCCTTGCGCCGGACGTGGCTGCAGTCCGTTTCCTGCGCCTTGCGCGCGAGCAGCAAAAAAGCGCCTGAGCAGCGCGACTTTCCTGACCCGCATAGGTTCCCTGCGGTGCAAAGCGCGCAATTTTCGAGCTCTCCGCTTGCAAGTCCCTGCATGTACGGTATACAAGAGCGTCTTGCTGCCTTTTGGCGACACATACCAGGCATGGGGTTCTGCGACTCTTGTGCCGGAATTTTTTCAAGACAACGACTGTGAAGGACACATGCGCTGGATTACACATCAGGTAGGAGCTCTGGGCACGGCCTTGTGGCTGCACCTGCCATTGGCTGGCGTTGCGGCAGCCTGGGTGGGCGGCATTTTGCCAGACGTCATGGATCAGAAAATGGCCGGACTCTCCCGCAACAGGCAAAGGGCTTTCAACCGCATACACAGGGGCTTTACCCACTGGCCAGGACTGTGGCTCGGGCTTGTCATTCTGGCAGTGGTCTTTGTGCCGCACGAAAGCGTGCGACTCCTTCGGCCTGTCTGCGTAGGCCTTGCCGTAGGCGGGCTCTCCCACGTCATACTGGATATGCTGACCCCACAGGGAGTTCCTTTTTTGCCCTTCAGCCGCAAGAACCGCTTTTCCCTGAAGCTGTGCAAGACCGGCGGCATTGGCGAATATCTCTTTCTGGCAGCCATGCTGGCAGGCATGGCATTCTTCCTGCGCGACGACATTGTGCGCCAGGCGCAAGGCCTTTTGCCAGCCCTCTTTGGCAGGGTCTGATCGCAGGGGCGAAAGTCTGGTAGCTGCCCAGGATTAGCCTGCATCCTTTTCCTTGAGGAGCAGATCGTAGATATCCTTTGCACTCCAGCCCTGCACCAGTTCCTGCACCATCTTGGCTGCCTGCCTGGGCTTGGCCTCCCTGGCCCTTTCCCTGACAAGGGCCAGCACCTCTTTTTCGGGCGTGACCTGTCTTTCCAGGGCAGGCCCCAGGATGACCGTGACCTCTCCCAAAAGGTCTCTAGGATACTCCTTTGTGGCCCCCAGTCTGAAAAAACAGAATTCCTCGTGGATCTTGGTGAGCTCGCGGCAGACTGCGACCTCGCGCGCGCCAAGGATTTCGTGTGCGTCTGCAAGGCTTGCTTCGAGCCTGTCCTTGCGCTCGAAGAAAACAAGAGTCGTGGGCACAGTGGCAAAGGAAGAAAAAAGCCGCACCCGTCCAGCCCTGTCTCTGGGAAGAAAGCCCAAAAAGGTGTAGGGCAAGGGTGCTATGCCGGCAGCGCTCAAGGCCGTGACAGGAGCCGAGGGGCCCGGGATGGGGTGTACTGCAATGCCTGCCTTTCTGCAGGAGCGGACGAGGCGAAATCCGGGATCCGCCACAAGCGGGGTGCCCGCGTCCGAGACAAGGGCAACGGATGCGCCCCCTTTAAGCAGGGCCAGCACTTCGGGCTCCTTTTCCTCCTCGTTGTGATCGTGAAAGCTCATGACCCTTTTGACATGGAGGTCCAGCTCCCTTGCGAGGGCAAGGAGTCTGCGGGTGTCTTCGGCAAGGACTAGATCGCAGCCTTCCACAATGCGCCTCGCCCTGGGGGAAAAGTCCTCCCTGTTGCCAATGGGCGTAGCAACAATGAAAAGCCTGCCAGAATCGCTGGGGAAATCGGGCAGGGAGTCCTGTATGGCAGAGTTGGTGGGCATGAGTTGCTCCCGTAATCAGGAAGATTTTGTTCGCGAAACACCCTTCGGAACACCCTTGAAGGAGAGCCTGTGCAAGGGACAGGGGCCGAGCTCCTGCAGGGCCTTCAGGTGTTCCTTTGTCCCATAGCCCTTGTGGGCAGCAAAGCCGTATCCAGGGTATGCGCGGTCCATTTCGTCCATGAAGGCATCCCTGTAAACCTTGGCCACAATGGAGGCAGCGGAAATGGCAGGCACAAGGGCGTCTCCCCCGATGACGGCTCTCTGCCTGAAAGGCGGCCTCATGGCAAGGGCTGTCTCGATCCTTATCCTTTCCTCCCTGTCTTTTGCGAGATTTTCGGCAGCAAGTTTTTGGGAAAGGACGCGTGCCAGAACGTCTGCGGGAATGGTCTTGTTTCCGTCCACAAAAAGGCGGGAGGGCATGACATGAAGAAAGCTCTTGAGGGAAGGGACATCCTGGTTCTGCTTTTCGAGCATTTTGAGGCCCATGTCGACCAGGGCCAGGGACATGGCCTCGAAGGTGGCCTGCAGGATGTTGATCTCATCAATGCGCGCAGCATCGACAACGCCAATCCCCAGGAGCAGCGCCTGTGATCTTATGGCAGGATCGAGCGCTTCCCTCTGCTCCCTTGAGAGCTTTTTGGAGTCTGCAAGGCCGGGCAGATCGAATTTTTTGGGCAAGAGAACTGCGCAGGCAACCACAGGACCTGCAAGGCATCCCCTGCCCACCTCGTCGATTCCGGCTGCACCCTCGCAGGAGAGTGTCTGGGCCTCCAGCCCCGGAAGAAGCGCTGCATTCTGCTTTTTGTATGCCATGGCAAAAAAGGGGCAGGGTCTTGGCCTGCCCGAAAAAAGGGTAAAAAAATAAGCCAGTCTCACGTCTGAAACCGGCTTACTCTTTTTTTGCAAGGATGAAGACTAGTAGCTGGTGCGGGGCTTGATGCGGGCAGCCTTGCCCTTGAGGGCACGCAGGTAGTAGAGGCGGCTGCGGCGCACGCGACCACGGGTCACAACGTCAACATGATCGATGAAGGGGGAGTTGAGGGGGAAGATACGCTCAACACCAACGCCTTCGGAGATCTTGCGCACCGTGAAGGTGCCGCCGGTGGTGCCGCGGTGAATGCGAATGACATTGCCCTGGAAAACCTGGATGCGCTGCTTTTCGCCTTCGATAATGCGCAGGTGAACCTTGATGGTGTCGCCGGAACGGAATTCCGGGATATCCATGCGCATATTTTCGCGTTCGATTTTGCGAATGATGTCCATTTAGGTGAGCTCCTGTACATGGCGCCATGACGCCTGATATTTTTCGGGTCCGGGCCCGAAATACAGCACGACTGTTTCTCTGGCCAGAGAATATTGCGGTTTTGGGAGGCCCTTCCTCATTGAGCCAGTGCCGGAAGCCTGTACAGCCTCCTGGCATTGTCGCCGCAGCGCTTCCACAACTCTTCTGCCTCAACGCCCAGGCATTCGGCCATGGTGCGTATGGTAAAGACCGTGTAGGCAGGCTCGTTGCGGGTCCCGCGCCAGGGCATGGGCGAGAGGTAGGGACAGTCCGTCTCCACAAGAAGTCTGTTGTCCGGAATGCAGGGGAGAGCCTCGGGAGCCTGTGGATTGTTCCGAAACGTCACTGTGCCGGGAAAGGAAACATACCAGTCGTGGGCAACAATGCGTTCGGCAAGGGCTCTGTCGGCACCAAAGCAGTGCCAGACGAGGGGATACCCCGAAAAGCCTTCTTTTTCAAGAATGGCTAAAGTTGGTTCTACCGCATCTCTGCAGTGTATGGCCACAGGCATATCCAGCTCTCTTGCCAGGTGAAGCTGGGCCACAAAGGGTTCCAGCTGCTGGTCCGGGCTGGCTGTGCCTGGTTCCGTGCGGGAAAAGTCTAGCCCGATTTCCCCAATGGCCCGGATGCGGGGATTTTCCTGCACATGCCTGCGTATGGTCTCCAATGTTCGGGACGTAAACGTGGCTGTGTCGTCCGGATGGACGCCCAGCAGGAAGAACACTTCCGGATGATCGTCAAAAAGACGGGCTTCCTCGGGGAAGGTGTCCGGATTGAGGAAGACATTGGCGATTTGTGCCAGGCCGCAGGCCCTGGCCCTGGCCAACACATCTTCCCTGTCGACCGAAAACGCACCGGATGTCAGGTGGGCATGGCTGTCTACCCCGTAGGGGGGAAGTGCAACACTCAGCGGGTCTGTACGTTCCCTGTGCTTTTTGGACATGATCGACGCTCCGAAAAACTCCCTTGTGCCCGGGAAATTGGGGCAGGGGAGTTGCAAGGGCGGAACAATGCCCCGCATACGGCATGATGTCAAGCCTTTTTTGTCTTTTTCAGCCGCAAGTGTGGCGATGGGACCCTGCAAAATGCGGGATACAGCCAGGGTCCTTGCTGGGCCCGATTTGTCCCTTTTGCAAAACTGTCCAGGGCGTATGTATAGAAACAATGTAATCCTGCAGGGTTGTGTGCCCTTCTTTGGAGTTCACAGACGGCTGTATCTTTGATACCATTGCTTCACGGCCCGGAGTCTGGTTCCGGGACCAAATAATCGCCAAAAACGTCAAAACGTCATTCAGGGACGGGCATGCAAATCAATACACAGCGAAAAAGCATCTTGGTTACAGGCGGGACCGGATTTTTGGGCGCCCATTTATGCAAGCGTCTGCTTGACGCGGGCCACGAGGTCCTTTGCGTGGACAACTTTTTCTCGAGTTCCAGATCCAATGTGGCGGAACTCATGGACAATCCGCGCTTTGAGCTCTTGCGCCACGACATCTGCATTCCCCTCTATGTGGAAGTGAACGAGATCTACAATCTGGCCTGCCCTGCCTCCCCCATACACTATCAGCACGATCCCGTGCAGACCATCAAGACCTGCGTCAACGGGGCAACAAACATGCTTGGTCTGGCCAAGAGGGTGCACGCGCGCATCTTCCAGGCATCCACAAGCGAAGTCTATGGTGACCCGGAAGTGCACCCCCAGGTCGAATCCTACTGGGGGCACGTCAATCCCAACGGCATCCGTTCCTGCTACGATGAAGGCAAGCGTTGTGCCGAGGCGCTCTTTTTCTCCTACTGGCGCCAGCACAACATTTCCATCAAGGTGGGACGCATTTTCAACACCTACGGACCAAAGATGCATCCCCATGACGGCCGGGTGGTCTCGAATTTCATCATTCAGGCCCTGCAGGGTGAGCCCATTACCATTTACGGCAATGGCGAGCAGACCAGATCCTTCTGCTATGTCGACGATCTCATAGAGTGCATGGTGCGCTTCATGCAGACGCCGGACGATTTCATAGGTCCCATGAATATGGGCAATCCCGGCGAGTTCACCATTCGCGAACTGGCAGAGAAGGTTGTGGAACTGACGGGAAGTTCTTCCAAAATAGTCTATGAGCCCCTGCCAGGCGATGACCCGAGGCAGCGCAGACCCAACATCGACCTTGCCAGGAAGATGGTGGGCTGGGAACCAAAGGTCAGGCTCGAAGAGGGTCTTAAAAAGACCATAGCCTATTTTGAAGAACTGCTTAGGGAAGGCTGGCAGTAGTCCCGGGAAAGGAGGGAAAGCCGAACCACCTTGGGTTCTTCTTTCGGCACATTGGGGCAAATCCGTCATCCCGTGTACCTTGACGAAAAAACAGGGACAGCAAATCCGGTTACAGGCGCCAGGCGGCCGGCCCTCAAGGCCCTGCGGCGCGTCCATACTATGAGCATTGCTTCCGGAACAAGCCGGAAGCCTGGAGGAGAGTCATGAACGTCAGGAAGATTATGTGTGCAGTGGACCTGTCCGAAGACAGCAAGCCCATAGCTACCTATACGGCAAAGATGGCCAAGGCCCTGGGTGCCAAGGTGCTGGTCATTTACGCAGCACCCTCCCTGAGTCAGTACGTTGGTTTCCATGTGCCCCCGAACACCATCGAGACCTTTGTGGATGAAATCATCTCCGGTGCGGACGAGAACATGAAGGCCTTTGTGGAGGAGAACTTCCAGGGTGTGGAAGCAGAGGGCAAGGTGCTTGTGGGCTATGCCTCCGAGGAAATCTTGCGCCACTCTGTCGAGGACGGTTGTGACCTCATTGTCATGGGCACGCATGGCCGCAAGGGCATAGACCGCATTCTCTTCGGTTCCGTGGCAGAAAAGGTTGTGCAGAATTCGACCATACCTGTGCTGACGGTTCGCCCGGAGGACCTGGACTAGTTTTTTTGCCAAATGTCGTATGGCGGCTGACGGTCGATGAGCGAAAAGCAGTCTTCCGTCAGCCTTTCTGTCTTATATTTTGTTCAAGGAAAACAAGATGTTTGAAAACGTTGTCCGTCCCGAGATACGGGCCCTGAAACCCTATGTGCCTGGTCGCTCCATTGACGAAATCCGCGAGGAATACGGTCTTGAGCACGTAGTGAAAATGGCAAGCAACGAAAATCCCCTGGGCGTCTCCAATCTGGTCAAGGAGGCTTTGGGGCGGCACGCGGATACGGTGTTTCGCTACCCCACAGGAGGCAACCCCCGGCTGGTCAGGGCTCTTGCCGAACACTGGAAGACGGACCCTGCCCGCATAGTTGTGGGAAACGGCTCGGATGAAATCATAGACATGCTCGTGCGCATGCTGGCCGTTGCCGGGCGTGACAACGTGGTTTGCTTCAGACCCTGCTTTTCGCTCTATCCCATACAGTCCCTCATCCAGGGCGTGGAAATACGCCGTCAGCCTGTCAACGCGGACTTTTCCTTTGATTTTGACAAACTCCTGGGGCTGGTGGACGAGAACACTCGTCTTGTCTTTGTCACAACTCCGGACAATCCCTCGGGGTTTTGCCCAAGGCCGGACGACGTCAAGGTTCTGGCCCAAAGGCTTCCCCAAAACTGCCTGCTCGTCATAGACGAAGCCTACATGGACTTCGCTCCTGCCGAAAACGAAAGGGAGGCTGACTGGTCCCTGTTCAAGCGTGGGGATCTGCCGGACAATGCCTGCGTCATCAGAACATTTTCCAAGAGCTACGGTCTTGCCGGACTGCGCATAGGGGTTGGCATACTGCCTTGCGAGCTTGCTTCCTACTACTGGAGGGCAAGGCTTCCCTTCTCGGTCAATATCCTGGCCGAAGAGGCTGTGCTTGCAGCCCTGGAAGACAAGGCTTTCCGCGAACTGACGTTGAAGACCGTGCGCGAGGGCAGGGAGCTCTTGCAAAAAGGCCTTGCCGATCTTTCCTGCACGGTTTTGCCCAGCAGGACCAATTTCCTCATGTTCATGCCGCCAAAGTCCTTGAGTGCGGACAGTTTGTACAAAGGTCTGCTTGAAAGGGGCATTATAGTGCGTGCCCTGGCAAGCTACGATCTGCCAGAATACATACGCGTGAGCATTGGCAACGAGGAAGAAAACAGGCTCTTTTTGCAGGAAACCGCCAAAATACTGGCCGGGAGTGCCAAGTAATGTCTGCCCGCCTTATTGTTACTATCGACGGTCCTGCCGGAGTCGGCAAGACAACCATGGCAAAGAAGACGGCAGGGGCCCTTGGCATTGCCTATCTGGACACCGGCGCCATGTTCCGCACCCTTGCCTTGCGCCTTGGCAGGGGCATCGAGAACAGTGGAGAAGAGGAGATTCGAACTCGCGCGGAAGAACTTTCCTTCAGCCTCGAGGGTGTGGGGGAGAAGACAGCGCTTGTGTGCAACGGCCAGGTGGTAGGCAGGGAGATACGCACCGAGGAGGTCGGACAGATGGCCTCGCGCATTGCGGCCCTTCCTGTCATTCGCGACATCCTGAAGGAAGCCCAGAGAGCAATGGGCAAAAGCACGGATCTCGTGGTGGAAGGCCGTGACATGGGTACGGTGATTTTCCCGAAGGCTGCCTGCAAGTTTTTCCTGGACGCAGCACCAAGGGTAAGGGCCGAACGTCGCAAGGCGGATCTCGAGGCCATGGGTGCCACTGTTGACCTCGATGAGCTTGAGGCCCAGATAGTGGAGAGGGACAGAAGGGATCGCACCCGCAAGGTAGCCCCCTTGAAGCCCGCAGAGGACGCCACGGTCATTGACACCTCCTTCATGACACGAGAGGAGGTGCTCTCCACCATACTCAAGGCAGTTTCCCGCAGCGGCAGGGCCAAGAAGGCTTTTGCCCAGGGGGCCTATTTGGGGCATTTCCTGGAAAGGGTGCGCGAGGCGCGGCCTCTTGTGCACTTCATTACCAATTTTGTGACGGTCAACGATTGCGCGAACATAACGCTTGCCACCGGTGCCTCGCCGATTATGGCAGACGCTCCGGAGGAGATGGCAGAGGTCACTTCCATATGCGATGCCCTTGTCATCAACATGGGAACGCTCAATGCCCGCACGGCAGCAAGCATGGTTGCTGCAGGCAAGGCTGCAAGCAAGGCCGGACACGTGGTTGTCTTTGACCCGGTGGGAGCCGGAGTTTCCGCCCTGCGCAATGAAACTGCGCACAACATCCTGCAGGAGGTCAGGCCCACGCTCATTCGCGGCAATCTGTCCGAAATACGCTACCTTGCCCTGGGGCTTGGGGGCTCGCACGGCGTAGACGCAGCGCAGGGCGACAGTGTGACCATCGACAACATCCATACCCACGCGGACATGATTCTGCATTTTGCAAGACGTCAGCAGTGCGTGGTTGTGGCATCCGGGCCCATCGACATTGTGAGCGACGGCAGAAAGGTCTTTTGCGTGCACAATGGCTGTTCCTTCATGGGCAGGATAACGGGAACAGGGTGCATGGCATCGGGCGTTCTGGCTGCCTTTGCCGCAGCTGGCAGGGACAGGCTTTTCGAGGCAGCCGTGGCTGCCACGGTTTGCATGGGCGTTGCCGGAGAGATGGCAGCAAGGCGTCTGAAAAAGGGCGAAGGAACAGGGAGCTTCAGAACGTATCTTCTGGACGCGGTAAGCTGCCTGAAACCAAGGGAGCTCGACAGACAGGCCAGGCTGGAATACCTTGCGCCAGAGAAAGGAGGAGAAGGCAATGTCGATTGAAAAGGCCCGGGCTGCTTTGGCAGCCTTCGGTGCGGACACAAGGATACGCGAATTCGAGGTGTCAAGCGCAACGGTTGCCCTGGCAGCCGAGGCTCTGGGCTGTGAACCGGCCCGTATTGCCAAAACCCTTTCCTACAAGCTGAACGATGGATCGGTTATACTGATCGTCACAAGTGGCGACACGCGGGTGGACAACAAGCTTTTCAAGGCCCGTTTTGCCTGCAAGGCAAAGATGCTGAGTCCCGAGGAGGCTGTGGAATACGTAGGCCACGCTGTGGGCGGTGTCTGCCCCTTTGGTGTGCCGGACACTGTAAAGGTGTTTCTCGACATCTCCATGAAGCGCTTTGCCACGATCTTTCCCGCCTGCGGCAGCAGCAACAGTGCGATAGAGCTTGACTGCGAGGAGCTTGAGCGCTTTTCCCGCGCAGAGGCCTGG
>ENA-ORSJ01002148-ORSJ01002148.1-human-gut-metagenome-genome-assembly--contig:-NODE-2148-length-13876-cov-11.915563_pt1 | contig 13876 bp, 10 predicted proteins | sample MGYA00242191_ERZ509158 | MGnify/ENA primary metagenome ERZ509158 (study PRJEB26280, sample SAMEA2338623) | human gut metagenome | biome: human gut; feature: human-associated habitat; material: faeces... | reverse complement strand
CGCCAGCCAGTGGCTTACGGTATCAAAATGGAGCAACGACACCAGCGAGTCAACCGCGCTGCGCGACTGCACCACACTGCGTTTCCCGCCACAGGCGGAAAGCAGCGCCAGCACCATCAGCCACAGCAATCCGCAGCGGCTCAGGCGCAAGGTTAAGGGATGTATGTTTCGTTTTCTTTTCATTTCTGCAACCTTCCAGAATCTGCCCGTAAGACCATTTCTTCCCCGAAGGCGGGATTTACTTGTGACCGGTATGTCCGAAACCGCCGTCGCCGCGCTCCGTTTCGTCGAGTTCGCTCACGGCGTTCCACTCCACCGTTTCGTAACGGGCTATCACCATCTGGGCGATGCGCTCGCCGTCTTCAATGACGAATTCCGTATCGGAGCAGTTCATGACGATTACGCCGATTTCGCCCCGGTAGTCAGCGTCAATCGTGCCGGGAGCGTTGAGCAGCGTAATGCCTTTTTTCAGGGCCAGACCTGAGCGCGGACGTATCTGCGCCTCAAAGCCGGCAGGCAGGGCTATATACAGTCCGGTGGGCACCAGGCAGCGTTGCATGGGGCCCAGGTGAATGGGTTCGTCCAGATTGGCGCGCAGGTCCATGCCGGCGCTCAGCGCCGTGGCATACTGCGGCAGGGGATGATGTGAACGGTTAATGATTTTTACTTCCATCCGAGCTAATTTTTCATGCGTTCCGTATAAACGCCACAAAGTTAATCATAATAAGTGGAATTCGGAAATTTAGTCTCTGAATTCTACATACTTCAACGCGCCGTTCAGCCGCAGGGCACCAAAAGATATCATTTTGCTTTTTCGGCCGGAACGGATGCCCGGGGCCGCCGGTGTTTTTCCTCTCCGTGAGCATGACGGAAAAAAAAGACCGGCAGGGAAAAAAACAAGCCGGCGGGAAAACCGGACACGGCGCCGACTTTTTCCTTTTCCGCGCCGCCGGTTCCGAAACATCCGCCCCCCGAACAAAGCCGGACGGGCGGCGAGGAACGGCAACGCCCCGCTTTTTCCCGCAAAAAGGTAGGCAGGTTCGGCAAATTAAGCTATTTTTGTCAGACAGTAACCATCGCATTGTGCTTTTATGGAACAGAAAGGAACCATGGACTGGGGCCGGCTCATTACGAACAAGCGCTTCGGCAAGGAAGAGAAATACCGCGAGAACAAAGAATACCGCACCGACTTTCAGCGCGACTTCGACCGTCTGATTTTTTCGGCGCCCTTCCGCCGCATGCAGAACAAGACCCAGGTGTTTCCGCTGCCGGGCAGCATTTTTGTACACAACCGGCTCACCCACAGCCTCGAGGTGTCGAGCGTGGGGCGTTCGCTGGGCACCGACGTGGCCCGCGAGCTGCAGCAGCTGCATCCCGAGCTGCGCCACACGCCGCTCGCCGAAATCGGCAACATCGTATCGGCAGCCTGTCTGGCCCACGACATGGGCAACCCGCCCTTCGGCCATGCCGGCGAGAAAGCCATTGCCTCGTATTTCAAGGAAGGGCGCGGACAAAAACTGCACGATTTTACCGATGAAACGGGCGAAAAACTGTCCGAAGAACAGTGGCACGACCTGACGCGTTTTGACGGCAACGCCAATGCCTTCCGCCTGCTCACCCACCAGTTTGAGGGGAGACGCAAGGGGGGCTTCGTCATGTGCTATCCCACCCTGGCGGCCATAGTCAAATATCCGTATGCCTCCACCTACGCCACCACCAAACAGAAATTCGGATTCTTCAATGCCGAAAGCACTTATTTCCGGAAAATTGCCGATGAAATGGGCATGATACGCCTCAATGCGCCCGACGAGCCGCTGCGCTACGCCCGCCATCCGCTGGTCTATCTGGTGGAGGCGGCCGACGACATCTGCTACGAAATCATGGACATTGAGGATGCCCACAAGCTGCGCATCCTCTCGGACGAGGAGACCTTCCACCACCTGCTGGCCTTTTTCAGCCCCGACCATCAGGAAAAACTGAAGGCCACGTTTGCCTACGTCACCGACATCAACGAACAAATCGTCTACCTGCGCTCATGCGTCATCAACAGTCTGGAGCACGCCTGCGTCAGGACGTTCATCGACCACGAATCCGACATCATGCAGGGCTGCTTCGAGGGTTCGCTCATCGAACATCTGCCGGAACCTCTCCTGACGGCCTACCGCCGCTGTGAAGAAATGGCCAAAAAACGCATCTACTGCCACCACGACGTGCTCGACGTGGAACTGGCCGGTTACCGCATCATCTACACCCTGCTCGAGCTGTTCATGGATGCCGCCGTGCTCAACCCGCACCACGCCTACGGACGCCTGCTGCTCAGCCGCGTGTCGTCACAATACCAGCTGAACGCACCCCACCTGTACGACCGTGTGATGGCCGTACTCGACTATATCTCGGGCATGACCGACGTCTATGCCCTCGACCTCTACCGTAAAATCAACGGAAACTCACTGCCCATGGTGTAGCCCGCCGCTACGTTCCGATAGGCTGGATCTTGCTGCGCAGGTTTTTGGTAATTTCCAAAAACATAAAGCCGGCCGAGTTGGTACGCAGCTTCTGGGCATATTGTGCATACTTCCGGTTGGCATACTGCATCGACTTTTCAAAAGTAAGACGCGAAGCCTGCGCGCGAGACACCTTGGAGAGCGTAGAGTCGAGCTGCTCGTTGGGGAAAAACTCGTCGAAGTCGGCATCGCCAATCATGGTTGTTTCCAGACACTGCATCGATTTGTGTTTGTGGTCGGTATAAAATCCCACAAACATATGGCCGGGAATACGAATCAGCACCGGGTCGATATTAATGGCCCGCAAAAGCGAGGCAAAAAGCACCGAGCCGTCCACGCAGTTGATTTGCGAGGAATTGAGCGCATCGCTGATGGTACGCACCCGCTGCGAATATACCACATTGCTCGACAAACTGCTGTAAGACACCGAGCTGTATTTAAAATCGCGGTGCTGCAGGGTATTCCACAGCGCATAAACCTGACGGCATACCTGGGCCGAGTCGCCCTGATAGCCCAAAAAGCGGTTGACTATGCCGCTGTTGAGCGCCTCCCGCAGCAATTTGTCAATCATCGGGTGCTCCTCGTTGACATAAGCGGCGAAACACATGCCGGTATTCTGGAAACGCGTACTCTTCCCTGCACCATATTATAGCCCAGGAGACATTCGTTGATACTCCTGACAGACATGATGTGAACCCGCTGCCCGAGGTCCTCACCGGCTTCATTCACCTTGACCACTACGCTCACGGGAGCCGCCTGCCGGTTGTTGCGCAAGGCATCATAGTTCCAGATAATATCAGGATAAACCACATAGTCAGTATGTGAGCGCGGCAGCACAAACTCCGAAACCGAACTGCTGAAAAATTCGCTGGTACTTACTTCCACACGCACTTTCGTTCCTCTTTCGCGCGAACGTATGCGTATGGCAAAGGGCATTTTGGGATTTCCCACATAGGGCGTATCAATCGGGTGAATCAGATTCAGATTTGTCGTGGCCACCGACAGGATATACGACGGAAAGATGTTTCCGCCCAGGCAGTCGACCACCTGAAATTCGGTATTGACGTATTTCTGGCGATAGACGGTAATGCCCAAAGCCAGCAATCCCACGCCTGCCAGAAAGAGCAGGACGTCACGCCATTTGAACTCAATTTTTATACTGACCATTTTCTCTTTTTTTAGTCCATTCCATCGTTGTTTTTGTGCATTTTCTGCCGGCACCGCCCGGGAAGCTACACATTAGGCTGCCTCGGCACCTTGCGGGCACTCTTCATACGCTGCCATTTTTCGCGGGCCAGGGTTTGCATGTCGGTAGTCGTGTCGTTTTCGTCCACAATTTCCACCCCGAGCATCGTTTCCAGCACGTCCTCCATGGTCACGATTCCGCGCAAGCAGCCGTAATCGTCGATGATGATGGAGATGTGTTCCTTGTTCCCAATCATCTTTTCCCAAATGTTCGACACCGATTCGGTTTCAGGAAACGAGAAGATGGGACGCACAATGCTGCTCAGCGGCTCGTCAAACTTGTCCTCGGCCAATTTCTCGAGCACGTTGGCCCGAAGCACGTAGCCGGTAATATAGTCCTTGTTCTCGCTGAACACCGGGATGCGGGAATAGGGCCGGAACTGCTTGTTGTCATAAAACTGGCGCATCGTGGTCTGCTCAGCCGCCGATGCCACTACCACGCTGGGGGTCATGATTTCCTCCGCCGTCACCTGGTAGAGCTTGATGAAACTCTGGATGATGCGGTTCTCGCGACTTTTGAACACACCTTCCTCGGCTCCCACATTGACCATGGCCGACACTTCCTCACGGCTGACGGAAGCCTGGTCCTTGTTGCGCCGCGCCACGGCATGCATGATAAGGTCGGACAACACCACCAGCGGATAGGTAATAAAAATCAGTACCCTCACAACGCGGGCCGCCGCTATGGCCAGACTGCGCCAATAGGTGGCTCCCACAATTTTCGGGATGATTTCGGAAAGCACCAGAATCAGCACGGTAAGAATAGCTGAAATAATACCGAAATACTCCTGGCCGAACACCTTGACCGCCTCGGCACCCACGCCGGCTGCTCCCACAGTGTGGGCAATGGTATTGAGCGAAAGAATGGCCGAAATCGGACGGTCGATATCCTTTTTATAACGCTTGAGCAGGCCGGCCGACTTTACGCCGCGCTCCTCGAGCATGGATATGTACGACAAAGGGGTGGACAGCAGCACGGCCTCCAGCACAGAACATAAGAATGACAGCGACAACGCGCCGAACAAATATACAAAAATGAGAATCATACGGATAAGTTTGGGTGAATGAAAATAACGGCGTGCCGCCTCGTGCACGCTCTTTCAGGAAATTACAAGGCGGTGACTTCCGAAAAAACTACAACAACCGGGCACATAATAAATTATATTTATCCATAGATGAGGCAAAGGTATGAAAAAAACTTGAATATCAGCCCAAACGCAGCCGTATATATTTATCAGGCCGCCTTCCCCCAATCTGAAAGAAACCTGCAAGACACCGAAAAGAAACTACCTCCGACCTGAAAATTTTTTCCTCCCGCCTGAAGCCAAACAGGTCCCGCCTGTTTTTCCTTCCGCCGCATCTCCCGCCCCATGCGGCAGACATACGGCCACTTTTGCCTTGAGGAAAAGCAAACAGACCGCCATTTGGTTAAACTTAGTTAAATATAAAAATCCATATGGTTACAATCTGTTGATTATTTCTTTACCTTTGCGGCCAAATTCATTGATTACGATTTGAAAATCATGCAAGCAGTTTCCATATCCAAGCGGCTTCCCAATAAGATACACGACTTCCATGCCTGGGGAGCAGCAGCCCTGATTTAACCTGCTTGCTGTAGATTTCTTTTTCACATCGTTACTTTTCAGTTACTTTTTTCCTAAAATTTTTTGTATGAGCAAGAAAAACAAGCTCATGGCGCTGTGTGTCACAGTGCTGTGCAGCCAGTGTCTACACGCCCAGCCGCGTGTAATGAGCATCGGCCAGCTCCTCACGCTGGCCGACCAGAACAGTGTCAGCCTGCAAGCCTGGCGTACTCAGGAAGCCGCGGCCGAAGAGGCCCTGAAAGCGGCCCAGGCACAACGCCTGCCCGACATCAGTGTGTCTGCCACGGCCAGCTATTGGGGCAACGGACATCTGTGGGACCGCAACTTCAGCAACGGCTCCCAAATCCGGATGCCTCACTTCGGCAACAACTTTGCACTCGAAGCGCAGCAAACCGTTTATGCCGGAGGTGCCGTCAGCAGCAGCATCGAGCTGGCCAGGCTTCAAAAACAAATGGCTACGCTCGAGAGGGCACGCAACCGACAGGACGTCCGCTTTCTCATGCTGGGACTCTATCTCAACCTCTACAAGCAATACAACCAGCTGACCGTATTGCGCAATCATCTGAAACTGACCCGTCAGGTACTGGAGCGCATGCACGCCCGCCGCGAACAGGGCACTGCGCTGAAAAACGACATTACGCGCTACGAACTGCAACAGAAACAACTGCAGCTACAGCTGATGCAAACGCAAAATGCCTGCCGCATCATGAACCACCAACTGTCCACTACGCTGCATCTGCCAGAAGGAACCGAAATTCTGCCCGACACCCTGCTGCTGGACCGACAGATTGACTCCCTGCACGAAAAAAACTGGCAAGACACCGCCGCAATCAATCATCTCGGCCTGCAACAGGCTGCCGCAGGCATCAAAATCAGCGAACAGCAACTGCGTCTGGAGCGTGCCGCACGAAGGCCGCAGATAGCCCTGGTAGCAGCCGACCATCTGGACGGCCCCATCACTATCGAAGTACCGGTGCTTGACAACAATTTCAATTACTGGTACGTGGGTGTCAGTCTGCGGTACAGCCTCTCGTCACTCTTCAAGAACAAACATAAAGTGCAGCAGGCCCGGCTCGGCGTAACACATGCCAAAGAACAGTACCGGCTGGCCCTCGAACAGGTAGACAACGCCGTCCAGGAAAACTACGTCAATTTCCTGACAGCCTTTACCGACCTGCAAACACAACAGAAAAACGTGGAACTGGCCAACGAGAACTACCGGCTGGTAAGCCACCGCTATGAAAACGAACTGGCTCTGCTCACCGACCTGCTCGATGCCGCCCACACCAAGCTCAACGCCGACCTCAGTCTGGCCGACGCCCGCATTAACGTACTCTATCATTACTACAAAATGAAATACGTAACGCACACACTCTAAGAATGCGGCGGCCGGACAAGTCCCGGCCTTCCATAAACCCACACAACAATAAAACCATAAAACCAAACATATTTGTCATGATTAGCAGAAAAATACGAAAAGCACTTTACAATACCCTCATCATCCTGCTTCTGGCAGCAGGAGCAGTCTACGTATGTTCCCGTTTCATCCACCCGGGTGTGGAATATACCGACAATGCGCAGGTACGCCAGCACATTACTCCCGTAAACACCCGCATTCAGGGTTTTATCCGCAAAATATGTTTTGAAGAATACCAGCCCGTACACAAAGGTGACACCCTGCTCCTTATTGAAGACGCCGAATTCAAACTGCAGCTGGCCCAGGCTGAAGCCAATCTGGCTAACGCCCGATCCGGCAAGCAGGTCACCTCGGCCGGCATGGCTACAATGACCAACAACCTGCAGGTGAACGACGCCGGCATTGAAGAAGCCCGCGTACAACTGGCCGATGCCAGACGCGAGGCCGCACGCTATCAGAAACTGCTGGAAAAAGATGCCGTCACGCGGCAGCAATATGACAAAGTGCAAACGGCTGCTCAGGCCGCTCAGGCACGTTATGACCAGCTGCTCCGCGCCAAACGCACCACCTCGCTCACCCGCAACGAACAGGCCCGGTATCTGGAGCAGAACCAGGCTTCCATCCGCCTGGCCGAAGCCGCCGTGGAGCTGGCACGTCTGAACCTTTCGTACACAGCCGTTATAGCCACATGTGACGGAATGACCGGGCGCAAGGAAATTCACGAGGGCCAGCTCGTACAACCGGGCCAGACGATGGTAGAAATCGTGGACAACTCCGACCTTTGGGTAATTGCCAATTTTCGCGAAACACAAATGCCACACATCCGGCCGGGAGCGCAGGTAAAAGTGACGGCCGACGCCGTACCGGGCATATCGTTCAGCGGAAAGGTGGAATCCGTTTCAAACGCTACCGGTGCCGCCTTTTCCATCATGCCGCAGGACAACGCCACAGGCAACTTTGTAAAAGTAGAACAGCGGGTACCCGTACGCATCAGTCTCCGCGGCAACGACGCACGCCTGCTGCAACGCCTGAAGGCCGGGTATAATGTTGAATGCAGCATAAAATACTGATTATGGGAGCACCCGTACTTCAAGGCCCGTTCACGATGCCCATGATGCGCAGCTTCGTACCGCGCCGGCTGCAACCGTGGCTCTACGTATTTATGGCCGTAACCTTTCAACTCTCGGGCGGGCTGTACATGGGCACGCTCTCGCACATGATGGGTGAAACCACCCTCATGCGTGAGGACCTGCAGATGTGCCTGTATGCCAACCTTGCCGGCATGGCCATCTACTTTCCGCTGCTCTTCCGCATGAAGTTCCGCTTTACCAACAAGACACTCCTTGCGGCCGCCGCCCTCACCGTACTGGCGTGTAATGCGCTTGTTACGTGTACCACCTTCCTGCCTCTGCTCTGGGCCCTCTGCTTCATAGAGGGCATCGGAAAGATTCAAGGCACGTTTGAGTGTATGTCGACCATACAGCTGTGGATGACGCCAAAGCGCGATTTCACCGTATTTTTCCCGCTGCTTCACATCATTATTCTGGGCAGTATGCAGGTGTCTGACCTGCTGTCAACCTGGCTGGCCTATTATTTCCACTGGACCGGCATGCAGTGGTTCATGTGCGGCGTCATGCTGATTGACCTGCTCGTCCTGCTCTACGACGCCCCCATACGCCGCCAACTCAAACGCATGCCCAGCTGGACAAGCCTGCGCAAAGATGTGGCCCGGCAACTAAAAGGCATGGCCGGACGCAGGAATTAGCGATTTCATCAGCACTCTTTTCGTCAGGAAATACATCTCTTCAGGCCCTATGTGCCGGAAAAGCCAGCCGTGCAATTTGTCACGCTCAGCTTTTCCGGCACATTTCATTCAACAAGGTCGGACCTGAATCTGACGAACTCCGACCTTATCATAAAAAAATCCGGCCTTGTTTTTCCAGAGTCAGCCATCTACGCATAACTGTGCATGCCGCCCAGCAGGAAATTGACACCGAAATAGGTGGCCAGTACGGTAAGGAAGGCCAGAACCATATACACCTGCCACACGCTGTGGCGACGGAAGGCCGGGAGCGAGCGCACATGCAGCGGCAGGGCATAGACCAGCAGCGTAATCAGCGCCCACACCTCCTTGGGGTCCCAGCTCCAGTACGTGCCCCACGACACATTGGCCCACATGGCTCCCACGAAAATGCCTACGCTCAGCAGGGCCAGGGCCGGGAAGAGCATCAGGCGGCCTACCAGCGTGAGGCGCGCCACGGACTCCGAATGCCATCCCCGCCGGCGGGCCACCACACAGGCGGCCACCCCGTTGAACATCAGGAAGGCCAGCAGAGCAAAGGAAAGCATCACCGTCACCACATGAAGCGACAGGAGCGGCGAGGCCAGCACGGGCATCAGGGGCGTAAGCTGCGGCTGGCTCTCGCCCATGGCTGATACCAGCAGCGACAGTCCGGCCACCAGCAGCGACAGTGGGAACGACAGGAAGAAACGGCGCTGCAACACCAGCCCCAGCAGCAAAGAGGCCCAGGAAAGAAACTGCATGGTTTCGTAACCGCTCGACAAAGGCCAATGGCCACTCACCCAACCGCGCAGGACCAGCATCAGGGTCAGGTAAAGCCCCACTGCCGCCACAGCTCCTCCGGCCAACAGCGTGGCCCGTCTGACGGGCTGCCGGCCGGCCGCAAAACGGGAAACGGAAACCACAAAAAACACCAGTCCGGCACCCAGAGTCACCAGTGCCCAGGGTAATGTGTGGTCGAGGGTGTTGTAAAGGCGTTCGGCCTCAAAGGCAGCTTCAGTGGGCAACGAATCCTCCCCGCGCTGTTGCTGATAGCGTCGCATCTTGTCCAACAGCATACGCATGGCCTGATAGTCGTGCGCAAAGGCTAGTTCCTGCAAATAGTTGACGGATTTCTGTATGAAGACCCGCTCGCCAACCGACAAGCCCGACGGCAGGACATCATTCTGCCCCACCCAAACCAGACGGCCGGCTTTACAGACGGGAAAAATCCGTAGCAATCGGCCGGAATAGAGCATGGGCAAGAGGTTGTACTGCTCTGCGGCCCGCGCCACGTCGGCATTGGCATAAGGTTCCGGCAGCCGCATCCGCCCTGTGCTGTCCAAAAAATCGAGCAAACAGGCATACTTTCCCTCCAAGCCCAACTGTTTTCTGACCGCCCGTCCCCGAATTCGAATCATCGGCTCGCGGCTCCAGCTGGAATAGTAGAACATCCACCCCGTCAGTACCTGCTCGGCCGTCAACCCGCGCCAGCTGTCAGCGCCACACAACTTGAGGGTAAACTGACGCGCCAAAGTCTGCAAGGGACACACGCGGTCGTTATAAAGCACATAAAGCCGGCCAAAATCAGCTGCCACTTCACGCGGCAGGGTGCGCGGAAGGTCGGACGAAGCAGAACGGCTTCCGGCCGAAACCTGAGCCGCCGTCACATACAACAGAGCCACGCAGGCCACTCCGCGCCGCAGCCACGGATGGCGCAACAGCCGGCGGAATCGGCCAGCTCCATTGCACAACAGCACCAGCCAGCTGAGCCACAACAAAGCATAACCGGCATAGCTGACTCCTATGCCCCACGGATCGTAAGCCACCAGCAAAACCGCCCCGCGCCCGTCGGCATCATACCCCGACTGATAAAAACGGTAGCCGCGATGGCGCCACACGTGGTTCATCGACACTTCGCCACTAAAGGACTGCCGGTCGGCTTCAGTCAGCCGCAAACGGCTCTTATAATCCATCGGGGCCTGCGTGCCGGGATAGTAACTCACGGAAAACCGCTCGAGCACGAGCGTAAACGGCATCTTCGTGGAATGCCCACGCCCGTCAACATACGCCGAAACCGGCTGGCCTTCACGCAAATGCAGCGTGCCGCGCCGGCCCCACACATGCGTCAGAAAAGCGCCGCACAGAATAACGACCCACGCCGCATGAAGCATGACAACCGGCCACCGGAGCGTGCGTCTCACCAGCCAGCCGTAAACCAGGCTCCAGGCTACGCACCACATCCACAGCGCCACGAACCATAAAGAACCGTACACACATTGCGCCACATACGACGTATTCATCATCTTTTCGACCACCGTTGCTGCTGCCATAACGGCAATCAGCACAACCAGGCTACCCAGAGCCGCATATTTACTGAATCGTTTCATTTTCCATTTACTCACTTTTTCATCTTCACGAATTTGTACCCGTTTCCCTCCTTCAGGACACGGGTACAAACACACTGTTTCCACATTCGTTTTATGTCGGAAGGCCTCCGTCAAATCGCATTGATAAACGCTACCACGGCCTCCCGCTCATCGGCACTGAGCTGGCGGAATTTTTCAACCGTGCCACGGGCGTCACTGCCCTGACAGCCATGCCACATGATCGCCTCAATCACGTTACGCGCCCGGCAGTCATGCAGGCGGTCGGCCGCACCGGTACACTGCATGCTAAGGCCACGCCCCCAGAGCGGAGTGGTCCGACACCAACCGGTGCGGATATCATTAACCATATTCAGTTTGTGTTGAATCAGGTCGGAATACGGCCATATCTTCTGATGCGGATAGCGGGGAAGCAGATTGGCACGCGAACCGGTGAAAAAATTATTAGGGTCGCTGATTACATCGTCGCCCGTAGTCCACGAAGGACGGTGGCACGTGGCACACCCCAACTGCGTAAAGAGCTGTTTGCCCTGCTGCACCTGCGGGTCATCAAGATTGCGGGCTGCCGGCACAGCCAGGCCGCGATGCCACACCATGAGGTCGATATAATCATCGTCGCTCATTTCTGCCGGCAGGTCCTGCGCCATCAGATAGTTGTAGATGTCCTGCTCCACATCCCCCGTCTTACGCTGCTGCGGAAAGTAGCGATAAAAATCACGCTGCACGTCTTCATCCTGCGAAGCCTTGCGCGCATAGGCCTCAGTCATGTAATGATAGCGGCGGTCAGAACGGGTGACATTGGTAATGTTCCAAATGGCATTGGCTCCGGGTCCGTCCTCAATCGGGCCACGGCTGAGCGCATACGTCAGACGTCGCACGTATTTCGTACCATCGCCTTGCAAAGTATTGGTATAATAACCTACGTACTGCCCGTCCTTATACATGGCCGGATTCAGCGGCACATAAGGTGCCTCACGGTGATACTGCGCAATGATAGAGTCGTCGGGAATAGCATCGAGCAGGCCGGTGCCGTAAATACCGATGGTCGACTCCAGCCGAACCTTGACGTCGCTGTAAGGTACACTGACGGTCTGTCCGTTCACCGTTGATTCAAGCGGCACGTAATAGGCATCTTCCGGAATGCTGACTTCGGGATAAATCAGGCTGTAGGTCGTACCGTCAGGAAAGCGGTTGCCCCACTCGTCGGTATAGTTTTTCCAGGTAATGGTAATCCGGCTTTCGTCAAGCGGTGCCTTAAAGGGAGCCACGGCTTTGGTCTGCGGCATTCCGGTAAGGGAACTCAGATAATTGTCATTGCCATCAGTAATGACCAGCAGATAACCATTTCCAAAATCATTGGCCCGATAGCGTGTCATGCGGCGGCCGTGGCCGTAGCCGGGATGGCAGGCAATACAACTGTTGCGGATGTAGAGCGGCCCCAGGCCCTGACGTTCGGCTCCGGAGTCGGTGCCCTGAATGAATACATCCTCGAAAAAAGTTTCGCCACGCAAAAACGAAGCTGCCATGTCCGCGTCCCGGTCAACCACCGGCGTAGACTGCTCGTATGCGCTTGAAGTTGAATTAAACACCGTGCCGAGTTTGCCTCCGGCATACCACTCGTCAGAAAGCGCAGTTACGCCCCCGCCGCCGTTTCCCGATACAGGGTCGTCGCTACATCCCGCAAGACACGCCGCCACGGCCATGCCGGCACAAAGTATAGAAATGTTTGTTTTCATGGATCAAATGTATTTCTGGCGCCCCGTGCGCCAATGTCAATTAAAATTCAGTTTGCTGCATATAAGTGGCCACCTCCATCAGTTTGTCGCGCAGCGCCTGACACGAGCGGATGGCTTCCTGATTTTCAGCCGGAGTCAGATGGTCACGGAAGGGATAGATGATGGTGCCCAAGCCGGTAGTGCCGTCCTCGCCGATACAGGTTTCGATGGCCGTTTTGAGTTCCTCGGCCAAGGTCGGATTATGCTGCTTGAGGAGCGCATAAACGGACTTGCTCTCGTCACGTTTGTCGCTCACGCCGCCCATAATGACATTCTGAATGCCGCGGATGTTGTCCTGAAAGTCCGTTTTTGAATTAAAGCTGAACCACGATTCCACGTCGAGCACGTTGCCGGAATTGACGGGGTCGGAGATTTTGGTGTCGCCCACCTCGTTGGCAATGCCATAACAGCCCTTGTCGGCCTTGATAAAGTCCACTATGGCTTCAAGCTGCGTGCGGTAGCGGCTGCCGGCCTGCCCGGCATTAACAAACTGGCTCCCCCAGTTGTCGGTGTCGGCATCTACCCCGTCTTCTCCCAACAGGTCAATCTTTACAGGGTCGGTAATATTGTCCTGCCCGGCCCACGCCGCTTCCAGATAAACACACTGCGCCGCCAGGTCGCCGGCCACGGCAGCCGCATACTTGGCTTCGTCGGTCGTAATGCGCTGAACATCCTTGGCCGCGCCGTCGGCAAAAATAATGTACTCCAGCGCATGAAATCCACACACGCCGCCCGAACCGTAGTTGCTGGTAATGTAGTCAGCATCCATCTGCGCCATGATGGCCGGACTGCTGAGCAGGGCGTCGAGCTGGGTTTTGTCAAGCGGCCACGAATCAATATGCGGGTCAATGCCCCTTATGGTTGCAGGCCCCAGCAGGAAAGCCTCGCTCTGCTCCCAATATTTCCGCGCGGCAAGCCAGGCGTCACAGGCCGCCTGCACTTCCTGCGTTGTGGCAGTGCCGTTGTCCTTATGCAGATAAAGGGTCTGACAGGCGTCGCGCAACACGATGGAAGCATCGGACAGACGGGTGTAGGTAGGCACTACCGTACTGTTGACATACTGCGTGAGAATACCGGTCATGGCCGCATTAAGGCCACTGCTGCCGGAGTTTCCGCCGGCAGATTCGTCACTACAGGAGGCAAAGCCCAGACAAATGGCGGCAG
>ENA-ORSJ01002142-ORSJ01002142.1-human-gut-metagenome-genome-assembly--contig:-NODE-2142-length-13912-cov-2.483727_pt1 | contig 13912 bp, 12 predicted proteins | sample MGYA00242191_ERZ509158 | MGnify/ENA primary metagenome ERZ509158 (study PRJEB26280, sample SAMEA2338623) | human gut metagenome | biome: human gut; feature: human-associated habitat; material: faeces... | reverse complement strand
TATGGGGAAAATATTTTAAAAGAGCAGGAAGAAATGAATGAGTGCATGCCCCATTATTATAAGATTACCAATGGTCATGGTCAGGGGGCAGAACGGGTCATGGATGCAGAGGCACTGTTTATCCAGGGGTGTTTGTCAGATGCCCAGATCGCTTTGGAAGGAGCCTATGCCCGGATCGAGGAAAATGGTCAGGAATGTATGGCATTGTGCTGCGATTTTCTGTCCCGGCGGCTGTCGTTGTGTATGAACATTAAACAGAGGTATTCCTTTGAACAGCGTTATATGGATCTGATGAAGCATCATAATTCCATGTGGATCAATATTTTTAACAGCACCAGCGCTTATTATTATGCATTGATCGGCCGTGTGGAGAAGATCCCGGAGATATTCGGAGAACACAGACTTTTTGCTGTGAATTTCCTGGCGCCGGGAAGACCGATGATGGAAATGATCGAAAATCAGGTGTATTTAGCCCAGGGAGCCTATGCCAAGGTGATCGGGAGAAGTGAAGGGATCCTGGCAGTGTGCAGTGCTATGCATTATGCTTTAGTTGCCCTTCATGTGCAGATCCAGACTGCAGCGGCCTATGAAAGGATCGGAAAACACGGGGAGGCCAGAACGATTTTAAAACAGGCGCTTTCAGATGCTTCCAAAGATCATATGGTCATGCCTTTTGTGGAAAATTTTATCTATCTTTCATCCCTCTTTGAAGGGAAATTCCCGGAAATAGACCAGGAATTTCTTGCAAAAATCCTTTCGCTTGGAAAAGCATATGAAGAAAATTGTAAAAAAATGGGAAAAGAAAAGTCTTATCCGGAGCAGTTTAAATGTCTTACAGAACAGGAGTTGAAACTGACAGAATTAATGGCAGCCCACATGAGCAATAAGGAGATCGCAGCAAGGCTTTATCTTTCAGAGGGAACGGTAAAGCAATATATTAACCAGATCTATTCTAAATTAGAGATCACAGGGGATACCCGAACCAAGCGGAAACAGCTTTTAGAACAGTTTTATACCAATAACTAACCTTTAGTTAATATTTTTTCAGAAGGATCTATCGTACAGTAAAGATACGGTAGATCTTTTTTAGTATGAAAGTGTTGTGGAGTGGCTGGTCAGATTGCGTGCACGCACGTAGATGCTGATCTTTATTCAACTTGGAAGGAGGACTCATGTGGAGAGAAAGTATATTTTGGCTGTTAAGCCCTTAGAACCTTATATCCTGCAGATCGACTTTATATCAGGAAGCCGGTTGCTTTTGGATATGAAGCCTTATGTAGATAAAATACGGTTCCGCACCCTTACAGATCCAAAGGTCTGGAACAGTGCCGTAACAAATGGGATATTTGTCCGGTTCGGCGATGTGGAACTGAGCCATGATGAGATCCTTTCCATGGCAGAACGGGAACATTTGAACTGGCAGTAATTATTTTTTAACGTGTCACACATGATCGGGAGAAAAGAGAGAGGAGAAGGAGTATGGCGGATCGGAACGAAGCGGATGCTTTATTTGCTACTAAAAGAAAAAAACAGCAGGAAAAACAGGCAGAGCAGGAACGAAGGGAAGAAATGAGCCGGAAAAAGGCAGAAATGGAAGCAGAGATCCGGCGGTTAGAAGAAGAGGCCAGACGGCAGAAAGAAAAACAGGAAGAAGACAGGCGCCAGGCAGAAGAAGAGGCCAGACGGGTAAAGCAAGAGGCAGAAGAAGCAGAAGCCAGGGCTAAAAGAGCTCAGGAAATGGCAGAAGAAGCTAAAAGAAAGCAGGAAGAGGTAAGGCGGGAAGAAGAGCGCCGGGTCCAGGAAAAGCGGGAAGAAGAGAAACGGGCAAGAGAGCGGGCAGCACAGGAAAAAGCCCAGGCAAAAGAGGCTGCGAAAGCAGAGACCAGAAACGGAGTAAAAGAAAAACCAGCACGTCCAGGAAGAGATAAAGCAGACATACAGCCGGGAAAGAAGCTTCCCGTACTACCGTTAGCTATCGGCGGTGTAGCTGTGATAGCTGTACTTGTTATCTGTCTGGTACTGTTTTCAGGCGGCAAAAAGGGTGGTGTATTTGGTACAGACTGCGATCGTATGGCAGCAAAACAGGTGTTAAGCTACGATGTATTTTACCCGGAAAGTTTTGAAGAAGCATACGACGATGGCGGTGTCTACTTAAAATATGGCAGTGTAGAAAACGGGGATTTTTCCTTTGTTTATGTGTTAGGAAGTACACAGGAAGATATGAATTACATGACAGAAAGCACAGATCCTACTGATCTTATACATGTAATGGAAGAATATGTTTTCGGTATGAATGACAAGCAGGTATATAAGATGACTACGGGATCCGGACGGTCGGTTTACTGCAGTGAATATATCTCCTTTGATATCAGCAGTATCACAGACCAGGAGGAAGGTGTCATGGCATCCACTTCCATAATGATGCTTCCCTTAGAAGGAGAATATCTGGTTGCTGTTTACGGGACCATGAAAACTTCTTATGAGGAGCCGCTGGAAGAGGTAACAGCAAGTATCCTTGACAACACCTATTAAAGGAGGGAGATCTATGGCATTACTTATGACCGTTTTCTTTGAAAATGGCTTTTCGGAAAACTATTTCCCCAATGTAGATAACCGCAATTTCCCCATTGCCATACGTCCCTATGTAAGCGGTTTAAAAGAAGAACTGGTATTAAATGCAGAAGTCTGGGACGGACAATGGAAACTGCGAAGATCCCCACAGTATTCCCTGATCTTAAAGGGAGATCCGGTGGAAAGTGCGGATCTAAAAGATGGTACCGTGATCGAGGGAATGGTGACCAAAACAGACCTGTACTTTTCTGTTAAGATCGATCAGGTCCAGAGGGAACATGTAAATTTTGAAAAATATATGCTGAAAGAGGGCAGCATCTTCAAACTGGAGATCGGCAGTGATGATCTTTGTAATATTGTATACAAAAACCGCTTTGTAACAGGAAGCCATGCAGAGATCACTTTTGAGTCAGGAGCTGCTTACATAACCGATAAAAACAGCGTAAATGGCACATTCTTAAACGGCAGGCTGGTAAGGGAGAAAACAAAGCTGCATTACGGCGATATTATTTACGTAGTAGGTCTTAAGATCGTATATCTGAATAATCTTCTGGCCATCAATAATCCCAATAACCAGTGCAGGATCCGGGAGTTGAAAGCAGTAGAGATCCCACATTTTGAAGATGAACCATCAGAAGAGACAGAGGTGGAAGATGTATATTTCCTGCGCACTCCACGAAAGCTTTTAAATTTGGACCGGGAAACCATTTCCATTGAAAAATGCCCTAAAAAACAGCAGCAGAAGCGACAGCCTTTGATCTTTACCATAGGACCTTCTTTTACCATGGTCATCCCCATCGCTTTAGCAGCAGCCATGACCAGCGATGGCTTTGGTGCAGGAAGTATCTGCATGTCTTTAGGAGCAGCCGGGATCGGGGCTATATGGGCGGTAGTTAATTCTGCTTACAACAAAAAAGAGGAAAAAGAGTCAGAAGAAAGCCGGGTCAGCAAATATTTAGAGTACATGGTCCGTGTAGAAGAAAAATTGAAAAATAAAACGGAGTATAACCGTCTCGTACTGGCAGAGCAATACCCTTCTTCTGGGGAACTTCTGGAATTTACCACTTCCAATACCCGCAGGCTCTGGGAAAAAAGCAGTACCCATGAAGATTTTCTTTCTCTCCGTTTAGGAGCAGGTGATATGCCTTCTCCTAATGAGATTGAGGATGCAAAAGAAGATCTGGGCAGTGAACATGATCCTTTAAATGACCATATAGAAGAACTGAAGGAGAAATTTGATATACTTCGCCAGGTTTCGGTGGCAGTTTCCCTTTATGATCACCGCCTCTTAGGTATAGTAAGCGGGGATGAGGAAAAACGGGATCAGCTGATGCGCATTTTAGCCTTGCAGATCGCTGCCCTCCACCCATATACGGATGTACGCATGTGCTATGTATTTCCAGGCAGAGACCTTGAAAAAATGGAATATACCCGCTGGCTTCCCCACACTTATACACCGGACGGAAAGCTTCGCATGATTGTCTGCGACTCCAAAGCCATGGGCGATGTGATGTATTACCTGTCTGATGTGATCAGAGAACGGTTAGAAGCAGGGGAAAACAGGAAAAACAAGGAAGAAGAGGAAAAAGTCCTTCCTCATTATGTAGTCTTTATCAGTGATATTTCCATGATCGAAGGGGAACCTGTTTCCAAGTATCTTTTAGATCCGCCGAAGAATGCAGGGGTTAGTGTGATCTTCAGTGCAGATGCCATTGATAAGCTTCCGTCCCATTGCAATACCATTGTACAGTGGGAAAAGGATTACAGTGGTTGTTACAATACGTTATCTAAATTTGAAGAACGGGAAGGAGTAGCCTTTGACCGTGTCAGCCTGGCCGAAATGGATGTATTTTCCAGGCAGCTTTCCAACTTTAAAGTACGGGAAAATGCATCCAATGCAGCGATCCCGGATATGCTTACCTTCTTAGATATGTATAAGACTTCCAGGGTGGAAGATCTGGATATGTACCATAAGTGGCTGGAAAACCGCACATATGAAAGTATGCGTTCCCTCATCGGTCAGAAGGCAGGGGAACAGCCGGTTTATCTGGATATCCATGAAAAATACCATGGTCCCCACGGTCTGGTGGCTGGTACTACAGGAAGCGGAAAGTCAGAAACACTGCAGACCTATATTTTAAGCCTTGTATTAAATTATCATCCTCATGAGGTGGCATTTATCCTCATCGATTACAAAGGCGGTGGCATGGCCCAAAGCTTTATCGGACTTCCTCATCTGGCAGGTGTGATCACCAACCTGGGAGGAAACCAGACTACCAGGGCCCTTCTTTCCATTAACGCGGAGATCAAGCGTAGACAGCGCATTTTCAACGAATATAAGATCAAGCACATTGACGCCTATATTGAACTTTACAGAAATGGGGAAGCAGAAGAACCAATGCCTCACCTTCTGATCATTGCCGATGAGTTTGCGGAGCTTAAAAAAGAACAGCCGGAATTCGTCCGGGCGCTGGTTTCCGCAGCCCGTGTAGGTCGTTCTTTAGGTATTAATCTGATCCTTGCAACCCAGAAGCCAAGCGGCGTAGTAGATGATGAGATATGGAGCAATACAAGATTTCGTATCTGTCTTCGTGTGGCAGACAAACAGGACTCCAATGAAATGTTAAAGCGCACGGATGCAGCTTACATCACCGGAACCGGACGGGGCTTTTTACAGGTTGGAAATGATGAGATCTTTGATGAATTTCAGTCCGGCTGGTCCGGAGCACCTTACACGCCGGAAATTCCATTTAGTGATGACAGCAAGGCAAAAGCCATGATCATAGGGCTGACAGGAAAGCCGGAGGCAGTGAAGAAGAAAAAGAAGAAAAAAGGGGATAATGTGAAGAAATTCACCCAGTTAGACGCTATGGTCCAGTATGCGGCAAAGCTGGCGGAGGAAAATCATATTAAACCTCTCAGACAGATCTGGCTGCCGCCGCTTCCAAAACTTCTTTATCTGGAGGATATGAAGCTTACCTGGGATGAAAAACAGATGAAACTTCCTATTGGTCTGGCAGATGATCCGCAGAACCAGAGGCAGTTTCCGGTTTATCTTGATTTTATAAGAGATGGTCATTTACTGATCTGCGGTTCAGCTGGTTCAGGAAAGACATCTCTGGTACAGACCATTCTTTACGGTGCGGCCCTTCATTATACGGCAAAACAGGTGAACTTTTATATAGCAGATTTTTCCAGCCGTACCATGACTGCCTTTGCAGGACTTCCCCATACAGGCTGTATCTGTATGGAGGGGGATGATGAGAAGATCCAGCAGATGATGGGTTTTGCAGAGGAAGAATTAGACAGTCGAAAGAAGTCATTTTCACAAAAAGGAATGGGCTCTTACAGAGACTATCGTGAAAGTTACAGCGATGTGCCGGCGATCTTTTTAGTCATTGACAATTATCCCGCCTTTTCAGACAGCTATGAGCAGTATGAGAGTACTTTGATCCAGCTTTCCAGAGAAGGTGCCAGCTATGGTATTTACCTGATCCTTACCTGCAACAATTCCGGTGATATCCGAAGCCGTATTTTACAGAATATCACAAAGGGTATTGGACTTCAGTTAGCAGACCGGTTTGAGTATGACAGTGTGATCGGGATGCGCTCCGAGATCCTTCCGGATGACCGGACTACAGGCAGAGGTCTTATAAAAGAAGGCGTTCCTTTGGAATTCCAGGCAGCTCTTCCTGTAAAAGCTTCCCAGGGAGAAAGCATGATGCTGGCGATCCGGGAAAAATTAAAGGCTTTAACAGAAGAAGGTACCCAGGGAGCGAGAAAACTGGGAGTGCAGTTAGATGAGATCAATGCAGATACATTTTTGGAGATGATCCATCTTAAAGGGCTGGCAGAAGAGAACTTTGTAATGGGAGCAGAGGATGGATCCCTTATTTCCACAGATTTAGATAAGACCCTTTGTTTTACCGTCTGTGGTGCAGGAAAAACAGGAAAGACCAATTTTCTAAAATATACGGCCCTGCTTATGAAGAAAAAGGGCGCCCAAGTTTATGTCTTTGACGGGTGTTTAAGAGAACTGGAAGAATTTTCCAGAAACAATGATCTGGATGGCTACATGACAGATAAAGAAGAACTTTATCATTTTATGGAAAATGAACTTTTGCCCCAGTTAGGAGAGCGCAATGAACTTGTGTATGAAGCGAGACAGGCGAAAACTTCGGTAAAAGAGGCTTTAAAGAACTATAAGCGCATGGTCCTTCTGATCAACAGCGCATCGGAATTTATGGAAGCAGTTTACAGTGAAGACTTTGATGTAAGTGAAGTCCTTGAAACTGTATTTGAAAAAGGAATGGATCACAGACTGCATTTCTTTATGGCACTGTCTCCAAGAGAGTATGAAGAACTGGCCGGTTACAGGGCGATCCGTCAGTTTGGAGACTGGAAGCAGGGAATCCACCTTGGGGGAGCTTTTGATGAGCAGGGTATTTTTGATTATGAGATCACACCTTCTGAGAGGAGCAGGACTTATCCGGCCGGAGCCGCATTTACGGGGCAGGAAGGAAGAGCAGTCCTCTTTATGACACCTTTTGTAAAGGAGGGAGAACATGAGTAAGATCCATTTGGAGATCGAGATACCGGGAAATGCCAAAACCTATGAATTTGTGTTAGACGACCGGATGAAAATAGGAACTGCCAAGGAGCAGATCAAAAAGCAGATCGCAGAGTTAGAGGGGCACGACCTGTTTGCAGGACTGGATAATATTGTTTTCGGATCTTTGGAGTTAGAAGGTCTGATCCAGGATAACGAAACCTTCCGGGAAGTAGGGATCAAAAACGGCAGTCGGGTGGTCATGGTATAAAAACGTTCAGTGGTTGCAAAGAATGTATTCATGGAAGCTCAACTGCAAAAAAGATGCGGTAAAGAGTTCGGGAGTACATCAACAGGAACAGGAGGAGAGCATGGCAGAAAATAAAATGGAAATGGATCCGGAAGTGCTGCGGACCACTGCCAGAAAAGTAGAAACTTCTGCAGGGGATGTAAGAAAAGAGTTAAAGCGTTTTACATCTGTGATCGAAGGTTTAAGCAGCACCTGGAGCAGTGAAGTAAAAGACCGTTTTTTGCAAAATTACCAGAAGGACCGGGCGGCTCTTTTGGAAATGGCAGAGCAGTACACCGAAGTGGCAGAAGGCCTCCTGGGGATTGCCGATGAATTAGAGCAGGCAGAAGAGGAGATCAGCAGCCAGATCCGTGCAGCGGCAAAGAGCTGATGCTGTACCAGACTTTACAGGGAGGTGGCATATGGCAGGAGATGGAACCAGTCGGATCAATACAGAGGAACTTTTGCGGGCAGTGCAGGAGATCACTTCTATCAAAAAATCCATTGCAGCGAATACAGATGCGACCTATGCGATCTTTCGCAAACTGCAGGACTCTTATGCAGGGGAGAGCGCAGATGATATTTACGCAGTGGCCGGTCAGTTAAGGAAAAGTTCCGGTGCGATCATTATACAATGCTGGGAAATTATGAAAGAGTCCTTAAGGAACTGGCTGGTGTATACGAGGATACAGAAAAAACTGTAAGCAGAAATGCAGGCAGGCTTAAGTTTGGAGGGATGAGATAAATGGCAGCCATTCATTTTGACTCTCAGAGTGTGAAAAAACAGGCAAAGTTGTTGGAAGAGGCGGCCGATCAGATCCAGAACCAGACTGTGAAAGTGATCACAGCCGCCAATGAAGCAGTAGCTGCATCCTGGTCAGGAAAAGCAGCAGAGATCTTTGTGAAATTTATGCAGGAACAGAATACAGACCTGGCGTCTGGTGCAGCTTCTTTAAGGGAGATCGCGGCAGTCCTGCGGGACGCATGTTCTTCCATGGAAAAAGCAGAAGCGCAGGCAAAGGCAGTGGTAAGCAGGAGATAGGAGGGAGTGTATTATGGCAACACAGCAGGTAAATGCGGCAAAACTTAAATCCACAGGAGTTAATCTCACCAATCTGGCAGCAAAAATGAAAAGTGAGATGAATAAGTTAGATGAAAACATCCAAAAAGTATCTTCTGTATGGAGCGGGGAAGCAAGTGCTTCGTATTTAAAACGATATCAGGCAGACAAAGCAAATCTGGCCCAGCTGACCCAGATCTTACAGCAGATGGGAGCAGCTCTCGGAGAATTTTCCAACAGTTACACCCAGGCAGATAACAAGGCCATGGATCTGGTACATAAATATCTGGGTAAATAGGGAGGTGAGCGTAAATGGCAGACGCAAATATTAAAGTGGATCCCAAACAGTTAAAAAACTATTCCAACAACATTAAAACAGGCTACAAAAACATGTACAGCTATCTTTCAGAAAGTAAGACTGCAGTAAAAAATTTAAGATCCACCTGGACCGGCAGCGGTTCTGCGGAGTTTTACAGCCGTTTTGATGCCATTATCGGGAAATGTGAAGAGGTATTGAATGTGGTAAATACTTATGCATTAACCCTGTCGGAAGCTGCAGATGTATACAGTGCCAATGAGAAGAAGATCTCCAGTTCTGCAGGTAAACTGAAGATCAACCTGAAATAGGAGGCGCCTATGGCTTTCGTAAAAGTTAAGGTGGATGCCCTGGAGCAGCAGAAAAAGGAGTATGAAAAAGCAATAAAAAGCCTGGATGGTGCTTTGGAGCAGATCAAAAAAGTAAATGCTTCCCTGGGGACAGATGCCATGCTTGAGGGCGTGCGCACTTCTCTTACAAAGTTAGCTGTTTCTCTGGAAACAAGGCAGGGAACTCTTCTTGTAATGATAAAAGCTTTAGAGCAGTCCGGGACGAAATACAGGACAGCTCAGAAAAAAGCAGTGACAAGAAGCAATCAGTTCCGCGCCCACCACAGGGATTTTTATGGAAATCCGGTGGTTGTAACGGTAGTTGCGGGAGGAGCCGGGGCGATGGCAGGTGCGGCGGCAGACGCAGGGGTCCGTCCCGCTGTATACACAGAAAGAGGCACCAGTACAACAGTCTCTCAGGTAAGTGAACGTGCAAGAAATACAGCCGCAGGTGTGCCTTCTTCCAATAGGTCAGAGACAACAGCCGGACCGCCTGTTACAGCTTCCACAGAAAGTATTGGGTCTTCAGACCAGCCTGTTTCCACGGAGCCAGTTCCAGATGCATTGGGAACAGAAAATGGTTCGGATCCAGATTTTGGCTCATATATAGGAACAGCGGGAGCCGCAGCTGCGGGAGCTGTGATCGGCGCAGCTGCAGGAAGTGTGCTGGGAACGCTTGCAGGAAAACATCCCCAAATATCAGGAAAAGCAGCGGAGCATAAGACCATTAAACCGGCAGCAAAAGAGAAAAAACAGGAGCCGTCCACAGATATAGAGGCGCAGTTAGAAGCAGCCAGAGAACGTTTAAGGCGGTTTAATGAAATGGAAATGGAGGAGAAAAAATGAGAAAGAGGATGAGTCGTATGAAAAAAGAAATGGCAGTAGCAGTTGCAGCAGCAATGTGTATTTCTCTTGTTGGCTGCGGAGGTGGTTCTTCCAAAAAAGTAGTAGCTGATAAAAAAGAAGCAGTAGAAACAACAGTGGCAGAAACAACGGAAACGGAAACAACAGCAGAGAAACTTACTGGTGTTAATGACTCAGAAATGGCCGATATCCTGGCAGGAACTACCTGGGCGGGAATTTCCAGCACCCAGGAGATCATGGTGGCGGCCTTTGATGAGAAAGATGCCTATCTGGCAATTTTAGATACAGATGGAGAGGTGACAGATCTGGATGGTTACTGGAAAGCAGATACCGATACCTTTTATCTGTATCTCAATGAAGACTATTCCGATGATCCAACTACATTTGCTTTTGACTGGTACAACACAGAAAACGGAGAATATATCCAGTTAGATGATATTGTCTTATCCAGCGAAGGAGACGGAAGCAACCTGGAAACTACGTTGGACCAGATGATGACGACAGCCAGCGTGATCGAATATGTAGCTCAGGGAACTTACTGGATCGGTTCCGGTGATGAAACAGCTATGATCTTCTATTTTGAAGATGATCAGGCATATTTTGACCTTCTCTACAATGATAACGGCCAGATCCAGACACAGTCTATTTCCGGCATATGGAGTCTTGATTATGACCATTTGAACCTGATCGATGATGAAACTGGCGTATCCTATGAATTAGGCTGGGATCTGTCAGAAGAAGGTGACAGCTACTGCTTTGAGCTGACGGAAGATGATACCACCTATTATCTTTATGAGTCGGCAGCAGAAGATGTAGACAGCACATTAGATATCCTTACAAGCTATCTTACAGCAGAAGACAGCGTAGATGTGGAGTCGGATGACATTGATCTCAGTGATTTCTTAGAGGGATATGAAGGCCATTCTGTTATTGACGCATTTATGCTCAGCGGTATTTCTCCTGATTTTGAAACCAGAAAATACTGTGCAGAACTGTTGGGATTTGTAAACTACAGCGGTACCAGTGACGAAAACCTTGCACTGATCCAGTTAATGGGCGGCACGGTACAGTAAAAGAAAAAAGGATCAGCAGGGAGGTGCAAAATGGATCAGCAGAAAATAACAGAGGAAGAGCTTAACCGGGAACTGAAAGGAAATAAGACAACGGCTGCTGTATGCAGGCTCATAGGAAAAATCGTGGCAGTATTGGCATTTATATGCGTGGTAACAGGCCAGATCCTTTTGGCCATTCTGTTGATCATCCTTGCCTGTGTACTTGGTTCTGTAAAAGATAAAAAGGATACAGTCCTAAAAAAGCAGATAGGTGAAAATCTGGTAAAAGAAGCCCTTCAGGAGGTATTGGAAGATGTGATCTATGAGCCTTTCGGAAAGATAGGGATCACCCAGATCCAGGGTTCCGGTGTGATGATCCCTCTGGACTATAACTGTGCAGAGGGAAATGATCACATAAAAGCGGTTTATAAAGACTTGAATATGGAATTCAGTGATATAATCCTTTGTCAGGACGAAAATATATATAATGAAGAAATGCAGGTCTGGGAAAATAAAAAACGGGAGGTTTTTAAGGGGCAGTGGCTGATCTGTGACCTTGGCAGGGAGCTGTCAGCACAGGTCAGTCTGTTTCCAAGGACTGGTTTCCAGCGTCTTATCCGTACAGATACCATTAAAACGGGCAATGAGGTTTTTGATAAACATTTTACGGTCCGTTCTGATGATGGGGAGAAAGTTTTTCACATTTTAACACCCCATATGATAGAATATATCCTTTCAGCAGCGGAGATAAGCGGCGGAAAACTGTACATGAGCTTTTTAAAAGAAGGAAAACTTCATATTGCGGTGGAAAGTGACTGCGACTTTTTTGAAGCAGGCAAAGGCAGTATAGATGCAGACCGGCTGAGAGAAAAATTTACGACACAGATCCGCTGGTTTACAGACATGATCGATGAACTGCGTCTTACAGATACACTTTATAGATAAAATGAGTGTATAATTTTGTAACCATGTAAAATTTTTGCAAAAATCGTAAGTTCTTTTTAAGGTTTCTGGAATTGCATAGATCCATGCTCTTTATTATAATAAAAGTAAGTTAAAAACGTTATAATTTATCTAATGAATAGATAAGAAGGAGGATGGAATATGAAGATGAAAAAAGCCTGGTGTATCGCGTTAGCTGCAGCAATGACCTTTATGTCCGTGATGCCTGCATTTGCAGCAGATACTAAAATTGACACTGTGAAACTGACTTTTTCCTATGACACGGCACCTGCCAGCGGAGACTCTATTGGTTCGATCCATGTAAGCGGTGATACATCCAGCTATTATGTAGAGTCCGCTGAGTATACCAATGCAGATGACCAGGATACCTGGACAGTAGGTGACATACCGGAAGTAAAAGTGGAACTTTACGCAAAGGACGGTTATCGCTTCTCGTATACCAGTAAAAGCCATTTTAAACTGTCCGGCTGTAATGCAGAATTTAAGAAAGCAAAGATCTACGACAGCGGCGACTACATTGAAGTGACAGCCCAGTTAAAACGCATAGGTGGAAAACTGGAAGGAACTTCCAAACTGGAATGGAATGACGGTATTGCAGAATGGGACTCCATTGACGGTGCAAAAAGCTATGATGTAAAACTTTTAAGAGATGAGAAGACAGTGACCACTGTAAACACCACAGGAACGACCTTCAATTTCAATGGCTATTTTAATAAGGAAGGAGATTATACATTCCGTGTAAGAGCCATTGCAAGTTATAATGATAAGGCAGGCGAGTGGTCTGATGACTCTTCTTCCTATTATGTAGATGAAGATGAGGCAGGCGTTTACAATGGAACCGGCAGATGGGTCCAGGATAATGTTGGCTGGTGGTATTCCTATTCAAGCGGCGGTTATCCATCCAATGGCTGGAAGCAGATCAATGGAGCATGGTACTACTTTAATACATCCGGTTATCGTCAGACTGGCTGGGTAAGAGTAGACAGACAGTGGTATTACTTAAATGGTGATGGTGTAATGACTACCGGCTGGCAGCTTGTAGGAGGCCAGTGGTATTATATGAACGGAAGCGGTGAAATGCAGACCGGCTGGCAGGCAGTAGGCGGTAAATGGTACTATCTGGATCCAACGGGTGCAATGAAGACTGGCTGGCAGCAGTTAGGCGGCCAGTGGTATTATCTGAATGGCAGTGGTGAGATGACTACCGGCTGGCAGGCAGTAGGCGGCAGATGGTACTATATGGGTTCCAATGGTGTTATGTATGCAAATACCTGGACACCTGACGGACGATATGTAGATGGCTCCGGTGCCTGGGTACAGTAAGAATCAGCAGACAGCAGAAGGACCAAAAGAAACAGTGGTGATCCTGTCTTCTTTACGGGAATAGAGATAGACCTGATTGGAAAGACGGTCTTCGGCAACTACTTCTGTCTGGTTGATATGAGTCACCAGATGCCCCAGCTCATCATAAGATAGCGGGTCATCATCAGGAAGCAGAAGAACTTCATGAATGCTGGAGGGAAGGATCAGGATATCCCGGTCCATCCCTTCAGCAAAATTTTTTATAACATCTTTGTAAAGGATGCAGGCAGCGCCATTGATCCCATTCTGGTTGGTGAGAACATAAAAAGGAGTTTCCGGGAAAGCTGGCTGATGTTGCAGGTGTTTGGGATCAAGGGACTCCAGGATACAGGCCATGCTGGATATAACAGGAGGAAAAAGCCTGGGAGTGTTTAAAAGAGAGTCGTGGTAGAGATCATGGACTGTAACACCCCAGGTTTTCATATGGTGATCAGAAATAGCTGCGGTCATGATGCCGTTTTCATTTTCCTGTATGTACAGATAAAAGACAATGGCAAGATCCATCCAGGGAATATGAGGCATTGTTTTTAAAAGGGATTGATTGGAAGAAGCGTTGA
>ENA-ORSJ01002139-ORSJ01002139.1-human-gut-metagenome-genome-assembly--contig:-NODE-2139-length-13935-cov-4.403098_pt1 | contig 13935 bp, 10 predicted proteins | sample MGYA00242191_ERZ509158 | MGnify/ENA primary metagenome ERZ509158 (study PRJEB26280, sample SAMEA2338623) | human gut metagenome | biome: human gut; feature: human-associated habitat; material: faeces... | reverse complement strand
CATCATCCCGTCTTCTACAGGTGCTGCTAAGGCTGTAGGTAAGGTTATTCCTGAACTCAACGGCAAACTGACAGGTATCTCAATGCGTGTTCCGACTCTGGATGTTTCTGTAGTTGACCTGACAGTTAATCTGGCTAAACCGGCTTCTAAGGAGGCTATCTGCGCTGCTATGAAGGAAGCTTCTGAAGGCGAACTGAAAGGTGTACTGGGTTACACAGAGGATGCTGTTGTTTCTTCTGACTTCCTGGGCTGCACAAAGACTTCTATCTTCGACGCTAACGCAGGTGTTTATTTGACAGACACATTCGTTAAGGTTGTTTCTTGGTATGACAATGAGATCGGTTACTCTAACAAGGTTCTCGAACTCATCGCTCACATGAAGAAGGTTAACGGATAATTATTTCTTGATAGACGGGAGTCAGATTTTTTAGAGTTTACACATCCGTTTGTAAATGAATCTGACGTACAACCGCTGTCAGTAAATGATAAAAAACAGGCCGTCCGCATTGTCGGACGGCTTTTTTTTATTATTTTTGTCGGCAGATGTCTAAAATGATAACCATACTTGGGCCCACTGCAAGTGGAAAGACGTCTCTTGCCGCAGCTCTTGCTTATGAGATCGGTGGAGAGATTATCAGTGCCGATTCGCGTCAAGTCTATCGTGGCATGACCATTGGCACGGGTAAGGATCTTGACGATTATTCTGTAAATGGGCATAAGATAGGCTATCATCTTATAGATATAGCAGAGCCTGGAGACAAATATAACATATACGAATACCAGCGTGATTTTCATGAAGTTTATTCGGAGCTCATGCGACGGAATGTCCGCCCGATACTGTGTGGAGGTTCCGGACTTTATATTGAAAGCGTGCTGAAAGGATATTCGTTGTCAACGGTTCCCCAGAATCCGGAATTGCGTCAGAGCCTTTCATGTAAAACGCTTGATGAACTTACGGAAATATTGATGGATCTTAAGACGCGCAATAATTCCAATATGCATAACCGTTCGGATGTGGATACTGCGCAACGGGCCATAAGGGCTATAGAAATAGAAATGTATAATCTGCAACATCCGGCACAGAACAGACAGTTTCCTCCTGTGGAATCGGTAATAATAGGTGTGGATATTGACCGTGACAGTCGCAGGAAAAGAATAACCGAGCGTTTGAAAGAGCGCTTGCAGAATGGACTGGTGGAGGAGGTGAAAGGACTTATAGACAGTGGCTTAAGTGCCGAGAGTCTTATTTATTATGGACTGGAATATAAGTTCGTTACCGAGTATGTGATCGGTAAGCTCTCGCGCGACGAGATGTTCCGTAGCCTGGAGATTGCAATACATCAGTTCGCCAAACGGCAGATGACATGGTTTCGTGGTATGGAACGCCGCGGTTTTACCATAAACTGGATAGACTGGCATTTGCCTATGGCAGATAAATTAGAGCAAATAAAAAAACTAATTGTTACTTAATAACTACAACGACATGGATAATGACAAGCGGTGGGGCATTCTTTATTGTCCGAAACATGATGACAAAAGGCATAAGAGCAAGCGCTGGAGCAAGATAGAGAAGTGCTTGCGCGATGCCGGCATTGATTATGATTTCGTACAGAGTGAAAGCATGTCGGGAGTAGAAAGACTCGTCCGGATGATGATAAACAACGGATATAAGACTATTGTTATTGTCGGAGGTGATTCTGCTCTGAACGATGCCGTGAACTGTCTTATGCAGGTGGAAGCCAAAGTGCGTGACGAAATATCTATTGGAGTCATACCCAATGGTATTATTAATGATTTTGCTCATTTCTGGGGACTGCGGGAAAGTGAGCCCGAAGAGGCTGTCGCCTCTCTGAAAGGTCATCGTGTGAGAAAGATTGATTTGGGATGTGTGAGATACAAGAATAAAAAAGGTGAGGCCTGTAGAAGATATTTCCTTAATTGCGTGAACATAGGTTTCATTGCGTCCGTGATGAATATTAAGCGTCAGACACGCCATTTCTTCGGCTCACGCACGTTGTCGTATATATCGTCGTTCATACTGATGATATTCCAGCGCATGGAATATCAGATGCACCTTAAGATTAATACAGATGTACTGAAGCGTAATATCATGACCGTATGTGTCGGAAATGCTTCCGGTTACGGCCAGACGCCGAATGCTGTTCCATATAATGGTCAGCTTGACGTGTCGGTGGTTTATCATCCGGAGATGACTCAGCTATTTGAAGGCATATATATGTTTCTTAAGGGAAAGTTCCTTAATCATAAGAGCGTGCATCCGTATCGTACACAAAAAATAGAGGTGCTGGAAGCTCCAAAGGCGCCTGTAGGAATAGACGGACGGCTGATGCATACTCCTGTCGGACCGTTTAATATAACGGTAGAGCAGGAAGTCATCAATTTCATTATACCGGAATAAGAGTCCGGCATATTTCAGCGGGGATGGTTTTTTATCCATTAGTTATAACAGTTTATTTGTGGGTTATAATATAATGTCTGAAAACTCCCTGACAGCGTGGGGTAGTGTGGATAATGACATTACGAACCTCACGCAATAATAAATTCGTGTTGCGACAACAATAAATCCGTGCTGCTGCAACAGACGTATCGTCACCGTGAAATAGATGTGTGTTTCCGGCTCATCCGATAAATGCTTTCCGGGCTTTTCCTCATATATTTATACAATCTTTTTTAGAAAACCTGAGGGACGAGCTTACAATTTTTCTTGACGGTATTTTGACAAAATAAAATCTGAAAATAGATGTAGGGCGATGTCAAATCCGGTATGATAAAGGCTCTTTCTGCTGTTACCGTCTTTTCATCTACCCAGGAATGTAGTCCGGAATAATTCATTTTGTGTTCTGATAATGCCCGTTTCAGCTTCCGATTAAGCCCATATTAGGGCGTGATTCGGTGCTTTTCGGCTCCTGATATGGGCCATATCGTGTGCTGAAACGGTGCTTATTGCAGGATGTAAAAATTACTCTAAAGTGTAAATCTTTGACTTTCAATATTTTATAAAAACCTCTCATATTCCGCGTATTTACGTCCGAAGGAAACTCAGTCCGCAAATACTCGCTTATTTTATGGGGTAGAACGGAAAACTCATACGGAAAAAACGCAGGATTCTGAAAATATGTAAGTGTTCCATACTGGTCTCATTTCAGTATAAGAAAACAATGCCGATTCGGTTAAGAAACATCATCATTCCATAGAGACCAATATACAATGAATTTCTACTGAGCCGGAATAATAATTTATTCATCCTGAAACCGGAACTCGGTTTCAGTTTTTTCCGTTATTGATTATTTTGCTTTTTTAATCATAAGCGCTGTGGTCAGTTCATCATATATTTCTTCCGTTGTTGTGTTATGAGTTTTCCGTAACAGTGACATTATCCGTATGATGCTCCGATATTGGCTGTTTTAGGTCCAAATATGGGCTTTATGAGAACATGAAAATGACTTTACACCATAAAAAAATACGCCTTTTTATACCAAACTGGGGTTATTTTATGAAAATAACTATGTAATTTTTTTGCAATTATATCAAATTTTATTACCTTTGGAATGTTAAAATATAATCTATAAAGATAGCTAACCATAATAATTATTTAATAAAAAACCTTTAAAACTATGGGTTATTTGCGATTTGAAAAAGCTCTGATGACAAACCTGGAAGAATCTCTTTCAAGAGAGTTGCTTCGTACAAATCGCTCGGGAGCTTATTCATGTTCAACAATAGTTGACTGTAATACACGCAAGTATCATGGCCTGCTAGTTGTTCCCGTTCCTGAGTTGGATGACGATAATCATGTCCTTTTGTCTTCGCTGGATGCAACCGTTATACAGCATGGGGCTGAGTTTAATCTTGGTCTTCACAAATATAATGGTGATAATTACAATCCGAAAGGACATAAATACATTCGTGAGTTCGACTGCGACAAGGTTCCGACGACTCTTTATCGTGTGGGAGGCGTATTGTTGAAAAAAGAAGTTGTTTTCCAGCATTACGAAGACAGGATTCTCATACGTTATACTCTGGTGGATGCGCATTCGGATACAAAATTGCGGTTCAAGCCGTTTCTCGCGTTCCGTAGCGTAAGACAGTTCACGCACGAGAATTCTGTGGCATCACGGGATTACTCAAATGTTGAGAATGGAATATCCACCTGTATGTATGCAGGATATCCGGATCTGTACATGCAGTTCAGTAAGGATAATAAATTTGTGTTCCAACCTGATTGGTATCACAACGTGGAGTATCCCAAGGAGCAGGAACGTGGATATGCGTCGAATGAGGATTTATATGTTCCGGGATATTTCGAGATGGACATTAAGAAGGGCGAAAGCATTGTCTTCGCTGCGTCAACATCGGCAAGCAACACGAGCGAGCTGAAGGATCTTTTTGATAAAGAGGTGAACGAACGCAGTCCGAGAGACAATTTTTTCCATTGTCTTGTAAATGCTGCTCACCAGTTCCATAACAGGGCTAGCAATGACGACCGCTACATCCTTGCCGGTTATCCGTGGTTCAAGTGCCGTGCGCGCGACACGTTTATCGCTTTGCCGGGACTCACTCTGTCCATAGAGGAGCAGGATTATTTCGAACTTGTCATGAAGACAGCAGAACGTGGCCTGCGTGAGTTTATGGAAGGCAAGCCTCTGTCTGTCAAGATTTATGAGATGGACCAGCCGGATGTGCTGCTTTGGGCAGTGTGGGCCATTCAACAATATGATAAGCATGTGGGCAGTGAGAAGTGCTTCCAGATGTATGGAGCTTTGCTTAAAGACATTGTTTATTATATCATTGACGGCAAGCATCCTAATCTTATTCTTAAGGAGAACGGATTGTTATACAGTGACGGACATGATAAGGCCATCACATGGATGAACTCAACTGCAAACGGCAAGCCTGTTGTTCCAAGAACAGGATATATTGTCGAGTTTAATGCATTGTGGTATAATGCCTTATGTTTCTGTGCCTCAATTGCGACCACAGGTGGAGATTTGGAAGCAGCTTCGCGTCTTGAGAAGATGGCAGATCTTTGCATGCATTCGTTTGTTGACACATTCCTCAATGAATACGGATATCTTTTCGATTATGTCGATGGGTCTAACGTCGATTGGAGTGTGCGTCCGAATATGATATTCGCGGTGGCATTGGAGTATTCTCCGTTGAACCGTGCACAGAAAAAGAGCGTCCTTGACATGTGTACCAGGGAATTGCTTACGCCTAAAGGCTTGCGTTCGCTGTCGCCGAAGAGCGGAGGTTATAATCCGATGTATGTCGGACCTCAGACACAAAGAGATTATGCATACCATCAGGGAACGGCATGGCCATGGCTTGGCGGATTCTATATGGAGGCATGTCTTAGACTGTACAAGCGTACAAGGTTGAGTTTCATCGAGCGTCAGATGGTCGGATACGAGGACGAGATGGTTCGCCACTGCATAGGCACCATTCCTGAGCTGTTCGATGGTAATCCTCCTTTCAACGGACGAGGAGCGATATCGTTTGCCATCAATGTGGCTGAGATATTGCGTACATTAGAGTTTCTTGAAAAGTATAAATATTAAAATAAAGGAGGATTATAATTATGAAAGTCTTGATGTTCGGATGGGAGTATCCTCCTCATGTATATGGTGGACTGGCCACAGCAAATTATGGTATCTCGGAAGGTCTTCATGCACAGGGCGACGTAAGCATCACGTTGTGTCTTCCGAAACCGTGGGGAGATGAGAGTAAGCATGCTGCCGATATATTGGCAATGAATGCAGTTCCTATTGCCTGGCGTGATGTCAGCTACGATTATGTACAAAGTAGGGTGGGCAATATAATGTCTCCTGATTTGTATTTTAAACTTCGTGATCACATTTATGCAGATTTCAATTACATGCATGTCAACGATTTGGGATGCATGGAGTTTGCCGGAGGCTATCCACAAAATCTGCATGAGGAAATCAATAATTACTCTATTATTGCAGGAGTTGTTGCGCGTCAGCAGGAGTTTGATATCATACATGCTCACGACTGGCTTACATATCCGGCAGGAATCAATGCCAAGTATGTAAGTGGAAAGCCGTTGTGCATACATGTTCATGCTACAGACTTCGACCGCTCGCGTGGAAAAGTCAATCCGACTGTTTATTCTATAGAGAAAGACGGTATGGATAATGCGGACTGTATAATGTGTGTGTCTGAACTGACACGACAGACTGTGATCAATCAGTACCATCAGGATCCACGCAAATGCTTTACCGTTCACAATGCGGTATATCCATTGAGACAGGAGTTGCAGGATATTCCACGTCCTGATCATACGGGAAAGGAGAAGGTGGTTACATTCCTTGGACGTCTCACGATGCAGAAAGGACCTGAATATTTTGTCGAGGCTGCCAATATGGTGTTACACCGTTCAAGGAACGTACGTTTCTGTATGGCAGGAAGTGGTGATATGATGAACGCGATGATTTATCTTGCAGCGGAGCGCGGAATAGCCGACCGCTTCCATTTCCCGGGATTCATGCGAGGTAAGGAAGTATATGAATGTCTGAAAGACTCCGATGTATATGTGATGCCGTCAGTAAGCGAACCGTTCGGAATCTCTCCGCTTGAAGCAATGCAGTGTGGCACACCGACAATAATATCAAAGCAGAGTGGATGTGCAGAGATACTTAATAATTGTATAAAGGTGGATTATTGGGATATTCATGCGCTTGCGGACGCCATCTATTCTATCTGTCATAACGAAAGCCTTTTCAAATACCTGCAAACTGAAGGTAAGAAAGAGGTAGATCAGATTACATGGGAGAAAGTGGGGGTCTTGATCCGTGAACTATACGAACGTACAATAAACCATCAACTATAAAACTATAAATCATTTAATCTATGAAAACGATTTGTTTATATTTCGAGATACATCAGATGATACAATTGAAACGTTATCGTTTCTTTGATATCGGAACAGATCATTATTATTATGATGATTATGAGAATGAGTCCAGAATAAACGACATTGCTGAACGTTCGTATATGCCGGCACTCAATACTCTGCTTGAGATGATTAAGGCCAATAATGGTTATTTCAAGGTTGCTTTCTCGCTTTCGGGAGTAGGTATGGAGCAGCTTGAGATGCATGCGCCTCAGGTCATAGAGAAGCTTCAGGAACTCAATGACACCGGATGTGTGGAGTTTCTTGCCGAGCCTTACTCACATGGTCTTGCTTCGCTCATCAACCATGAAAGTTTCAAGGCTGAAGTGAAAAGACAATGTGAGAAGATGAAAGAGTATTTCGGACAGACTCCTAAGGTATTGCGCAACTCTTCTCTCATATATAGTGACGACATCGGATTACAGGTTGCCGACATGGGCTTCAAGGGTATGCTCACTGAAGGAGCAAAACATGTGCTCGGATGGAAGTCTCCGCATTATGTCTATTCTTGCGCGCTGGCTCCCCAGTTGAAGCTTTTGCTCCGTGATGTAAACCTGAGCGACGATATCTCATTACGTTTCAACAACAAGGAATGGGATGAATTCCCGTTGTTTGCTGACCATTATGTTGACAAGATTGCTGCTTTTGACGAAAACGATAAGATTATAAATCTGTTTATGGAGCTGTCCGCTCTTGGTATAGCTCAACCCTTGTCTAGCAACATTCTTGAGTTCCTGAAGGCCATCCCGGCATGTGCGAAGGCACGCAATATCAATTTCGCGACACCGTCGGAGATTTGTGATACTGTTGACAGTGTCGGCACTCTTGATGTTCCAGATACACTGAGCTGGGTCGACGAAGAGCGCGATGTAAGCAGTTGGCTTGGCAATCCGATGCAGCGTGAGGCGTTCCACAAACTTTATGGCGTGGCCGACCGTGTGCGTATTGCCAACGATCCGCGCATAAACCAGGATTGGGATTATCTCCAGGCATCCAACAATTTCCGTTTGATGACGACAAAACCATCTAATGTCGGACTTGACCGTGGAATATACAGCAGCCCGTTCGATGCCTTCACAAACTATATGAACATATTGGGAGACTTCATCAGCCGTGTGAATTCTCTTTATCCAGAGGACATCGACAACGAGGAACTCAGTTCGCTCCTTACAACCATAAAGAATCAGGATGAGGAGATCGACATGAAGAACAAGGAGATTATCCGTCTGCAGACAAAGATAGAAAAGATTGAAGCTGCAGAAGCTAAGCTCCGTGCTGAGATGGATGCAAAGAAAGCTACGGCTGCAAAAAACACGGCAACAAAAACAGCATCAAGGAAGAAAACTACTTCAAGTGTGAAGGGTAAAGTTGTTAAAAAGGAATGAACTTAAGAAGTATAATCTGATAATATGCCATAATATAATAATGGTATATGCTTATGGAATAAGATTCAAGGAGGTGTGTTAATATATATTTTGACACACCTCCTTTTTATATAATTGTATTTGTATTTCGCTTTTTATTATCAATTCTTATAAGTCATTCCTAAATCTATTTTATAATAACTCGAACCGTTTTGGCTGTGTCTAGTTGCTATATGTAATTTATGTATGAAAGGTGAAAAATATCAGTAATAATAGATTTACAATAAATGTAAAGCTATTGTAGAAGATGTTATAAAATATGATGACTATCATAAAGATAAAAGAGAGCGATTTGCTACTCATATCATATAAATTACGCCTTATTATTAGAATATATTAACCATAATTTAATATGGAAAGGATTGCTAAATACAAATAAAATCTCTATTTTTGCATTATAGTTAATTGTATTACAAACTTAAATTTTTATTATTATGAACAAAATTTTACGCTTATCATTAGTTGCAATACTCTCCCTGATATGTGGAGTAGGATTTGCACAGACGACATTTGATTTTGCCGCTCTATATGGCAGTGATACAAACAGTGACATAACAAAAATGCCACAGACAGTTGACGGTATAACAGTATCATTTGCAAAGGGTAATTCAAACAATGCACCTGCATACAACAAAGCAGGAGAAGTTCGTCTCTATGGTGGAAAAAGCGCAGATGTACTTGATGGATGTACAATGACATTCACTTCTGCAGCCGGAAATATGACAAGCATTACTTTGGAACATGGTTCAGACTGCACATGGGGAACGCTTTCTTCTAATGTCGGAACTATCAGCGTGGATGAAGATAATAATGTTACATGGACCGGCGATGCAGGTGAAGTTATATTCACAGCCTCACGTAATGTAGCAAGCCCAAGTGCAGCAACACAGAATCGCTATAAAAGTGCTACTGTAACACTTGCTGGTGGAGTTGCAAAGGAAAATGCAGATCTTAAATTCAGTGAAGATGAAATATCTATAGAAGAGGGAACGGAATTTACTGCTCCGACATTTACAAAAGCGACTACAGCTGCTGTTACATTTACATCAGATAATGAAGGCGTTGCTTCTGTAAATAGCGAGGGAACTATTACATTAGGCGGTGAGCTGGGTACTGCAGTCATCACAGCTACTTCTGAAGAAAATGATGAATATTACGCTGGAAAAGCTACTTGCACAATTGAGGTATTCAAATATAATACTTACAAAAAGGTAACTACAATAACAAGTGGTAAGAAATATCTCATAGTAGCACAGCGTGATAATAAGACATACTATGCTTATCCTCTTGATGAAACAAAGAATTATGGCTATTTGAATTCTGGAAAGATCGATGAACTTACAGATGATATCAAAATCAAGAGCACATATGATGACAGCTTTGTATTTACAGAAAATGGTTCTGGTTACACAATACAGGATTGCTATGACAGATATCTGTACCAAAGCGGAACATATAACTCGTTCAATGTAGGCACAGAGCCTAGCGTTTGGACTGTTGAGGCACAGGCTGATGGTACTTTCAAAATATCTAATAACGGATATTTTATCCAGTGGGGTGATGGAACATTTACAACATTTGGCGTTTATACCGACAAACAGGAAACTACCGTATTGCCTTTCCTCTACGAACTTGATGAAACATCTACAGGCATAAGCAGTGTAACAACTGATAAGTTTGACTCTAATGCTCCTGTTTACAACCTCGCAGGTCAGCGTGTAAGCAAGAATGCTAAGGGTATCCTGATTCAGAACGGAAAGAAATTTATAAATAAATAATCTTATAACATATTTCCTTAATAAGGATGCAACCCTTATAAAGGTTGCATCCTTTTTTATTGTACGTCCGGTATGTATTATCATGCAGGTGGCGGTTTTAGAAAACTATAATAGCTAATATCCATTTAAATACGATTGATTGTATAAGAAATTTTGCATAAGTGTAGTTGGATATTTTGAAGATATGTTGCAACACATATTATATTAAAATTCGGTTAAAGATAGTAGATATTAATATATTGTTTTAGTGTGAGTTGCGTGTCAATATGTAGAGAAAAAGTGTGGAGTTGTGACGATAATGTTAAAAAAGACACATTAATGTATAAAATATTTGGAATTGTCAAACTAATAGTTTATATTTGCGACATGATTTTTATGATTTCGAGATTTACGAAATCGTCCCTCGAGGTTGGTAGCATCCTGCACCAACCTCTTTTTTGTTAAATAATTTGGCGTTTACGTTAAAAGTCTTTACCTTTGTAAACATTAAACCATACGATTGTTTATTTTAGACACAAATTAAAAATATTTGCCTATCGATAAAACTTTTACTTAAGAATCAGAAAATATTAAGAAAATGAAAACAATTCACGATATGACCGACGAGGAGTTGGCCTTATCATATATCGATGGGAATAATCGCGCTTTCGACCTGCTTCTGTCACGCAATCAGTCGAAGCTTTTTTCCTATATTCTTTTTGTGGTGCGCGACCGTAATACGGCCGATGACATATTTCAGGAGACTTTTGTAAAAGTCATTTCCAAGCTGCAGCAACGCAAATATACCACGAGCGGCAAGTTCGGGGCATGGATAATGCGTATTGCTCACAACGTGATAATGGATTGGTATCGTGAGCAGCGCTTGGGCAAGATAGTCGAACCGACGCTCGATAACGATCTCTCGAACATCTGTGGCAATGAAATTCTGGTGGGCAATATAGAGAACTATTTTGTCAATGAGCAGGTGATGTGCGACGTGCGCAGGCTTCTCAACACATTGCCGGCGCCTCAGCGTGAGGTTGTTTTCATGCGTTTCTATCAGCAGATGTCGTTCAAGGAGATAGCCGAGACCACCAACGTCAGCATCAATACCGCGTTGGGACGCATGCGTTATGCCATACTCAACCTGCGTCGTATGGCCAAGGACAACAATATAGCCTTGCAGCTTGCCTGACGGTGTCAGTCTTGCTGCAAGGTGTGTTTCAGTGAATGGATTGTCGCAATGGGGTCGGCAGCCTTGAAAATGTAGCTTCCGCTCACCAGTACATCTGCTCCGGCTTTTACCAATAGTGGTGCAGTCTCGGCCTGTACACCGCCGTCAACCTCTATCAGCGCCTTGCTTCCGGCTTCATCTATGAGCTGTCTCAGCCGTTTCACTTTATTCAGAGTGTTTCCTATGAACTTCTGTCCTCCGAAGCCGGGATTAACGCTCATGAGCAATACCATCTCCACATCGTTTATTATATCCTCCAACATGCATACCGGAGTGGCCGGATTCAGTGTCACGGCAGCCTTCATTCCGGCAGCGTGGATTTCCTGTATGGTGCGGTGTAGATGGGTGCATGCCTCATAGTGCACGTTCATTATCATTGCTCCTGTAGCAGCTACCTGCTTTATGTAGTTCTCCGGATGTACTATCATCAGGTGCACGTCGAGCGGTTTCTTGCATGCTTTTGCCACAGCTTCTATTACCGGAAATCCGAACGAGATGTTCGGAACGAACACTCCGTCCATTATGTCGAGGTGGAGCCAGTCGGCCTCGCTGCGGTTTATCATCTCTATGTCTTTTTTCAGGTCGAGGAAATCGGCCGAAAGCAATGATGGCGATATTATTGTTTCCATGTCGGTCTGTTACTTTCAGTTCAGGCAATACACCTCGTTGCGTCCGTTTATTTTCATCACTCTGTAGGTATATGCTATCTGTCGGATTATGTTGAGTGTCATTTCCGACGGTTTCAGCTCTTCTGGGTTAAAGTGTTTCATAGGCAAATGTTTTATGTTATTCTTATTCAGATAACGGCATAAGTCGATGTTTATTACATGTCGGGCATATGTTTTTATTTATTATTTTTCATTGTGGTGTATTTTTTCAGTCATTGTTGTCTTGTGCTGATTTTAGATGTTTATCAAGCTAAATTGCGGGCTATTTTATTTTCATCATTTACTGCCAAAATATATTTTCGTCTGCATTGTTGGGGTCGTCTGATGTTGTTCTGATAATGACTGTCGTGTTCTTTTTTCGTTTCCGCTTTCCGGAATTGGCTGTTATAGGGCCGGAATCAGTTCGTTTCTGTATATTGTCACTCCCGTTTTATGTCCTAATACGTGCTTTGTTCTAAAGTTGACAAAGGTGGTTTCATAAGCATAAACCGTACTGTTACGTATTCTTATTTGCGCGTAATCATTCTTCCTTACGCCTGATATCGGTATTTTTGAAGAAAACTCCGACGACTGACTTACGATTTTTCTTGACATTATTTTGACAAAATAATGTCGGGAAATAGGTGTAAACAGATGTTAAAACAAGTGGGATAAGGGCTCTTTCGGTTCGAAATGCTTTAGTATATACCCTATAACATAGTCCGGAATAATTCATTTTGCATTATGATAATGCCCATTTCATAATCCGGGTAAGCCCATATCAGCCTCTGATATGGTGCATTTCAGCTCACGATATAGGCTTAATCGCATGCCGAAATGGGGCTTATTGCAGGGCGGAGAAATGTTTCTTAAATATAGATCATTGATTTCCAGTATCTTATAAAAACCTCTCATAATCCGCGTATTTGCGCTCGACGGAGAGCCTGTCCGCAAATACGGGCTTATTTTTCGGGGTATAACCGGAAACTAAGACGAAAAACAGGAATCAGGTTATAATCTGAAAGTGGTCCGTATTGGTTTCATCCCAACATGAGAAAACAATGCTTATCCGGGATAGCAGCCTCAGTGTTTATATCAATCAACCGCCATTCAGTTTCTGCCTATTCTTTATATTCTGCTCATAATCCGGGTTAGGATCGTTGCGCTTTGTCACAGCCGCCGGTTTCATACATTTGCTTGTGGGTTACGGTGTCATGTTTTTTCGTCAGTCTTATATTATATAATGTGTACCTCATCTGATATGAACGAATTTAAAGAAAATGAATAAAAAATGTAGCAAATAGTTTGTAGGTTTAATGAAAATGTGTATATTTGCAACATACAAAATGCTTCAGGCGTTACGCATCACCGTAGAATGTGCGGTATGCAGACCGGAGCAGACAAGTAACAATAAGACAAAAAGCAGAAAATATGGTAAAGGTTATGTTTACATCATGGTGGTGGCGTTTCTCAAGATTTAAATAGTCGTGAGCAACATCGCCGTGTGGAAACATATATAAGATATTCATCAGAGGCCTGTTCTTGCGACAGGTCTCTTTTTTTATATAAACATTGAACACCTATAAACAACAAGAACATATTAAGACATGAAAGAACTTTTGGAAAGAATACTCAATCATGAGAGCCTCACACGTGAGGAGACACGCGATATACTTGTGGGCATAACCTGCGGCAAATACTCCAACGAACAACTGACAGCCCTGCTGACGGGCATACAGATGCGCGGCATCACGGTTGACGAACTGCTCGGTTTCCGCGACGGAATACTTGCAACAGGTGTTCCTGCCATTCTCGACTGCGACCGCTATATAGACGTTGTCGGTACAGGCGGCGACCGTAAGAACACATTCAACATCTCTACCACAGCTTGTTTCGTGATTGCCGGTGCCGGATACAAGGTGGCAAAACACGGCAATTA